>Ga0207814_100562_pt1 | contig 18545 bp, 15 predicted proteins | sample TtaePargueraPR_7_FD_187755 | JGI IMG/M metagenome (GOLD analysis project Ga0207814, IMG submission 187755) | Aerobic enrichment media microbial communities from Bioluminiscent Bay, La Parguera, Puerto Rico - Tt and P1 (2) (SPAdes) | ecosystem: Environmental > Aquatic > Marine > Unclassified ... | reverse complement strand
CAGAAGCTCACATAGCCAAGCCGGCCCGACAGCACGTTTTCCATGACGGTCAGCCGCTCCACCAGCGCGTATTCCTGGAAGATCATTCCGATACGCCTGCGCACCCGGCGCAGTTCGGCGCGGCTGATCGCCGTGATGTCCGTGTCGTCCAGCTTGATCGAGCCCGACGTAGGCTGAACGAGGCGGTTGATGCAGCGAATGAGCGTTGACTTGCCGGCGCCCGACGATCCGATGATCGCGACCACCTGTGGTTTGGATATTTTAAGGCTGACGCCCCTGAGCGCCTTCAAACCGTTGGGGTATTCCTTCACCAGGTCGGTGATTTCAAGCATGGCTGGCCCCGTCCCTCCGACTGGAAATTATCAGACCGGGTTGGAAATTGCGCCACCGCCGGTATTTCCCCGGCGGTGGCGATAAGCAGGCAGTTCGGGTCTACTTCTTTTTCTTCTTTTTCACCTTGAGGCCCGCAAGAGCCTCGTCGGTGTACTGAACGCCATTCGTTTCCTGGATGGTGCGGATGTCCACCCAGTGTTCCTTGAAAGTGATCGGGATGAACTTGTCGGATTTCTTCCCGAACTCTTTTTGAAGTGCCGTCCCTTTCCAGTCGAACGTCAGGAACGCCTCGCGGATCTGTTTCTGAAGTTCGGGCTTCAGGTTGTGCGCATAACCGTAGGACGTCGTCGGGAAATTCTTCGACTCCCAGATAATGCGCAGGTCGTCCTTGTTGACGACGCCCTTGTCGTGCATGCGGTCGAGCACGCTCGATGCGATCGGCGCGGCGTCGTAGTCCTTGTTGGCGACGCCCATGATCGAGTTGTCGTGCTTGCCGGAATAGATCACCTCGTAATCCTTGTCCGGCGTGACGCCCATCGACTTGAACAGGGCGCGTGGCGCCTGGTTGCCGGAGTTGGAGGACGGCGTCACGTGCGCGATCTTGCGCCCCTTCATGTCCTTGACCTCCTTGATGTCGGAGGTCTTGTGGGTGATGAGCTGCAGCTTGTAGCCGAACCTGCCGTCATCCTTGCCCATGATGGCAACAGGCACGTAGCCGGCCAGGTTGACGCCGTACACGGTCGGGCCGGTCGAAATGCCGGCGACATGCAGCCTGCCAGAGCGCATCGCCTCGACCTGGGCCGCGTAGGAATCCGCGCCAAACCACTTTACCTTCTTGCCGGTTTTCTTGGAGAGGTAGTCCATGAATTCCACGAAGACGTTTTCGTAGACAGACGGGTCTTCGACAGGCGTGTAGGAAAACACCAGCGTGTCCGGGTCGAGCAGCTTGCCCGGATCGGTCGGCGTATCGGCCACGAGATCGCCGTCGCGGTCACAGAAACGCTTGTCGAGCTTGCCGCGCGGGCAGTCTTCAGCCTGTGCATACGGCACGGTAACCAGGGAAACCGAGAAGGCCGTGGCGGCGGCAAACGTCAGACCACGCAATACAGTACGAAGCTTCATTTTCTCCTCCCATGACAGTTTTATGACGTTTTTGTGAAATCAGTATCGACTCGTTTGCACGCCGCGTCGACCCCTTAGTTGGCTCGCAAATTTGATCGTATTCCCGATAGATGCGATAAGACGGCAACTTGAATTAGCCGCTTTTGCGGCATCGACCCGGCAAACCGTATCGACGATCTGTCACGCCGAACGACAGACGCGCTTTTGGCATATGACTGCCGGGGTTAAACTCTCCCCGAGGAAAACACGAATGTGCGGCCTTTGTGGCGAAATAACTTTCGACGGCTCACCCGCATCGACGCGATCAGTGGCCTCCATGGCCGACGTCATGGCTCCGCGCGGACCCGACGCGCAGGGCCTGCTCGCGCGCGGTAGCGCCGCGCTTGGCCATCGCCGTTTGAAAATCATCGACCTTTCCGAGCGCGGGCAGCAGCCCATGAACGACCCCGAGCTGGGACTGAGCCTGGTGTTCAACGGCTGTATCTACAACCACCAGGACCTGCGCCGCGACCTTGAAGCCAAGGGCTACCGTTTTTTCTCGACCAGCGACACCGAGGTCATTCTCAAGGCTTGGCACGCCTGGGGCGTGGAAGCGCCGAAGCGGTTCCAGGGGATGTTCGCTTTCGTCATACACGAGCGCGATACGGGCCGGGTCGTCATGTGCCGGGACCGGCTGGGCATCAAGCCGCTCTATTACGCTCTCAACGGCAAGACTTTGCGCTTTGCCTCGACCCTGCCGGCTATCGTGGCGGCGGGCGGTGTTGACACGTCGATCGACCTGACGGGTCTTGCCCACTACATGACGTTTCATGCCGTCGTGCCGCCGCCGCATACGATCCTGAAAGGCGTGCGGAAACTGCCGGCGGCGACCATCAGGGTCATCGAGCCGGACGGCACATCCAGGGACAGCGTTTACTGGACGCTCGTTTACGACCGCTCTGCGGAAGATGTCGACCTCGATCCTGGCGAATGGAAAGAACGGGTCGGCGCCGCGCTGCGCCTCGCCGTCGACCGGCGCATGGTGGCCGATGTTCCGGTGGGCGTTCTGCTTTCCGGCGGCGTCGATTCCAGCCTCATCGTCGGCCTGCTTGCCGAAGCCGGCCAGAAGGGACTGAAAACCTTCTCCATCGGTTTCGAGGCCGCCCACGGCGAGGAGGGCGACGAGTTCAAGTATTCCGACATCGTCGCGGAACACTTCCAGACCGACCATATCAAGATCACCATTCCGACAGTGGATATGCTCAAGGCCCTCCCGGGAACGATCAAGGCCATGTCCGAGCCGATGGTGTCCTACGACAATGTCGGCTTCTACCTGCTGTCGAGGGAGGTGGCCAAACATGTGAAGGTGGTGCAGTCGGGGCAGGGCGCCGACGAGGTCTTCGCCGGTTATCACTGGTATCCGAAGCTGGAAGCCTCCAACGACGTCGTGGCGGATTACAAGGCCCTGTTCTTCGACCGCGACCGCAAGAAGCTGGCCGGCCATCTGGGCGAGAAATGGATGGCGGGGGAAGACGATCCCGCCGCTTTCGTCGAGGCGCAACTGATGAAGCCCGGCGCCGATGCGCCGCTCGACCGCGCCATGCGCATCGATACCACGGTCATGCTGGTCGATGACCCGGTCAAGCGGGTGGACAACATGACCATGGCCTCGGGCCTCGAGGCGCGCGTGCCGTTCCTCGACCACGAGCTTGTCGAACTCGCGGCGCGCGTGCCCCCTGAACTCAAGCTGAAAGACGAGGGCAAGGGCATCCTCAAGGACGTTGCACGCGATGTCATCCCGGCGGCTGTTATCGATCGCCCGAAAGGGTATTTCCCGGTTCCGGCGCTCAAGTATATCGACGGCCCGGTTCTCGAAATGACGCGCGATGCACTGTCGTCCCGTGCCGCGAAAGAACGCGGTCTTTTCAGGCAGGAATACCTGGAGCAGTTATTCGACGATCCGACCTCCCATATCACGCCTTTGCGCGGGTCTGAGCTATGGCAATGCGCCCTGCTGGAGTTATGGTTGCAGGCGCACAACATCTAGGGCGGTTACATGACACGCGGAAACCGCGATAAGAGCCGCAAGACCGAGCCCCGCCGGGCCGGGCAGCATCGCGTCAAGCGCATGCGCGAGCAAAGCCTCAAGCCGCCGGTGCGCGTCGACCAGGAACGGGATCTTCCAGGAAACTTTTCCCTCGATTGCGGCTGGGGCCGTTTGCTCTTCGCCCAGACCTTCGAAAACGCGGAGGCCATTGCCGAAGGATTGCGCGCCGAAGGACCGGGCAGGCGCGACATAGCGTTCTACGTTCGCGATCCTCATGTCGTTCTCGCCGCCGCCCCGCAAGACCTGTTCCTCGACCCGTCGCACACCTACCGGCTCGATCTGTCCCGTTACCGCGCCGCTGCGGAGACCCCGCGCGGCTTTTTCGTACGCCGCCTGTCCTCGGCGCAGGACGCGGAGGAGGTGAACCGCATCTACGATGCCCGCCACATGGTGCCGGTTCCGCCCGATTTTTTCTGGACCAACCGCGACAACCGGGCGATCACCTATTTCGTCGCCGAAGACAAGAAAACAGGCGCCATCATCGGCACCGTCACCGGCATAAACCATGCCCGCGCATTCGGCGATCCCGAGAACGGCTCGTCGCTGTGGTGTTTGGCCGTGGACCCGCAGGCGTCGCAGCCCGGCGTCGGGGTGGCGCTCGTCCGTCGTCTCGCCGAGCATTTCCAGGCGTTGGGCGCGGCATGGATGGACCTGTCGGTCATGCACGACAACGAGCAGGCCATCGCGTTGTACGAGAAGCTCGGTTTCGTCCGCCTGCCCACCTTCGCGGTCAAGCGCAAGAACGTCATCAACGAGGCCCTGTTCACCGAGCATTCCGCGGAATTCGACAAGCTCAACCCTTATGCCCGCATCATCGTCGACGAAGCTGCGCGGCGCGGCATCGGCATCGAACTCATCGATGCCGAGGGCGGGTTTTTCCGGCTGACGTTTGGCGGGCGCTCCTATGCATGCCGCGAGAGCCTGAGCGAACTCACGAGCGCCATAGCCATGAGCATATGCGACGACAAGCGCGTCACACGCCGCGTGGTGCAGCATGCCGAGGTTAACGTTCCGGCCCAGCTTTACGCGCATGACGAAAGCGAGGTCGAGGCCTTCCTGAAAACCCATGGCTCGGTCGTCGTCAAGCCGGCTCGCGGCGAGCAGGGCAAGGGTGTATCGGTCGATCTCAAGGACTGGCAGGAAACGAAAAAGGCAATCGAAAGCGCGCGCAAGATTTGCGACGAGGTGATTGTCGAGGAGTTTGTTGATGGCGTCGATTTGCGCCTGATCGTGATCGATTACCGCGTCGTGGCTGCCGCCATCCGCAGGCCGGCCGAGATCGTCGGCAACGGGCGGGCGAGCGTGCGCGACCTGATCGGTCACCAGTCTCGGCGCCGCTCCGCGGCCACGGGCGGGGAGTCGTCGATCCCGATGGACGACGAGACCGAACGCTGCGCAATGGAAGCGGGCTACGGACTCGACGACGTGCCGCCCGCCGACACGCGCATCGTCGTACGCAAGACAGCAAACCTGCACACGGGCGGCACCATTCACGACGTGACTGGTATCCTGCATCCGGCCCTGATCGATGCTGCCGTTCACGCGGCACGCGCGATCGAAATTCCCGTCACCGGCATCGACTTCATCGTCAAGGCGCCGACGGAGCCGGAGTACTGGTTCATCGAGGCCAACGAACGCCCGGGTCTTGCCAACCATGAGCCCCAGCCGACGGCGGAACGGTTCATCGATCTCCTGTTCCCGCAATCGATGCCCGCCACCGTTCGCGATTTGCAGCACGCATGAAGGCTATTGGAAAAAACCGGCTCCGGGGGGTTGGTATCGGCCGGGGTTTGGTCCAGTTTGCTGGGAAAATTCTAATCACGGGAACTCAATGACCATCCTGCCGATCGATATCGACTACCTGACGACACAGCTCGAAAAGCTGCTCCTGACGCCGAGCCCGACGAGTTACACCGATAACGTGGTGCGGGAGTGCTGCGCCGAACTCGACCGTATCGGGATCGAGTACGAGGTGACGCGCCGCGGCGCGATCCGTGCGTTGCTCCGGGGAAAAAGCCGGCGTCCTGCTCGCGGTATTGCCGCGCATCTCGACACGCTTGGAGCGCAGGTCAAGCGGCTGAAGGAAAACGGCCGGCTTGAAGTCGTGCCCATCGGTCACTGGAACGCGCGCTTTGCCGAAGGCGCGCGCTGCAAGATATTCGCCGAGCCTGGGGTCTATACCGGAACCATTCTGCCCCTGAAAGCATCGGGCCACACCTTCAATGAAGAGATTGATACCCAGCCCTCGGGCTGGGAGCATGTCGAACTTCGCGTTGATGCCCACTGTCTGGACGAGTCGGACCTCGAGCGGCTTCACATAGAGGTGGGCGATATCATCGCCATCGACCCGCAGCCCGAATTCTTGGAGAACGGTTTCATCTGTTCCCGCCATCTCGACGACAAGGCCGGGGTTGCCGTCATGCTCGCGGCGATGAAGGCGCTGATCGACACCAAGGCGAAGCTGCCCGTCGACGTCTATTTTCTCTTCACCATCGAGGAAGAGGTGGGCGTCGGCGCCTCGACCGTTCTCCACGACGACATCGCCGCGCTCATCGCCGTCGATAACGGCACTACGGCGCCGGGCCAGAACAGTGCCGAGTTCGGCGCGACCATCGCCATGGCCGACCGGCAGGGACCGTTCGATTTCCACCTGACCAACAAGCTGATCCGCCTGTGCCAGGAAAACGATATCCGCTACCAGAAGGACATATTCCGCTATTACCGCTCTGACGTGGCGTCCGCTGTCGAGGCCGGGCACGACGTCCGGACCGCGCTTATCTGTTTCGGTATCGATGCCTCTCACGGCTGGGAGCGTATTCACGCACACTCGTTGCGCTCGCTCTCAGAGTTGCTGACGGCCTATATCCTCAGCCCCATTGATATCAGGCGCGATGCCAGGGAAGTCGGCCCGCTCAACGGCTTTACCAAGCAGCCGACCGAGGAAGCCGACCAGGAGCTTACGCCCGACGTGGAGCTGGAAGACGACGAGTAGAAGCGGCCTTCCGGCGTTGGGAGAAGCTGGCTCGTCAGCCCGTTCGGTCCAGGCAATCGCGCATTGAGCGGGCCAGGTTCCTCATCAGGTCGAAATAAAGGCCAGGCCCCGGTTCGAGTTCCGCGCCCACCGGGTCAAGCATGCCCGGACGCGCAGCGGTGCTGCTGAGCATGGTACGGACGCGTCGCGGATTGAATTGGGGCTCCGCGAAAACACAGAGCGCCCCCGACTCGCGAATGCGCTGCGATATTTCCTTCACCCGCCGCGCACCGGGAGGGACTTCCGGGTTGACGGTTATCGAGCCTGCCGGCCTCAGGCCATATCGTTTTTCGAAATACTGGTAGCTGTCGTGGAACACGATGAAGGGTTTGGTGCGTACCGGCTCGAGAACCTGCCGCAGTTCCGTATCCAGCTTGTCCAGGCGCTCGGTAAGCGCTGCCGCGTTCTCCGCATAACGTCCGGCGTTATCCGGCGAAGCCTTGGAGAGCATCTGCGCTATGTGGCGAACCATGGCCTTGGCATTGCCGGGGTCCAGCCACAGGTGCATGTCGACCCCTTCATGCCCATGGCCTTCATTCCCGTGTGCATGGCTGTCAAGCGGTCCATCCTCGCGATAGGTCAGCTTCGCGATGTCCGGTGCATTGAGCATTGTCACGTGAATGGCCTTGCGGGCCAGGCTGTCGATGGGGCGTTGCAGGAACTGTTCGAGACCCGGGCCCATCCAGAACACGATGGCCGCCTCTTCCAGCGCGCGGGCATCGGACGGCTTGAGGCTGTACTGGTGCGGCGACGCCCCGCCCTTCACGATGAGGTAGGGCTCGCCCGTTCCCTGCATCACACCCGCCACCAGCGCATGCAATGGCTTGATAGACGCGACGGCTTTCACCGGCCCGGCTTGCGCGGGCCCGCTCCAGAATGCCGGCAACAGGAAAAGCATCGCGGCCAGGAGTCCGGTTTTTGCCATGAAGTATTCCCGCTCAGCCCGTGGTGGACACGGGACGGTTTGATATCCTATAGCATATATACGTTATATAGTTACATCCGGGTCAAGCCCGGCAACCGCGCCACAGGGACGCACTGTTTTGGCCGCCAGCAAGACAACCAAGGACGATCCGCTGATTTCGCTCTCCGGCGTCGGTATCAACCGTTCCGGTCGCTGGCTCATTCGCGGCGTGGACCTTTCGGTACGTCCAGGTGAAATCGTCACGCTCATCGGGCCGAACGGCTCGGGCAAGACGACGACCGCAAAGGCGGCGATAGGCCTGTTGACAACGGATGAAGGAACCGCGTCCCGCGCCCCCGGCCTGACCATCGGCTACGTCCCGCAGCGCCTGGCCATCGACAGCACGATGCCGCTTACGGTCGCCAGGCTGATGACTGTGTCGGGGCGCGCCGCGAAAGAAGACATTGCCGGCGCGCTCGATGCGGCGGGCGTCGGACATCTGGCCGCCGAGCAGATGCATGACCTGTCGGGCGGCGAAACCCAGCGTGTCCTGCTGGCCCGCGCCATGCTCCACAGGCCGCGACTGCTCGTTCTCGACGAGCCTGTCCAAGGCGTCGATTTTTCCGGCGCACTGGCTCTCTACGATCTCATCGCGAATTTTCGCGACGAGACGGGCGCCGGTATTCTGCTTATTTCCCACGACCTTCATTTTGTCATGGCGTCTACGGATACCGTCATATGCCTGAACGGCCATGTCTGCTGCACCGGTACGCCGGAGAGTGTCGCCGCCAGCCCCGAATACGTGCAGCTGTTCGGGCCCCGGGCCGTCGACTCGCTCGCCGTCTACCACCATCACCACGACCACACGCATTTGCCCGACGGACGTGTCAGGCACGCGGACGGAACGGTGACGGATCATTGCCATCCCGAGGACGGTCACCATCACGGCGAACACACCGAGACCCCCGCCGCGCGGCGCAGCGAGGGAGAGAAAAGTCATGCTTGACGATTTTCTCGTCCGGGCGGTTCTCGCCGGCATCGGTATTGCCGTTCTCACCGGGCCGTTGGGCTGCTTCGTCGTCTGGCGGCGCATGGCTTATTTCGGAGATACCATGGCCCATTCCGCGTTGCTCGGTGTTGCCCTGGCGTTTCTTCTCGACGTGTCCCTGACCGCCGGGGTGTTCGCCGTTGCCCTGGTCGTGTCCATGGCGCTCGTGGCCCTGCAGGCCCGCAATGCGCTGCCCGCCGACACGTTGCTCGGCATCCTGTCCCACGCGACGCTCGCCCTTGGCATTGTCCTGGTCGCGTCCGTGACCTGGATACGCATCGATCTTGTAGGTTTCCTGTTCGGCGATATCCTGTCGGTGGCCCATATCGACCTTGCCGTGATTTACGGCGCGGGCATTGCCGTGATCGCGTGCCTGGTAGCGATCTGGCGGCCACTGCTCGCCTCGACGCTGAGCGCCGAGCTCGCCCAGGCCGAGGGACTGCATCCCCAGCGCACACGCATCGTGTTCATGCTGCTCATGGCCTGCGTGATTGCGGTCGCCATGAAGATTGTCGGCATCCTGCTCATCACGTCGTTGCTCATCATACCGGCTGCAACCGCGCGCAGGTTTGCAGCAACCCCGGAACAGATGGCGGTCCTCGCCTCTATCGCGGGCATACTTTCGGTTCTCGGCGGAATTTACGGCTCGGTGACTTTCGACACGCCGTCGGGACCGTCTATAGTTGTCATGGCGCTGCTGTTGTTCCTTGCCAGCCTCATCCCTGTGAGGCCGGGTAGACAGGACCGGCCCGTTTCGACAGGAGAAGAAAAGTGACCAGCCAGCCAAGCGGTCTGACAAGAAACCAGTCGCTCGTTCTGGGAGCATTGAGCGAGACCGGCACGCCAATGAGCGCTTACGATATTCTCGACCGTCTGCGCGACAGCGGCCTGCGCGCGCCCTTGCAGATTTACCGGGCGCTCGAAAAGCTGGTGGACCAGGGCGCCGTGCATAGGCTCGAAAGCATGAACGCCTTCGTCGCCTGCAGCCACGCCAAGTGCCACGATACGGGACTGGTCGCCTTCGCCATATGCGACGGTTGCGGCACGGTTTCGGAGTTTTCCGACGCCGAAGTGTCGAAACGTCTCGGCGCGTGGACGCGGCGCAACAACTTTTCGGCGACAAAGACGACCATTGAAATTCGCGGAGAATGTAGCGCTTGCTCGATGGCCTGAGGCGGCTCTTCAGACAATCTTGCAGAGAAACGCCCCGTCGACGGGCAGTAGCACTCCCGACACGTAGGACGCCTCGTCCGACGCCAGGTAGACGGCGGCATGGGCGACATCCCACGCCGTGCCCATTTTTCCCAGCGGCACCTGCGCGTCGCGCTCGCGCCGCACGACATCCGGGTCGACGCCGCGTTCCTGCGCGCGGCGCACGATAGCCATCGGCGTATCCATGAGGCCCGGTAGGATGGCGTTCGCCCTGATGCCCCATGGCGCGTTTTCGATGGCCATGTGCTGGGTGAAGGTGTTCACCGCGCCCTTGCCGGTCTTGTAGGCAACGCCAAGCCCGACGGCGAGCGATAGTACGGACGACACGTTGATGATGTTGCCCGACTTCTGCTCTCGCATGACCGGGAGAACATGCTTGCAGGTGAACACCATGCCCTTGAAGTTCATCGCCATCAGCTCGTCCCACATGGCCTCGCCGATATCGGTCGTCGGTGCGTCGCCCTTGGAGCGCCCGACATTGTTGTGCAGGATGTCGATGCGGCCATAGCGCTCCACGCAGGTGTCCGCTATCACCTTGCACTGGGCCTCGTCGGTGATGTCGGCGGCGAGCACCGACCCCCTGCCACCTTCCGCTTCAACCAGTTCCAAGGTCTCGTTCGCCCAGTCCCCGTTCACGTCAACGAGCAGGCACGTCGCCCCTTCCTGTGCGAAACGGATGGCAACCGCGCGGCCGTTGCCGATGGTATCGCCCGGCTGCTGTCCGGCGCCGACGATGATCGCGACCTTGTCCTTCAGTCTCATGACGCCCCCCTTCAGCCGATCCGCCCGGCCATGCCGCCGTCGACCGGCAGCAATACGCTGGTAATGAACTTTGCCTCGTCGGAGGCGAGGAACACGGCCGCGTTGGCCACGTCCCACGCTGTGCCCATTGCCCCCATGGGCACCTGTTCGTTGCGCTCCTTGCGGATGATCTCCGGGTCGACCCCGCGCTCCTGCGCGCGGCGGACGATGGCCATGGGCGTATCGATAAGGCCGGGAATGATGACGTTGGCCCGGATACCGTATTTCGCGTTTTCCTGTGCCGTGTGGTGGGTGAGCGTATTGACCGCGCCCTTGCTGGTCTTGTAGGCGAGCGTCGGACGGGCGCAGACCGAGGCCGTCGACGAGATGTTGATGATCGAGCCCGAACCCTGATTGCGCATGACCGGCAGAACGTGCTTGGTCGTCATGAACATGCCCTTGGTGTTCAGCGTCAGCAGTTCGTCCCAGACCTTCTCGTCCAGTTCCGTCGTCGGCGCGTCGCCCTTCGAGCGCCCGACATTGTTGTGCAGGATGTCGATGCGGCCATAGCGTTCCACGCAGGTGTCCGCTATTGCCTTGCACTGGGCCTCGTCAGTGATGTCGGCCACGAATATGGATCCCTTGCCGCCTTCGGCCTCGATGGCGTCGAGAGTTCCCTGCGCCCACGCCTCGTTGATATCGACGATCAGGCAGGTCGCGCCTTCCTGTGCGAAGCGGATGGCGGTCGCCCGCCCGTTGCCGATGGTCTCGCCCGGCTGCTGGCCGCCGCCGACGATAATCGCGATTTTGTCCTTCAGTCGCATGGTTGAAGTCCCTCCCGGCCGGGACTTCGTCTTGCCGCCGTCCTACGTCCCGGTATAAGCAGGCGTTCTCCTTTCTATCCAGGCTTCAAGCCCCTCGCGCAAGTCGTTTGTGGGAACCATGCGCGCGAATTGCTCCTGCTCGACCAGTAGGCCTTCCTCGATGCTCATGTTCAGCCCGCGCGTCACTGAGGTGATGGTCCGCGCCGCGGCGAGGGGAGAATGCCGCATGATGCGCTTCGCGAGGCCGCGTGCCGCCGACAGGAGTTCGCTGTGAGGGACGACCATGTTCACCAGGCCAATCTTAAACGCCCGCTCGGGCGAGAACCTGTCACCGGTCAGCAGGTATTCCAGCGCCCGCTTGCGCCCCGCGAGTCGCGACAGTCTCTGCGTGCCGCCGAATGTGGGCGGCATGCCGAGGTTAATCTCCGGCTTGGCGAAGATGGCCTTTTCGCTGGCGACGGCCAGGTGCGCCGCCTCGGTCACTTCGCAGCCGCCGCCCATGGCGATCCCGTTGACAGCAACGATGACCGGCTTGGAGTAGGACTCGATCCTGCGCGTCATGCCTTGGCCCCGCCGCACGAATTCCTTAACCGCCATATCCGCGCCGGCCTGCACGCTGCGGCTGAACTCGTGTATATCGCCGCCAGCCGAGAATGCCTTTTCGCCGGCTCCGGTCAGGATGAGGACGAATACGTCCTTGTCGTCCTCAAGGCTATCGAGCAGGTCCATCAACCGGTCGATCATGGCGTAGTTCATGGCGTTCAGCTTTTCCGGCCGGTTAAGCGTGAGTTCGGCTATGCCATTCTCGACCGCGCACGTCACAACTTGTGTCATCGGGTTCTTTCCTTGTCTGGCGTCCATTGCGTTGGCGCGACGATATCCGTTCCAGTGGATTGTTTATACTCACTAGTCAGTATACATTGAGTCATGCCAAGGAATGCAGCCAATACCCGCAAGACAATCGTCGATGCGGCGGTCAGCCTGTTCTATGCCGAAGGCATACGCCGCGTCAGCGTGGACGCCGTCGCCGAGAAAGCGGGCGTGACGAAACGGACGCTCTACTATCATTTCAGGAGCAAGGACGACCTCATCGCGACTTATCTGGAGTCGCGCGATCTGCCGAACCTTCAGACATTCCGGAGGTGGTTCGAAGAGACCGACGGGCCGCTGGCGGCAAAGGTAGAGGCAATCTTCTCGCATCTTGCCAGGGCCTCCCGCCACCCGAAATGGAGAGGCTGCGGCTTCCTGCGGACAGCGGCGGAGCTGGCAAACATGCCGGGCCATCCCGCCGTCAAGGCAGGCTCGGCGCACAAGAAGCGGGTCGAAGGCTGGCTTGCCGACGAGATTGTGGCTGCCGGGGTTGCAAACGCGCAAGACAAGGCCCGCCAGGTCGTGCTGCTCATGGATGGCGCCTTCTCGCTGGTGCTCGTGCACCGCGATCCGGCATACTTCGAGGCTGCCGGCGCGGCAGCGGCCAGCCTCCTCGGTGGAGATGGTTAGGAGGTCTGTGGGGCGCTCACGCCGAGTTGGGCACCAGCCTGCACGATCGACCGCCAGGCATCGTCGGCAAGCGGCACGCCGTTGGCCAGCCGTTCGGAGCGGGTGCGCTGTTCCGGTTCGCCGGGCACCAGAACCTCGCCTCCGGCGTCCGCCGGGTTGGCGCTTTTTACATAGTCGATGTAGCGCCGGAGTTCGCTGGCATAGATATCGTCGGTGTCGAAGCGTTCCGTCGACATGTAGATCGACAGCATGCCGTTCCACACGCGAGGGTAATCCGGTCCGGTGCATTTCGAGCCGGTCAGCGCGCCGGCCAGCAGTTCGCACATGAGCGCCAGTCCGGAGCCCTTGTGCTCTCCCATGGTGCGGATGGCGCCAGGCCCCCGCCTGTCGCCGGGGTTAACCGCCGGGTCAGTGTCGCCGTAGAGAAGCGCGGGGTCGCCGCTTTGGACGCCATCCGGTCCGATGAGCGCGTTGCCGGGCAGCGGCTTGCCGCCAAGGGCCGCAACCAGAACCTTGCCCTCCGCCACAAGAGATGTCGCGAAATCGAGGATCAACGGCGAGCCGCCCGGCACGGGTACACCTATGGCGACGGGAGCCGTGGAGAAGCGCCGCTCCGTACCGCCGAACGGCGCGACAAGCACGCTGCCGGCGACGTTGACGAAGTGCACCGACACCTGCCCGGCCTCTGCTGCGGCTTCCGCGAACGCCCCGATGCGCCCCAGGTGCCCGGCATGGCGCAGGGCGACGATGGAAACACCCAGTTCGGCCGCCCGGTCGATGCCCTGCTGAACCGCCAGCGGGCCGACTGTCTGCCCGTAACCGAAGTTGCCGTCGAGGATCAGCAGGCTGCCGCTGTCGCTGACGACCGTTATGTCCTGGTCCGGCAGCAGCTTTCCCTCCCGCAGCCATGTGAGGTAGCGCGCCGTGCGCACCACGCCGTGGCTGTCGTGGCCCGTCAGGTTTGCATCCACGAGATTATCGGCGATGCGGTGGCTCTCGCCTTCGGAGCAACCGGCGGCAAGGAAAATGTCGCGGACGAAGCCGCTGAGGATGTCGGCCTGGATGAGCATGATGGAATCCGGTGGTTTTCGGAGCGAATTGACGTGGCTTGAAAAAATAGCCCCCTTGCGAAGTTTTTGGTAGGCCGGATAATCGATACAGCGAAAAACGCATCAGAGCGAGGGAACGAGAAACGCCATGAGCGATCCAGTCATCATCACAACGGCCATCACCGGCTCGCAGCCGAGAAAGAAGAACAACCCGGCCGTGCCGGTCGAACCGAACGAGCAGATCGAGTCGACGCATGAGGCATTCGAGGCGGGCTCGTCTCTCGTGCACATCCACGTGCGCGACGAGAACGAGGATCCCAGTTCCGACCCGGAGCTTTTCGCCCGCGTCCAGGAGGGCGTGAAGAAGCATTGCCCCGGCATGATCATCCAGTTCTCGACCGGCGGCCGCGGCCGCAACCAGGATGAGCGCGGCTCCATGCTGCACCTGAAGCCCGACATGGCGTCGCTGTCGACGGGCTCGGTCAATTTCAAGACAATGATCTACGAGAACACGCCGGATTTGGTGGTTGGTCTTGCCGAGGCAATGAAGAAATACGGGGTGAAGCCCGAGATCGAGGTGTTCGACGCCGCCATGCTCTACAATGCGGTGAACCTCGTCGAGCAGGGCCTCATCGAGGCGCCGTTGCACGTCCAGTTCGTCACCGGCATTCCCAATGCCATGCCGTCGCACCGGCCCTTGCTCGAGTTCCTCGTCGCCGAGCTGAAGCGCATGATGCCGGAAGCCACCTGGTCGGCCATGGGAGTGGCCCGCACCCAGCTCATCGTCAACGGCTGGTGCATCGAGATGGATGGCCACATTCGCACCGGCCTCGAGGACAATGTGCGCTACGACAAGGACCGGCTGGCGAAATCCAACGCCGAACTGGTCGAGCGTGTCGCCCGCATGGTCGAGGACGCAGGCAAGAAGGTGGCCACGCCCGCCGAGGCGCGTGCGCTGCTGAAGCTGGCGGCCTGATACATTGACAAAACCCCTGCGAAAGCAGGTGTCCTCAAGAGGTGTTTTCTGGACCCCGGGTCATGTCCGGGGTTTCGGGATAGTTGCCTGATCCGGGGCCACGCTACTTCGTTTGCAGCGTAAACACGCCATCCCAGTTGCGCGGCGGCGGACTCTTGCGGAAATCCCGCAGGCGGCCCGCATACAGGTCCCACAGGTTTGAGAGGCTGGCGTCGAGCGGGCTGGTGTCGGTTTTGCGCAAAGCGGCAAGCAGTTTCGAGGCCTCAGTCCATTTCCGCCCGCGATAGGCAGTAAGGAATTGGGCCATGCGCTCGCTCAGTTCGGTGAAAGCCTGCGTGTCTTTAAGCTCGCCGGGGCCGATCAGCGAATAAACCCGCTCCGGCTCCGTCTTGCCCTTGACGCGGAGAAGGTCGAGCTCCAGCACGGCGAAGCGGTCGTGGACCAGGTCCGCCGTGCTCGACCCCAGGATAATCGGGACGCCGAAATTCTCCGACTGGCCCTCGAGCCGCGACGCCAGGTTCACCGCGTCGCCGAGCACGGAATAATCGAACCGCATGTCGGAGCCCATGTTGCCGACAACGCAATCGCCCGTGTTGATCCCGACGCCGATGCGCAAGGGCACATAGGGGTCTCCCGCCTGTTCGCATTCGACTTTTCTCTCCGCGTTTACGCGGTCGAGATTCTCCATCATGCGGAGCGCGGCGGCGCAGGCATTGACGGCGTGGGACCTGTTATCGAGGGGCGCGTTCCAAAACGCCATGATGGCGTCACCCATATACTTGTCGATTGTGCCGCCGCTCTCCAGCACCGCGTGCGAGAGGGGGGTCAGTAGGCGGTTGAGCAGGGAGGTCAGCGCTTGCGGGTTGCTCTTGTAGCTTTCCGAGATGCTGGTGAAGCCGCGCACGTCCGAGAACAGGATCGTCAGCTCGCGCGTCTCGCCGCCGAGCACCAGCCTGTCGGGCTCCTGCGCCAGCTGCTCGACGAGGTCCGGCGATATATACTGGCTGAAGGCGCTGCGGATTTGCCGCCGTTGCGCTTCCTCGCGGATGTAGTTCACGAAAACCATGGTGGCGAACACCGCAAGGCCCGCGACCAGCGGGTAGACCACGTCGAGCAGGACGCCCTGTTGGGTGAACATGTACCAGGCCAGACCCGAAACCCCCGCCGTAATGGCGGCGCCGAGCATTGCCACCGTGATGGCGCCCAGGATGGGCACGAGGATGATGAACGCGAGCGAAACGAGCACCGCGAGACACAGCTCCGCCCCGATGGCATAGCCGGGGCGCTTGAGCGATGTCTTGGACAGGATGTTTTCAAGCGCCTGCGCATGCAGCTCCACGCCCGGCATGACCGGCTCGACCGGCGTCGATTTCACGTCGAACAGTCCGGTCGCCGACGTCCCGATCAGCACCAGCTTTCCCGCGAAAGTTTGCGGCGCGGCCTTTCCCGCGAGCACATCGGTCGCCGAGACGAACCGTTCCGGGTCGTGCGGGGAAAAATAAATCCACAGCTGCGCGTTGCCGTCGGTCGGAATGGAAACGCCCGCCAGGATCACGGCCTCGACGCCGGCCTCGCCCGTCTTGATGACATAGGTCGTCTGGCCCGTCGCCACGCGCAGCATGTCGGCGTTAAGCGAGGGGAGAATTTCTCCCCCCGCCTTCATCACCACGGGCACGCGGCGCACGACGCCGTCCGGGTCGGGCAGCACGGTGAACATGCCACGTCCCTGGGCGGCTTTTTCAAGCTCGGGAATGTTCGGCAGCAGGCCGGGATAGCCGACGAGAAACGGGTCCGGCGCCTGGCCCAGTGTTGCGAACGAGGCCTTGGCCTCCAGTTTTTCGCGCGTGTCGCCCTTGCGCGGGTTGTAGGCGGATTGTCCGACCACCGTGCGGGTGCGCGCAATCATGGCTGCGAGAACCGCGTCGTGGTTCGGCGCGGCGCGTAATTCGGCTCGCGCCTCCTCGCTCAGCCCTTCCAGCGTCTCGGCCAGCTTTTGCGGCGAGGTCCGGTCCGGTTCGGCAAAGACGATATCGAGACCGATCGCGGCCGCGCCGCCGGCGGCGATCTTTTCTATCAGCTTTGCGACGGTGGTGCGCGGCCATGGCCATTGCCCCACCGCATTGAGACTGGCCTCGTCGATATCGACGATGAGCACGGGCCGAGCGGACGGCTCGCGCGGCTTGGCGATCTGGTAGAGGTCGAATGTCTTGAGCCGCAGAAGCTGCAGGGCTGTCGGGTCCCAGACGCGCAGTCCGAACAGCGCCACCAGCAACGCAAGCCCGAATGCCCGGCCCCAGCCGAAGCGCTGGAAGAAACGGATCAAGCCTTCCCGGAAACGCTTCAACATGAAACCGGCTTAATTCTTCTGGCAGGGATTGGAAAGACGCTAGCCATAGCGCGCCATAGCGCCGCTACGCCACCGGCGTGACATTCACGTCGTCTTCGCCGATGATCACGGTGATGCCATTGGCCGGATTGAAGCCTTGATTGGCCTGAAGAGTGGCCAGCGTCGTAAAATCCTGGCCGCCTTCTTCTCCGTTTACATCGACACCGACAGTGGTATTTCCGTCATTATCGGTTATGGCCTGGATGAACTGGTCGATGACGCTGGACAGCTGCTCGCCGTCAGGCAGCACGTTGGAAATCGCATCGGCAAGAATATCCGTCAGGTCGAAGGCATCGAGGCCGGTAAAGTCGGTGATAATATCGCCACCTTCCTCGATGCTGTTGTAGACGAAGATATCGGAGCCGCCACCACCGGTGATCGTGTCGACGCCGAGACCGCCGATGATCGTGTCATTGCCGCCATCGCCGGAAAAGAGAACGTCTACGTCGTCGCCGAAAATTGTATCGTTTCCATCGCCGCCGAATATCGTGTCGTTGCCGCCGTCGCCGCTGTGAAGGGCGAGGTAATTATCGCCAATGATGTAATCGTCGCCGGCACCGCCAAAAATGGTATCGTCGCCACCGTCGCCGACTGATAGGCCGCCCTCGTTGTCTCCGACGATGAAATCGTTCCCGGCGCCGCCATCAATCGTGTCGTTGTCGCCGTTTTGGCCAAAAAGCTTGATGATCGTGTCGCCGACGAGGTTATCGCTACCGTCGTCGCCGAAGATCTGGTCGTCACCGCGTCTGCCGGATATGACATCGATGCCGTCGAGTCCCGCTATGACATCGTCACCGTTGCTTCCGGTCATGAAATTAAAACCGTCGTCGCCAATCTCGCCGGTCCTCAGGGTAAACTGCTGGACCAGGGTCGCTCCGTTCTCGTCCGTGACGGTAACCTTCAGATCGATGACCTCGTCGTCGTTTCTGCCCGGTCTGCCGGAAAGTTCGCCCGTCTCTGAATTGAAATTCAGCCAGCTGGGAAGCGAGGCCTCGGGATTGACGGGCTCCAGTTCGAAATCGAGCGGCTGGCCACCGTCCAGGTCGACGAAGAATGCCGCGAGAGACAATGAAAACGGTGCCCGGGTCTGTGCCGATTGATCACCGAGTTGCGTCTCCGAAATGACGTTCACGTCGGGATCGACCAGTGCCGTGGCATAAACAGTCTGGCCATCCGTGAATTCGTAAACCTCGAGTCCGTCCTGCATTCCGGCGGACTGCCATTCGCCGTTCACGGTCTGGCCATCTATCTCCAGCTCACTTCCCAGAGCCAGGGTGTCCCCAACTCCGCCTAAGAAAGTCAGGGTATTGTCCGTTGACTCGTTCTCACCATC
>Ga0207814_100560_pt1 | contig 18564 bp, 18 predicted proteins | sample TtaePargueraPR_7_FD_187755 | JGI IMG/M metagenome (GOLD analysis project Ga0207814, IMG submission 187755) | Aerobic enrichment media microbial communities from Bioluminiscent Bay, La Parguera, Puerto Rico - Tt and P1 (2) (SPAdes) | ecosystem: Environmental > Aquatic > Marine > Unclassified ... | reverse complement strand
GCTGCTGTTTGAGTTCTTCCAATTGTTCCGCGCTAGTGTTTCCCTGGCGCTTCAGGTGCTCCAGGGTCGCGGCGCCACTGTTCAGGCGGCGCTTGAGCAGGTCGCGGGTATCCGCCATCAGGGTCAGCGCCTGGTGCAGGGAGCGGTGATTGGCCACCTTGTCGCGGTGCTCCATCAGGCGCTGCACCAGCAGCTGCTCGAAATCACCAAAGCGGCTCTGCTGCAGCAACACCGGGTCGCGCTGGGCGCGGGCCAGCAGGGCCTTCTTCGCCGACACCCCCACAACATGCTCCTGCGGCAGGTCCAGCAGCTTGCTGACTTCCTTGCGCATGCGCCGCAGCATCAGGTCCGCGTCTTCGTCGGGGTCGTCCCACATGGCGTCGATCTTGTTCAGCAGCGCCATCACCGCGGTACCGCGATGCTCCCGCAGGGGAACCAGGTGGGTTTCCCACATATTCAGGTCGGTACCGCTGACACCGGCGTCGGCGGACAGCAAAAAAGCAACCGCCTGGGCGCCGGGCAGCGTGGACAGGGTCAGCTCCGGTTCGTTGCCCAGCGCGTTGAGTCCGGGGGTGTCGATAATGCGCAGCCCCTGGGCCAGCAGCGGGTGCGGCAGGGAAATCAGCGCGTAGCGCCAGGCCGGGATCTGCACCAGGTTGCCGTTGCCATCCAGGTGGCGGCGGTCAAAGCCATAACGGGCCGCCTCTTCCGGACTCACCGCCTTGGTGGCGGCGACTTTCATCAGTGCATCGCGGGTGGCATCGGCATCTTCCGGATCGAATTCGTGATGGACCCACTTCTGCGGGATGCGGCGGAAGCTCTCCAGGCTGGTATTGGTGGCCAGGGTCTCGATCGGCAACAGGCGCACGGAGGCCTGTTGGCTGCCGTCGCAGTAGATCTCGGTGGGGCACATGGTGGTGCGACCGGGGCGCGACGGCAGCAGGCGCTTGCCGTAGGTATGCGACAGCATCGCGTTGATCAGCTCGGTCTTGCCGCGGGAGAACTCGCCGACCAGCGCCACGGTGAACTGGTCTTCCGCCAGCAACTGTCGCGCCTGCTGCACCACCTGGCGGGCGCCGGCGGAATTGGGGAAGTGTTCTTCCAGCCAGTGGCTGAAGGCGTTCAACTGGCGGTCCAGGGCCCTCTTCCAGCTGTCGTAGTCGGCAATGTGCTGGCGCAATGTCGCATCTTCCATGTTCGGGAGTTCTTGTTATTTGTGTGTAATTTTTACATTGGGCCGGTCATTTTCCGGCAAGGTGGCGGCAAATTAAAGACCGTTGGTGCAATTTAGCGAACCGTTCGGCACTAAACAGCGAGGGAAGAGGACTTGGGCGCAGGCCCCGAAGAACACAGGCAGGTAAGTCAGGAAATCGAAACGGACGCCGGGGCGGAATCGAACAGGGCCGCAGTTGGCGGCCCTGAGGTCGTCGGCTCGCGATCAGAACGGGATATGCCAGAACAGGTTGTACACCAGCTGCGGCATCTGCGCGCTCTGGGCAAAGCCCACCAGCAGCTTGTCCACCACCGTGAGCAGGATAAAGATGAAAATCGGACTGATATCGATCACCCCCAGCGGCGGGATGATCTTGCGTACCGGTGCGTAAAGCGGCTCCAGCAACTGGCGCAGCAGCATCAGTGCCGGATGGCTGCTGTGGGGAGCGATCCAGCTGACCACGATGGAGATCAGCATACCCACAAACAGAATTGCTACCAGGGTCATGACGCAGCCGAGCAGCGACCACAGCAGTGCGGCCAGCGGGTTCAGCATGCCCGCACCGGCGAGAAAACCGGCGCCGATGATCATCACCCAGCCCACCAGCAGCGCCAGCACCAGCGACGCCATGTCGATGCCGAACAGGCCGGGCACCACTTTGCGCAGGGGGCGCAGTAGCGGATTGGTGATTTTCACGATGCCCTGGGACAGGGGATTGTAAAAATCCGCCCGCGCCAGCTGCAGCATAAACCGCAGCAGCACCGTAAACAGGAACAGGATCCCCAGGGTGGCGAGAATAAACACGCCGATATTGCTGAAGGTGTTGACCATCGAAAGTCCTTGTTACGTGGTTATTTTTACTGTTAACGATCCAGTTCTTTGGCCATCTCGGCGGCGCGCGCCGCACAATCGCTCATCGCCTGCTCTACCAGTTGCGGCAGTCCGCCTTCCTGAAAGCGCTTCACCGCGCGCTCGGTCGTGCCATTGGGCGACATCACGTTGCGTTTCAACTGCGCCACGTCCACATCGCTTGCCACCGCAAGTTTCGCTGCGCCCAGTGCGGTTTGCAAGGTAAGGCGTTCGGCGTCGGCGCGCTTCATGCCGGCCTTTTCCGCGGCGTCGATCATCGACTCCATAAACTGGAAATAGTACGCCGGGCCGGAGCCGGATACGGCAATCACCTGGTCGATGCCGGATTCCTCGTCCACCCACAGGGCAATCCCCACCGCTTCCGCCATTTGCGTGGCAATCTGCTTTTGCGCGTCGCTCACGCCCGCGCCGGCGTAGAGACCGGTCACCCCGGTACCGACAAGTGCCGGCGTATTCGGCATCGCCCGCACGATGGGAACGCCGGCACCCAGCCAGCGCTGGTAGGCCGCCAACGGGATGCCCGCGGCCAGCGTGATCACCAGCGGCTTGCGCGCGCTGACGATGGAAGCCAGGTCCTCACACAGTTCCCTCATCATCTGCGGCTTGACCGACAGCACCAGCACATCGGCTTCGGCCACCTCCGCGGCATTGTCGGTACTGACCAGAACACCGGTGCGCGCGGCAAATTCCTGCAGCTTCTGTTCATTGCGGCCGGTGGCAACAATCCGCTCCGCCGGATAGCCACTGGCCACCAGCCCACCGATCACCGCGCCGGCCATATTGCCCGCGCCGCCGATAAATACCATTTTCGCCTGGGTCATGATCTACCTCTGGTCAGTGTTATTTGCGGGCGCCGAAGATATCGGTGCCTATTCGCACAATGGTGGCGCCGCTGGCGATGGCCGCTTCCATATCCCCGGACATACCCATGGACAGGGTATCCAGCGGCTGTTCCGGCAGCTGCGCCTTCAGTTCTTTCAGTAATGCCGCCATCTGCAGGAAGGGATCGCGCTGGTCTGCTCCCGGTCCGCGCACCGCCGGTATCGCCATCAACCCGCGCAGACGCAGATTGGGCAATTCCGCCACTTTTGCCGCAAGTGCCGGCAATTCCGCCGGAGCCACCCCGGACTTGCGCTCTTCATCGTCTATATTCACCTGCAGGCAGATATTCAGTGGCGGCAGGCCCGCGGGCCGCTGCTCCGACAACCGCCGTGCAATTTTTAACCGATCCACCGTGTGCATCCAGTGGAAGTGTTCCGCCACATCGCGGGACTTGTTGGACTGCAGCGGGCCGATGAAATGCCACACAATGTCCAGATCGGCGAGTGCTGACTGCTTTTCCAGCGCCTCCTGCAGGTAGTTCTCACCGAAGTGACGCTGGCCCGCGCAATAGGCTGCCCGCAGGTCCGCTGCCGGCTTGGTTTTGGATACCGCGAGCAGCGTGACCGCATCCGGATCCCGGTCAAAAGCTCTACAGGCGGCAACAATCCGTGCAGCCACAGAATTGAGGTTTTCGGCGATCGACCCTTTGCGCATATACTGGGACCTGGCTAACCCTGACGAACATCGGCGCGCATTCTAATCGCTTAGCCCAGCGCCCGTCATATCAGAACAATAAGGTAGCAGTATGGACATTACAGAACTCCTCGCCTTCAGCGCCAAACAGAACGCTTCCGACCTGCACCTCTCCGCAGGCCTGCCCCCGATGATCCGGGTGGATGGCGACGTGCGCCGCATCAACCTGCCCCCCATGGAGCACAAGCAGGTACACGGCCTGATCTACGAGATCATGAACGACAAGCAGCGCAAGGATTACGAAGAGTTCCTGGAGACCGACTTCTCCTTCGAGGTCCCCGGTGTCGCCCGCTTCCGGGTCAACGCCTTCAACCACAACCGCGGCGCCGGCGCCGTGTTCCGGACCATTCCCTCCAAGGTACTGACCATGGAAGACCTGGGGATGGGCCAGGTGTTCAAACAGATCTCCGACACCCCCCGCGGCCTGGTACTGGTCACCGGCCCTACCGGCTCCGGTAAGTCCACCTCGCTGGCGGCGATGATCGACTACATCAACGACAACAAGTACGAGCACATCCTCACCGTCGAGGACCCGATCGAATTCGTACACGAGTCGAAAAAGTGCCTGGTCAACCAGCGGGAAGTCCACCGCGACACCCACGGTTTCTCCGAAGCCCTGCGCTCCGCCTTGCGTGAAGACCCGGACATCATCCTCGTGGGTGAGATGCGGGACCTCGAGACCATCCGCCTGGCACTCACCGCCGCGGAAACCGGCCACCTGGTATTCGGCACCCTGCACACCACCTCCGCCGCAAAGACCATCGACCGTGTGGTCGACGTATTCCCCGCGGAAGAAAAGGCCATGGTGCGCTCCATGCTGTCGGAATCCCTGCAGGCGGTCATCTCCCAGACCCTGCTCAAGCGCAACGGCGGCGGCCGCGTCGCCGCCCACGAAATCATGCGCGGCACCCCGGCGATCCGGAACCTGATCCGCGAAGACAAGATCGCGCAGATGTATTCCGCGATCCAGACCGGCGCCAGCGTCGGCATGCAGACCATGGACCAGTGCCTGCAGGACCTGGTAGAGCGCCGGGTGATCAGCCGCGAAGTGGCGCGGGAAAAAGCGAAGATGCCGGAGAACTTCTAAACTTCTCCGGGCTGAAAAAATAAACGCGAAAATAACCAGCGGTATAAAAAATGGAAATCGAACGCCTACTGCAACTCGTCACCGAAAAAGGTGCCTCCGACCTCTTTATCACCGCCGGAGTACCGCCCTCGATCAAACTGCACGGCAAGGTGGTACCGGTCAGTACCACCGCCCTGACCCCGGAAAAAGCCCGGGAAATGGTCGTCGGCATCATGAACGACAAGCAACGCCGGGAATTCGCCGAACAAAAAGAGCTTAACTTCGCCATCTCTGTGCGCAACGTCGGCCGTTTCCGGGTATCCGCCTTCTTCCAGCGCAACCTCGTCGGCATGGTGCTGCGCCGGATCGAAACCAAGATCCCCACCATCGACGGCCTCGGCCTGCCCGAACAGCTGAAAGAGCTGGCCATGACCAAGCGTGGCCTGATCATCTTCGTCGGCGCGACCGGTACCGGTAAATCCACCTCGCTGGCCTCCATGATCGGCCACCGCAACGAAAACTCGAAGGGTCACATCATCTCGATCGAAGACCCCATCGAATTTATCCACCAGCACCGCGGCTGCATCGTCACCCAGCGCGAAGTGGGCCTGGATACCGAATCCTTCGAAACCGCGCTGAAGAACACCCTGCGTCAGGCGCCGGACGTGATCCTCATCGGTGAGGTGCGCTCCCGCGAGACCATGGACCACGCCATCGCCTTCGCCGAAACCGGCCACTTGTGCCTGTGTACCCTGCACGCGAACAACGCCAACCAGGCGCTGGACCGCATCATCCACTTCTTCCCCGCCGACCGGCACCAGCAGCTGTGGATGGACCTGTCCCTCAACCTGCAGGCAATGGTCGCCCAGCAGCTGGTACCGACGCCGGACGGCGACGGCCGCCGCGCCTGTCTCGAGATCATGATCAACACCCCGCTGATGGCAGACCTGATCCGCAAGGGCGAAGTGCACAAGATGAAGGAGCTGATGAAACGCTCCAACGAACAGGGCATGCAGACCTTCGACCAGGCCCTGTACGAACTCTACGACCGCGGCGAGATCACCTACGAGGACGCCCTCGCCCACGCCGACTCTGCCAACGACCTGCGCCTGATGATCAAGCTCAAGTCCGAGTCCGATGCGGAGTACCTGAACAGTGCCGCCGATGAACTGAGCCTCGCCGGTGACACCGATAACGGCGGCGGTCCGCAGATTTACTGATGCACAAGTGGTGCTGATTATGGGCAGGGTAAACCCCTGCCTTTTTTATTTGCGGATCATTTTCAGGAAATGCCATGAACAAGATTGCACTGGTAACCGGTGGCAGCCGCGGCATCGGCGCCGCTGCGGCAAAATTGCTGGCCGCACGCGGTTACGATATCTGCATCAGCTATCGCGAGCGTAAATCTGCCGCGGACGCAGTGCTGGATGCGTTACGTGCGCATGCTGTCCGGGCCATCGCGGTGCAGGCCGACATAGCCCTCGAGGAGGACGTGCAGCGGCTGTTCCGCGCGGTGGACGGGCAACTCGGTCCGCTAACCGCGCTGGTAAACAATGCCGGCATGCTGTCGCAGCAGTGCCGAGTGGAGCAGATGTCCGCGCAGCGCATCAACCGGATACTGCAGACAAACGTCACCGGTACCCTGCTGTGCTGTCGCGAGGCGATCAAACGCATGTCCACCCGGCACGGAGGTAACGGAGGCGCCATCGTCAATGTATCTTCCGGCGCGGCGCGCAGCGGCTCGCCCAATGAGTATGTCGATTACGCGGCCAGCAAGGGAGCCGTCGATACCCTCACCGTCGGACTCAGCAAAGAGGTGGCGCGGGAAGGTATCCGCGTCAACGGGGTGCGGCCAGGGTTTATCGCAACGGAAATGCACAGTGACGGTGGAGAACCCAACCGAATCGAACGCCTCGCGCCATTAATCCCTCTTGCACGCGGCGGGCAACCGGAAGAAGTCGCCGGAGCCATTGCCTGGCTGCTCAGCGACGAGGCAGCCTATGCGACCGGGACCTTTATTGATACAACCGGTGGGTTATAGCCGGAATTTAACCGATGCCTCCAATTAGATTATTTATTTTTTTACTGGTCCTGCTATTTATCGGTGGATGTGAGAAAAATCTCACCGCCGATCGTATTTTTATCAATGGCGACATCCACACCATTGATACAGGTAACTCCGTAGCCAGCGCACTCGCGGTAAAAAATGGCCGCATCCTTGCCGTAGGCAACCAGGAAGAATTAAAAGCCCTGGCCGGTGCCGACACGGAAGTTACCGACCTCGCAGGAAAATCCCTGCTGCCCGGTTTTATCGCCGTCCACGAACACCCGGCGATCAGTGCAGTTTTCCGCAACTTCATCGATATGAGCGGTTTTCAACACGAGACAGCCGCCGACGCCTGGAAAGCACTCGTGAGTGCCGTCGCCGCGGCACCTGCGGGACAGTGGGTGTACGCCAAGGGGCTGGACCCGGTGCTGCTCGAGGGGCTCGAGCCACCGACGCGGGCGCAACTGGATGTCATGGCACCGCACAACCCGGTGTTTATACTCGCCCAGAGTATGCACACCGCCTGGGTCAACTCTGCCGCACTCGCCGCAATGGACATCGACGAAAACTCCCCGCCGCCGGGAGAGGGCTCCTACTACGGGCGGGATAAAGACGGGCGACTCAACGGGCTACTGGTAGAAAAGCCCGCGCTGGAGCCTTTTCTGGCTCCGCATAAAAGCCCGTTGAAAGTACTCGCCGCCTACGAGGCAGAACTGGACGACCTGCGCCGCGCCGGTTACACCTGTGTGGCCTCACTCGGATTCAATGTCCCCGCCTGGCTGGCGCAGTGGGCCTCACTGAATGATTTTTCGCCCCGCATCCGCCAGTTTTTTTACTATCGCGGTGACAACCTGGAAAAGCTGTCCGGCACTCCAGAGCGCGACGATGAATATTTTCAGGTGCGGGGTGCAAAGTTCTGGTACGACGGCTCCCCCTACAGCGGCTCCATGGTCGTCGAACAGCCCTACCTGGACAGCGCACTGGCGAAACAACTGGGTGTCGCGCACGGCAGTCACGGCGAAGCGGTAATTGCGGGTGAAGAGTTACAACAGCAGATTAGTGCATTGAATGGACGGGGCTGGCAGTTCGCCACCCATGTGCAGGGAGATCGCGCGGCGCGCGAATATTTAGATATTTTGCAGCGGGCATACCGGTCGCTCCCGCTTCAGGAGCAAAAAGCCTTTGTTGATCGCCGCCACCGCCTAGAACACGGCCTGCTACTGGATAAAACGCTGCTCCCCGGATTTGCCCGACTGGGCATTACCCCGAGCTTCCATATCAACCACCTGTACTACTACGGCGATGCGCTGCGTGAGGCGCTGCTGGGCGAAGCCCGCACGGAACAGATTCTGCCGATTAAAAGCGCCTTCGAGCTCGGCATGCACCCCACCCTGCACGCCGACAGCCCCATGTTCCCCGCCGAGCCCTTCAGCCTGATGCAGACGGCAATCACTCGCCGCACACGCACCGGGGTCTTGATTGGAGAAGATGAAGCGCTGACCCCCGTACAGGCACTGCGCACCATGACCATCAATGCCGCCTGGCAACTGGGCATGGAAAATGAAATCGGCAGTCTCGAAGTCGGTAAGCGCGCGGACCTGGCAGTCGTCGATCGCAATCCGCTGGCGACGCCGCCCGGGCAATGGCGGGATATCAAGGTAGTGCGCACGATACTGGCGGGGGACTGAGGCCAGCGAACCCCGGGTGCGTCTCAGGCGAGCGCCGATAACAGCATTTTGACCTGACCCAGCAGGCGGCGGGACACCGGCGGTGCCAGCGGGATTCCGCTCAGGGTCACCTCGTGACCGGCGGCGGTTTTTCTGAGGCCGGTAATGTATTCCGTCGCCACAATGGCACTGCGGTGCACCCGCACAAAGCGCTCGCCGAATTCCGCTTCCAGTTCCTTCAGCGATTCATCCAGCACCGTTTCACCGCCACTGTGGTGGGCGATGACGTATTTGTCTTCGGCGATAAAGCAGCGGATATCGTCCACATCCAGCAGTTGCACGCCACGGCGGCTCACCGCCCTGATCTGGCGGCGGCCGCGAGGTTGCGCATTGTGCGCGATAGTATCCGCCTGCAGCTTCTGCAGCTGCGGCTTGCTCAGTCTTCGCGCCTGGGCAATCGCCTGTGCCAGCTGCTCCACACTGACGGGCTTGAGCAGGTAACCGGATGGAGCGACCGCAAAGGCAGGGAGCGCAAACTCGTCGTGGGCTGTGCAGAAAATGATTGCGGGCGGGTTCGGGCGGGCGGAAATTTGTTCCGCGAGTTGCAGCCCGTTGGTGGCAGGCATTTCGATATCCAATAACAACAGGTCCGGGTCGAGTGAATCCAGCTGTTGTAACGCGCTTTCCCCATCGGCAGCTTCTCCCAGCAGTTGGCAACCATCAATAGCTTGCAACTGACGGGCCAGTCTGGCCCGCGCCAGCGGTTCGTCGTCGACGATCAGCACACCGAGTTGCTGGAGGTTGTCGCTCACGGGGCGGCCTCCTCGCGCTCGGTGCCATACGCTGGCTTCAGCGATTGTCCGGTTTTCAGCGGCAAACGCAGTTCCACGCGGTACTCTTTACCGCGCTCCCCGTCGTGGGCACCCGCACTGAAGCGGAAGCGATTGCCGTAAAACGCACTGAGACGCTGGCGAATATTTTCCATCGCCATGCCGTTGCCGACGTGGGCATTGCGGCTTTCGTCCGTCTCAGAAACTGCAACAGGATTTTGAATCGACAATAGCAGTTCGCGCGGCGCACCGCCAATGACAATTTGGCGAATCTCTATCTGGATGGTGCCGCCCTCGCGGCGACGGGCAATACCGTGCAAAACGGCATTTTCCAGCAGTGGCTGCAGCAGCATGGAAGGCAGTTCTGCATGTTCTGGCAGATTGTCGAGCTGCCACTCGGACTGCAGGCGCTCACCGAGTCGCAACGCCTCGATTTCCAGGTAGCGTTTTGCCAGCTGGATTTCCTGGGCGAGCGGCACCAGTTTTGAATCCGCCAGCGAGGCGCGGAACAGTGCGGAAAGATCCTCAACCAGTTTTTCTGCCCGCTCCGCATCCACCGCGATCAGGCTCGCCAGGCTGTTCATACTGTTGAACAGGAAATGCGGGCGAATGCGCGACTGCAACGCCTCGATGCGCGCCCCCAGCTCCGCCTGCTGCTGGTTGTGCAGCTGCTGCTGCAGATAGGCGTAGCGCAAAACCACCCCGGCACAGATCGCCCCCACCAGCATGTTCGCCAGCAGCGACCAGTAATCGATAGCCTGCCCCGCCATATCCGCCAGCCACCAGTGCTGCACCCCCAGCACCACCGCCAGCACCCCCAGCAGGCAGGCATAACTGATGGCGGCGGCCACCTTGTGGGAACGGCGCGCGAGGAACGGGCGCAGGCGGCAGAGCAGGGCCGCCGAGGGCAGGATGACCCAGAGGATGGTGAGCGACACCAGCCCCAGGCGCTGCCAGTTGAAGGGGTTGAGGCCGTCGGTACTGAGCACCAGCACCAGGGCCAGCAACTCTCCCATAAGAACCAGGGCAGCAATGCCAGTCACACCGCACAGGTCCGGCAGAAACGGGGTAGCGGAGGATTCCCCGACAGGCGGGCGCGCAGAATCTTTGCCTGAGGGGGCAATTTCACGAATTTGCTGCGCTATAATGCCCGCCGCTTGCGCGGGCCGCGAAGATGTCATACCACGTTATCTTTATTCTGGACTCGCCAATCAGGCAAAGAAGATACCGCCATCCCGGATCGACTTCCATATTCGGCTTACATTCCAAATTCGCAAACCCAATCCATATTCGACCAGAGGCAGCATGAGCAACGATAACTCCTCCGCAAACAATGCACAGAGCTCCACCGCCAATCCCGCAGCCAAACTGTGGGGCGGCCGCTTCAGTGAAGCCACCGATGCGTTCGTGGAGCGCTTTACCGCCTCGGTGATGTTCGACCAGCGCATGGCCCTGGAAGACATCCAGGGCTCCCTGGCCCACGCACAGATGCTGTCGGAAGTGGGCGTGCTCACCGCGGACGAATTCCAGCAGATCGAGGGCGGCCTCAAGGATATCGCCGAGGAGATCGGGGCCGGCGAATTCCCCTGGTCGGTGGCACTCGAAGATGTGCACATGAATATCGAGGCGCGCCTGACCCAGCGCATCGGCGCCACCGGCAAGAAGCTGCACACCGGCCGCTCGCGCAACGACCAGGTGGCCACCGATATCCGCCTGTGGCTGCGGGGCCGCATCGACCAGATCGGAGCCGAACTCACCCGCCTGCAAACCGGCCTGGTAGACCTGGCCGAGAAGGAAGCCGACACCATTATGCCCGGCTTCACCCACCTGCAGAGCGCGCAGCCGGTGACCTTCGGCCATCACCTGCTGGCCTGGAACGAGATGCTGACCCGCGACTACGAGCGCCTGATGGACTGCCGCAAACGCGTCAACCGCTCGCCGCTGGGCGCCGCCGCCCTGGCCGGCACCAGCTACCCGATCAACCGCGCGCGCACCGCCGAGCTGCTGGGCTTCGACGCCCCCACCGAGAACTCCCTGGATTCCGTCAGCGACCGCGACTTCGCGATCGAATTCTGCGCCTTCTCTGCTCTGCTGCTGACCCACCTGAGCCGCGCCAGCGAGGAGCTGGTGCTGTGGACCTCCAGCCAGTTCGACTTTATCGACCTGCCGGACCGTTTCTGCACCGGTTCTTCCATCATGCCGCAGAAGAAAAACCCGGACGTGCCGGAACTGGTGCGCGGCAAGACCGGCCGCGTCAACGGCCACCTGATCGCCCTGCTGACCCTGATGAAGAGCCAGCCGCTGGCCTACAACAAGGACAACCAGGAAGACAAGGAGCCGCTGTTCGACGCCGCCGACACCGCACTGGACTGCCTGCGGGCCTTCGCCGATATGGCGCCGGCGCTGAAGCCGAAGAAGGAAAACATGCTCGCCGCCGCCGCCAGGGGCTTCTCCACCGCCACCGACCTGGCGGATTATCTGGTGCGCAAGGGCGTGGCCTTCCGCGACGCCCACGAGATTGTCGGCCAGTCCGTGGCCTTTGCGATCGAGAAGGACTGCGACCTCGCCGACCTCAGCCTCGCGGAGCTGCAGAAGTTCTCCGACGCCATCGGTGACGACGTATTCGACGTGCTCACCCTGGAAGGCTCGGTGGCCGCTCGCGACCACATCGGCGGCACCGCGCCGAACCAGGTGCGCGCCGCGTGCGAGCGCGCGCGCAAGCTGATCGCTGCGCGCTGAATTGCTCTCGCCGGCATTCCCGGCTTGTGCGCCTTCGGCGCGCCTGGATCCCGGCTCAAGGCCGGGATGACGATAAGTTGCTCGTCATGCCGGACCCGATCCGGCATCCAGCCACCGGGCCAGCAGCCAGCCCACTGCCACAATTCGCCACAATTCATCCCCCCAGCGACACCATTCCCGGAAAATGACCCGCTAGACTTCTCCCGATAAAAAGAACCGCTCACAGGGAAAGTCCATCAATGCGCAAATACGTCTTGCTCGGCATCACCGCTTTCGCGATCGCCATCTACCTCACCAACGCCTCCTGGCTTGCCGAAAAACGTCCGGGCAAACCCACCCTGATCTCCCACCGCGGCGTCTATCAGACCTACAACCGCGAAGATCTCGGCCGCGACGACTGCACCGCGATTCGCGTGTATCAACCCGAACACCAGTACCTGGAAAACACCCTCGCCTCCATGCAGGCCGCATTCGATTATGGGGCGGATATCGTCGAGATCGACGTGCATCCGACTGCCGATGGCGAATTTGCCGTATTCCACGATTGGACCCTGGACTGCCGCACCGAGGGCACAGGCATTACCCGCGACCATACGATGGCGTATCTGAAGACCCTGGATATCGGTTACGGCTATACCCACGATGGCGGCAAAACCTATCCATTTCGCGGCAAGGGCGTGGGACTGATGCCGACGCTGCAAGAGGTGTATCGAGCATTTCCAGACAGAAAATTCCTGGTGAACATCAAAGGTGGCCACCCCATGGAAGCCGACCGGCTCAATCGCTACCTGCGCAAACACAACCTGCCGCCACAGGGAAACCTGCTCGTTTACGGCAATGAAAGGGTAATGAAGAAAATGCGTGAGCTGCGCCCGCACGCCTGGGTATTCAGCCGCGACAGCGTCAAGCAGTGTACCTACCACTACCTGATGCTCGGCTGGTCAGGCTATGTACCCGAAGCCTGCCGCAATGGTGCAGTGGTCGCCCCCAACACCTGGCACTGGGCGCTGTGGGGCTGGCCGAACCGGTTCATCCAGCGCATGGAAGATGCCGGTAGCCTGGTGATGGTTCTGGATTTCAAGCATCGCAGCCCGGGCGGCGTGCACGGAATCTACACGCCGGAACAGATTGAGTTCCTACCCTCAGATTACCGTGGAGCGTTGTGGGTAGAAAAAGTCGAAGTGATTGGTCCGTATGCAAAAACCAAGTTCGGAATCGAAAAGTAGACAGTGCACCGAAAGCTGAAGCGAAGGCGACGATACCGGGTGCTGCTTTGTGAGACCGTCTGCGGCCAGGACGGCCGCAGCCGAGCCCCCAGGGATGGGTACACGGCGTGTCTCACAAAGCAGCACCCGGTAGCGGCGCCGCCACCAGACCACCTACGAAGCGAAACCCATCCACCCCTTCAGGATTCTTCGGCATCTCCGTCTTTCTCCTGAACCTCGGTCACCACCTTCTGCACCAGCTTCACCCGCCCGGACTGCACCAGCGCATCCCGCAGCACATATTCAATCTGTGCATTCAGGCTGCGCAGGTCGTCGTCGGCCCAGCGCTGCATTGCCGCCAGTACCTGCTCGTTGATTCGCAGAGGAAACGCTTTCTTTTTTGCCATAACAATTGAGAGGGATCAGTAGAGACTGCCGCTGTTGATCACCGGCTGCGCCTGCTGTTCGCCGCAGATGACCACCATCAGGTTATTGACCATATTTGCCTTGCGCTCTTCGTCCAGTTCCAGCTCGTGGGATTCCGCCAGGGTGGTAATGGCATCGGTGACCATCTCCACCGCCCCCTGCACGATCAGCTTGCGCGCCGCCAGCACCGCACCCGCCTGCTGCTTGCGCAGCATCGCCTGGGCGATTTCCGGTGCATAGGCCAGATGACTGATACGCGCTTCGATCACCTGGATACCGGCGCGGCCGAGACGTTCCTGTACCTGATCGCGGATTTTCTCCGCAATGCTGACAGGATCGCCGCGCAGGGAAATGGCCTCGTCGCTGTGATTGTCGTAGGGATATTCGTTGGCCACATTGCGCAGCGCCGCCTCGCTCTGGATGGTGACGAAGCTCTCGTAATCATCCACCTCGAAGTAGGCTTCCGCGGAATCCACCACCTTCCATACCACCACCGTGGCAATCTCGATCGGGTTGCCGTTGGCATCGTTGACCTTGAGCTTGCCGCTTTCGAAGTTGCGCACCCGCAGCGAAATGGGTGTGCGCTTGAAGATCAGCGGGTTGGCCCAGCGCAGCCCGGTAGTGTGCTCGGTACCGACGTATTTGCCAAACAACTGCAGGATCTTGCCCTGGTTGGGCGCCACCATAAACAGGCCGTGCCAGCAGAAAGCGACCAGCGCAAACGCCACCCCCCACAGCGGCACCGCAACGAATTGCGTCGCCGCCAGGCTCCGTACCAGCATCCCGGCGGTGAGCAGCTGCAGCGCCAGCAATACCACCAGCATGCCGTAGCCACTGACGGTAAATGCGCGTTTTTCCTTGATCATCGGAATCTCCTTGTTATCGATACCTTTCCAGTGATGTCATTTTGATATCAATCTAGCATCAGATAATCAACTTGCAAAGTTCTTTGCACACACGGGGGCAACAGACGCGGGCGCGCCCATCGATCAGCAGCGGGGGAATCAGCGGGAGATTGGTGCGGGGACCTTGCGGGGTCCGCAAGGTCCGTCAGACGGAAGCCGGGTTTACTGCAGCCCCAGCGATACGGCAGCGCCCTGCTGCTCGCTCAGCACCCGGTCCAGCAGGGTGGGCAGGTCCTCGCCGGTGGTGGAGCATTTCCAGCCCGGGTTTTTAAAGCTCAGGTGAAAACCACCGGAGCGCGCCGCCACCCAAAGCTCCTGTACCGCACTCTGGCGCGACAGGATCACCTGGGTGCCGTTGTCTTCCAGGGTAATGGTCAGCACCGCGTCCGCGCGCTCGTAATCCATATCCACATCACAGTTATCGAGCGCGTCCTCGATCGCGATCAGGGTCTCTTCAATGGCCGCATTGTAGGCAGCGTTGGAGGCTGTCTGGGTCATAATCTGGTTACTTCTGTTACTGTGTTGCTGAAGGGCATGGGTCGCTATACTAGCAGGCTTTTCCAGTCGTTATCGCCGCAGACAGGCCCCTATGAAAATGCGTTCACTGATTGTCCTCTCGGTACTGCTGCTCACCGCTTGCGGTCAGAAAGGTCCCCTGTACCTGCCGCAGCAACCGGCACAACCCGGAACCGCCAGCAGCCCCGCGCCGGCAGCGGCCACTCCGGGCTCCGCCGCGCCCGCCAGCAACAGCGACGAGCAGGACAAACAAGAAGAAAAATCACAACAACACACGGAAGCGGAAGCAGTATCCAAATGAGTGAATTCCACTACCAGCAGGGAAGCCTGTGGGCCGAAGGCGTCAGCCTGGAACAGATTGCCGAACAGTTCGGCACTCCCACCTACGTCTACAGCCGCGCGCACTTCGAACAGCAGTACCGGTCCTACGCCGACGCCCTCGGCGATCACCCCGGGCTGGTTTGCTATGCGGTCAAGGCCAACAGCAACATCGGCGTACTGTCGGTGCTCGCACAACTGGGCGCCGGCTTTGACATCGTCTCCGCCGGCGAACTGGAACGGGTGCTGCTGGCGGGGGGCGACCCGGCCAGGGTGGTTTTCTCCGGCGTCGGCAAAACCGCCGACGAAATGCGCCGCGCGCTGGAAGTGGGCGTGCACTGCTTCAACGTGGAATCCGAAGCGGAACTGGAGCGCCTGGACGCCGTGGCGGCGGACATCGGCGTGGTCGCGCCGGTATCCCTGAGGGTCAATCCCGATGTGGACGCCATGACCCACCCGTATATTTCCACCGGTCTGAAAGAAAACAAATTCGGCATCGCCATCGAGCGCGCCCCCGAGGTCTACCGCCGGGTAGCGGCCTCCGGCAACCTCAATGCCGTGGGCGTGGATTGCCATATCGGCTCCCAGCTCACCGAAATCGCCCCCTTCCTGGATGCCCTCGACCGGCTGCTGCTACTGATCGACCAGCTGGAAAAAGACGGCACCACGCTCCAGCACCTGGACCTGGGTGGCGGCCTCGGCGTGCGCTACCGCGGTGAAGAACCGCCGGAAGTGAGCGACTACCTGGGTGCGGTAAAAGAAAAGCTCGGCGGGCGCAATCTGGCCCTGGTGCTGGAACCCGGTCGCTCCATCGCCGCCAACGGCGGTGCCCTGCTGACCCGGGTGGAATTCCTGAAGCGCACCGACGACCACAACTTTGCCATCGTTGACGCCGCCATGAACGACAACCTGCGCCCGGCGCTGTACCAGGCGTGGCAGGACATCGTCGCCGTCACCCCGGATAACGGCGAAGCGGAGAGCTGGGATATCGTCGGCCCCGTGTGCGAGACCGGCGACTTCCTCGGCAAGCACCGCCAGCTGGCGCTGCAACCGGGACAGCTGCTGGCGATGCTGTCTGCCGGCGCCTACGGCTTTACCATGAGCTCGAATTACAATTCCCGCACCCGCGCCGCGGAAGTGCTGGTAGACGGTGACAAGACTTACCTGGTGCGGGAGCGCGAAAGCTTCGCCGACCTGGTACGCGGTGAATCCCCCGTGCCCGCCAAAGATTGATTCCGAACCCGGATAAACCCCACAGAGAACTGATTGATGCGGCTGAAATTCACCAAAATGCACGGGCTCGGCAATGACTTCGTCATGCTCGACGGCATCACCCAGCGCATCAAACTTTCGCCGGAAAAGGTCCGCGCCATCGCCGACCGCCACACCGGTATCGGCTGCGACCAGCTGCTGCTGGTGGAGGCGCCGCGCAACCCGGACGTAGACTTCCGCTACCGCATCTACAACGCCGATGGCGGCGAAGTGGAAAACTGCGGCAACGGCGCCCGCTGTTTCGCCCGCTTCGTGCGCGACCGCCGCCTGACCAGCAAGGAAAACATCCTGGTGGAAACCGCCGCCGGCATCCTCGAGCTCAAGCTTCAGGACTCAGACCAGGTCAGCGTCGACATGGGCGCACCGGTGCTGGAGCCCCACGCCATCCCCTTCGAGGCGGACATCCAGGCCGAAACCTATCCGCTGGAAGTAGACGGCGAGGTGTATACCGTGGGCGCCGTATCCATGGGCAATCCCCACGCGGTGCTGCTGGTGGACAATGTCGACCAGGCCCCGGTAGAAACCCTCGGCGCCGCCATCGAGCGCCACCCCCGCTTTCCGGCCAAGGTAAACGTGGGCTTCCTGCAGATCCAGGAACGCGGCAGGGCGCGGCTGCGGGTGTTCGAGCGCGGCGTGGGTGAAACCCGCGCCTGTGGTACCGGCGCCTGTGCCGCCATGGTGGCCGCGCGCCTGCGCGACCTGGTGGATGAAGAGCTGCAGATCCAGCTGCCCGGTGGCTTCCTGACAATCCACTGGCCGGGCCCCGGTGAGCCGGTTACCATGACCGGGCCCGCAACCGCGGTATATCAAGGACAGATCGTTCTCTGAACGAACTCCAGGAACCAATCAGCGACACAAGCAATGACCGATCACAGCGACGCCCCACTGCTCGACAGCGACGTCGAGTCCAGCCTGGAAAAACAGGCCTCCAGCGAGAGCGAAAACCAGCGCAACAAAAAGCTCCTGTCCCGCCAGGTGGCCCGCTACCTGATCCAGAATCCCACCTTTTTTGCCGAGAACCTGGAGCTACTGGACACCATCCAGCTGCCGAAGGAAAACGGCAAGACGGTGTCGCTGATGACCCACCAGACCAACCTGCTGCGGGAGCGCAATATCGAAATGCGCCAGCGGCTGGACCAGTTGCTGACCAACGCCCGCGAGAACGACCAGTTGTTCCTGCACAGCCGCCGCCTGGTACTGGCGCTGCTGGAAGCGCGCACCGTGGCGGAAGCCGGCGACGCGCTGCTGAAGAGCTTCAAGGAAGATTTTGGCGTTGAAGTGACCGCACTCACCCTGTTTGCCCCCCTGCCCGGTTCCGGCCGCAACCTGGGCCCGGTGCGCAGCAGCAGTCGCAACAGCGCGGAAGGCACCATCGGCTCGATCCTGCGCAACGGCCGCACCGTGTGCGGCACCCTGCGCCCGGCGGAAACCAGCTACCTGTTCGGCGCCGACGCGGAACGTGTCGCCTCTGCCGCGGTGGTACCACTGGCGGACCAGCTTGGGGTGCTGGCGGTCGGTTCCAGTGACCCCCTGCACTACCGCTCCAGCCTCGGCACCCTGTTCCTGTCCTATATCGGCGAAATACTCGAACGGCTGCTGCCGGACCTGCTGGCACGGAGCTAGGCCCGATGCAGCTGGCAGCGGCGGTCGAGACCTTCCTGCTGCACCTGCAGCGCAAGAACCTCTCCCCCAATACCCTCTCCGCCTACCGGCGGGACCTGGAAAAACTCCGGCAACTGGCGGACGACGACCAGTTCTGCGAGTTGCGCCACCTGGAAGAAATGCGCCTTCGAAGCTGGCTCGCGCAACTGCACCGCGGGGGCCTGTCGCCCAAGAGCCTGCAGCGCTGGCTGTCGGCGGTGCGCACCCTGTTGCGCTTCTGTGTGCGCGAAGGCTGGCTCAAGGCCAACCCCGC
>Ga0207814_100559_pt1 | contig 18613 bp, 14 predicted proteins | sample TtaePargueraPR_7_FD_187755 | JGI IMG/M metagenome (GOLD analysis project Ga0207814, IMG submission 187755) | Aerobic enrichment media microbial communities from Bioluminiscent Bay, La Parguera, Puerto Rico - Tt and P1 (2) (SPAdes) | ecosystem: Environmental > Aquatic > Marine > Unclassified ... | reverse complement strand
CGCCCGGTGCTGACGCATGGGGTCCCGGGCCTTCGACCCGGGCTTTGTTGTATCGTCCCTTCGGGCCGGACGACAGGGAGAACGCGCCGGTTCTGACGGCACTGACCTGCCTCTCGTTGCGGCATTGGAACTTCGGCATTTGGGTTTGGCCGCGACCGAACCCGCGACAGCACCAGGCGAATGAGCGATTCCCAGAAGATGCAAACGGCTCTCGCCGTCTCGTGCGGACGATTTCTCGACTGGCTGGAGCGGGCCGGTTACGAGAGCTACGACCCCTATGACCTCTGGGGCACGCGCTACGGGCTGTGGTCCCGCAAGGTCTACTACGCCAAGGGCAAGCTCGGGATTCCCCTGGTCGCGCCGTTGGTGGCGGTGGACCTGCTGTGCCCCTCGCTGCGGAAGCTCTTCGTCAGGAAGGACCGCTTCGCGACCTGCGATGCCCAGCTCCTTCTCGCCTTCCTGAACCTGCATGCGCTCACCGGCGAGGAGCGGCACCTCCGGCGAGCCGTGGCACTGGGCGACGAGATCCTCGCCTACGCGATTCCCGGCTTCAAGGGCCCCTGCTGGGGTTATCCCTTCGACTGGCAGAACAACCGGGACCAGGTCTGGCCGAAGAACACGCCCTACATCACCTGCACCCCGTACTGTTACGAGGCTTTCCTGGGGCTCCACGAGACGACGGGGGAAAGGCGATACCTCGAGCTCGCGGAGGGGATCGCGGAGTTCGTCTTCGGCGACCTCAGGAACCTGCCGACCGGCCCGGACGCGGCGGCGGGAAGCTACTCGACCCTGCCCTTCGATCAGAGGCAGGTGGTCAATGCCACGGCCTACCGGGCCTGGGTGCTGACCGACGCCGGCCAGCGCTTCGACCGTGCCGACTACCTCGAGGATGCCCGGCTCAACCTGAACTTCGTGCTCGAGTCACAGGCGGAGGACGGGTCCTGGCTCTACGCGATGAACGAGGCGAAGAGCTTCATCGACCACTTCCACACCTGCTTCAACCTCAAGAACCTCTACAAGATCCACCGGCTGCGATCGGATCCCAGGGTCGAGCAGGCGATCCGCCGGGGCTACGGCTACTACCGGGAGCAGTTGATCGACGAGGCGGGGAATCCGAAGTCCTTCGCGGTCGAGCCGCGGCTCCAGGTGACGAAGCTGGAGATGTACAACTTCGCCGAGGGGATCACGCTGGGCGCGCTGCTCGGGGATCTGGTGCCGGAAGCCCTTGGGGTGTCGGAGACGATGGCCGATCGGTTGATCCACGAGCACCAGCTGCCCGACGGTCACTTCGTGACCCGAGTGTTCCGGGGAGGCCTGCGGCACAAGTTTCCCTTTCTGCGCTGGCCCCAGGGACAGCTGTTCTACGCGCTGACGAACCTGTGGAAGGTGAGTGCTGAAAAGCTGAAAAGCTCAAATGGCAGCCCAAGGAGCGCGGGCGTCCCGCCCGGCCCACCGTGCTCCGGGCACGGACTGGAGCGGGGGGCTCCAGCCACCGACTTGGCCGGTGGCCTGACGAACGGTGCTTGATGAAGCCGACCGACAAGAGAGCCCTCGGCATGCTCCGTCGGCGCTCCGTCTGGCTACCGACGTGGAAAGGCTGGTTGCTGATCCTCGCGGTGGCGGGGGCGGCCGGGTACGGAATGCTCAAGGGGATCCATCCCTTTCTGGCGGTCGATGCCCCGGTGCCGGCGACGGTCATGGTGGTGGAGGGCTGGATTCCGATGCCGGCGCTGGAGGCGGCCGCGAAGCGGTTCCGAGCGGGTGACTACGAGATGATCTGTACGGTCGGATGCCTGAATGCCGGCGAGAAACCAGGGAGCCGGAGAGGGGACGCGATCGTCGTCGCCGACCAGTTCCTGGAAATGGGGATTCCGCAGGACCAGGTGCATGCGGTGCCTTCCGGTTATCCGGATCGGGACCGGACCTACACCAGCGCCTCGGTGTTGCGGGAGTGGTTCGAGGCGCGGGGATCACTCCCCGATAGCCTCGATGTGGTGACCGAAGGGGTGCACAGCCGCCGCTCCCGGCTTCTCTTTCAGTCGGCCTTCGGCGACGGGGTCGATGTCGGCGTGATCTCACTGCCGGATCCCGACTACCCTGCGGCCCGGTGGTGGCGCTACAGTGAGGGAGTGCGGAGCGTGCTGAGTGAGGGCGTGGGCTACCTTTACGCCCGCTTCCTGTTCCGCCCGGAACGGTAGGGTCGGACGCCCCCGGCCGACCGCGGAGCGGGAACATCCGTCGAGGGGCCTACTCCCTGCGGACGAGCGAGGGCGCTCGTCCCTACCTGACCGCTTTTCACTTTTTACTTTCCACTCGTCACTGCCGCGCAGCGGCCCTCCGCGATCCCGTTAGTGCCTCGGCACCGTGGCTCCGCTAGGACTGGCTTGCCGTCCAAGGCCTTCCCCCTCGTTTCATTTCCCCACCATGAAAGCAGCCATCATCGGGCTCGGCTATGTCGGGCTCCCGCTCTCCCTCCAGTTTGCCCGCTCGGGTGTCGAGATCCTCGGCCTCGACGTGGATCCCGCCAAGATCGACGCGATCCATGCGGGCCGGAGCTACATCCACCACATTCCGTCCGAGGACATCGAACGTCTCGTCAAGGAAGGCAAGTTCTCGGCCTCGACCGACTTCTCGAAGGTGGGCGAGGTCGACGCGGTCATCATCTGCGTTCCGACGCCGCTGAGCCGCAACCGTGAGCCGGACATCTCGTATGTGCTCAAGTCGGGCGAGACCATCGCCCCGCACCTCAAGCCCGGAACGGTGGTGATCCTCGAGTCGACGACCTACCCCGGCACCACCGACGAGGACCTGCGCACGGTTCTCGAGGCGGGTTCCGGCCTCGAGGCCGGAAAGGACTTCCACTTGGCATTCTCGCCGGAGCGCGAGGATCCGGGGAATCCACAGAGCATCGTGGCCGAGATCCCGAAAGTGATCGGCGGCCTCACCCCGGCCTGCCTTGAGAAGGCCACCGAGCTTTACGGCAAGGCGATCCGCAAGCTGGTGCCGGTGTCGTCCTGCCGTGCGGCCGAGGCCACCAAGCTGCTCGAGAACATCTTCCGCAGCGTCAACATCGCCTTGGTGAACGAGCTCAAGCTGGTCTACGCGGCGATGGGCATCGACGTGTGGGAGGTCATCGAGGCGGCCAAGACCAAGCCCTTCGGCTACATGGCCTTCTATCCGGGTCCGGGCCTGGGCGGCCACTGCATCCCGATCGACCCCTTCTACCTCACCTGGAAGGCTCGCGAGTACGAGCATGCGACCCGCTTCATCGAGCTCGCCGGCGAGGTGAACACTTCGATGCCCCGCCACGTCGTGGATCGCGTCGGCGAGGCGCTGAACGGCGCCCGCAAGTCGATCAACGGCTCGAAGGTGCTGGTGCTCGGGCTGGCCTACAAGTCGGACGTCGACGACGACCGCGAGTCGCCAAGCTACAAGCTGATGGACCTGTTGAAGGAGCGCGGAGCCGAGGTCGCCTACCACGACCCCTACGTGCCGGTCATCCGACCGAGCCGCGAGTACAGCCACTGGGCGGGCACGCCCTCGGTCGAGTGGAGCGAGGAGAGCATCGGCTCCTTCGATGCGGTGCTGATCAGCACCGCCCACAAGAACGTCGACTACGCCCAACTCGGGCAGTGGGCGAAGTGCATCGTCGATACGCGGAATGCCATGAACGGGATCGAGGCGAAGTCCGGGAAGATCTGGAAGGCGTAGGGCCGCCGGAGGTGGCGAGACATTGAAGGTAGGGTCGGACGCCCCCGGCCGCCCGTTGCGAACGAACCGCCACTGAGGTGCCTCAGGCCCCCGGACGCGCGAGGGCGCGCGTCCCTACCAAGCGCTCCGGGAATCGAGCCGGGTAGGGTCGGACGCCCTCGGCCGAAAACCCCGCGGTGCGGAGAGCGGCGGATCCATCCCATGAGCCTACGTGGCGCCAACGTGCTGGTCACCGGCGGGGCCGGTTTCATCGGCTCGCACTTCGTCGACCGCCTGCTGCGGGAGGATGTCGCCAGGGTGGTGGTGCTCGACCTGCTCACCTACGCCGGGGATCGGGAGCACCTGCACCGGGCGGAGTCGGACCCGCGGGTGGTCTTCGTGCACGGGGACGTGTGCGATGCCCTCTTGGTTGCCGACCTCCTGGGCGGGCACCGGATCGACCATGTCGTTCACCTGGCGGCGGAGACCCACGTCGATCGCTCGATCGACGACGCGGCCGCCTTCGTGCGCAGCAACGTCGAGGGCACCCGGGTCCTGCTGGAGGCATTCCGGCGGCATCTGGGGCGCTCCAGTCCGAAGGCGGGGGCCCGTTTTCTTCATGCCTCGACCGACGAGGTCTTCGGGGCGCTTGGCGAGGACGACCCGCCTTTCGACGAGGCCAGCCCCTATGCGCCAAGCAGCCCGTACAGCGCCAGCAAGGCGGCGGCGGACCACCTGGTGCGGGCGTATGGCCGGACCCACGGGCTGCCCTTCGTCATCACCCATGTCACCAACACCTACGGCCCTCGCCAGTTCCCGGAGAAGCTGATTCCCCTGATGATTCGAAAGGCCCTCCGGCACGAGGATCTTCCGCTTTACGGCAGCGGCCGGCAGATCCGGGACTGGGTGCACGTCGGAGACCACTGCGAGGCGCTGCTGCTGGCCATGAACGAGGGGCCGGACGGGGCGAGCTACACGCTTGGCGCCGGTTGTGAGCGACGCAACCGGGAGGTGGTCCATGCGGTGGCGGAGGAACTCCTGCGGCGGGTGCCGGAGCGGGTGCCGGAGCGGCTGAAGGAGCGGATTCGGGAAGTCGAGGACCGGCCCGGCCACGACTTTCGCTACGCGGTCGATCCGGCGCGGGCCCGGCAGGTTCTCGGCTGGGAGCCGCGAATTGCGTTCGAGGACGGGCTGGCATCGACGGTCGCCTGGTACCTGGAGCACGAAGCGTGGTGCCTCAGCATCGAAGAGCGGGGCTACCACGGCGAGCGACTGGGACGGGCCTAGCCGCCCCCCGAGGACTGCGGGACCGGCATGATCACGTAGGGAGACAAGAGGCTTCGGTCCTGCCAGATTGAAGGACCGATCTCAAGGCGGCCGAGCTGCCATTCCAGCCAGACCATGGGAGACACCGAAACCATCGAAGCGAGCGAGCCGCCGAAGGACCGCGGTCGTGCCGCCTGGCGCGACCGGCGGGTGCTGGCCTTCGCAGGGTGTTGTGCCGGCCTTGCCGTGGCCCTGTTCGGACCGCTCGGCGAACTGTTCAGCCTTGCCCGCAAGGAGGAGATTCACTCGCACATCCTTCTCATTCCGCTGGTGTCGATCTACCTCACCTGGCAGCAGGCGGGCACCCTGCCAGCGCAGAGCCGACCCTCGTGGGGCGGGGCCATCGTCTTCGGGCTCCTGGCGCTCGCGGTCTTTCTTCTGCCTCGCATCACCACCTGGGAGGCCGCCGGCAGCGATCGCTCGACCCTGTGGGCGGCGGTCTACGTGCTGCTCGTGGTGGCGTCCGGCTTTGCCTGCCTGGGAGGCGCCTGGATGAAGCGCCTGGCCTTCCCCTTCGCCTTCCTCGTCTTCATGGTCCCGCTGCCCGGAGCCTGGATGGTCGGGATCGAGCAGTTCCTGATGGTGGCCTCGGCGGAGGTCGCCCACTGGTTCTTCCAGTGGAGCGGGACGCCGGTCTACCGAGACGGGCAGGTGATGGAACTTCCGGGAATGACCTTCGAGGTCGCCCAGGAATGCAGCGGGATCCGCTCCAGCTACGTGCTGTTCATCACCAGCCTGCTCGCCTCCTACATGTTCCTCAGGAAGCCCGGGCATCGCATCCTGCTGGTCGCTGCGGTGATTCCGCTCGGGATCGTCCGCAACGCGCTCCGGGTGCTGGTGATCGGCCTGCTTTGCGTCCACAAGGGCCCCCACATGATCGACCACTGGATCCATCACCGTGGCGGGCCGGTGTTCTTCGCCCTCTCACTGGTGCCGCTGTTCCTGCTGGCGGGTTGGCTCTACCTCCGGGAGAACCCCCGGAAGAAAGGAAGTGACTCTTCGTCGCCCCAAGGGCAAAATGCATGAAGTCGGACCGCCCCGCTGTTCGGGCGGCCGGCCTTCACGAACGCTCCCCCCAACGTTTATGAAAACCAACACCCCATCCAACCCGGGCGTCTCCGGACGCGTCCTCCGCTCCCTGGGCCTCGTTGCCACGCTGCTTGTCGCCTTCCTGGCGATTGGCTGCGGTCCCTCGCCGGAGAGCTACAACATCCCCGCCGAGGCCCTGGCTCCGCGAACGAAGACGACGCTGTCGGTCGGCGACGTCCTGCGGATCACCTACCCGGGGGCTCCCGAGTACAACCAGTTGCAGACGATCGCACCGGACGGCAGGATCAGCCTGCCTTCGGTCGGTACCGTCACCGCCTCCGGACGCTCGATCAGCTCGCTGCAGGCAGGCCTGACCTCGAGCTACGAGGCCTACCTGAGCGATCCGACGGTGGTCATCGCCGTCGAGCAACCGGCTGCGGCGGTCTACGTCGCGGGCGAGGTGAACAAGCCCGGGAAGGTCCCGCTCACCCGGACGATGACGGCGCTCGAGGCGGTGATGGAGGCCGGCGGATTCTCCCGCTTCGCCAACCCGAAGCAGGTCTTCGTGGTCCGCAACCAGGGAGGCAGCCAGAAGCGCTACGCCCTCAACCTCAGCGACACGCTGGCCGGCTACGAGAACCAGGCGTTCTACGTGAGGCCCTACGACGTGATCTACGTCAAGCAGAGCAACTGGTAGTGGGCCCGGCGGCCCTTTTGCGGAGAGCGCGAGCGGGACTCGGAGAGTCGCCGTGCCCCGAATCAACCGATTGAGCAAGCGATCGCCATGAATCGATCATCCGTCACCTACTGCCCCGACGGCCAGACCGGGCTGCGCGAGAAGCTCGAGGCCTACTGGGAGGGCATCGATCAACCGAAGATCCTCGAGGCGGGCTGCGGCTCGGGGAGCAACATCCCGATTCCCGACTCCGCGCATGTGACGGGGATCGACATCTCGCAGGAGGAACTCGACAAGAACGAGGTCGTCCACGAGAAGATCGTCGGTGACCTCGAGACCCACCCGCTTCCCGGGGACCATTTCGACCTGGTCGTCTGCTTCGACGTGCTCGAGCACCTCAAGCGGCCGGGGATGGCGATGCAGAACATGGCGGCCAGCGTCCGGCCGGGGGGGCTCCTCCTGCTGGCCTTCCCGAACGTTCATTCGCTCAAGGCGGTGGTGGCCAAGTTCACGCCGCTTTGGTTCCACAGCACGGTGAACCGCTTCATCTACGGGAAGAAGGCCGGTGAGCCGGGCTTCATCAATTTCCCGACCGTTCTCGACCCTTCGATCTCGCCCTACCGCATGGAGGGCTTCGCCCGGGAATCGGGCTTCGAGATGGAGGTCGGGGCGCTTTGCCAGTCCGGCGTGCAGAAGCGGTTCTTCCGCAAGATCCTCGTCGGACAAGCCGGGGCGAAGGCCCTGGACGCGGCCGTGCGGCTGGTGAGCTTCGGCAAGCTCTCGGTCTGCGAGTCCGACTGCGTGTTCCTGTTCCGCAAGAACGGTTGAGGGCCCTGCCGCCCCCCGTCGGTCGCCGACTCCCCGCTCCCGCGTGATCGCGGAGTAGCGCCGGGCGACTTTGATGCGATCCTGTCCTTGTCGCCGCGGCCAGGTCCTCCCATATCCGCCTGGTCCCGCCCACGACCTCGGCCCCCCGATGATACGCCTCCGTCACAAGTTCCTGATCCAGGGATTCCGGATCTTCGACCAGTTCATCCTGGTTGCGGTCTTCGTCATTGTCGTCGCCTACGTCGAGGAGAAGGGGAACTTCCACTTCGTCCGCGAGGTGCTGATGAAGAGCTGGCGGGCCTACGAGGGAATGGCGATGGTGGGGGTGCTGCTGGGGTGGTTCTTCATTTTCAACAAGCTGGTCCACTACGACGCCAACCGCTTCACGACCCTCAGGAGCCAGGCGATCGAGATCGCCAAGGCGATGGTCGTGACCAGCCTGTTGCTGGTGGCGGCGGGGGCGGCCTTCTACATCCAGATGGTGACCCCGCTGGTGGTCACCCTCTTCTGCGTGATCTCGACCTCGCTCTTGATCGGAAGCCGTGCGGTGCTGCGGACCTTGTTGGGCACCCTGAGGCGCCGCGGCAGGAACGCCCGGCACCTGCTGATCGTCGGCCGAACGCCGAGGTCGCTCGACCTGGCCGCCCGGATCGAGTCCCGGCCGGAGCTCGGCTACGAGATCGAGGGCTTCCTGACCGATGAGGCCGCCGATGCGGACGAGGAGCGCTGGAAGAACGTCGGGAGGGTCTCGGAGCTCCGCGCGCTACTCGAGAAGGGACTCATCGACGAGGTGATGTTCTGCCTTCCCCTGAAGGAGAACTTCGCGACGGCCTGCGACGTCGTCGAGTTGTGCAACGATCTCGGGGTGGTGGTTCGCCTCGTGCCGGAGATCCTCGATGCGCGGATCCTCTCGCGGAGTCAGATCGAGGAGTTCGATGGCGACCAGGTGGTGACCTTCTTCCGGGAGAACCTGCTGTTCCAGCTGTTCATCAAGCGAACCATGGACCTGGTGGGTTCCGCGGCCTTGCTGCTCCTGCTGAGCCCGCTGCTGGTGGCCACGGCGCTGGCCGTGAAGCTCTCCAGTCCCGGGCCGGTGTTCTTCGCCCAGGAGCGGATCGGCATGAACAAGCGCAAGTTCCGCCTGCTCAAGTTCCGTTCGATGGTGGTCGATGCCGAGGCGCGGAAGAAGGAACTCGAGCACCTCAACGAAATGGATGGCCCGGCCTTCAAGATCCGCAACGATCCCCGGGTCACCCGGGTGGGGGCGATCATCCGCAAGCTGAGCATCGACGAGCTTCCGCAGCTGATCAACGTGCTGAAGGGCGAGATGAGCCTGGTCGGTCCGCGGCCGCCGCTGCCGAGCGAGGTCGACCTCTACGACTGGACCGACCGCCGCCGGCTCTGCATCAAGCCCGGCATCACCTGCCTGTGGCAGGTCAAGGGGCGCAACCAGCTGACCTTCGAGGAGTGGATGGAGCTCGACCGCGAGTACATCGACAACTGGTCGACCTGGCTCGACCTCAAGATCCTGCTCATGACCATCCCGGTGGTGCTGCTGGGGAAAGGAGCCTCCTGACATGACAAGCGACCCGGACACGCGACGTGCGAACTTCCTCGGCTGCCCGGTGGACTGCCTGAGCAGCGCGCAGCTTCTGGACGAGCTGACCTGGGCGATCCGTCGCTGCGAAGCGCCGAAGGTGATCCAGTTCGTCAACGCCAACAAGGTGGCGATGGTGCGCCGGGACGCCTCGATGGGGGAACTCCTCGGGCGGGCCGACTACGTGCTGGCCGACGGGCAGCCGATGCTGCCGATGGCCTCGATGCTGGGCATCCGGATTCCGGAGCGGATCGACGGGATCGGCCTGATGGGCAAGCTGCTCGGGCTGGCCGAGCGCAACGGGTTCTCGGTCTATCTCCTCGGGGCGAAGCAGGAGATCGTCGAGGAGTGCGTGCGCCGGATCGAGGCCGGGTATCCCAACGTGAGGATCGCCGGCTACCGGAACGGGTATTTCAAGCCGGAGGAGATCCCGGAGATCGCCGAGGCGGTGTCGGCGACCCGACCCGACTTCCTGTTCCTCGGCATGGGCTCGCCGATGAAGGAGCGATTGGCCGACGAGTGGACCGAGGCCCTCGGCGCGCGGGTGATCCAGGGGGTGGGGGGCAGTTTCGACGTGATGGCGGGAATGGTGAAGCGCGCCCCCGTCTGGATGCAGCGATGCGGCATCGAGTGGCTCTACCGTGTGCTTCAGGAACCCCGGCGCATGTTCTGGCGCTACACGACGACGAATTCGATCTGCCTGTGGGAGTTCGCCAAGGCCTTGGCCAGGCGGGTGCTTCCCGGTAGGGAACCGGACCCCTCCCGGGATTCGGTGGGCTCGACCGGCTCCGGGTGAAGCTCCCTCGAGGGTAGGGTCGATCCGCCCTCGGTCGACTGCCGCCCGCAAGGTAGGGTCAATCCGCCCCCGGTCGACCGTCGCGGAAGGGTCGAGAACGAGAAATGCGAAGCGAATCGGACGATGGATGCCGATCTTCCCCGGAGGAAGCGCTTGTTCCATGGCACGCCGGACTGGCTGGAGGTCGAGGGCCAGGTCTTCTTTCTGACGATCTGCTGTCGCCCCCGGGGAAGGAACCAACTGGCCCATCAAATCGCTTGGGCCGCCGTTCTGGAAACCTGCCTGAAGTACGAGGAGCTTGGCTACTGGTACATGCGACGGGTTCTCGCGATGCCGGATCATCTCCATGCACTGGTCTCGTTTCCACGGGAGGCGTTGATGGGCAGGCGGGTGGCATCCCTGAAGGCGTGGACGGCGAAGGTGGCGGGAATCGAGTGGCAGACCGGTTTCTTCGATCACCGGATCCGACATGACGAGTCCCTCGAGGAGAAGTCCCGCTACATCGCGCTGAACCCGGTGCGAGCCGGACTGTGCGAGACACCCGAGGCATGGCCCTATGCGTGGAAACGCCCGTGAGGGATTCTGAAGGTAGGGTCGATCCGCCCCCGGTCGACCGCCGCGAGCGGACCGCGCGAGAGACGTCCCAGTGGCGTCGCATTGACCCGGCCGCGCGGGGGCGCGCGGCCCTACCTTTCCCGGGCCGCGCGACCCACAGGGTAGGGTCGATCCGCCCCCGGTCGACCGTCGCGAGCGGACCGCGCGACAGGCGTCCCGGTGGCGTCGCATCGGCCCGGCCGCGCGGGGGCGCGCGGCCCTACCTTTTTCCGTGGATTCGCCCTCGGCCGGCCGACTTTACGGCTGCCCGTCGTCGAGCCGGTAGAAGCGCTGCTGCCGGCCGGCTGCCGTCGGGTCCTGGAGCGTGATCTGCCCGCCTACCGGCGTCGCGGTGCCGAGACGGGTCCAGGATCGTAGGTCGGTCGAGGCGAACACGTCGATCGCGGTGCTGTCGGTGCCACCGACCTGGATCGTGAGCTGGCCGCCCGACGAAACGTCGAGCGTCTCGATCCGGAATCCGCCCGGTCCGTCGGAGACCAACAGTTCGGCGGGAGCGCTCTCGGCGAAGGCCGAGGGACTGCTGACCAGGAGCGTGTAGGAACCGGAGTCCGCGGCCGTCACCCCCTTCAGCTCCAGCGTCGGCGAGGTCGCCCCGGCGATCTCGCCGCTCCCGGAGAACCACTGGTAGGTGAGCGCGTGGGTCGAGGTCACCCGGGCGGTGAAGCTCACGGAAGCGCCCTCGCTGGCGAAGCGCGACCCGGGCTGTTGGCTGAACAGGATCACCTCGCCCTGCCGCGGCAAGGCGTCATCGGGGACGAAGTCCGGATCCGTCACGATGACCACCCGGTCCAGCAGGGTGGGTTCCCGGTGACGGAAGCGCAGCGTGTGGGTGCCGGCCTCCAGCGGATAGGTCCGGGGCTGGCCCGGCGAGATCTCGATCCGGCTCCAGATCCAGCCGGGCGCGTAGGCGCTGGCGGGACCGGCCTCCTGACCGTGGACGTGATACACCGCCTCGGTTTCCGAGTCGATGGCGACGCGGAAGGAGTCATGGGCGGAATCGGGGGCCTGGACCCGGCACCACACGTAGTAGTCGGCATTCAGCGGCGCCTCGAAGGACAGGTCCGCCGCCGCGGCGGCATAGTCGAGGGTCGACTCGATCCACGCCGTTTCGCCATCGTTGCCGATGGCCATCGGGGCGGTCAGGCTGCCGTCCTCCGCCTCGATCAGGACCATCCGGTCGGTGCTCCGGTCGTTGGCCGCGGCCGACTCGGCGGTCCAGACGAAGCGGATTTCTTCCGAGTAGTCGCTCTCCTCGCCGGTGTCGGCGTAGGCCGTGATCGCGGCGTAAAACTCGACGCCCTCGAAGAAGTCTTGGATCACCGCCTCGGTGACATTGCCGACGTCGACGGACTCGGTGTAAACGCCGGACTCGGTGCCCCAGTGGATCTTGTAGCCCGTGACGATGGGCTCGGGGTTGGGATCCCAACTGAAGCGGACCCGGCCGACCGTCTGGCTTGAGCGCCCGAAGGCCGGCAGGGCCAGCAGGGCGAGCAAGAGGACGGCGAGGACTTGGTGGACGGAACTGGAGCGCGGGGGAAAGCTCCCTGAAGGTTCTTTGACAGGGGACAGCTTTGACACGTTCAAAAATTACAAAAACAAAAATTCAGGGGGAAGAATTATTTTGATTTATTTAAATATTCTCTGAGGTTTTTTATTCTGCTTTCTTCGCTAAGTGGCGACTGGGTGGCTCCCGATGGGCGAAAGAAGCGCCGACCCTTGGGGCCCAGGGGTCTTCCGACAAGGCGTAATACTACGAGTTTTCTAACAAGAGTGACTGAGAATCAGCGAGTCCATGGAGATGGCGAGCTGGCCGCTGGTGGTGCTTGCGGGAGGATCCTGGCCGAAAAAGGGGGTTCATGAACGCGCTCTTGCCATGGATCGCCGGGGCCCTGTGCCTGCTCAGCGCCGTGCTCGCCCTCTTTCGGCGACCTTTGACGGGTTCGGGGGGGTGTTTTGTCGTGGGCATGCTGCTGCTGGGCGGCGAGCGGCTGTGGGGTCTGGCGATCGGGGAAGCCGGGCTTGGCCTGGAAGCCGCGGTTCGCGGGGCGATGGTCCTTGGCTCGCTGACCGGGGCCGCCTGGCTGGGCTTCAGCCTGACCTACGCCCGTGGCAACGCCGGGGAGTTCCTGCGTCGTTGGAAGTGGCTGCTTGCGGCCGCGCTGCTGGTGCCCCTCGGGCTGGTGCTTGGCTTCGGGGATCGCTTGCTCGCGCTGAGACCGGAGGGGGAGCGGATTTCCCTGCGCTACCTGTGGGCCGGGAAGCTCTGGCTGATGGCGGAGCTGCTGGTGGTGCTGGGGGTGCTGACCAACCTGGAGAAGACCTTCCGGACCGCGGTCGGGATGGCCCGCTGGCGGGTCAAGTACGTGTTCCTCGGCGCCGGCGTCATCTTCGGGGTCAAGCTCTACGTCCTGAGCCAGGCGCTGCTGTTCTCCGGGGGCAGTCCCCTCCGCGGGACCCTGGAGAACGTGGCGGTGATCGTGGGCTGCGGCCTGATGGCGGTCGCCCACTTCCGCTCCAGCTTCGGAAAGCTCGACCTCTACCCGTCGACCAGCGTGCTCAAGGGCTCGCTGACGGTCCTGCTGGCGGGCGCCTACTTCCTGATCGTCGGGCTGCTGGCCCAGGTGGTGTCGCTGCTCGGCGGGGCCTCGAGCCTGCCCGCCCAGTCGTTCCTGGTGCTGCTCGGGATCGTCGGCCTGGCGGTGCTGCTGCTTTCCGATCGCTTCCGCAGCGGCCTGCAGCGCTTCGTCAGTCGACATTTCCGGCGCCCCGAGCACGACTTTCGCAAGCTATGGAGCGAGTTCACGCAACGAAGCTCGAGCCTGCTCGACGCCCAGGAGCTGGCCAAGCAAGCGTCGGAGGTGGTGGCGGAGAACTTCCGGGTGCTCGGCGTGAGCCTCTTTCAGGGCGAGCCCGAGGGCGACGCATTGGAGCGCCTCCACACCACCGACCGCGAGTCGAAGGCCGAGTGCCGCGTGCCGCTGCCCGGGGACCTGCCCGAGCCAGGGCGACCCTTCAACCTCGAGCGGGCGTCCGGCGCCTGGGCCGAGGCGCTGCGGGAGGCCTGTCCACGACGCTTCGAGCACGGGGGTGAGCGCCTGGTGGTGCCCCTGCAGGCCGCCGAGAGGCTGGTCGGCCTGATGGTGCTCTGCGACCGGGTCAACGGGGTGCCCTACAGCGAGGAGGAATTCGACCTCCTCAAGTGCCTGGGCGACCAGCTCGCGGCCGGGCTGCTCAACTGCTCGCTGACCGAGGCGGTGCTGCAGGCCAAGGAACTCGAGGCCTTCCAGACGCTGTCGACCTTCTTCGTCCACGATCTCAAAAATGCGGCCAACAGCCTCAACCTGATGCTGCAGAACCTGCCGGTCCACTTCGACGACCCCGAGTTCCGGGAGGACGCGGTGCGGGCCGTGGGAAGCAGCGTCGAGCGGATCAACCAGATGATCCTCAAGCTGGGGAGCCTGCGCCAGGAGCTCCAGTTGCGGGCCGTTCCCTGCTCGCTGCAGGAGCTGTGCGAGGAGGTCCTCGGGCGGCTGGCTCCGGAGTTCGTCAACGGCCAGCGCCTCGAGCGCGAACTCGACGACTTGCCCCCGCTGCCGCTCGACCGCGAGGCGATGGCGAGCGTGCTCACCAACCTGGTGGTCAATGCCCGCGAGGCGATCGGCGACGAGGGCTCGGTCGAGGTTCGGCTGGCGATGGAGGGCCAACGGCCGCTCCTGAGGATCTCCGATGACGGTGCCGGGATGAGCGAGGACTTCGTCCGCCGCGAGTTGTTCCGGCCGTTCCACTCGACCAAGAGCAAGGGGCTCGGCATCGGCATGTTCCAGTGCAAGAAGATCGTCGAGGCCCACGGCGGCGAGATCCGCGTCGCCAGTTCCCCGGGCGCCGGCACCACCATCGACCTGCGCTTTCCCCCGACCCCTCAAGACTCCCTGAAATGAAGCCCAAGGTTCTGATCATCGACGACGACGAGGAAATCCGCACCCAGATGAAGTGGGCGATCGCGGACGAGTACCAGGTCACCCAGGCCGGCGACCGGAAGAGCGCCATCGAGGCCTTCCGCGAGCAGGCGCCCGAGGTGGTGCTGCTCGACCTCGGGCTGCCGCCGAATCCCAACAAGACCACCGAGGGCATGGCGATCCTGTCGGCCCTGCAGACCCTCCGCCGCTCGACCAAGGTGATCATCATCTCCGGCCAGAGCGACCGCGAGAACGCGGTGCGGGCGATCGGCGCCGGGGCCTACGACTTCCTCTGCAAGCCGGTCGAGGTCGACCAGCTGAAGCTCCTGCTGCAGCGCTGCCTCTTCGTCTCCGGGCTCGAGCGGGACTACGAGGCGCTGCAGAGCGCCGAGCGGCCGGACATGTTCGAGGGGATCCTCGGCAGCAGCGACGCGATGCAGGAGGTGTTCCGGACCATCAAGAAGGTGGCCAAGTCCAACGCGCCGATCCTGATCCTCGGCGAGAGCGGCACCGGCAAGGAGATGGTGGCCAATGCGATCCACCGCTGCGGGCGGGGCGGCAAGAAGCCCTTCGTCGCGATCAACTGCAACGCGATTCCCGAGAACCTCATCGAGAGCGAGCTGTTCGGTTACGAGAAGGGGGCCTTCACCGGGGCGACCGGGCAGAAGGTCGGCCTGATCGAGACCGCCGCCGGCGGCACCCTGTTCCTCGACGAGATCGGCGACCTGCCGGCGCCGGTGCAGGTCAAGCTGCTGCGTTTCCTCCAGGAGAAGAAGATCCAGCGGGTCGGTGGACGGGAGGAGATCGAGGTCGAGACCCGGGTGCTGGCCGCCACCCACGTGGATCTGAAGAAGGCGATCGAGGAGGGGCGCTTCCGCGAGGACCTCTACTTCCGTCTGGCGGTGGTGGTCTGCAAGCTGCCGCCGCTGCGCGAGCGCGGGGCCGACATCGGCCTGCTGGCGAAGGACTTCCTGCAGCGCTTCGCGGCCCAGGACGGTCGCGAGGGCCTGAGCTTCGACTCAAAGGCCGAGCAGGCGATCTCCCGCCACCCCTGGCCGGGGAACGTGCGCGAGCTACAGAACCGGATCCAGCGGGCGGTGATCATGGCCGACGGCAAGCGGATCTCGGTCGACGACCTGGAACTCGGGGAGTCGGCGGATCCCGACATGGGGACGCCCTTCGCCGGCGGCACCCAGGTCGACGTGTCGAAGGCCGCCGGCCTCAAGGAGGCCCGCGAGACCCTCGAGCGGGAACTCGTCAGCCAGGCCCTGGAGCGGAACAACAAGAACATCTCCGCCGCCGCCAAGGAGTTGGGCGTCAGCCGCCCGACCTTCTACGAGTTGATGAACAAGCTGGGGATTTCGAAGGGATAATTCCCTCCCTTGTCAGGATTCCAACTGGCACCTCGAAACGAAGAAGGGCGACCCATTGCGGGTCGCCCTTCTTTGTTTTTGAACTTCGTGCGAGGAACTCCTCAAGCCTTTTTCGTCAGGAGGCGTCGGGTCGCGCCGAGGCCGAGCAGGGCCAAGCCCAGCGAAGCCAGGGTGGTGCCGCCATCCGGGACGCCCGGAGTGTCGTCCGGAGTGTCCATTTCGTTGAACACCGAGCTGTGCGAGATCGCATACTGACTGCCACCATCGGGATACTGGCTGAAGGAGAGGGGCATGCTGATCTCCTCACCAGCGGCGAGGTCTCCGATATACCACAGAACGCGATAGGAATTCTTCCCGTTGTACTTCGCGAAGAGGTACTTGTAGCTGCCGTCCAAGGTGAGGGACGTCTCGTCGCTTCCCGTCGGGTCGTCGACGAAATCCGCGTCAGGATAGACCCCACCGAGCGGGTCGTTCGACGTGCGATGGTAGGTATTCGTCGACGAGGGGGGGAAGGTCGGCGGCATGTTGGTGTTCAACGCCAGGTCCAGAATCGCATCGATGTAGACCTCTTCAGAGGTTCCGCTCGAGTTGTCCGTCGTGGTGTTCGCGAAGCCCAGGATGCGGGAATCGTTGAACGTCAGGGTGACGACCGCCTTCGCGGCGGGAATCACCGACGTCACGAGCGCCATTGCGATCAGGACTCCAAGACTCTTTCTTGCTTTCATTTTCTGAGGGGGTGGGAGGAAACAACTAGGCGGCCTCATCCAGCAATACCGACGAAGCCAACTTAGTGGGAAAGTAGAAGCACTCGACGTGCCAGAAAGCCATGGGGGTAACGTAACAAGCCTAGGATAAGTGACTTATGATGCGTGAGAATTTATGCATAGCGCGGTATCTTGGAATGTTTGTCAAGGAATCCGACACTGACTGCAGGGAGAGTCTGAGAATCCGGCACCCGCGCCGCGTTCACACCGCTGCGGGTCGTAGGGGCACCCCGGCGGGCCTGAGGGGTAGGGGTTCGCGTGCGCCTGCAGATCGCTGCCAAGCGGATCGGGGCCCGGTTCCGTCGACCCGCGACCCGGACGATGGGATTGCCGGGGTGGTGCTGCCCCGTTGGGCGGGCTACTCGCCAGCCTCCTCGAGCGTGGTCGTGGCGGCGCGGCGCTCGGCCTCGCTGAGGGGTCCGGCGAGGGCCTTGGTCAGGTGGCTGCGTGCCTCGGCCCGCCGTCCCAGGTGATGTTCGCACATGCCGAGGACGAACAAGTCCCGGCTGCCCAAGTCGTCGGACTTCGACAGATCGGTCAGCAACTGCTGCGCATAGTCCCACTCTTCCCGCAGGTAATTCAGGCGGGCCAGGAGCGATCGGTAGCGAGCCTCCTTCGACGACAGCTCCCTCGCTTCCTCAAGCAATGTGGCGGCCTCGTCCACGGCCGAGGGCTGGTCGAGCAGGCGCGATACCAGTTCCAGCTTGGCCGGATTGAATCCGGGGGCCAGTTCGAGGACTTTCCGGTAGGCGTCCTCCTCGCCACTCTTCCGGGCCCGCAAGTAGAGGGCCGCGAGGTCGTTCGGGTCCTCCGCCAGTGCCTCGGCCGCCCGCGCGTCGCTTGCGGGGTCTTCGTCGGCGTCCGCTGCGCTGAGAGCGAGGAATCGCTTGCCGGCCGGAGTGGGTTCCAGCGACTCCGCGCGCTGCATGGCCTCCCGGGCCTCGGAAATGCGGCCGGTGGCGAAGGCGGCCCTGGAAAGCCGGCGTTGGAGGGACGCGTCATCGGCGGTCGTGCTCGCGGCCTGGCGGAGCAGGTTGTAGGCGCGCTCGGCATTTCCTTCCGCGAGGTGGGCCTCTCCGAGGACGGCCACGATCACCGGATCGCCCGGGACGAGTTCCCGGGCGCGATTGGCCGCTTCGATGGCTCCGGCGCTGTCGCCCTGCTTGATCAGCACCCGGGCGATGGTGAAGTGGGTGGCGGCCAGGGCCGGGTTGATCTCGGCGGCCTTCCGCAGGGCTTCGAGGGCTTCCGCCTGCTCGTCGCCGTCATGCAGGGCGTCGCCGAGGAGGGTGAGCGCCATGGCATCGTCGGGATGCTCCTCCAGCCACTTCGTCAGGGAGTCGATCGAACCGGCGTTGCCCAGCAGGGCGAGGCGGGCCTCTGCCTCCGCCTTATCGGGGAAGGGGGTGCTTGCACCGAGCGCCCGTTGGAAGGCGTCGGTTGCCGCCTGGAGGTCTCCCATCATGTAGTGGCCCATCGCCACATGGAACTGGACGGTGGGGTCGTCGGGCAGCGCGGTCGCCGCCTGGTGGAGCATCGGCAGGGCCTCCGCGTAGTTGCCAAGCCGCCACTCCACCCAACCCAGGGTGTCGGCGACGGCGGCATCATTGGGCGCCAGGTTCCGGGCATTGCGGGCCCACTCCGAGGCCTGCCTCAGGTCTCCGCCTTCCTTGTCGGCCTCGATCGTCGCGAGGTTGTTCAGGGCCGGGACGAAGTCCGGGTCCCGTTGCAGGATGGTTCGGAAGACCTTCTCGGCCTCCTCGAGCTCGCCGGTCTCGAAGAACAGAGTGCCGAGCTGCATCCACGCGCCCAAGTCGTCCGGCGCCTTCTCGATCAGCTCGCGGGTTCGCGCGATGGCGGTTTCGGTTTCGCCTCCCTGGATCTTGAGCCGGACCAGCAGGCCGTAGCCGGAGGTGTTGGTGGGATCGAGCTCGATCGACTTCTCGAGCAGGGTGACGGCGGC
>Ga0207814_100558_pt1 | contig 18620 bp, 7 predicted proteins | sample TtaePargueraPR_7_FD_187755 | JGI IMG/M metagenome (GOLD analysis project Ga0207814, IMG submission 187755) | Aerobic enrichment media microbial communities from Bioluminiscent Bay, La Parguera, Puerto Rico - Tt and P1 (2) (SPAdes) | ecosystem: Environmental > Aquatic > Marine > Unclassified ... | reverse complement strand
CCTGATGGTGGTGGGGCTGGCGGGCTGCGTGCTTCCGGTGATTCCCGGCCACCTGCTGATCCTGATGGGGGCGGTGCTGTTCCGCTGGCTGCTGGGCCCCGGGTGCGGGGTGGAGTGGTGGACCTTCGTGGTGCTGGTGGTGCTGCTGGCCGGCTCGCAGCTGTTCGAGTGGCTGAGCGGCGCGGCGGGGGCGAAGTGGTTCGGCGGCACCAAGTGGGGTTCGGCGGGGGCGATCGTGGGGGGCATCGTGGGCATCTTCTTCGCCTTCCCCTTCGGCCTGATTCTGGGCCCGCTGGTCGGGGCCTACGCCTTCGAGTCCCTGTTCGCGAAGCAGGAGACCCGACCGGCGATGGTGTCCGGGGTCGGTTCCGCGGTTGGCACGCTGGCCGGAATGGCGGTCAAGGTCGCGGTCGGACTGGTGATGGTGGCCTGGTTCTTCATCGACGTGTTCTGGGTCGGGTGAGCCAGGACCACGGAAGGCACGGATGAAGCCGGGGGGCGCCGCCGCCTTGAGAGCGTGACGCGGGCCGAGTTGTCGCGTTTTCGGTGTCTTCGGTGGATTCCGTGGTTCGGCGGCCCGTCGTCGGCGGGACTTGGCACTTGAGCCCTCTCCGGTCCGCGCGTAGCGTCCGCCCGCCGCTCCCCGGACGGTCGCGGCGTCGCCTCCGGGCGGCGTCGAGGAAAGTCCGGACACCACAGGGCAGCGCGCCTCGTGAAAGCGAGGGACGGAAGCCGCGAGGCGACCGGACGGAAAGTGCAACAGAAAGCAAACCGCCCCGACTCGTCGGGGTAAGGGTGAAAGGGTGGAGTAAGAGCCCACCGCTCCGGAGGTAACGACGGAGGCACGGCAAACCCCGCGCGGTGCAAGACAGAACAGGGGAAGGGTCGCCCGCCCGTCGCATCCCCGGGTATTAGTCGCCCCCCGAGCAATCGGGGAATCCGCTGGTTTCCAGCAGGTTAGAGAAATGACCGAACACCCTGGGGACAGGCCCCGGGGGGACAGAATCCGGCTTACAGGGGAGCGGCCCGACACCCCTTTTCGCGCCAGCCGGGCACTTCGGCCCGTGAACGAGAATCCCAGCGACGCTACATCTGGCTAGCCTGTACAATTGCTGCTGTGTGCAGCCCAATTACCTGAAGCCTGACAATCTGGCGGAAGAGGCTTTTTTGAGCCGATGAGTCTTGGGTCTTCTCGAATGCGGCGCTGACGGCCTCAAGGGCGGTCCCAACCTCCCTCATCGCGAGTCGTGCAGCCGCCACCTCATCGATCGGAAGCTCCACCTTGTAGTCGGCAAGAGCCCTGCGTGCTGCCTCGAAGATCTCCTGGGTGTCTGGTGTGGATGCTACCTTGACCTGTGCCTTGCTGTTCAGGAGCCCCTCGTAGTCGCCAGCAGCTTTCCGCAAGTACGCCTGATCTCACTGAAAGAGAAGGGGGAGTGTCTACAGGTGGGCCTCCAAGGGGGAAACTACTTCTCTGAAAACCATGCTTTCTCTAGCGAGGTCGAATAGAGCTTGTCGAACACATTTTGGCGGATGATGGCTGTATCCGGTGTATGTGTCATCTGGGGGCCATCGATGACGCGTGCTTCGAAGAGGGGGTGTCCGAGGAGCGCTTCAGCATGACCCCGTGGCACGCCGCCGAGGCGGTGGAGGACGTGATGGAGTTCCTATGGTGGAGCACGTGCCACGAGGACTTCGAGGCTGAGCGCCAGGCGATCGTCCTGATCGGTGCCGACGATGCCCTCGAGGAAGATCCGGGAACAAGTGGCCTTTCAGGAGCATCGCGATGCCGAACGGCTCGATGCCTCCGGCGGCTGACCGCATCCCGGCGCTGCCGCCGTCACCCAGGAGTCAGAGCTTCGCCTTGAGCGCGTCGAACTCCCGCCACAGGGAGTTGATTTCGCTCTCGCGCTGGCTGATTCGGGCGGCGATCTCGGCCATTCGGGCGAGGGCCTTCTCCGGGTTGCGCGGGCTCTTCGTTCGCGGTGGCGAGTTGCCTGCGGGTGCCTCCTTCATCCAGCCCTTGATCGTCAGCGGCGCGACCTTGAACTTCCGTGCCGCCGAGACCTGGCCGCCGCGCCCCTTCTCCTTGTTGATCTTCTCCACGTGGGCGAGGATCTTCTTCTTCTCCTCGGCGGTGTAGCGTTTGCCCCTCGAGGCAAGGGTCTTCTTTCTGCTGGCCATTGGAAAACCCAAACCCGCATCGGGAGGGGTTGCAATGAAAAGCGGCTCTCCGTCAGTCTTGCAAGGTATTCAACGGGTTCGGCATTCTTCAAGCACTGAGCAGAGGGATGGATGAAGTTCATGGATTCCATCGATTTCGACCTTCATTCCTGAGCTCTCCGCGGCCTCCGTCTCCTCCGTCACTCCGTGTCCAAAGGAATGCCTGGACCGATCGAAGAGCTGTAAGCAAATCTGACGGAGGGCCTGAAAACCATCGCTCTGCCGGGTGCAGGTGGCATGACTGGGAGATAGGTGTTTTTCCCGGGTTCGGGGGCGGAGGGACGATGCCTCTCGTGGCTGGCCGTCATTTCCGATGGCTTGAGGTGGGTCGACACGTAGGAACCGGGGTCGATGAAGAGCACACTCCTGATCTCATGGGTCCTCGCGATGCTGGCGGTTCGCGCCATCGCCGAGGAAGGGGCCGCGCCGAAGCCGGAGGCGCACGAGCTTCGGAAGATCGAGGGCTGGCAGGTCCGGGTCGACCGCCGGCTGCTCGAGGGCGAGGCCAAGTCGACCGGAGACGAGTCGCTCAAGCTGCTGGCCGCCCGCCTCCACGAGATCGCGTTGCTGCTTCCGCAGGATCGCGTCGAGGCGCTTCGCTCGGTGACCATCCAGCTCGACCTGAGCCACGGCGGGCTGCGGTCGATGCAGTACCACCCGAGTGCCGGCTGGCTGCGGTCGAACGGCTACGACCCCCGGCTCGAGAAGGTGGTCCACCTTCCCGACGCCGCGCGCTTTTCCTCGCCCCGGCATCACCACACCCAGCCCTGGGCGGTGCTGCACGAGCTGGCCCACGCCTACCATGACCAGCAGCTCGGCTTCGGGGAGAAGCGCATCGCCGGTGCCTGGCAACGCTTCGCGGACTCCGGGAAATACGAGTCGGTCCGGCACATCAGCGGGCGGATGGTCCGTCACTACGCCCTGACCGACGCCAAGGAGTTCTTCGCCGAGATGACCGAGGCCTACGTCGGGCTGAACGACTTCCACCCTTTCCACCGCGCCGATCTCCGGGAGGGGGAGCCGGAGATCTTCGATCTGATGCGGGAGATCTGGGGCGAGCTGCCGTAGCGGCCACGGCGTCTCCCGGTCGGCCCTGGTCAGCGCCGGAACCCGACCTTGGCCGGGCCGTCGACGGCGAGGGTGGCGTTCCCGCCGGCCGACAGGTAGCGCAGCCGGAACGGGTGCAGGCCGGCCTCGAGCCTTGCCGTGGCGGTGAGCGTGCCGCCGTCCTCGCCCGGGGTGTCGCCGTCGACGACGAGCGCCTGGTGAACGTGCAGCACGGCGGCGTCGGGGGCGGTGAGCTTGAAGGCATACTCGCCGTCCTCGGGGACTTCGAGGTAGCCCGACACCTCGACCGCGCCGGCGGCGGGGATCTCGATCTCGAAGCCGTCGGCCTCGCCGCGGGTTCCCTGCCCGGTCCCGATCACCGGCACCCAGGGGAACTCGCCGGCAAGGAAGGCGAAGTCGACCCCCGCCTCGGTCGTCCGCCCGGGCAGGGCGGGCATCGGCGCCCCATCGTAGGGCCGGGGTGCGCTGCGGTTCGGGCGGCGGAGCCGGAGCACGCGGTCCTTCATCTGCTGCTGCAGGTCCCGGAACTTCGGCGAGGACTCGGCGAGGTCCCTCCGCTCGCTCGGATCGGCGGAAAGGTCGAAGATCTGGAAGTCGTCGTCGCTGCCCTGGATATTCCGGCGCAGGCCCTTGTAGCCCTCGAGGAAGACCGCCTGCATCTGGCCCCGCATGGCCCGCCGGTGCTTCGGCGCGAAGTCCCGGTAGTCCGGGGTCCGGCCGCCGACCTGGTACTCGACGTAGGTGGTCGGCGTCTCCTGGGTGCCCTCGCCGGTGAGCGAGGGAAGCAGTGAGACGCCATCGGACTGGGCCTGCAAGGGGGCGCCGGCGGCGTCGAGGAAGGTGTTGAGCCAGTCGTGGAACTGCGAGTGACCCTCGACCACGCGGCCGGCCGGAATGGTCCCGGGCCACCAGGCGAGTCCCGGGACGCGGATGCCGCCCTCGAGCGTGTCGCGCTTGATGCCGTCGAAGGGACCGTAGGCCTGGAACAGGTCCGCGCGGTAGCGGGCGCCCTTGAGGTAGGACTCGGTGTGGGGGCCGTTGTCGCTGGAGAACACGACCAGCGTGTCCTCGGCGATCCGAAGATCGCGGAGCAGCCGGGCGAGGTCGGCGATGTGGTCGTCGATCCGGCGGATCATCCCCGCCTGGCGCTGCTCGAGCTCGCTCCAGCCCTGGTGATCGGGATGGACCCATCCGTCGACCTCACCCGCCGCGGTGTTGATCATCCGTCCGTCCTGGCCGAGCCACTGGACCCCGCCGTCGAGCCCTCCGCCGGTCGGATAGGGGCAGGGTGGCAGCTGCAGGGCGGCGTGCGGGGTGTCGTAGGCGAGGAACAGGAAGAACGGCTTCGCGGGCGTCTCCCGGACCTTCTCGGTGATCCACTTCTTGGCGTAGGCGGTGAACAGGTCGGAGGTGAAGCACTTGTCGAGCGACGACGAGATCTCCCGGTCGTTGTGCCAGACCTCCACGGGCTTGCGGTGCCCCGGCGAGTCGCCGCGGTCCCACGCGTGGGCGGGGTAGTGCACGTGGCCGTCGCGGTGGCGGACGTAGCCGAGGAATTCGTCGAAGCCGCGCCGGGTCGGGTAGGCCGGCCAACTGGCGGCGTCCCGGCCCGGGCCCTGCAGGCCGTATTTCCCGACCAGCGCGGTGTGGTAGCCGGCCGTCCGCAGCACGCTGGCGAGGCTGTGGTCGTCGGGCAGCGCCTTGTCGAACTGGTTGTCGCGGATCGCCGCGTGGCCCTGGTGGAGCCCGCCCAGCAACGAGGCACGGCTGGGGGCGCAGACCGGGGCCGGGCAGTAGTGGCCGCGGAGCTGCGCGCCTTCCGCCGCGAGGCGGTCGAGGTTCGGCGTGGCGTGGCGGCGCTCGGCCTGCCGTTGGTTCTGGAAGCTGACGCCGAGGTCGCCCCAGCCAAGGTCGTCGCAGAGGATGAAGACGAGGTTGGGCTGCGCCGCCGCGGAAGCAACGGCGGAAAGGAGGGCGAGGGGTGTGGTCAGGGCTCGGAGCATGGGTGGTGGCTTGGATGGGAATCGAACCGTCCGGCGAGAACCGTCGCCGTCGGCCGGGGTGCGGCGGCTCGCGTCGCTCTCCCCGTCAATCATGTCGCCGGGGCGGCTATCGTTAGCGTGAAACTGCGGAACTTGCGAGCTCCGGGACGGGCCCGCCGGGCCGGGGGTGCCGGCGGGGTCGGGGAAGGGCTGCCCGAGTCGCTGCCCCGGGCGGTGCATGTCGGATCCGTGACCCGGGCTCCCGCGGATTGTGGAGGTTCTGTCACGGAGTTATGTGACGAAATCGAAAGGTGCTCTCCTTTCGCTCGTCCATCATAACTTCCGCAAGGTTCTGAAAGCTCCGATTTCGACACGGTTTCGCGCTTTGATGCGTGGCCGGTTCGTGGGACGGGGCGGCATGAGATTCTGCTCAATCCGGGAGAGGTCGCTCGTTCGACGGGCGAGCGCGTGGGGTCGACGGTTGGGCATCGTGTTCCTCGCGGCGGTCGGCGTGGCCGCCGCGGAGGATGAGCCGGTGCCCCATGTCCTCCGCCTGCTCCCGCTCGGCGACCATCCGCCGTTTCGCCAGGAGCTCCGCAACGGGGTCCGCTACGAGCTCGACCCGCCGGAGGGCTCGGTGCCACCGCCGAAGGTCGAACTGGCCGACCCGGGGGGCGAGAAGGCGCTGCCGTTCCGGCTGCGGCTGGGCACGCCGTCGACGGCGAGGCGCCTCAAGGTCGGCGAGGTCCGGGAGGTGGGGATCATCGACTCCGACGGCCAGTCCTGGGCGAAGGTGCCCCTCGCGGAGAGTGGCGAAACCCTCGCGGTGGCGTGGAGGAGTCGCGACGGGGACTGGAGCAAGCCGCGCTTTCTGCCGCTGCGCGACGGGCCGCTCGCGGTGCCCCGCGATGCCGTTCGCCTGCTCAACGTCGCGCCGTACAGGGTCGGGGTTCAGTGGGGGAGCTCGAAGGTCGTGCTCGATCCGGGCAAGCCGCTGGTGCTCGAGTTCCCGGAGGGCGGCAGGGGGGCTGAGTTGCGGGTCCTTCATGCAATGCCGGACGGAAAGCTCCGCCAGGTCTATTCGAACCTGATCGAGCGGAACCCGTCGATGAGCCACCAGTTCTTCGTCTACGCGACGGATGACGAGGGCGCCCGAACCCCGTTCCGGGTCATTCCCCTGATCGAGGCCCGCGTGCGCATGGCCCGGGCCGAGCAGCAGGACCAGGAAAGCGGGGGATAGAGCCGGGATGCGTCGGTGTCGGATCCGACACCAACGAACGTTTTCGTTGCAGGACTTCGTCGAGGTCGTGGCGACAGTGTCACGACCTAACTATGGAAATAACCGTATGTGCCTTGTAATAACACTCCCGATGTTTCTGGATCGGGTTCGCGTTCTCAGGAAGGGTTTCTCGATGCGGCGTGGGTTCACGCTGGTGGTGACGCTCTCGATGATGGTGTTGATGGCAATGCTCGCCGTCGGCCTGCTGTCGCTGGGTGCGGTCAGCCTGAGGTCGGCGACTGCCGAGAGCCACCAGCGCCAGGCCCGGGCCAACGCGCGGATGGCCCTGGGGCTCGCGATCGCCGAGGTGCAGCAGCATCTCGGGCCCGACCGGCGGGTCAGCGCCGAGAATGCGATCTTCTCCCAGGGGGACGCCGACGAGGTGTCCCATCCCCGCTGGGTGAGCGTCTGGCGCACCACGAACCCGGACGGCGGGCCCTACGTGGTTCGGGATGCCGAGGACGGAGGGCTTCGTGACACCCGCCGCGGGCCGGGGGGCTGGGATCCCCGCAACGAGCGGGAGTCGGTGCTGGTGAGCGGCAACGAGGAGGCGATCGTTCACGACGGGATCCGCGGAGGCGGCGATGCCGGAATGGTGACGGTGGTGCACCTCGGCGAGGACGGCGGGGACATCGAGCGGGTCGACGTGCCCCTGGTCGAGGTGGCGTCGTCCGCCGACCCGAACGCCGCACCGGGCCAGTACGGCTGGTGGGTGGGTGACCTCGGGGTGCGGGCGAACCTGGCCACCCGGGACGCCTTCGGGGAGGCGGCGGACCCGGTGGCCGAGCTGCGCCGCCTCCAACTCGCGCAGGACGCGTCGATGCTCGGCTCCGAGGCCGCGCGGGAACTGGACAACGCCGAGCGCGACAAGCTGGTCTCGCCGAACCAGATGGACCTGGCTTCGGGCGGGGTCGACGACTTCGCCCGGCGCAACTACTTCGACTACACGACCGACTCGCTGGGGCTGTTCGTCGACGTTCGCAACGGTGGTCTCAAGAAGGACCTGACCCCCTACCTGATCGGGAACGGCGTGGTCCCCTCCCTCGACGAGGGCGACCTGCGGCTGATGGGGGTGCGAGACAGCGACAACCTGCTCGGGCCGCCCCATGCGGCCGCCGACCGGCTGGCTGCCGACGGCGGCCAGGCGCGCCGGCTCGAGCGGGTGTCCCCGACCTTCGGCCTGCTGCGCGACTGGGCGCAGCGGGACCGCGAGTACCGTCTGGGCAACATCCGCGTGACTTCCGAGACCGGCGAGACCCGCAAGCCCCGGCCCGAGATCTTCAGCTACGGCGACCACAACAAGAAGCCGGTCCGGTATTTCCAGCGCTCGGCCAACGACATCGCGCCGGTGCTCGTCGAGGGGTCGATCTACTACAACCTGAGCTACTACCGCACCGGTGAGGAGGCGCCGCGGGAGTATGGCCTGCGGCTTCACCTCTACCCCCGCGTGGCGCTGTGGAACCCCTACAGCTTCGACCTCGAGGTTCCGCCCTCGATGGTCGCGCTCCAGGTCAACGGCGGCAAGCAGATCGAGGTGTTCTTCGAGGAGCCGGTCCGCTTCACGGTGCCCGGCCGCTTCGGCGCCGGGAAGACGGTCGAGGTCGACCGCCTGCGCTACGACATGAGCTGGGGCAACCTCACCAGTCCGAGCGGCGGCTTCCAGCGCTGGCGGCGGGGCAGCCACTACTTCCGGCTCGACCCGGTCCGGCTCGAGCCGGGCAAGACCGTGCTCTTCGCGCCGGCGTCGAACAGCTACTACGACGAGGTCTACTTCGACAACAACCGCCTCGCGGCCGGCGTGCCGCCGGACCCCTCGCGCGGCTTCTTCCTCGACGAGCGGCGCGACGGCGACCCGCTGTTCGAGGTCGACATCCCGGTGTTCCCGCCGCCCAAGGGGGTGTTCTTCCACAACTACATCGTGGCGCCGCCGGCGGAGTGGAGGGAGTTCGTCGACCTGCGGCCGATCGGCAACGTGCAGGAGGCGGGCTACACCCAGGCCGACGACTACTTCATGTACTGGAAGCCGATCGAGGGCACCGGCGGGCCGATCACCCTCGACCGCTTCAACAACCTCCCCCACGGCCAGTACGTGTCCTGCGCCTACCAGTACGGCGACGAGGACGAACTGCCGGTCGAGTGGAGCGAGAGCTTCCCGGTGCCCGCGGTGCCGTCGGCAACCGATGGCATCGTGACGCTGATCCCGGACCGCCGGACGCGCGACGGCTTCCGGCTGCGGTGGTTCGACGAGCACCGCTCGAACCGGATCGGCGGCGGCAGCCTGGCGAACACGCCGCACCTCGAGTCGTCGGCGATCGGCAACTGGAACGTCCGCAACTCGTACGCGTTCCGCTCGCCCTATGAGAACGTCTCGGACATCCCGCCCAACTTCTTCAGCATCTACACCCGCGACCTGTTCGACGAGGAGGTGGGTTGGTTCGGGATGAACCCGATCCGCGGGGAGAGCGGCCAGTACCTGAGCGATCCCTTCCAGCCGCCCCACTCCGGGACGCCGTCGCGCATTCTCTTCGACGTCCCGCGGAGCGAGACCGGGATCCTCTCCCTCGGGGCCTTCCAGCACGCCAAGTTCTCCGAGTTCGTGTGGCACCCGACCTACGCCTTCGGCAACTCGCTGGTCGACCCCCGGATGCCGATCGACCGCACCGAGCCGATCCGAAACGACCGGCTCACGACCCGCCAGGGCGGCTGGAACAAGGACGCCATCGGCTGGTCGCGCGACGGCCGCTCGAACAGCAACGGCGGCGGCGTCTCGAACCAGGAGAACTGGGCCCGCCACGCCCGCGGACTGCTCGAGGAGCAGGTGATCGACCAGACCGTGATCTTCGACCTGAGCTACGAGCTCAACCACTCCCTGTGGGACCGCTTCTTCCTCTCCTCGGGATCGCCCGACGAGAAGGCTCGCTTCCACGAGGATCCGGCCGCACACCCGTTGCCGAACGGCCGGGTCCGGCTGCTTGCCGGCGAGTCCGGCAGCGCGTTCGCCGACATCCGCGACTTCCACCGCGCCGCCAGCCGGCTGGCGCTCGACGGCGCCTTCAATGTCAACTCAACCAACGTGCGGGCCTGGGAGGCGCTGCTGCTGTCGACCAGCGGGGCCGGCTTCGGGGCCGAAGAGGTGGCCTTTCCGCGGATCCTCAACGCACCGGGCGACGCCTACCGGGGCGGGGCGGCGTCCTCCGACGACGCGTGGTCGGGCACCCGGGTGCTGAGCCGGTCGGAGGTCCGGGCGCTGGCCGAGTCGATCGTCGAGGAGGTCCGCTCGCGGGGCCCGTTCCTGTCGATGGCGGACTTCGTCAACCGGAGCCTCGAGGACAGTGAGCACGGCCGGAAGGGCGCGCTCCAGGCCGCGATCGACCACGCCGGCATCAACGGCGCCTTCGAGGACGAGTATCCGCTGGACAACGCGTCGAGGCTGCCCGGCTTCAACCACCCGGACAACATCCTGGAGCCGACCCGCATCGAGCAGACCCACAAGCCGGCGTCCACGGCGTGGGGCGCGCTCGGGCACCTCACCCAGGCCGACCTGCTGCAGGTGCTCGGGCCGGTGTTGACGCCGCGCTCGGACACCTTCGTCGTCCGCGCCTACGGCAACGTGCTTGGCGACGGCGGCGCAATCCTCGCCGAGGCCTGGTGCGAGGCGGTGGTCCAGCGGATGCCGGAACCCGTGTCCGCCGAACGCTCCGGCCTGAACCCGGAGTGGGAGGACGAGCGTCCGAATTTCGGCCGGCGCCTCGAGGTGATCCGGTTCCGCTGGCTGAAGCGCGAGGAGGTCTGAGCCCCGGAGGGTCGGCGCCCCGGCGCGCGGGCCGGGGCGGTCCGGGCATTGTGACGGGTCTGTCAGGATGGCATCGTGCCAATTACTACTAAGCTAGTGGTTTGTGGCGCGCTTGTGACTGAGTCACGAAATGGTTTCCTGAAAGGCGTCGTGGTTGTCGTGGAAGCGATCAAGTTGCCGGGCGCCATGAGGTATCAGAAGCTCGCAACAGCGGCGTGCCTCGGGGTTTCGATCAGCGGCCTGCATGCGCTGGAGTTCGGGAACCTCGAGATCACCCAGAACAACAACAGCAACAACAACCAGTCGACGGCCAACCCCGCGACGACGGTTGTCATCGGGCCGGGGAGCACGACGGGGCCGAACGCCCTGCAGGTCGTCGGCTACAACCGGGGCGACACCGACATCGACTTCGGGGGAGGCGCGCAGGACGTCGAGGAAGGCATGCTGATCACCTCGGTGAGCGAGAACTCCCGGAACAACCACGGCGGGGGCGACCTGGTCAGCGGCCTGAACTTCGCCAACACCGGCCTCGCGTTCTTCAGCGGCGTCTCGGAGGGCTTCTTCGTCCCCACCCACAACATGGGCGGCAGCGCCGAGAACCTGCTCGGCCGCAGCGAGTACAACATCAACTTCGCCTACGGCTACTTCCCCTACGACGTCTTCCTGGCCGCCCACGCGAACGTCTCCTCCAACGGCGGTCCGCTCGCCGAGGTCCGCGGGACCGCGGGCGTCGACCTCGGCGAGGAGATCCTCGACAACGGCAATGGCGTGTTCACGGTCGACCTCTCGGGGCACACCCGCCTGGGCCTCCCGGCCACTCCGGCCAACGGCATCCTGCTCACCGTCCACGGCAAGAACGAGGGGAACTTCTCGATGGCCCGGGACAACGGCGAGGGCGCGTTCCAGGTCTCGGTGATGGACAACGGCGAGTTCGGCGGCGACCTCAGCTACGAGCAGGACCCCTTCGGCTTCGTCTACCTGCCGGCGGCGGTCGCCGGCCCGGACCTGATCACGGCCGTCGGCCGGGTGAAGAGCGACGGGACTCCGGCGGTTTCCGGCGGCGCCTTCACGGTGACCCCGCGACGCAGCGTCACCAGCCTCGGCAACGTGCTCGTGACCGGCGTGTTCGAGGCCGAGCTCACCGACAACGAGGCGACCTTCACCTCCCAGCTTCCCGATCCCGGTGCGAACGGCTACCTGCTCGAGATCGTCAGCGGCCCGGATGCCGGGAGCTTCTGCGAGATCACCGGCGTGCTTTCGGACACCGAGCTCGGCGTGGCGGTGCCCCTCAGCGCCGAGGCGGCCGACTACGCCGACGCCGGCAACCCGATCGAGTACCGCATCGGGGTGCGGGGCTACGAGTACCTCCTGACGATTCCCGGCAAGAACGCCGGTAACGGCGCGCTGCTCGTCACGCCGGAGGGCGGCCACGCCCAGGCGACCGAGAGCGACGTGATCACCGGCGCCCAGTTCGAGTCCGAGGGCGTCGACACGGAGGGCACCTTCCTCTCGAGCCTGAGCGGGCTCGGCACCACCACCTACCTGCTCGAGATCCTGAGCGGGCCCGACGCGGGCACGGTGACCGAGATCACCGGCGCGACCAGCGACACGGAACTGAGCGTGGCGGCCACGCTCACCGCCCTCGCCGGGGACTACCCGGTCGACTACCGGGTCTACACCTCGGTGCTCCCGAACAACACCGACAACTTCGTGAGCTACCAGTGGAGCGAGACCGACGGCGGCTGGGTGATCCAGTCCCGCGACGTTCCCGACGGCTTCCTTACCGAGCAGGGTTCCACCCCGGGCCAGGACATGTTCAGCTTCGCCTTCCTCACCACCGAGCCGGCGAACTCCCAGCCGACGGTGACCCTCACCTCGCCGGCCGATGGCGGCCAGGTGCTCCTGGGCAGCTCGCTCACGCTCACGGCCGACGCCTCGGACGAGGCCCCGGGCTCCGTCGCCAGCGTCGAGTTCTTCATGAACGGCAACTCGGTGGGCGTCGACACCAGCGCCCCCTATGAGATGCCGGTCGGTCCCTTCGACTCGCTCGACTCCTACGTCGTCGACGCGGTCGTCACCGACAACGACGGGGCCCGCATCGATGCCGCTTCGGTCACCTTCTCGGTGGTGCCGACCCTCGGCTCGGGTGGAGGCCTGTACTTCAACGGGCTGGACCAGTACGTGACCTTCGGGGACGAGCCGACCTTCAAGCTTTCGACCTTCACCCTCGAGACCTGGTTCAAGCCGGAGGGGAACTTCGGTGCCGCCGCCGGCACCGGCAGCGGTGGCGTGTCGGCCGTTCCGCTCATCACCAAGGGCCGGGGCGAGTCCGACCAGTCGGAGGTCGACCTGAACTACTTCCTCGGCATCCGCGAGTCGGATGGAGTTCTGGTCGCGGACTTCGAGGATTCGATCCTCGGCCAGAACGTTCCGATCATCGGAGCGACGCCCGTCACCGCCAGCGAGTGGCAGCATGCGGCCGTCACCTTCGACGGGACGGAGTGGCGCCTGTACCTCAATGGCAACCTCGAGGCGGTCCTCGACGCCGGGGGGCTGGTTCCCCGCGCCGACAGCATCCAGCACGCCGCCCTCGGCAGCGCGCTCGACTCGACCGGCGAGCCCGCCGGCTTCTTCCAGGGCTTCCTCGACGAGGCCCGCATCTGGAGCGTGGCTCGTAGCCAGGAGCAGATCCGCCAGAGCTGCAACTTCGAGATCGCGTCCGACACCGGCCTGGTCGGCCGCTGGGCGATGACCGAGAACGCGGGCTCGACCGTGACCTCGACCGCCGACAACAGCGTGGGCGGCACCCTCCTGAACAACCCGGTGTGGTCCGACGGCAAGGTCTTCACGAACAACGAGAAGCCGAACGTGACCCTCGACGAGCCGCTCGACGGTGAGCGCGTGACGCTCGGTGAGACCATCACCCTGGCTGCGACCGCCGGCGACACCGACGGCAGCGTGACCCAGGTCGAGTTCTTCGAGGACGGCGTTTCGATCGGCATCGACACCGCGGCGCCCTACGAGGCCACCACGACGGCCAGCTCGCCCGGCGCCAAGGTCTACACCGCAGTGGTCACCGACGACGCGGGCGGCACTTCCCGCTCGTTCTTCACGGTGATCAACGTGACCGTCGCGGCCCCGGCGATTCCCGGCTACTCGGTCGGCGTGATCGACGGCGGCAGCCTCGACCGGGACACTCCGGGGTACGAGGCCCCGGGCAACGGCGAGTTTACCTACGACATCGAGCAGACCACGGCCTCGCCGCTGGGCTTCGACACGCCCAACGACAACCGTGGCGACTTCGATGTCTACATCAACGGCGCCCGCGTTCCGCTGGCCTCCGGCATCATGCTGTTCAACAACCACCCGACGCCGGACAACCTGGCGTCGCTGGACAACAACCTGTCGGCCGCCTTCAACGCGGAGGAACTCTACTCGATCAGCATCGAGGACAACGAGGGCCCCGGCGCGTCGAATCCCGGGACTCCCGAGGAATCGGGCCGCTTCTCGCTGGGCTTCTTCCCCTTCGCCAACGGCTGGTACGGCGCCAACGTCGACCCGGCCGGCGCGGTCCTCGCGGGCAGCGCCAACTTCCCCCCGGGCTCGAGCGTGACGGTCACCAACACCGACACCGGAACCTACGAGATCGGCGGCCTTCCGACCATCGGCAACCTGATCGCGTTCTCGGTCGGCAACGGCGTCGACAACGTCACCTCGGTGGGGCTCAACGGCACCCGTTGGGTGGTGCAGAGTCGCGACAACGGGGGCGGGCTGCAGGACGAGGACTTCGGCTTCCTCTTCGTCCCGGTCGAGACCCCGCAGGTCTTCAGCGGCCTGGTCCGGAACGACGGCACGCTGGTCCCGCTCAACGACGAGATGGAGCGCGTCGGCGGCCTGGTCAACCTCGGCAGCCAGGGCTATGAGATCACGATCGGCGACGGCAGCGTCATCAACCCGTCGAACTCGGTGCTGTTCATGGTCGGCGACGTCGACAACGGCAACGGCGGCGACAACATCTACAGTTACTTCGCCAGCGGGAACACCTTCGTGGTCTTCTCGCAGGACCTTCCGGGCCTGAGCAACGCGTTCCAGCAGGGCGGCTTCCGCTTCGTGGTCGTGCCGACCGACCCGGTCGTGCTCAACGGCGACGAGGTCGAGGTCTTCGCCAGCGACACCTCGGCCAGCGAGGACGGTGACACCGGCCTGTTCACCTTCGTGCGGCGGGGCGACACCTCGGCCGAGCTGAGCGTGCCGATCGGCGTGGGCGGCAGTGCCAGCCCGGTCCTCGACTACACGATGCTGCCGTCCTCGGTCACCTTCCCGGCCGGCTCGGCGACGACCACGCTCACCGTCGAGGCGATTGCCGACGGCTTCCTCGAGCAGGACGAGAGGGTGGTCGTGACGCTGCTCGGAGGCAGCGGCTACAGCCTCGGCGTGTTCGCCAGCGCGGTGGTCGAGATCGAGAGCATCGCGCCCTCGGTCGACACCGTGACCCTCAGCTTCCAGGAGGGCGTCGAGGGCTACACCGGCCAGTTCGGCATGCGCGTCGGCGAGGAGTTCGTCGACCAGGAGGGCACCCGCCTGAAGGAACTCGGCAGCGAGGTCGAGCACTACTACCTCGACGGTCGCCCGGGCAGCGGGAGCCCGGACACCAACGGGATCGTGCGCTTCGACAACATCTTCGGCGACGGCCCGGGGCAGATCCCGCCCGGTGCGGGGATTCAGGACGCGCAGCTGGTCATCACGACCTCGACGGTCGGCAATGCCCAGTCCGGCGGTCCGTACATCGTCGACCAGCTGACGGTGCCGGTTGATGAGAACACCAGCTACGACGACCTCCAGTTCGGCGAGCTCGGGGACGGCTTCGAGGGCGTCCGCGGCTCGGTGACCGGGTTCCCGGTGGCCGGCTTCGGGGCAATCGACAACGGGGAGGTGGTGATGGCCAACGTGACGCAGCTCGTCCAGAACTGGTCGACCGCGCTGGTCGATCCGTTCTTCGACCTGCCGAACCACGGCTTCGCGATCTTCACCGGCGGCACCACCGACGGATGGTCGTACAACACCGTGGGGAACCCGAACCCCCAGCTTCGCCCGAAGCTCGTGGTCACCTACACGACCGAGGGCACGCTGCGTGACTACTTCTTCACGGCCGACCTCAACACGATCATCAACAACCAGCAGGGCGGCGACAACCAGGCGCCCGCCACGCTGGATGCCTCGCTGATCGCGACCCAGTTCCTCGACCTCAACGACGAGAACGCCGGAACGACCGAGGCGCTGCTGCGCTTCCCGATCACCTTCGGAGACCCGGAGGACATCAACACGATCCCGGACGGCGAGACGATCATCAAGGCGGAGCTGCTGATCAGCACCAACTCGCCACGGATCGGCGGCAGCTCGAACGCCCAGAGCGGCGGGCCGTACGCGATCCACCAGATGCTCGTCGACTGGAACACGACCTCCACCTTCGGCCTCACCGGTCCGGTGGTGCCGACGGACATCGACGAGGCCGCCGCGCGGGTCGAGGGGATGGGCTGGGAGTCGGCCACCTTCGGCGACATCACCTCGGTCGTCCAGAACTGGCGTGCCGGGGACCCGAACTACGGCGTCAACCTGAAGCCGGAGACGGCCGACGGTTGGCAACCGCTGTGGCTCGGCGTGGCGCGGGACACCGGCCTGTCCGACCTCCAGCCGCTGCTGCGGGTGACGACGGCGATCCTCGAGCCGACGATGTTCGACCTGTATGTCGAGTCGGCGGGCGCGCCGGGTGAGAACCTGGCCGGGGACCGCGACCTCGACGGGATCCAGGCGGTGATCGAGTATGCCCTCGGGCTCGACCCGACGCAGTTCAACCTGCTGCCGGGCATGGTTCCGAGCGGAGGCGACTACGTGCTGAGCTTCAGCAAGGGTGCGGAAGCCGCGAGCGACCCGCGGGTTCGATTCGCCATCGAGTGCAGCGACGACCTCGTCGTGTGGGAGGACCTTCCCGCGACCGAGGACGCGAGCAGCATCTCGGCGACGCTCCCCGGTCCCGACTCCGGCGCCGGCCGGGTCCGCAAGTTCGGCCGCCTCCGGATCGACTACCAGCAGTAGACCTCCCGCGTCGACAGCGGTTTGAGAGCGGTGTCCCCGGAGTCCGGGGGCACCGCTTTTTCATGGAGCCGGATCACTCGTCGCCGAGGCGCTCGCGCAGCCAACCCGGGCGGTTGGTGGTGATCGACAGGGCGCCGAGGCGGTGGAAGCGGCGGGCGACCGCGGGGTCGTCGACCGTCCAGCAATGGTACTCGAAGCCCGCCGTGCGGATCGGCGTCAGGTAGTCGGCGTCGACCCGCGGGTCGGCCTTCGAGCTGAAGCCGTCGGCGTCGATCCCGCGCAGGGTCTCGAGCACCTGGGCGGACGCGGGCCTGAGCGGGGAGGCCTTCTCGAAGGAGGACAGCCAGCAGGCCTTGAACTCCGGTGCCTTGCGCTTGACCTCGCGGATCACGGTCGCGTCGAAGGAGATGACGACCACCTGGTGAGCGGCGAGTCGGGCCCTGCCGATCTCCCCGATCAGGGTCGGCACGATCTCCGGGCCGCACTTGACCTCGATGTAGAAGCGCCCGTGCTCCGGCACGGTGGCCGCGACCTCGGAGAACTCCGGCAGCCGGGTGCCGGCGAAGCGCTTGTCGAACCACGCCCCCGCATCGAGCTGGCGCAGCTCCGCGAAGGCCGTGTCCTTGACCTGCTTCCTCACCCCGGAGACCCGCTTGGTGTCCTTGTCGTGGATGCAGACGATGCGGCCGTCGGCGCTGAGGTGGAAGTCGCCCTCGACCGCGTCCGCCCCCTGTTTCCACGCCAGCTCGAAGGCGGGCAGCGTGTTCTCGGGGGCGTCGTGGGAGGCGCCGCGGTGGGCGACGATCAGCGGTTCGTCGGCGGAGCAGAGCGTCACGAGCGAGAGGGCGAGGGTCGTGAGGTGGAGGCGTTGCATGAAGCGGGAAGCACAGTGTCGCGGCCCGGGGGCGCTCAAGTCATCCCGGGTGACCCTTTCGCCCGCCGGGTGTTCCCGCGACTGCAACCGAATTGGAACAGGAATGGTGGCGCCCGGCGAGTCCGAAGGGCAGTATGGGATCCATGATGAAACGCATCCTCCTGCTTCTCTCGATCGCGCTTCCGGCGGCCGCCCAGGAACCCGGGGACAACCCGAACATCGGCCACCGCCACCACCATCACCACCACGGGGGGAAACTGCCGGTCGAACCGGCCGGCCCGGAGCGCTTCGTCACCTCGCGCGAGGCGGCGGCCGCGCTGAGCCTGCCGAAGGAGGAGGACGCCTTCAGCTTCGTGGTCTTCGGCGACCGGACCGGCGGGCCGGACGAGGGGGTGGCGGTGCTGGCCGACGCGGTCCGCGACGTCAACCTGCTGGAGCCGGACCTGGTGATGACCGTCGGCGACCTGGTCCAGGGCTACAACCAGGAGGAGGGATGGAAGCGCGAGGTCGCCGAATACAAGGGCATCATGGACGAGCTGCACTGCCCGTGGTTTCCGGTGGCCGGCAACCACGACGTCTACTGGCGGGGACCGCGTGGCATGAAGGGCCCGGCCGGCGGGCACGAGAAGGGCTACGAGCTCGAGTTCGGACCGCTGTGGTACGCCTTCGAGCACAAGGACTGCTGGTTCATCGTGCTCTACTCCGACGAGGCGAACCCGGAGACCGGCGAGCAGAACTTCAGCAAGCCGGAGTGCCAGCGGATGAGCCCGGAGCAGTTCGAGTGGCTCGACCGGACGCTCACCAAGGCGCAGGCGGCCCAGCACGTGTTCGTGTTCCTGCACCACCCGCGGTGGATCGGGCGCAACTACGGAGACGACTGGGACCGGGTGCACGAGCGGCTCAAGCAGGCCGGCAACGTGAGCGCGGTCTTCGCCGGCCACATCCACCAGATGCGCTACGACCCGAAGGACGGGATCGAGTACGTCACCCTCGCCACCACCGGCGGCCACCAGCCGGGGATCGTGCCCGATGCCGGCTACCTCCACCACTTCGACATCGTCACCGTGCGCAAGGACCGGCTGGCGCTCGCCGCGGTGCCGGTCGGCGAGGTGCTCGACGTCCGTGAGGTGACCGCGGAACTGGTGGCGGAGACCAACCGGCTCGCCGCGCAGCCGCTGCGACCCGCGCCCGAGTTCGACCTCGAGGGTTCCGGTCCGGCCGAGCTGAGCGTCGAGCTCTCGAATCCGACCTCGCGCCCGGTCGAGTTCACCGCCGGCGGGGTTTCCGGGGACAGCCGCTGGAGTTTCG
>Ga0207814_100557_pt1 | contig 18640 bp, 15 predicted proteins | sample TtaePargueraPR_7_FD_187755 | JGI IMG/M metagenome (GOLD analysis project Ga0207814, IMG submission 187755) | Aerobic enrichment media microbial communities from Bioluminiscent Bay, La Parguera, Puerto Rico - Tt and P1 (2) (SPAdes) | ecosystem: Environmental > Aquatic > Marine > Unclassified ... | reverse complement strand
ATTTTTTGCACCGCCCACGACGAGTTTGCGCTCCCTGCCTTTGCGGTCGCTCCATCGGGTTACCTGCTCAAGCCCGTCAATGTGGAGCAACTGGCACAGGCGATTGCCCAGGCGCGAAGACTGAGCAAGCCGCAGCTGCTGCAAACCGAACCCAATACGCCGCCCGCCAGCAGCGGCCGCCGCCAGATCAAGGCGGTGAGCCGCCGCGGCGTGCAACTGATTGATGTGGATGATATTCGCTGCTTTATCGCCGAGGACAAATACGTGGTCGCCCACCACAGTGGGGGTGAAACGGTACTGGATGAATCCCTCAAGGAACTGGAGGCGGAATTCGGCGAACGCTTTGTGCGGGTACACCGAGGGGCGCTGGTCGCCGTCGCCTACATTACCGCTCTGGTGCGCAGCAGCGGTGGGCGCAACCGAATCCAATTGCGCGGTGTGTCCGCTGCACCGGAGGTGAGCCGGCGTCTGCTGCCGCAGGTCAAAGCGCTGCTGGAGCAGGTGGAAACGGTTTAGAATTGACTTTAAAGCAATATAAGGATTTTGTTATAGCTCGACCCGGTTAAGTTATTTTTAGGCTATGCCTGAGGTGCTTACAATCGATGGTCATCCGGGGTCTGGAAGACCCTGAAACCAACGAATAATGGCTGGCAGAAAAATAACGGGTACCGACTATGACGAAATTCACGCGCAGTGCGCGCAACCTCAGTTGGATGATTGTGGCAGGCGGCCTGGCCCTGACGGGTGTCGCCTGTGCCGAGTCCAACGGTGACGACGGACACGGTGACCAGCACGGCAGCGCAGCTGCACCGCTGAACATCAAAGACCGCTGGGTGGCGCGTCTCAACAGTCTCAACCCCGACCGCACTCCCCCAGATCCGGCGCCCGCCGATTACGGTCTGGATGCGAAGACCGGTGTATTCACTCACCCTGTGGCCACCCGCGATTCCCACGACCGCAAACCCTTCAAGGGCATTCTCGATTACTGGGACACCAACCAGTACATCAAGAACATGAAGGTCGAGGCCTATTATCCGATTACCGTCGAGCCCTTCCACACCTGGCAGAACATTGTCGACTTCGACGGTCGCCGCTACCTCTATCAGTATGTGCGCCGCGATCTCAAAATCTTCGACATCACCAACCCCAAAGACGTAAAGCTATTGCTCACCCGTGGTCATACCTGGGGTGCCAATGGGCCGGATCAAAAAGAGCAGAACCCCATGGCCGAGGGGGAAATGTTCGGTGCGGCCAGCATCCAGTGGAACGAGGGGCTGGGCAAATACATCATGGTGCAGGGCTACGAGATACGCCGTTTTGGCCTGCTGAAAGACAAGCGCCGGCAGCCGGAAAAGGTGGCCGCGATTCGCAACGCCAAGCATCTCAAGGGCTTCAAAGTCTACGAGATGAACGGTCCAATGCCTGAAGACTGGAAGCTTCTCGCCGAGCGCACGACCGACATCAAACATCCGGACGCGCCGATTGGCCAGCAGCAGGGTTCCGGTGTGCGTGACCTGCCTGCGTATTTTGGTGGTGACAGCATGTTTGTGGCGGCCGCACCGGATGCGAGTTACGCACTGACCGAATACCCGAACGATCTGTATTCTGCCGGTTATCAGTCCTGGGATATGTCCGACCCGGCCAACCCGAAATTCCTGCAGCAGCTCACCGTGCCCGGTCAGATTGCCTTCGACCCGGAACACGAGGCGGTGTACAACAAGAACCCCCGGGCCGGTAATCGCACCTCCTGGATGGGTGCACGTATGTCACTGTTTGTCCCCACACCGCCGGAAGAGGGTGGAAAATACGGCTATGCCGCCATGGGCGGGCTGGGCTTTTACGTGGTGGATATCTCCGATCCCGCGCAGATGAAAATTGTCAGTCACCTGAATTTTGAACCCAGTGTGGCGGGCACCGAAGGGGATTTTATCGATATTTCCCAGGTGGAGAAGACCGGCATCGTCTATTTCAGTGGTTATCCGCTCAATGAAGATTGCTGGGAGCCATACAAGGACGTGCACATGATCGATGTGAGCGATCCCACCGCGCCGAAAAAAGTCGGTGTGCTGCCGCGACCCGCGGCGCCAGAAAATGCGCCGTTCAGTGATTTTTGTCAGCGTCGCGGTAGCTTTGGGCCGAAGCGCACCGGCTATTACACACAGCCGGGAGAACCACGCGATGGCCTCCTGCCGTTTAACTTTTATAACGCCGGCTTGCAGGTCTACGATGTGAGCGATGTGGAAAACCCGCAGGTTGTAGCCTACTTTGTGCCGCCGTTTAATACCGAGCGCGTGGCGAGCTACGCACGGGGCAATCTTTCCCACAGTGTGTATGTGGAATACGACCGCAATATTTTCTGGCTGTTTACCAATCACGGCTTCTACGCACTGTCGAGCCCGGTACTGGGTGAGCCCAGTTTCGAGGCGCCGAAAAAACCGTGGCCGCCACGGGATTAACGAGGTAACCGATATGACCGCAGCGACTGCAACCACAGCAAAAATGGCAAAAGCCGCATCCCCCGAGCTGACCTTCAGCGACTGTGAGCAGATGGACGCGCAGGATCCCCTGCGCCACTTTCGCGACGAATTTGAGCTGCCGGAAGACACCATCTATCTGAACGGAAATTCTCTCGGCGCTATGCCGGTGCGCGCACTGGCGCAGGCGCGCAATACGGTGGTCGAGCAGTGGGGCAAGGATCTGATCCGCAGCTGGAATACCCACGGCTGGTTTCAGATGGCGGAAACCCTGGGTGACCGCCTGGCACCGCTGATCGGCGCCGACGCCGGCGAAGTGGTGCTGACGGATTCCACCGGCATCAATCTGTTCAAGGTACTGGCTGCGGCGCTGCGCCTGCAAGCCGAGCGCGCGCCGCACAAAACCCGCATCGTGATGGAAGGCAGTAACTTCCCCACGGACAACTACACCGCCCAGGGGCTGGTGGAAATGCTCGGTGACCGCCACGAAATCATTTTCGCTGAAGAAGACGAGATCGAGCACGCCATCGACGAGCGGGTAGCGGTGGTGTGCCTGACCCAGGTGCACTACAAGTCCGGACGCGTCCTGGATATGCAGGCGATTACCGAGAAAACCCACCGCTGCGGGGCTCTGTCCATCTGGGACCTGTGCCACAGCGCCGGCGCCATGCCGGTTTCGCTGAATGACTGCGGCGCAGATTTCGCGGTGGGCTGTACCTATAAATATCTCAACTGCGGTCCCGGTAGTCCCGGCTTTATTTTTACCGCAAAGCGTCATCAGGGAACGGCGCTGCAACCACTTACCGGCTGGTGGGGGCATGCCGTGCCCTTCGCCTTCGAACGCGACTATCGCCCCGCACAGGATATTCGCCAGATGCTGAGTGGTACCCAGCCCATTGTTAGCCTGGGTTTGTGCGAGGTGGGTCTGGATATTGCTACTCGCGCGGATCTGAAGCAGGTACAGGAAAAATCCCGCACGCTGGGTGATCTCTTTATTCGCCTGCTGGACGAACAGTGTGCCGAATTTGGCTTCCAGGTAGTGAGCCCACGGGACGCCAGCCGTCGCGGTAGTCAGGTCGCCATCGCACATCCGCAGGGCTACGCCATCATGCAGGCATTGATTGCGCGCAACATCGTCGGTGATTTCCGTGCACCGGACGTGATGCGCTTTGGCTTCAGTGCACTGTATGTCAGCTACCTCGATGTGTGGAATACGGTGCAGGCATTGCGTCACATCATGCGCGATCAACTTTGGCAGAACCCGGTGTACCAGCAGCGTCATGCGGTGACCTGAATAAAGCACGCGCTGTCGAAAATATCCGTACAAAAACAATAACGAAAAGAGAGTAAGCCATGTCCACAACTTCTGCGGCGGCCAATACTGATTCCGCCTCCACGATCCAGAGTGCCGGCCGCGACCAGTGGAGTTCGCGCATGGGCTTTCTCCTCGCCGCGGTGGGTTCCGCGGTGGGGTTGGCAAATATCTGGCGCTTTCCCTACGCCGCCGGCAGCGGTGGTGGTGGAGCCTTTGTGTTTGTCTATCTGGTCGCGACCTTTTCCATTGTGTTGCCGGTGCTGATTGCGGAGCTGCTCGTAGGCCGCCGTGGCCAGTTGAGCCCACCCAACGCCATTGCGCGGGTTGCCCGTGAGGCAGGTGTGTCGAGTCGTTGGCGCTGGATGGGGTTGGCCGGTGTGCTTGCCGCGATTCTGATCTTTTCGTTTTATATCGTGGTGGGCGGCTGGACACTCAGCTATGTGGTGAAATCCGCAAGTGGTGATCTGCACGGTCTGGAGGCCGCCGCTATTGCCGCGACCTTCGACGGACTCAATGCCAATGCCTGGGAACTGTTTGCCTGGGCGAGCGCGTTTTTGCTGTTGACGGTATCGGTGTCCGCGCGGGGGATTTCCGGCGGTATCGAAAAACTTGTGCGCCTGCTGATGCCGCTGTTGTTCCTGATGCTGCTGGGCATGGTGGTGTACGCCGGCATTACCGGAGACTTCCGCGGAGCCTGGAAATTCCTGTTCACCGTGGATTTTTCCAAGCTCAACAGCCAGGTGGTGATGGATGCGATCGGCCAAGCGTTTTTCTCCATCGGAGTGGGTATTACCAACCTGATGGCCTATGGCTCCTACCTCGATCGTCGCGCATCCATTCCCCGCTCCTCTGTGGCCATCGTCAGTGCGGATACCGCCGTGGCGCTGATTGCGGGCATGGCCATTTTTCCCATCATCTTCGCCAGTGGCATGAGCCCCAGTGGTGGTCCCGGTCTGGTATTCATGGCGTTGCCCCAGGCGTTTGGGCAGATGCCCGCGGGCGCACTGGTGGGTGGCCTGTTCTTTCTGTTGCTATTTTTTGCTGCGCTGACATCCGCGGTGTCCATGATGGAGTGCTCGGTGGCCTGGCTGTCAGAAAAGCTCAACACCTCCCGCGCCAGGGCGGCGGTGCTTTCCGGTGGGCTGAGCTGGGGGCTCGGCATACTGTCGGTGCTGTCATTTAACGGGCTGGCAGACTTTCATCCGCTGAGTTTTATTCCAGCGCTGGAGGGGAAAACTTTTTTTGACCTGTTTGATTACCTGGTGTCGAACCTGATCATGCCCCTGTGCGCCATCCTAGTGGCACTCTTTGTGGGCTGGCGACTGCCGGTATGGCTTACCCGGGATGAACTGGAGGGAACGGATTCCTCTGTTCAATCGCCCGGTGCCGGCTACCGCTGTTGGCAAATCTTGTTGCGCTACGTAACCCCAGTGGGATTGATCGCGGTATTTATCGTCGCAATAACCTCCTGAAAGTGAATACGAGATTAAGTCAGTGAGTGCCAGGGTAATCCGCTGTGTTCAGCGACTTACCCATTGCGTATTAAAAAGTCCGCAAAAATAGCTATAACAATAAAGCAATAGTAACGCCAGAAAATATTATTTTTATCGAATAGTAGCCTGCTCTAAGGTGAATTTATCAGTTGCTACTGATATTTCCGGGCCAGAAGTTTTGGGCCCTTTATGAGATAAAAATAAACCCGACGAGGGCAATCTCCATGAAGGAATATTTATCCATCCGCCCGCTCGCACTGGCGGTGGCCGCCGTGGGCGGCAGTCTCTCCCCGGCTGTATACGCGCAGGCGGACGACGCGCAGAACTACGGTATTGAGGAAGTGACCGTAACCGCGCGCAAACGCGAAGAATCCCTGCAGGATATCCCGGTGGCGGTATCCGCCATGGGTGCGGACGACATGCGTGAGAAGGGCGTGCAGTCGATCGAAGATATGGCGGGGCGCGTGCCAGGCTTCCAGATCAATATGTTCAGCAACTCCGAGCCGGATATTTTTATGCGCGGTATCGGCACCGATATTGAAAGCGCCGGTGCTGCCGGTGCCATCGGCGTGTTCGTAGACGAGGTGTACATTTCCCGCGGCGCCGGCGTTACCGCTGATCTGTTCGATCTGCAGCGAGTGGAAATCCTGCGCGGCCCTCAGGGCACCCTGTACGGCAAGAACGTGGTCGGCGGTGCCATCAGTTACGTGACCGCGCGACCGCAGCAGGATTTTTCTGCGCTGGCAGAAACGACGCTCGGTACCTACGGACAGGCAGAGCTGCGCGGTTATGTGACCGGTGGGTTGAGTGAAAATGTCGCCGGACGTATTTCTGTCAGTAGCCGCCAGCGGGATGGCTATGCGAAAAACACCTACACCGGTAACGACATTGAAACCCTCGATAACAGCTCGGTCCGTGCGCAATTGAGCTGGGATGTCAGTAACAGTCTCAATGCACTGTTGAGCCTGGACCAGTACCGCAGTGAATCCACTGCGCGCTGGCGGCACATGAGCATCGTCTCCGAGTGGAATGCCCCTTTCCAGAATGACGATCCGCGCAAGGGGCCGAATAATGAGGATGGCGTGGAGGAGGGCGATGGCCAGGGCGCATCTCTGCGACTGGAATGGCAGGGCGACAACCTGACGCTCACCTCCCTGACCGCCTACCGGGAAAACGACTCCTTCTTCAAGGAAAATTCCGCGGGTACTTTCTACGACTTTTCCAAATCGGAGTTTGAAAACCCCGATGATTATTACGTGCAAACCAAGCACGAAGTCAACGATCAGTTTTCTCAGGAGCTGCGCCTTTCTGGCAGCAGCGACAATCTCAACTGGGTGGCGGGCCTCTACTATCTTGCGGAATCCATCGAGCGCAACGAACTGGCCGATTTTGTCTTTTACTTCCCCGAGTGGTACTGGGTTATGGAGGGGCAGGACGGCAACCGCTCCGCCAGTGACAATGTCAGCACCGCGGCATTTTCTCAGGTGACTTACGATTTCAGTGAGCAGTGGAGTTTGACCGGTGGTTTGCGCTGGAGTCGCGATGATAAAGACTTCTCCGCATCCCACTGGGGTATTCCGCTCAATGGCGAGCCGTTCCAGGATCCGTGGCAAAACCCGGGGGATGCTCAGACCAACGCCGGCAGTGCAGAAGATTCCTTTGGCGCGGTTACCAAAATGGCCACGGTCAACTATCGCCCGGCAAAGGATGTACTGCTGTACGCCACCTATTCAGAAGGTTACAAGAGTGGTGGCTGGAATGGTGAGAACGCGCTGTCGCCGTCGGATGTGGCCATCGGTTTTGATGAAGAGTTTGCCGATAACCACGAATTGGGTATCAAGTCCCGCTGGCTGGACAATCGCCTGCAGTTGAACGGCGCTCTGTTTATGGCCGCCTACGACGACCAGCAGATTCAGCAGCTGGTGCGTGAGGGCAATGCGCCTCCCAGCTATCAGATTGCCAACGCCGATGCCCGCGCACGCGGCTTGGAATTGGAATTTGTGTATATGCCACTGGAGGCACTTACCCTTTCCGGCAGTTACGGCTATCTGGACTCGGAATTTGTCTCGAATCTGGATATCGATGGGGAGAACCTGAAAGGCAACAAGACCGCGCGCTCTCCGGAACACACCTATAACCTGAGTGCGGTGTACGCCTGGCAACTGGCCGATATTGGTGAATTGAATGCGCGGCTGGATTATCGCTGGCAGGACGAGTTCTTCTTTGACAACGACAACAACCCGCTCACCCATGTGGATGCGCAATATACCCTCGACGGCAGTGTCACCCTGTACAGCGCAGACGGCCGCTGGGATGCCAAGTTGTGGGGAAAAAACCTGACCGATGAACTCAATGTCGCCTCGGTATCTGAAATTTTTGGCACCGTGTTTGCGGGCTACCAGGCACCGCGTACCGTGGGGGTAACCGGCGCCTGGCATTTCTGACTTCTCATCTTCCCCGTACCGGGTGCGGAGCACTTTTTGTCTGTTCTTGAAGTTATTCGGCGGTCTGTGACCGCCTTTTTTGTTTTCTACGCAGCCTTGTTTCTACGTACCTATAGAATCTGGTGCCTGACGCAGAGCATCAGTCGTGTTCCGCGGCCACCTCACGCAGTTTTTCCAGCAGATAATTGGCTGCCGGCGACAGGGTGCGCCCCTCACACAGGCTGATCCCAATGGGCCCGGGGCTGATATCCAGGGTCACCGGCAGCCTCTGTAACAGACCGTCTTTTTCATAAAAGCGCAGCACCTGGTCGGGCATCACCGAAATCATATCGGTCTCTTCCAACAGGGTGCGATTGGCGAGAATGGAGACGGATTCCACCGCGCGCACCGGCGATTCGATCCCCGCGGTGCGCAGTGCCTCGTCCACCTCCTGGCGCAAGTACGTGGTCTGCGGAGGCAGTATCCACTCGTAGTCCAGCAGGTCCTGCAGGGTGATTTTTTTACTGGCGGCGAGCGGGTGGTCGGTGCGCGCCGCAAAGGCTACCGGCTCGTGATACAGCACTTCACTGTCGAGACCATCGCCCTGGGCACCGCGCGGAAGTCGACCCACCACAAAATCAATATCGCCAATGCGCAATCCGGCAGAAAGACTGTCGAAAGTGCGCTCCAGAATGTGGATCGAAACATTGGGGCACTCTTTTTTCAGTCGCGCGATGGCCACCGGCAACAGGGTGGCGCTGGCGGCCAGCAGAGTACCCACGGTCACCCGCCCTACCAGCCCGCCGTGCAGGGAGGCCAGCTCCTCACTGGCGCCTCTCACCTGGGCCAGGATCAGCTTGGCGTGACGTACCAGAATATCGCCGTACAGGGTGGGTGTGACCCCGCGGGAGGAGCGCTCGAACAGCTCAACCTCCAGGTCTTTCTCCAGTTCACGAATGGTCTTAGTGGCCGCCGGCTGCGCCATATTGAGTGCCTGCGCCGCCTTGAAAATATTGCGCTGCTCATTGACCGTCACCAGTAATTTCAGGTGGCGGAATTTGAGCCGCGCCATCAGTGTCCGTTCGAATTTTTCGGGCGTCATGGTGCGTGGAGCCTCTGATATTTTCAGTGGTAAGGCGGCTGGCTGCGGTCAAACAGGCGTTGGGCAATACCAGCGGACCACAAAAATTTACTATATCGTTTTTGATATATCCAGACGCAAAAACATTATTTTTCTATTATGTCTCCCCCTCGTACGATGATCTCATCGAATAACAAGTTGCAGCCACTGGCACAGGCTCGGGGCGGCTGCGAAACAAGTGTCAGAGGGGGTAGCGATGACCCAGGCCATACCATACGCCGGCGGGCGGTTGCGCAATTTTATTGGTGGCGAGTTCCGCGACAGCGAGCACACCTTTGCCAATATCAGCCCTGTGGACGGCGGTGAAATCAATCGCGTTTGCCGCGCCAGCCAGGCGGATGTAAACGAAGCGGTCACCGCTGCGCGCCAGGCGTTGCACGGCCCCTGGGGGGCAATGTCTGCCGCCGAGCGCGCGGCCATTCTGCACGCTGTCGCCGATGGCATCGAGGCGCGCTTTGACGAGTTTGTCGCCGCGGAAATGGCGGATACCGGGAAGTCCCTGCAGCAGGCCAGCCTGATCGATATTCCCCGCGGCGCCGCCAATTTTCGTATCTTCGCAGACCTGCAAAAGTCCCGCGCCACCGAATGTTTCCATACGCCCACCGACGATGGTGCCGGCGCACTCAACTACGCCGTGGATAAACCGCTGGGTGTGGTTGCGGTCATCGCTCCGTGGAACCTGCCGCTGTTACTGCTGACCTGGAAACTGGCGCCGGCGATGGCCGCCGGTAATGCGGTCATTGCCAAGCCCTCGGAAGAAACCCCGGCCACCGCCACATTACTGGCGGAAGTAATGCGCGATGCGGGAGTGCCGGCGGGCGCGTTCAACCTGGTGCACGGCTTCGGTCCCGGGTGTACTGGGGAATGGCTGACCGGCCACCGCGGCGTGGACGCAATCACCTTTACCGGAGAATCCAAAACCGGTGCGGCGATCATGCGCGCCGCCGCCGATGGGGTGAAGCCGCTGTCGTTCGAACTGGGCGGCAAGAATGCTGCGCTGGTTTTTGCCGACTGCGATTTTGATGCAGCGGTGGAAGGCACCGCGCGTTCGGTATTTACCAACGGCGGCCAGGTCTGTCTGTGCACCGAGCGGGTGTATGTGGAACGCAAAATTTTTCCGCAATTTGTCGCCGCACTGAAACAAAAAGCACAAGCGCTGAAAATCGGCTGGCCCGAAGACGCCGACACCGATATGGGCCCGCTGATCTCCCACAAACATCGCGACAAGGTGCTGACGTTTTTCGCCGGCGCGCGCGCCGCCGGTGCCGATGTGGTGACTGGTGGCGGAACGCCGCAATTTGGTGATCGCCGCGATGCCGGCGCTTTTGTCGAGCCGACTATTTTTACCGGTCTGCCGGAAACCGCAGATATCGTACAGAAGGAAGTGTTCGGCCCGGTGTGCCATATCGCTCCGTTCGACAGCGAAGCGGAAGCCATCGAGCTTGCCAACAACACCGATTACGGCTTGGCCGCTACCGTGTGGACGCAGAACCTGCAGCGCGCCCACCGGGTAGCTGCGTCGATGGATGTGGGCATTGCCTGGGTCAACAGCTGGTACCTGCGCGATCTACGTACGCCTTTCGGTGGGGTGAAGCTGTCCGGTATCGGTCGCGAGGGCGGCGCACATTCCCTGAGTTTTTATTCAGAGCCGATGAATATCTGTATCAAGCTGTAAGTCAGGAGGTCGGACAAGATGAACATGATGAAAAAGACGGACACGATACAACGGGCAGCCAATCAGCTGCGCCAGGCCGCCGAGCGCGGCGTGCCCTGTGCACCGGTGCGAAGTCTTCTGCCGGCGGACGATATCGAAGCGGCCTACCAGGTACAGGCGATCAATGCACAGCACGGTCGCGATAGCGGCCGGCGGGTGAGCGGCTACAAAATCGGACTCACTTCACCGGTGGTCCAGCGTCAGCTGGGTGTAGATCAACCGGACTTCGGTGTGCTGTTTGCGGACATGTGCGTGGCGAACGCCGGAGAAATTTCCCTGCACGGAGTACTGCAACCGAAAGTGGAAGCGGAAGTGGCGCTGGTGCTCGAGCGGGATATGGATATGGAAATGCCCACGGTTACCGATGTGATTCGCGCAACTGCATTTGCATTGCCTGCCATTGAAATCGTGGGCAGCCGTGTGCGGAACTGGGATATCAGCATCGTTGATACCATTGCCGACAATGCCTCCTCAGGCCTGTATGTGCTGGGCAATTCTCCGAAAAAACTCGAAGGGCTGGACCTGGCCCTGTGTGGCATGACCCTGCGCCGCGCCGGTGAACCGGTCTCCACCGGCGTCGGCCGCGCCTGCCTCGGCCACCCGCTGACGGCGGCGGCCTGGCTGGCGCGCACCCTGGTCAAACTGGGTGAACCGTTACTGGCGGGCGATGTACTGCTGACCGGCGCCCTGGGGCCCATGGTCAACGCCAACCCCGGTGACCGTTTTGAAGCGCGGGTATCTGGCCTCGGCAGCGTCAACGTGGGTTTCGCTGCGGCCTAGCGCAGGTAGAGGAGAAAGCAATGACTGACCCAAATCGTACACACAGCGTCGGTGATTCCGGTACGCGTACCGGCGTGGCCATTATCGGTTCCGGAAATATCGGCACCGATCTGATGATCAAAATTCTGCGCACCTCAAAGGTGTTGGAAATGGTCGCGCTTGTCGGCATAGACCCGGACTCCGACGGCCTGGCCCGCGCCGCCCGTCTCGGCGTGGCTACCACCAGCGATGGTATTGATGGACTGGTGGCGATGCCGGAATTTTCCCGCATTCAGATCGTGTTCGATGCCACCTCCGCCGGTGCCCATCAAAAGCACAATGCAATTCTCGCCCGCCACGGCAAGCGCGTGGTGGATCTCACCCCCGCCGCCATCGGTCCCTATACCGTACCGGTGGTGAATATGCAGGAAAACCTGCAGGCGCCAAATGTAAATATGGTGACCTGCGGCGGCCAGGCGACCATCCCGGTGGTTGCCGCCATCGCTAGTCAGGTGCCGGTGCATTACGCGGAGATTGTCGCATCTATTTCCTCGCGTTCCGCCGGGCCTGGTACCCGCGCGAATATTGATGAATTCACCGAGACCACCTCGCGGGCCATCGAGCAACTGGGCGGCGCGCGCCGCGGCAAAGCCATCATCATTCTGAATCCGGCGGAACCGCCGATGCTGATGCGTGATACGGTGCTGGTGCTGAGTGCCTCTGGCGACCGGGAAAAAATTCGCGCGGCGGTGGAAGAAATGGTCGCACGGGTGCAGGCCTATGTACCCGGCTATCGCCTGAAGCAGTCGGTGCAGTTTGAAGATATTCCATCGGAGTCGCCGCAGAACATACCGGGACTCGGAGCGGTGAGTGGCCTGAAAACCTCCGTATTCTTGCAGGTCGAAGGCGCGGCCCACTATCTGCCGGCCTACGCGGGCAATCTCGACATCATGACCTCGGCGGCACTGGCCACCGCAGAGCAGATGGCGCTGTACGCCGCAAAAACGGCTTCCGTACAGGCTGAACGCCCGCAGCGGGAAGAGGGGTGAGAAAAATGAAGATGAATAGCAGCAAGCACTGCAAACAGCGGCAGCTGTATATCCAGGACGTCACCCTGCGCGATGGCATGCACGCGATCCGCCACCAGTACACCACCGTGCAGGTGCAGCAGATAGCCCGCGCACTGGATCGCGCCGGTGTGGACGCCATCGAAGTGGCGCACGGCGACGGCCTCAATGGCGCAAGCTTCAATTACGGATTTGGCGCCCACAGCGATCGCGAATGGATTGCCGCGGCGGCCGAGGTGATTGAAAACGCTGTGCTGACCACGCTGATCTTGCCGGGTATCGCCACCAAGGAAGATCTGCGCTGGGCCTGGGATGCGGGCGTGCGCTCGGTGCGGGTGGCCACCCACTGCACCGAGGCGGATATTTCCCGACAGCATATTGAATACGCCCGCGACTTGGGCATGGACACCATTGGTTTTCTGATGATGTCGCATATGAACAGCCCCGAAGGCCTCGCCGCTCAGGCACAGCGGATGGAGTCCTACGGCGCTGGCTGCGTCTACGTGGTGGACTCCGGCGGAGCCATGAATATGTCCGATGTGGCTGCGCGGGTGCGCGCATTGCGCGATGCACTGAAGCCGCAAACCGAGATCGGTATTCACGCCCATCACAACCTGTCTCTGGGTGTGGCGAATTCCATCGCCGCGGTGGAGCAGGGCGTGCGCCGGGTGGATGCCTCGCTTGCGGGCATGGGCGCCGGTGCCGGCAATGCGCCGCTGGAAGTGTTTATTGCCGCGGCGAACCGTATCGGTTTTGGCCACGGCAGCGACGTGCTGCAGTTGATGGATGCCGCCGACGACCTGGTGCGGCCACTGCAGGACCGCCCGGTACAGGTGGACCGGGAAACCCTGTCGCTGGGTTATGCCGGTGTCTATTCCAGCTTCCTGCGCCATGCGGAAGTGGCCGCGGCGCGCTATGGACTGGATACCCGAGAAATTTTACTGGAGCTGGGGCGGCGCAAAATGGTCGGCGGTCAGGAAGACATGATCGTGGATGTGGCGCTGGACCTGCTGAATGATACGGCCAAGACAACCGGAGTAGAGTCATGACGGTACAGGCGTACGCAGAGCACAACGATATACAGACCCTGGATGCCGTGGCGCAAAGGTTGGATGAAGCCGCCCACAACGCCACCGCTATTACTCAGTTGTCCAGCCAGGGAATCTCCCTGTCACTGGAGGGCGCCTATCAGGTGCAGCGTGCCTCCGTTGCGCGCCGACTGGCCCGCGGTGAGCGTCAGTTGGGGATAAAGATGGGTTTTACCAGTCGCGCCAAAATGCAGCAGATGGGTGTGGATGAAATGATCTGGGGGCCGCTGACCAGCGGTATGCAGATCGAAGAGGGCGGCACCCTGGATCTGGAAAAATTTATTCACCCACGGGTGGAACCGGAAATCGCCTTCCTGTTGAAAAAAGATTTACACGGACCGGTGTCATTCACCGAAGCTATGGACGCGGTCGAGGCGGTGGCGCCGGCACTGGAAGTGATCGATTCACGCTACCTGGATTTTCGGTTCTCCCTCGAGGACGTGATTGCGGATAACTGTTCCTCGTCGGGTTTTGCCATTGGCCAGTGGCGAAAAAATATTACCGACCTCGATAACCTGGGTATGGTGCTGGAGATCGATGGCACCGCGGTGGAGTTCGGGTCCAGCGCTGCAATCCTGGGCAACCCCTGGCGCTCGCTGGTGGCTGCAGCCAGGCTGGCGGCAGAATCCGGTAGTGCGCTGAAAGCGGGATGGACCGTACTCGCCGGCGCCGCTACCGCGGCGCGCCCACTGGCCGCGGGTAATCATGTGCGTCTGCAGTGCGAAGCGCTGGGGACTGTGGAATTTGGGGTGTGCAAATGACAAATGTATATTCAGCGCCGGGGGACAGATCCTCACAGGTGATCGAAGGTCTTGCGGTACCCCGCGGGCGTTTTCCCCACTACCGTCGCGCCGGTGATTTTATCTATGTCTCCGGTACCAGCTCGCGCCGTCCGGACAACAGTTTTGTTGGTGTTGAAGTGGATGACTTTGGAACCACACAACTGGATATCCAAGCGCAGACCCGTGCGGTGATCGAAAATATGCGTGCCATACTGCAACAGGCCGGAGCCGATCTCGAAGACGTTGTGGAGATCAGCAGCTTTCTGGTGAACATGAACGATTTCGGCGGTTACAACCAGGTGTACGCAGAGTATTTCGACGAGCACGGTCCCGCGCGCACCACCGTCGCGGTGCATCAGTTACCACACCCGCACCTGCTGATTGAAATCAAAGCCGTGGTCTACAAACCACTGAATCGGGGAGGACACCCAGCGTGAGTCAGCCATCATTACCCTCGTTGGGAAAACAGCGCGCGTTCGACTTTCAGCGCTGGATTGCCGAGCACGAGCACCTGTTGAAACCACCGGTCAACAACAAGCTGGTTTGGGAAGACGCGGACCTGATGGTAACCGTGGTCGGTGGTCCCAATACCCGCTACGACTACCACGACGATCCGGTGGAAGAATTCTTTTACCAGATGAAGGGCAACTGCTTCCTGCGAGTGATGACCGATGATGGGCCGGAAGAGCTGCACATTCGTGAAGGTGAAATATTCCTGTTGCCACCGCATGTACGCCATTCACCCCAGCGCCCGGAGGAGGGCAGCATCTGCCTGGTAATTGAACCCAAGCGCCCGCCGGGAGAAAAAGATGCCTTCGAATGGTACTGCCAGGAATGCCATCAGCTGCTGCATCGCACCGAAGTGTTGTTGCAGAACATAGCCCGGGATTTGCCGCCGCTATTTGACGCCTTCTACCGGGATGAAACCCTGCGTACCTGCAAACACTGCGGCGCTGTGCACCCACTGCCCAACCGCTGACAGCAAACACAATAAAAAATACGTTGGATTTTTCAGTGCATAACAATGCGCTGTGGCTTCCTGCGGCCTGAAGATGAGGGGATGACATGACCGTCGTAGATATGCACACCCATTTCCTGCCGGAAACCTGGCCGGATCTGTCGCAAACAATAGGTGGTACCGATTGGCCGTGGATGCGCCACGACGGTCCCGGTCGCGCCATGCTGATGCTGGGGGATAAAGAGTTCCGCCCGGTACAGGAAGCCTGCTGGAACTCCGACAAACGCCTGGAAGATATGGACCGCGATGGGGTGGATATCCAGATCATGTGTGCCACACCGCTGCTATTTGGCTACCAGCGGCCGTTGCAGCACGCGATACAGAACGCCCAGCTTTTCAATGATCTGGCATTGGAGCTTTGTGCACAGGATCCCCGTCGTCTCAAAACGCTGTGTCAGGTACCGTTGCAGGATATTGATGCATCCTGCGCTGAGGCCAGTCGCGCATTCCATAACGGCCATGCGGGTGTGCAGATTGGTAATCACGTGGAAGAAAAAAATCTGGACGACGAGGGCCTGGTGACATTTCTCCAGCACTGCGCAGCGGAAAAAATTCCGGTACTGGTCCACCCCTGGGATATGCTCGGCCGCGAGCGGATGCCGAAGTATATGCTGCAGTGGCTGGTGGCCATGCCTGCGGAAACCCAGTTGTCGATTTTATCGTTGATTCTATCCGGTGCCTTCGAGCGAATCTCCCGCGATCTGAAAATCTGTTTCGCGCACGGCGGCGGCAGTTTTGCATTTCAGCTGGGTCGAGTGGACAACGCCTGGCGCCATCGGGACATCGTGCGTAAGGACTGCCCGAACCTGCCGTCGTCCTATGCAGATCGTTTCTATGTAGATTCTGCCGTGTTCAGTCACGACGCACTGGAATTACTGATCAAGGTAATGGGTGAGGAGCGGGTGCTGTTGGGTTCGGACTACCCCTTTCCACTGGGAGAGCAAACGGTAGGGGCGCTAGTGCGTAACCAGCCGGGTATTTCCAGTCGGGCCAAGCGCGGAATCTTGGGGGAAAACGCCCTGCGATTTTTTGATCTGCAGCCTGTCGTGGAAGAAGGTGCATTGGCACTGGGGTGATCGTGTGCAGTGCGCAACCGGTTCAGGCGCTGCGCATTGCCATCCAAAGCCCGCTGCCAATCAGCAATCCACCGCCGAGAATATTCAGCAGTCGGCCCCGGGTGCTATTTTGCAGCAGCGCCCGGGCGCGCAGTGTTGCCCAGGCGTAAAGCAGCATGACGCCCCCCACCGCCAGGGTGGCAATGGCAAAAATGATCAGTGCATCCAGTGCGGTGATACTGGTTAGTGGCAGGAAAGCCGGGAAGAAACTCAAATAAAACAGAATCGCCTTTGGGTTGCTGAGGGTCGTGGATAACCCCAGCAGTAGACTGGACAACAGGGATTTTGCCGAGGTCGGCGCAATTTCTGCGTTGCTACCCTGCACCCGCAGCAGGCTGAATCCCAGCCAGACCAGATAGGCCGCCCCCAGGTATTTGACCACCACAAACGTCGCCCCCATAACCTCCGCCACATAAGCGAGCCCGGACAGGCACAGCGCGATAAACACATAGTCGCCCAGCACAATGCCCACCGATGTCACCACACCGTGCACCATGCCACCACTGGCAGCACGTGCCATCACCGCGAAAATCCCGGGACCGGGAATCGCGGCCAGCACAATCATGGCGCCGAACAGGGCGAGAGAATTGAGTAGGGTCACGGCGAACTCTTTAAGCTTGTACACCAACCGTAACATCGATGAGTACGTTTGCAGGAGCCTGCGACCAGGCTCCTGAGGGGATGTCTGTTTAGTAAATCTGCGGGCCACCGCCAGAGTCTGAATCGCTGGCGAGGCTCAGTTCATCGGCGGCGCTGTTCAGGTACTCGGCGTCGGACTCGGACTTAAGCTTGATCATCAGACGCAGGTCGTTGGCGGAGTCGGCGTGGGCGAGGGCGTCCTCGTAGGTGATTTCGCCGCGATCGTAGAGTTCGTACAGGGCCTGGTCGAAGGTCTGCATGCCCTGCTCGGTGGAGCGCTTCATCAGCTCCTTCATTTTGTGTACTTCGCCCTTACGGATCAGGTCCGACATCAGCGGAGTGTTGATCATGATTTCGAGACAGGCGCGGCGGCCGTCGCCGTCTGGGGTCGGTACCAGCTGCTGGGCGACCATGGCCTGCAGGTTGAGGGACAGGTCCATCCACAGCTGCTGGTGACGATCTGCGGGGAAGAAGTGGATGATCCGGTCGAGGGCCTGGTTGGCGTTGTTGGCGTGCAGGGTACACAGGCACAGGTGGCCGGTTTCGGCGAAGGCGATGGCGTGGTCCATGGTTTCGCGGGAGCGCACCTCACCGATGAGGATGACGTCGGGAGCCTGACGCAGGGTGTTTTTCAGGGCGGTCTCGAAGGAGTCGGTGTCGAGGCCGACCTCGCGCTGGGTGACGATACAGCCGCGGTGCTGGTGGATAAATTCGATGGGGTCTTCGATGGAGATGATGTGACCCTTCGAGTTCTCGTTCCTGTGGCCGATCATGGAGGCGAGCGAGGTGGATTTGCCGGTGCCGGTGGCGCCCACGAAGATGATCAGCCCGCGCTTGGTCATGGCCAGCTCTTTGAGCTGCTCGGGCAGGCCGAGGCCGTCGATGGTCGGGATTTTGGTTTCGATGCGACGCAGTACCATGCCGACGAGGTTGCGCTGGAAGAAGGCGGATACCCGGAAGCGGCCGACGTTGCGCAGGGAGATGGCGAAGTTGAGTTCTTTGCTCTCGGCGAACTCTTTCTTCTGGCGGTCGTTCATGATGCCGACGACCATTTCCCGCGCTTTTTCCGGGGTCAGCGGGCTGGTGCTGACGGGGACGATTTTGCCGTGCAGCTTGATGGACGGCGGCACACCGGCGGTGATGAAGAGGTCGGAGGCGCCTTTTTCGGTGACTAGTTGCAGGAGTCGTTCGATTTCCATTTTTTATTTACCGCCTGGGTGTTCGTTCTTTTCAGGTTCCCGGGTTTAACGCTTGGTCGCTGGCCCGGTGGCGGCCGGGTACCGGGTGCAGGTTTTCAGGACCGCTGTGAATACATCCCTGTACGCTTCGTCGGCAACGTCCCTGTTGCCGACGATCCTGAAAACCTGCACCCGGCACCCGGCCTTCGATTCTGATTGTTGTACTTCGTATCGTCTGAATCCGAGCCTTGAGCTGTCATCCAGTCTGCAAGGCCTTAAAAGTTCTCCGGCATCTTCGCTTTTTCGCGCGCCACTTCGCGGCTGATGATGCGTTTCTCCACCAGGTCCTGCAGGCACTGGTCCATGGTCTGCATGCCGACGCTGGCGCCGGTCTGGATGGCGGAGTACATCTGCGCGATCTTGTCTTCGCGGAT
>Ga0207814_100556_pt1 | contig 18671 bp, 12 predicted proteins | sample TtaePargueraPR_7_FD_187755 | JGI IMG/M metagenome (GOLD analysis project Ga0207814, IMG submission 187755) | Aerobic enrichment media microbial communities from Bioluminiscent Bay, La Parguera, Puerto Rico - Tt and P1 (2) (SPAdes) | ecosystem: Environmental > Aquatic > Marine > Unclassified ... | reverse complement strand
GGGGGCCGCAGCTGGTGTTCGACTGCCGGCACCGGCAGGTGCGTGTGCGGGGTATACCGGTCACCCTCTCCAAGACGCCATTCTTCTATTACCTGTGGTACGCCCGCTGCCGGCAGCTGGGTGAGGGCTGGGTGCTCAACCCGCCGGTGAACCGCCCGGATCGCGAGGGCGCTGCTTCACTGATGGCGCTGATGTCGGAGCACGGCGGTCACACCAAGTCGATCAATGACCTGCGGGAACATGGCCTGCGGGCCAAGACCCTGGATCAGAACCGCAACAAGATTCGCGATGAGCTGGTGAATCTACTGGGGGAAGACCTCGCCGCCCCCTACCTGTTCGAGTCCGAACGCGACCTCAAGAGCGGCCGCTATCGCTACCGGTTGGCGCTGGATGCCACTCGGGTGCAAGTGCTAACCCACTGATTGCCAAACTTTTTTCCGTTTGGAGATATCTCTTTCCCCTGCCGGCGCTTCTTTTTAACCGGTCTGTCACACGCAATTTCGATCATGGGTCCCGAGCGGCCCGCACTGTCCCGGGCCTTTTGCAAGACCACGCAGGCAAAACCCCCGAGCCGATTTCGGAGCACGACAATGATCGACCACTGTAAGAATGAATGGCAGCGCAACAGACTCTCACTGTTGATTTCTCTCTCCCTGGCGGGTGCCGCGGCCCCCACCATTGCACAAAGCATTGACGGCGAAGCCGTTGAGGAAATTGTGGTGATGGCATCGCCGATCCGCGACAGCCAGAAAGCCGCCATCGATGCCAAGCGCGATGCCGACAACACCGTCGACATCATCTCCGCAGACACCATCGGGCGCTTCCCGGACCAGAACCTGGCCGACTCCCTCGGCCGTGTACCGGGGCTCGCGATCGAGCGCGACCAGGGCCAGGCGCGCTATATCAACTTCCGCGGTGCACCCTTCCGCTACACGGCCCTGGCCATCGATGGTTTGAGCATTCCGGGTGCCGAGAACGGCCGGGTGCCGCGCTTCGACAGCTTCCCCTCGGTCATCACCAGCCGTATCGACGCCAACAAGGCGATCATGGCCGACATGCCCGGGGACGCGGTGTCCGGTTATATCAATATTTCCACCTTCGATCCCTTTGCACAGTCCGGCTGGGCGGTATCCGCGGATGTGGGCTTTGGCAATCAGCAACTGGGTGACGGCGATATTGAAAAGCTGGCCCTGCGCACCTCCTGGTCCAATGAACGGGTCGGTTTCTCCGTGTTCGCCTCGGAAAACAGCCGCGAGCAGACCACCGACAACCGCGAGTACAACCTGAGCCGCGAAAATGGCGAGCTGCTGGTGAACGAGCTGGATTTTCGCAATTACAAGGTGACCCGCGAAGACCGCGCCTACGGTGGCCGCCTGGAGTTCCGCAGCGACGGCGCTCTGGAGCGGGTGTTTGTCAGTACCCTGTACAACGAATTCCAGGACTTTGAAGAGCGCAACCAGTTTGTGTTCGACTTTGCCGGAGGGGCGGGACTCGTAGGTGCGCCCCAGGCCGCAGGAGAAAAAGGCGAGATGCAGTTTGCCGCGGTCTCGCGCATGCTGGAGGACGGCCTCTACGAAAATTCCACCTTCACCAATACCCTGGGTGCGGACTTCCAGCTGGGTGAATGGCAACTGGAGGCGCGCGCCAATCTGACCGAAACCGAAAACAGCACCTTCCTGCCGATTCCGCGCAGTATGTACGGCGTGGTAATGGCGGACTTTGATGTATCGGACCTCAATGACCCGCGGGTGGATGGCCTGTTTGACCCGGGTGCCATGGCTCCGGTTGGCATCAACGACATCAATTACGCGGTTAACCTCGCGATGCTGGTCAGCACCGAAATGAACATCGATGCGACCAAGTTCAAGCTGGATGCGGAGCGCGATTTCCAGCTGTTCGGCGAGAGCGCGGTATTGAAAACCGGTGTGGAGCTGGATTCCCGTGAAGCCGATGGCTATGGCTACGTTATCAATATGAGCATGTTCCCGGGCGACATCAATATCGGCAATTTTGCCACCGACACAGCGTGGGACACCGGCTTTACCAACAGCATTGGCGGCACCTACTACGACAACCAGGGGCTCCGCGCAGCCTGGGATGCTGCCGTGGGTGGTCTGCAGCCCGAGCCGAATGAATCACAAGAAATTCGCCTGGAAGAAGACATTACCCGCGGCTATGCCATGCTCACCACCGACTACAGCTGGGGCAACCTGGTGCTGGGCGCGCGGGTGGAAAATACCGACTACCTGAGTGAGGGCCCGGAAGCGGCCTTCGAGGATTCTTTCATCAACTTCCTGCCCAGTGCACACCTGAATGTGAACCTCACCGACGAGGTAAAACTGCGGGTGTCTGCCACCACGGGCGTGAGCCGGCCGACCTATAACGAATGGCGCGGCTCCGATGTGGTGGATGTGATTTCCGCGGCGGTTTCCGCTGGCAATCCGGAGCTGCAAGCGGAGGAATCCTGGGGTGGCGATATCGCCCTTGAGTGGTACGCCGGCGATGCCAGCCTGATGTCCGCGGGGCTGTTTGCCCGCAGTATCGACCATGTGATCTACGCGCAGACCCGCGAAGTCGCCGGTAGCGAATACCGCCCGGAGCTGGGAATGGACGCCTGGGATTACACCGAGTATTTCAATGGTCGCAATGGCCTGTTGCGTGGTGCCGAGTTCAACCTGATTGCCCAGGCTGCCGACTTCGTGCCGGTGCTGGACGGTTTCGGTGTGAGCGCCAACCTGACCCTGCTCGACAGCGAATTTGAATCCCTCTCCGGCCAGACCTACAGCCTGCCCGGCACCTCGGAAACCATCTTCAATACCTCGGTGTTCTACGAGATGGAAGGCTTTTCAATCCGCTTGAACCAGCAATACCGCGACGACTGGTTGTCGACCACCGAAAGCAGCAACCTGGATGCGGCGGAATACTGGGCCGAGCAGAAGCGTGTCGATCTGTCGGTCAGCTACGAGCTGCCCCAGGACTTCTTCGGCAGCCGGGTTTCCCTGTATGCCAACGCCAACAATCTGACCGACGAGCAGGACGTGCGCTACGTGGGCGATGCCAGCACGCCAAACCAGGTCGAAGGTTACGGCCGCCGCTATCTGGCTGGCTTCCGCGTCAACTTCTGATCTGACTCCCCAATAAAAAGAGGGCTCGCTGTGTGGATGGCCCACAGTGAGCGTCCCAAATCGAATAACCATTTTTGAGGTGTGAAATGAAAAACAAAATGTTAAATGGATTGCTGGCGGCGGCTGTTGCCATGGCGCTGGGCGCCTGTAGTACTGCTCCGATCGCCGAAAAAGCGCAGAGCACTGCCGCTCAGTCCGAGGTCGAGCAGGTCCGACTGCTGCCACTGGAAGGTGGCCGCAATTTCCGCGATCTCGGTGGCTACGAAACCGCCGACGGCAAAACCGTAAAGTGGGGCAGACTGTACCGCTCCGGTGTACTCACCCACCTCACCGGTGACGATTACGACTACCTGCGCGATCGCGAGATATCCACCATTGTTGATTTTCGCTCAACCGACGAACGCGCCAGCGAACCCACCAACTGGCAGGCGGGTAGCGTGATGGAACTGACCTGGGATTACGACATGGGCAACTGGGAGCAGGAGTTTGCCAGGGTGATGTCCAAGCCGGATTTCGGCAGGGAAGATCTCGTCACGATGATGGACAAGGGCTATGTGGGTCTGGTGCACCAGCAGACGCCGGCCTACCGCGCGATGTTCCAGAAGCTGATCGAGAGCGATGATCCGCTGCTGTTCCATTGCTCTGCCGGAAAAGACCGCACCGGCATCGGTGCCGCGCTGATCCTGACGGCCCTGGGGGTGGACCGCGAAACCGTCAAGCGAGACTACCTGCTGTCCAACGAAACCCTGAAGGGCTCCAACCTGCTGCAGCTGCCTGAAGATGCCAGCGAAAAGGAAAAGCGTATGTTCGCGTTTTTCTCTCAGCTGCCACAAGATGTTCGCCAGGTACTGGCTGGAGTAGAAGTCTCCTGGCTGGAAACCGCGTTTGCCGAAATGGAGCGGCAACACGGCTCCGTGGAAGCCTACATCGAGCAGGCGCTGGATGTGGACCAGGCGGAACTGGCGCTGCTGCGCGCGCGGTTGCTCCAGTAGTGCCCATCCACTAACGGCTCTGCCGTTTCGTTTTCGCTTCTGCGGCCCGGCAACAATCCTTGCCGGGCCGCGCGCTCCCATCTGTTCCATTTTCCCCGTATTGCACGAAAACTGGCCAAGTGCTGGCAAGCTGGCCCGTGGGTTGCAAGGGATACCGGGTTAAACCGTTGTCGCGTGATCGGCAGGCGTCGGTACGTCTTCAGCCTTGCGCACCAGGAACTCCGGGAGCCCCATACCATGTCCCAGCACACCACCCTGTCTCCATCATTGGTGTCGGCCCTCTGGCTGACGCTTGCGATCCCTCTATTCTCACCGTTGTCTGCCGTGGCCAAAAGCAGCGACAGCTGGCTGGATGCCGGAAGTGAGGACCCACTGATCCGGCTGGCGGTAACGCCGATCGAAATTCAAATCGATGCGCCCACGCCGCTGACCGGTAACAACCTGCAACTGTTGCTCGCCCTGTCCGGTACCGAAGGCGGGCTCGGGGAGTTGCGGGAGAAGGCGAGCCGGGAGTTCAGCGTGTATCTGGATCAGCAGGTCCAGAGACGGTTTGGGGACTTTTTTGAGGATGAGCGGGTGCACCTGGTGGACAGCCGGGCACCGATTACGCTGCATACCAACTTCAACATCACCATTCGCCAGAAGATTCTCGATATTCTCAGCAACAAAGACTACGACCTCGAGAAGGGCACCATGACGGCCTACGGTACTTTCCGTTACCGCCTGCAGGGCGCGGCCAGTGCACCGGCATTGAGTGAGGGCACCGTCGATCTTGCCGGGCTGGATCTGAGTGCCCGCTACCGCACGCGCGCGCCCAAAGATGGCGGTGTTGTCGAGGACACCACCCGCGAGGCCACCGAGCGCCTGCTGGCAGAGATTGCCGAGGAGGTGCTTGACCAGATCGAAGATACGCTGGAAGCGGATTCTTTACTGGAACTGGCCCGCCGCTAGGGAAGGGGTGAATGGGTAGAGGGGCAAGGGATAAAGAGGCGGGCCTGCGGGCACCGTGCCCCAGGCCCGCACCTGGTCAGTTCAGTACCGGCTGGCCGCGATACATTCTGCGCGGAAGACTGGGGCTTCCCCGGCCATCGTGCAGTGCCAGCTCCTCGCCGTAAATCATTTCATAAATATCTTTTCTACCTTGTTCCTGTAACACCTTTTGTCCGCGATACAGGCGCTCGGGGGGCTCGTCCCCGGTCAGGAATGGGCTGCCTTTCATGGCTTCCAGCTCGGCAATCAACGCCAGCGACTGGGTATCCTTACTGCGATGCTTGAGTTCGCCGAGCTGCAATTCAAAGTCGAAATCCGAGAAGCGTAAATTAATGTCGAATTCCGCCTGGATGCGTTTGCGCAACTTGCGCAGGGTGTTGAGTGCCTGGGAGGTCATCAGCCATTGGTGATCGGTCATTGTCGTTGAGCCCTCGTCGTGATTTTAATGTCTTTTTCGTTGTCACTTGATGATTACCGAGCAAAGTGCGGGCCAACTTGTCTTTGCCGCGTGTGTCCTGCGAATACGCGAAGGTGTCGAAGGCGAAATAATCCGCAGCACCGGTAAAGTGCATCCACGCGACAGCTGCCCCGGCAAAGTGCGAATCCACAGCGCCGACAGGCGATGATCTGTTAAGCTTTGTCGCAGATTCGGCGCTGGCCGATCGGGAATCAAAGAGGATTGGATATGTCTGCAGAAGCCATCAAATGTAAAGCGGCCGTTGCCTGGAAAGCGGGGGCCCCGCTGTCGATCGAAGAAGTAGAAGTCGCGCCACCCAAGGCGGGCGAAGTGCGGATCAAACTGATGGCGACGGGAGTGTGCCACACCGACGCCTTTACCCTGTCCGGGGATGACCCCGAGGGCGTATTCCCGGCGATTCTCGGCCACGAGGGCGGTGGTGTGGTGGAGTCTGTGGGAGAGGGCGTAACCAGCGTGGCGGTGGGGGACCATGTGATCCCGCTGTACACCCCCGAGTGTGGCGAGTGCAAATTCTGCAAGTCCGGCAAGACCAACCTGTGCCAGAAAATCCGCTCGACCCAGGGCCAGGGGCTGATGCCCGATGGCACCACCCGCTTCTCCGTCAACGGCGAGCCCATTTATCACTATATGGGGACTTCGACCTTCTCCGAGTACACGGTGGTGCCGGAAATCGCCGTCGCCAAGGTCAACACGAACGCGCCACTGGAGGAGATCTGCCTGCTGGGTTGCGGTGTGACCACCGGCATGGGCGCGGTGGCGAATACCGCCAAGGTGGAAGAGGGGGCTAGCGTCGCGGTATTCGGGCTCGGCGGTATTGGTCTCGCCACCATTATCGGTGCGCGTCTCGCCAAGGCGGGGCGCATCATCGCCATCGATATCAATGAGGGCAAGTTCGAGCTGGCGAAAAAGCTCGGCGCCACCGACTGTATCAACCCGAAAAACTACGACAAGCCGATCCAGGAAGTGATTGTCGAGCTGACCGACGGCGGCGTGGACTATTCCTTCGAGTGTATCGGCAATGTGAATGTGATGCGCTCGGCGCTGGAGTGCTGCCACAAGGGCTGGGGGGAGTCGGTGATTATCGGTGTTGCCGGTGCTGGCCAGGAAATCTGCACCCGCCCGTTCCAGCTGGTCACTGGTCGCGTGTGGCGGGGTACCGCGTTCGGCGGTGTCAAAGGACGTTCGCAGCTGCCGGGCTATGTCGAGCGCTACCTGGCGGGGGAATTCCAGCTGGACGACTTCATTACCCACACCATGCCGCTGGAAAAGATCAACGAGGCCTTCGACCTGATGCATGAAGGCAAGAGCATTCGCAGTGTCATTCACTACCAATAAGGCGGGGCAACCATGGTAGAACTTGTCAGTAAGACCCAGAGCTTTGATGGCAGCCAGTGCCAGTACAGCCACCATTCGGATGTACTCGATTGTGATATGCGCTTCTCGATCTTTCTCCCCTCCCAGGCGGAAAAAGAGCAGCGCTTCCCGGTGTTGTACTGGCTGTCGGGACTCACCTGCACCGATGAAAATTTCTCCCAGAAGGCCGGCGCCCAGCGCATGGCGGCGGAGCTGGGCATTGCCCTGGTGATTCCGGATACCAGTCCCCGCGGAGATGATGTGGCGGACGACGAGGGTTACGACCTGGGCAAGGGTGCAGGGTTTTATATCAATGCGACCCAGGCGCCATGGAAGCCTCACTACCACATGTACGACTACATTGTGGAGGAGCTGCCGAAGTTGGTGGAAGCGCATTTTCCGGTGAGCGATCGCCGTGCCATCAGCGGTCACTCCATGGGCGGGCACGGGGCGCTGACCATCGCGCTGAAAAACCCCGGTCGCTATACCTCGGTGTCCGCCTTCAGCCCCATCTGCAATCCCATGGCCTGTCCCTGGGGCGAAAAAGCCTTTGCCGCGTACCTGGGCGCCGACAAGGCCCTGTGGGAAGAGTATGATGCTACCGCGCTATTGAGCCGCGCGAGCGAGCAGTTGCCGATGCTGGTGTCCCAGGGGGAAGAGGACCAGTTCCTGGAAGAGCAGCTGAAACCCAATGCCCTCTCGGCGGCGGCGCGGGCGGCGGGTTATCCGCTGAAGCTCGAGTATCACGCCGGCTACGACCACAGCTATTACTTCATCGCCACCTTTATCGAGCAGCACCTGCGTTTCCACGCAGATTATCTGCTGCATAAGGATTGAGTAATCAATACTGTTTGTGCCGCCGGCCCCCGAGGATCAGTATCCCCAGGGGGTCGGCGGTGCTGGTACCGGACTGCTCAGGTCGAACTGCACGCGAAACTCCCGCCCGTTGGGCCTGGTCAGCTCGTAGATGAAATATTGCCCGGGGTGAATCTCCATCGCCCAGGTATTCTCCAGTGAGGCATTCAATCCCTCGCGCTTGAAGGTATCGATGGATTCCTGATCCACCGGAAACGCCTGCCGGTTTGCCGTGCCCTTTTCTTTACTATCCCCTCCGTACATGGTCACTGCATCCTCACTGCCATCCTGGTGGCGGTGATCGTGCTTCAGGCGCAGCCCGTCGGGGGTACGCGTCAGTATCCAGGTGCGGGAGTGATCATCACCCACATGGAAAGGAATACGGATTTCTTCGCCGGGGTTGTCACAGCCGCGCACATGCATCACCAGCGCCTTACCTTCGAAAGCATCCGGTTCGGGGGAGCGCGGCTCGTTGGCAGTGATTTTTCCGGCAAAGGCGCTGCCGCAGTAGGCGGCAATGTTGGCCAGGAACGCATCTGCCGGTTGCTGTCGCTGGGATTCCGGGCTGCAGCCCACTGCCGACAACAGGCCAAGGAAGAGGGCGCAGGTGCTGGTGGAGAGACTTTTCATTTCGGTGTTTCCGACAGGTGCTTCGTGGTTAGGAGCTTAGAGGATAGGTGCGCGGGAAGATATACCGCCACCGGGCGGGCGAGACCGGGGGCTGGCAGGTTGTGTGGTGCTGAGTCCTAGCCGGTCGCGGATTCGGTGAGCTGCTGCAGCTGCCGCTCAAACACGCTGACTTCCTGGCCGCCACTGATCGCGTATTCGTGGTTGAACATGAACAGGGGAACACTGTGGATCCCCTGCATCAGCAGCTGCTCCTCGCGGGCAAGAGTCTGGCGGGCGATGGCGCTGTCGTGCAGCGCGGCGGAGGCCTCTTCGCGGTCCAGGCCTGCCGCTTCCACCGCATCCAGTAACACGCTCTCGTGGTTGAGGCTTTTACCCTGGGTAAAGTAGTCCTCGAACAGTCGCATCTGCAGATCGGTCTGGCGTCCGGTGGGCTCTGCCCAGTGCAGCAAGCGGTGGGCCGGATTGGTGTTGTAGATGCGCATCTCGTCGCTGAAGTTGAAGGTGAACCCCAGCTCGCGACCGATCTGCGTCAGTCGCTCCCGGTTTTCTGCGCTCTCTTCGTCGGAGATACGGTATTTGCCGGTGATATGTTCGCGCAGATTTTCCCCGGCTTCCGGCATTTGCGGGTTCAGTTCGAAGGGGTGCCAGACAATATTGAGGTCGAATTGATCCGGGAATTTGGCGAGTGCCTGCTGCAGCCGTTTATAGCCGATGACGCACCAGGGGCAGACCACGTCCGAGACGATGTCGATTCTCAGGTAGGACTTTGTCATCGGAATCTGCCTTCCTTCTTCATTATGTTTATCGGTATCTCTACATAATGACCGGGGATTTCTGGCGTGTAAATATACTTTCGTCTCACGCCGACAGGGTTCATGCCCGCTAACAGCCTGCCAACTCCCTGCGAAAACCCTTCCTGTTGCGCCCTTGGTGGGCACTCACTAATGGCTCGAAAGAGCTGGGCTGTGACCTCTCAAGTGTATGCAATATCGACGCTTATGCAGGGCTGGTGGGGGATGAAATGAGCATAGTGTGACCGGGTCGGCGCGATTTCTGCAGGATATGCCCACATCTGGCGCGAGCGACTGCAGTCAATATGTGAAAGTTTCTAACATTAAATTAATTTTTTATTGAAAGTTATTTTCTCGGTTGGTATGTTTTCACCATGCGCAGGCATGTTTGTTCACCTTGTATCGCTCGCAGTCGGGAGCTCACTTGCACTGGGGCGGTTATCTGACCTTCCTTCCGGGTCAGGTACCCCTCTGCTGGTTGCGTGCATGGGTTTCCGGAGCTCTTTTTTAGCGTTATCGAGCGGGCTAATGGCCGGGTTCGGCGCACAGGTGTTCATCAGGCGCTGCGTTTTCTGACGACAGGACAAACAGCAGATACCAGGCACTGGGCAGGGATTGCCGGGTGTAGTGCCTTACACCAATAACGATGACCAATAAAAAGATAAACACCACCGAGGGTTAGCCATGCCAAGGAAATTCAATCCAGAGTTCAAACAAGCGTTCAGTAAAAAGCTGCTCAGTATCGCCGTGTGCGGTGCGGTCTCCGGTTTGCTGCCGGGGCAACTCGCTGCACAGGAAGTGGAACAGATCGACGATGCGCTCGTAGAGGAGGTCGTGGTCTACGGTGATATGCGCGCCACCCTGCAGTCCGCCCAGGACCTGAAGCGCGACGGGGATACGGTGAAAGATGTGATCACCGCGTCCGACATCGGCGCACTGCCGGACAAGTCAGTGACCGAGGCGCTGCAGCGGGTGCCCGGCGTCAGTATCGAGCGCTTTGCCGCTTCCGACGACCCCAACCATTACGCCGATGAAGGCACCGGCGTGCTGGTGCGCGGCCTGGATCGCGTGCGCAGTGAAATCAACGGGCGCGACTCCTTCAGCGCTACTCGCAGCGGTGGCCTCAACTTTGAAGATATTTCCCCGGAACTGCTGGGCGCGGTAGAGGTGGTGAAGAACCAGACCGCGGACATGATTGCCGGCGGTATTGCCGGTACCGTCAACCTGATTACCCGCAAACCATTGGATAGCGGTGAGCGGATTATCGCGGGCACGGTAAAAACCAACTATGGCGACTTCCGCGAGGAAGCGACCCCCACCACCTCCGGCCTGTTCAGCGATGTGTGGGAAACCGATGCCGGTGATTTCGGCTTCCTGGTTTCCGCCTCCCATTCCGAACTCGCCACCCGCGGTGACGGTGTCGGCGTGGCCAACTTCTACTCCCGCGGCGATGCACACATCAATGTCCCGCCAGCCTGGGATCAGACCGGCACCGTGATCGGCGGTACCGCGCCCGACTCGCCGGTGGAAGGCCCGGTGGCGTTTGCCGACCAGCCCGCCGGCTCGGTCTATTACACCCCGGGTCAGTACTCCCTGCGCAGCGCCGAGAACGACCGCGAGCGCACCGGCTTCGCCACCTCCTTCCAATGGCAGAGCCCGGATGACAGCGTTATCACCACCCTGGAGTATGTACGCTCTGATGCGTCCCTGGAGTGGCGCGAAAATGTGATCGGCCCCCAGGCACAGGGCTTTGAGCCGGTGCAGTGGTGGGACTCGCGCATTCGCACCGATGTGTCCGAAGACATGATGCCCACCTGGGACGAGAACAATCGTTTCACCAGCGGGGTGCTGAGCTTCGGTGGTGAAATGCCCACGCAACTTTCCTCCCGTTACAACAACACCGAAACCTCGGTGGAGGATCTTTCCTTCAACATCAGCTGGCAGGCCACCGATCGCCTGAAAGTCGGCCTGGATGTACAGCGGGTGGATGCCAGCGAGGAGATGATCAATAACGGTATCAACGGCCGTGCCCAGCACACCGTGTCCGATGTGTACCTGGACCTGCGCGGCAGCCGCCCGAGTATCGAGTTCCTGAGCGAGCAGATGTTCGAACCGGACTACCTGCAGAACTGGGATGGCCTGCGCCCGCACGTATTCCTGGCCACTGCCATCGATACCGCCATCGATTCCGATGCGAGCATGGACGCGGTGAAACTGGATCTGGAATACGAGCTGGGCGACGGCTGGGCGCGCACCCTGAGTGGCGGCGTGTACAGCTCCGACAAGGATCTCACTGTGCGCGATACCGAGTACTCCAACTGGGGTGCGGTCAACACGCCGTGGAAAACCCCGCTGGCGATCAACGGCGACTACTACGCGATTCCGGATGAGTTTGAACGCCAGAGTTGGAATGACTTTTATCAGGGCGGTATTCTCGATGGACGCAATGACTTCCTGTTTATCAAAATGGCGTCGGCGGAAGACTTTGCCAATTTTATGCGCCGCGCCTGCGAGCAGGGATTCAATACCGCACCCTACGGTGAGACCAACCTCGGTGGTGTGTCTCCGGTAGGGCAGAGCAACCCGAACTGCTACCAGGCGATGGTCGATATGGCCGGCCGTGTAGCCCCCGGCAGCCCCTTCGCACCCCACGACATTACCGCCACCAACGAAAAGCGCCAGGAAGCCTATGTGCGGTTCGACTTCGGTGATGACACCCTGGAAATGCCCTACCGCGGTAACCTCGGTCTGCGCTACGTGAATTACCAGTTGGAATCCACCGGTTACACGGTGATGCCGAGTGTGAGTGGCGAAGGCGCCGAGTTCCTGAGCGAAAGCCTGCAGGCGTTTGCCGACGGCCAGGGTGGCGTCAGTACGGTGGACGGTACCGACTACAGCACGGTACTGCCGAGCCTCAACCTGGCGGTCAACGTGAAGGAAGATCTGGTGCTGCGCTTTGGCGCCTCCCAGAGTCTGTACTTCCCGAACCTGCAGGACACGCGCAACTCGCGCATCGTCAACCTGAGTTATGACGTGCAGCGCGATGGGGAAAATGGCCCGGTAACCGGCATTACCCCCGGCAGCCTGCAGATCAACGGCACCGCGCGCAACCCGTTCCTGGAGCCGGAAGAGGCGCTCAACCTGGATGTGACCACCGAGTGGTATTTCTCCGATACCGGGCTGCTGTCACTGGCGGTATTCCGCAAGGATATCGACAACCTGTTCCGCGAGCGCCCCTTCCTCGCGGATGTCACCAACCCGCGCACCGGCGCCACCGAAACCGTGTCGTTCAACGGCCCGGCCAACGACGGCTCCGGTTCCATTCAGGGGTTCGAGGTGTCTTACAGCCAGTTCTTCGACAACCTGCCCGGTGCCTGGAGTGGTCTCGGTGTGCAGCTGAACTACACCTATATCGACCAGAACGACCTGAACGATCCAATGAGTGATGCGCAACTGGGCGCCGTGCGCTTTGACACCAACGGTGATCCCGTTGTGGATGGACGCAACAGCTTCCGCGCCTTCACCGATCTGCCGTTGCCGGGTTACTCCGACGAGAGTTACAACATCGTGGGCATGTACGAGTACGCGGACCTGTCCGTGCGTCTGGCCTACAACTGGCGCTCGGATTACCTGGTGACCCGCCGCGACTCCAACGAGTTTGCGCCGGTCTACGCCAGGGCCGCGGGCTTCCTGGATGGTTCTGCCTACTACGATGTTACCGACAATATCCAGGTCGGCCTGGAGGCGAGCAATATCCTGAATACGGAAACCCGCACGCAGCTGCAGCTGGACCAGCAGGGAACGCGCACCGATTCGCTGAACTTTATTACCGACCGGCGTTATGCGCTGGGACTGCGCGCGAAGTTCTGATTCGGAAGCCGGGTAAGGATCCGGTGATCTGAAGAAAAAAGCCCACCGGCCAAAAGCGGGTGGGCTTTTTTAGTGGCTAATGGTAAACCGCTCGATGGCACCGCGTTTCTGCATGGTCACAAAACCACTTTGGCCATCCGGGCTCAGTGCAATATTGGTGGGATGCTTTCCTGTGAGGTGGACGGTCGTGAGGATTTTACCGGCCGGGGAAACCTTGAGCACCACACCGGCGCCGTAACGGGTGATGTAAAGGTTGCCTGCGGCATCTGTCTGCATGCCATCCAGCCCGTGATCGTCAAATTCCAGCATCAACTGCTTGTTGGCGAGATCGCCGTTCGCCGCGACATCGTAGACGTAGACCCGCCGCTGGACACTCTCGTTGAGGTACAGCTTGCTGCCATCCGGGCTCAGCTCGATACCATTGGTGGTCCCCATGTTTTTTTCCAGCAGGGTGAATTCGCCCTGCGGGGAGATGCGCCACAGCTGGCCGCTGTTATTGGCCCAGTCGGGATCGCTCGCGTAAATGGTGCCGTCGACCGCAATGGCGATATCGTTGGGCTGGTGCATTTGCGGGTTGTGAAAGGTGTTGCGGATACGTTTGCTCGCGGGATCGATCTGCAGCACATTGTGTCCGGTGTAATCGGCCACATACAGCAGGCCGTTGTGAAAGCGCAGGCTGTTGCCGGTGCTGCCTTCCGGCAGCTGCAGCCACACCTCCCCCTCACCTTCGGCGGTGATGCGCCCGATGGTACCCTGGCGGGAAAAATTCACCGCGTACAGGCTGCCGTCCGGGCCAACCACCGGGCCCTCGACGCCACTGGTGAAGCTGCCTTCGGGCATCCAGTCTCGGGTTTCGGAGCTGGCCGAAGCAAGGGCGCCGCCGGCGATCGCCAGGGTCAGCAGGGATGTCTGGAAAAAATTAGCCATGTTGCGGGTTCTGTCCTTTTTGCTGATCGTTCGCGGAGTATTGCAGGTGGTCCAGTAATCGCTCGAGTACATAGACCGCCGGCAACACCACCTCGTGATGCATGCCCTTGAGTGAATCCAGCTGCACGCGAATCTCCGTTTCTTCCTGTGCGGAAAAAACGTTTCCTTCGCGAAAGCGCGGCAAGATCCGGGAGGCAAGTTGCATCTGCTGTTGAACCCGCTCGGCGAGCTGTTGCGCATCCTGCGGCAGCTGGTCGCGCTGCCGCAGCAACCTTTCGGCGGCGGTACCGGCCCGGTTCAGGTGCGTGAGTCCGTTGTGCAGACGCTTACGCGTATATTGGTCCGCGGGGTTTGCCGGTAGGTTATCGAGCAGTTGACGGAAATCCCGCAGGGCCATGCTTTCTACCGGCAGACTGTCGGCGAGGCGGTTGAGCGCATCGCGGCGGGAATAGGTCTCGTTGGCCGATTTCTCGTGGTGACGGTGATAGTAGTGCGCGGGCTCCAGCACCGCGGAAAACGCCAGGGCTTCCGCACCCAGATTTTCTGGAAAGAGTCGTTGCAGAGCCTCTGCCTGCTGAATTTTGTGGCGCAGGCCGAGGGCGCTTTCCGCCCATGCATCGATTGCGGTCATGCGGCGGTAGAGGAAATCTTCCTCCACGAGTTCCTCGCCTGACCACAGCCGCTCTGCCACGGCAAACGTGCGCGGCCACAGGCGCAGGTCGATACTCTGCTCGGTGACCATTTCGGCCCAGAGCGCGGCCTCCCCGCCGAGAATGCGTTTCACCTGGTCTTCGCCGAGGGGGACATTCCCCGATACGAAATAACCGGGCTCACTTTTCCGCTCGCTTCTGCCGACAAGTTCGCCGGTAGTTTGGTAGGGAGCGTTACCGACGACGAATTCGCCCGTCAGCGTGTTGTCTTGCAGGTGCAGTCGCGCGCGCAATGGCCCCATCCAGGTATCCATCTTGAAGCGGGTATAGGGGCCGCTGCGCTCGATACTCCGTAGGACGCTGGGTTGCTTGCCATCGAACGTCACCACACCCCGCAGAGATCCGGAGTTCGATTCCACCAGAGTGAGGATTCCACTTACTGGGCTGCCCCGTTTGCGCGGGGCGCTGAACTGCCAGCGCTGCCATTGTTCGCCGTCCTGGATGGCGGGAAATTCGAGTGGACTGGGAATGAGGTCGTTACGGTAGTGGTAGCCGGTGTACTGGGGCTGGTCCAGGTAAAATCCGGTGGAGAGTAGGCCGTAATGGCCGGCGCGCACGATATCACCCAGTGCATCCGGGCCGCGCCAGGATTGCACCGTGGCACTGTCGCTCAGGCCCGGGTGCAGTATTTCGTCCCAGCCGATCATTTTGCGGTCGAACCCCGCGAGGATGTCCGCCAGGCGACGATTAAAGTGGTTGTGCAGGGCGTGACTGTCGACCAGCCCGTGCTCTTGTCTGTAGCGCTGTATCTCCGGGTTCTGCTCCCAGTGTTCCGGGTCTACCTCGTCGCCACCGACATGCACAAACTCGAAAGGAAACAGCGCGGCGACCTCGCGGAATATTTCCTGCGCAAAGGTGTAGACCGCCGGGTTGGCCGGATTCAGCAGTGGCTTGTGTACCCCCCAGCGATCCTCGGGTTGGTAGGGACCGGGCGCGGACATGAGCTCCGGGTAGGCGACCGCGATGGCGCTGGCGTGGCCGGGCATGTCGATTTCCGGCACGACCACGATGCCGCGTTCGGCGGCATAGGCGACGATGTCGCGCACCTGGTCCCAGGTATAGAAATTGCCGCCCGCTGCGGTCTGGTGCAGGCGCGGGTAGGCCTTGCTCTGCAGGCGCCAGCCCTGGTCATCGGTCAGGTGCCAGTGAAAAACATTCAGCTTGGCCGCCGCGATGCCGTCCAGCTGCCGTTTGATGGTATCCACGGAAAAGAAGTGCCGCACCGAGTCCAGCATCAGGCCGCGCCAGCGGAAGCGCGGGTAGTCGGCAATCTTTACTGCCGGCAAGAGCTGGTAACCCGCAGTGGCGTCGCCCTTGTCGATACCGATGTATTGCGAGAGTGTATTCAGGCCATGCAGCAAACCCAGGTCACTGTGCGCGCTCAGCTGTACCTTCCCTGCACCGATATGCAGGCGATAAAACTCGCGGTTTATATTGATGGCCGCCAGTAGATTCTCATTGGCGGGTTGCGGGGTACTTTCGAATGACAGTTCGATCAGGCTGCCCGCGTTAGGGGGGAGATCGCTACAGGGAGTCGCTGGTGGCAGGCTGATCTTTTGCTGTCGTTGCAAACGCTGACGAAAGCGATCGCTGGCGGCGCGAATACGCGCCGTCATGGTTTGCGCGAAACAGATTCGGCTGTGTGCATCCAGGCGCACAGGTTCGCTGTACTGGGCGCGCGTCTGGCGGGGGTAGGGCATCAGCGCCGGTAATCCAGGATCGTACTTCGGCGTACCGGTACTTTCTGCGCTGACCACTGGCGCCAGCGACAGCAGTGCCAGCCCCATTAGCACGTAATGCCTTACTCGGCAGAGTTCCAACTTGTTATTCATTATTTTCTGATTTGTGGGTTATACAAAATGTGCGTTGTCAAAAGCAGGTATCCACGCGCTCCAGCACATTAAAGTCATCATCGATCACCAGTAATTGCCGCCACTTGTCGAATGTCAGGCAGGGGTGAGAGGTGGACAGGGCCAGTAGATCGCCCACTTGCAGATCCGAATCCACGGGAATTTTCATCATCGCGTGCTGGTCCATAATGCCGGTCAGCTCCCAGTGCGGGTCTGCGGTGCGGGGTCTTGAATCGCGCCCGGGGCGAAAATGCCGCTCCGGGCGCGGCAGCCCCGCATCGTAGGCTGCGTCGCGCTTGCCGAAATTCAAAATCGCCATGCCGGGCTCTGGCAGTGATTGCACATGGGCCCAGATCTCCAGGCTCGATTGCAGGTCGCCGCGGGGGCAGCAGTGGCCGTCGAGGCGCTGCATCACCGCCGCCTGCGCTTCCTCATAAATACCGCGGTCATGGGTGAGATAACAGCCCGGGCGCAACACCGGCAGAATGCGCGGCTCCTGGTGATCGGTAAATACCTTGGCGACCAGATCGTACCAGGCAGAACCGGCGCCGCTGAGAATCACCGGGCCTGGGGTAAAACGGTTTTCACGCAACAGCTGCAGGCACAGGTCGCGTACCTGCTCGAGGTGCTCCACAACACGCTGCTCGGCGTTATACCCGTGGATCAGTCCTTCATATGTCTCTACCCCGGCCAGCTGTAGTGCCGGCCAGTGCGCGACCTCTTCGCACACCGCATGCGCCTGCTCCGCACTGCGGCAGCCGGTGCGCCCGTTTGTCACGCCGATTTCCAGTAGCAGTCTGAGCTGCTGCTGTTGCGCGGCAAAATACTCGCCCAGCTGACGGCTGTTTTCCACGGAGTCCAGCAGGCAGTAAAAGCCAACCCCGGGATAATCCCGCAGCAGTTCGCTCATCAATCGCATATTCCCCCGGCCTACCAGCTGGTTGGCAATCAGCACCTCGCCGGCACCGGCTTCCGCCGCCACGCGCGCCTGCTGCGGGTTCGCCACGGTCATGCCCCAGGCGCCACCCGCCAGTTGCAGGCGGAAAAAAGCCGGGGTCATGGTGGTTTTGCCGTGGGGGGCAAGTTTTACCCCGCGCTGATCGGCAAAGGCCTGCATCCACTGCAGGTTGTGATTCAGTCGCGAGCGATAGATGGCCGCTGCCGGCAGGGGAATATCCTCGCGCAGCAGGTTTTCCCGGACTGTCGATTGCTGGTGGCTGGTCGCGACGCTCATGGGGCCAACTCCGTCTCAAAACGATAAATTGAGTGGTAGAAAGTATCACATATTTATCGTCAGTATTGAAAGTAACAAACACGATACATATACTGCACCGACTTGAGTAACATCGATATCCGCTTTATGGACCCAGGAAAACAGGAACCCTGCAGTGAGTCACGAACCGGATATTGTCTCCAAGATTAACGCCCTTTACGGCCAATTGCGTGATGCGGAGCAGAAGATTGCCCGCCTGGTGATGGACGACATCAGCTTTGCCGCCCACGCCAGTATCAGCGAGCTGGCGGACAAGGCCGGTGTCAGCGAGGCCACCATCACCCGCTTTGCCAAGGCGGTGGGTTGCAAGAACGTACGCGACCTGAAAATGCGCCTGGCCCAGGCGTTGGCCGTGGGGCAGCGGTTCTATACCGAAGTCAAAGCGGAACCGGGTGCAAATTACGGGGTTTACGAGGAGATCAAGGCGGCGCTGGACCACAACGCCCGCCTGATTACCGAAGCGGTGATCGAGCCGGCGGTCGAGGCGCTGGTCAAGGCGCGGCAGATTCTGATATTCGGGGTCGGCGGCGGCTCCACGGTTCTGGCGCAGGAGTGCCAGCACCGCTTCTTCCGCCTCGGGTTTCCCGCCACTTCGTATTCCGACCCGATGCTGATGCGCATGGCCGCATCCACCATCGACAGCAACGATGTGGTGCTGTGCCTGTCCATGGGTGGCTACAGTCCGGACGTGCAGGAAGCGGCGGAAATCGCGCGGGAATACGGCGCGACCACGCTGGGGGTGACCGTGGCCGATTCGCCGCTGGCAAGGGTATTGGACCATCTGGTGCCGATGGAGCCGCTGGAAACCGATTACATCTTCAAACCCA
>Ga0207814_100552_pt1 | contig 18764 bp, 21 predicted proteins | sample TtaePargueraPR_7_FD_187755 | JGI IMG/M metagenome (GOLD analysis project Ga0207814, IMG submission 187755) | Aerobic enrichment media microbial communities from Bioluminiscent Bay, La Parguera, Puerto Rico - Tt and P1 (2) (SPAdes) | ecosystem: Environmental > Aquatic > Marine > Unclassified ... | reverse complement strand
CCGACGCTGGCCAGTTCGCCGTCATGCGCCAGGATCGCGGCGGCGTGCGGCCAGTCGACCTTGGGGCGCGGCTCGATATGCCGTTCGAGGTTGTCGGTGTGCAGCTCGATCAGGCCGGGCATCAGCGCATGCCCGCCGCAATCGATGGTTTCAAAGTTTTCCGGGCCGCTCTCGGCCAGTTGCGGCCCCATGTCGGCAATGCGGCCCTTGCGGATGGTGAGGCCGCCATGTTCGTCCAGCCCGCTGCCCGGGTCCAGGAGACGGGCGTTTACAAGCGCGATCTTGTCGCCGGGCTTGGAACCGAACTTCTTCTTTTTACGCTTGGCGATCCTGGCCTTTGGCGGCTTGCTCATTGGTTCGGCAAATGCTGGCTGAGCGCGGTCAGAACGGCCATGCGGACCGCTACGCCCATCTCAACCTGTTCGGAGATAACGCTGCGGTTGTCATCGGCAACAGCCGAGTCGATTTCCACGCCGCGGTTCATCGGCCCCGGGTGCATGACAAGGGCGTCGGGTTTAGCGAGTTTGAGCTTCTCATGGTCCAGCCCGAAGAAGTGAAAATACTCACGAACGCTGGGAACGTAGGACCCGGACATGCGCTCGAGCTGAAGGCGAAGCATCATGATTATGTCGGCGCCTTCCAGTCCTTTCTCCATCGAGGTGTAAACTTCCGCGCCGAGTCGTTCGGCGAATGGCGGCAGCAGGGTCGCGGGCGCAACCACGCGCACCCGGGCGCCGAGGGCGTTCAGCAGGATGATGTTCGAGCGCGCCACGCGCGAATGCAGCACATCGCCGCAGATAACGACGGTCAGGCCCCCGATCTTTCCCTTGTTCCGCCGAATGGTCAGCGCATCGAGCAGGGCCTGCGTGGGATGCTCATGGCTGCCGTCGCCCGCGTTGATGACCGAGCAGCTGACCTTCTGCGACAACAGCTCGACAGCGCCCGCGGAATGGTGGCGGACGACGAGAAGATCCGGCCGCATGGCATTGAGGGTCATGGCCGTATCGATAACCGTTTCGCCCTTCTTGATCGAGGAGGAGCCGACAGACATGTTCATCACGTCAGCGCCCAGGCGCTTGCCCGCGAGCTCGAACGAGCTCTGGGTCCGTGTTGAGGCCTCGAAGAAAAGGTTGATCTGGGTGCGGCCGCGCAGCGTGTCTTGCTTCTTGGAGACCTGGCGGTTGAGTTCAGCCGCTTCGTCGGCGAGGTCGAGAAGCCCGGAAATTTCAGTCGCGCTCAGGCCTTCGATTCCTAGAAGATGCCTGTGCGAAAAAATGAAACGGTCTGGGGCCGGGGCGATACTCATTAAAGTGCACTGTATAGGCCGAGTCCCAATAACCGGCAAGCTTATGTGACACTGCTGTTTAAATCGTGGTTAGCATCCAGGAGACAGCCATGAAGGACGCAGCCAAACTCACGCCGCAGGGCCTTAACCAGCCGCCGCTATTCATCGACGTGAACTTATGGGAGAGCGACGCGGTCCTGCGTGATTCAGCCGCTCAAAACGGCGCATCCAGGGCATTTTCGGAGCTGGCCGGGTTCGGAAAAATCGCCGGTGGCTCCCATGCTCAGAACCTTGCCAGGCAGGCGAATGAAAACATTCCGATGCTGGTTGAGGATTCGTCCGGGCACGGTGCGCGCGTGGACTATGATCCCGCCTATCATGAACTCATGGGGATCAGTATGCGCCAAGGCCTGCATTGCTCCACCTGGGATCATCTGGCCGAAGGTGGCGAGCTCCGCGAGGGCTCCCACGTGGCACGGGCAGCCGCGTTCTACATGGCGGCCCAGATGGAAGCCGGCCATTGCTGCCCCGTGACCATGACGCATGCGGCCGTCGGGGCGATGAAGGCAGAGCCAGACATTCTCCGGCAATGGCTCCCCATGATCCTGTCACGGGAGTATGACCCGACATTCGTGCCGGCAGCGGAAAAGCGGTCTGCAACCATCGGCATGGGCATGACGGAAATACAGGGCGGCACCGACGTTCGGGGGAATATCACGCAAGCAAAGCGAATCAAGTCGGGTGAGGGAACCGGTGAATACGAGATAACCGGTCACAAGTTCTTCATGTCCGCGCCGATGTGCGATGCCTTCCTGGTCCTCGCGCAGGCGCCGGGAGGGTTGTCCTGTTTCCTGCTACCAAGGTTCCGACCGGACCGCAGTGTCAATGCGCTACGTTTCGTGCGCCTCAAGGACAAGCTCGGGAACAGGTCCAACGCGTCTTCCGAGGTCGAATTCGATGGCGCTTACGCGACCCTGCTGGGTGAAGAAGGGCGCGGCATCCAGACCATAATCGAAATGGTCACGCTCACCCGTCTCGATTGCGCGGTTTCATCTGCCGGGTTGATGCGTTTTGGCCTTGCTCACGCCATTCATCATTGCCGGCATCGCGTGGTTTTCGGAAAAAAGCTCACCGAGCATGCCCTCATGGAGGCTGTACTGGCCGATATGGCCCTCCATGTGGAAGCAGCCACCCTCTTTGCCTTTCGCGTGGCAAAGGCATTCGATAGTCCCGAGAACGAGACGGACGCGGCCTGGCGCCGCCTGATGACCCCGGTTGCGAAATACTGGACCTGTAAGACCGCCCCGGCATTTTCCTATGAAGCGATGGAATGCCTTGGCGGAAACGGCTACGTCGAAGACGCAAGCGCCCTCGCACGCATTTACCGGGAAGTCCCGGTCAATGCCATCTGGGAAGGGTCGGGCAATGTCATGTGCCTCGATGTCCTGCGCGTGATGAAGAGAGAACCGGAAACGCTGTCCCTCGTGCTGTCCGACCTGTCGGGAAGTGAACCTGAATTCGAGGAACTTATTGGACAGATTAAACGGTTAGTCGGCGACAAGACTGCAACTGAAGATACCGGCCGGTTTCTGACCGGGTTGCTGGCGGAACTGGCAACGTGCGTTCTGATGCGTGCCCATGCGCCGGACGTTGTGGCCGATGCCTATATCTCGACGCGCTTACGAGGACGCCATGCTCGCCAGTTTGGTGAAACCCCGTCGAACAGGGCAGCTGGAGAGATCCTTGAACGGGCGCTCCCGGGCGAATAGTCACCAGATTATCTGGCTGCACCTTTGCCCAGGATGGTTGCAAATGCCCGAGAGCGGTATTCGCGGCGGTACAGCACGCCGATAACCCAAAGCATCATCAGCATGAACAGGCTCGGGTGTATGAACCAGCCAAGACCAGCGATGCCGAAATAATAGGCCCGCAATCCGGAGTTGGAGTGACGTCCGACCAGCCCGGCTAGGGTAGCGGCCCGGCTGGCGTGTTCCTGGCATGATTTCTTGTTGCGTCCGCTGGCTATCGGCGTCGCACCAATGAGAATGCCCGTGTAGTGAGACAGGCGGTACGCCCATGCGAACTTGAAAAAGGCGAAGATGAAGATGCCCATGAGAAACAGCACCTTCAACTGCCACATGAAAACCGTCGTCTGGCGCAGGAACGGGAACTTGTTGGCCAGAATCTGCAATTCCTCGACATGTCCGAACAGGGCGGCAAGCGCACCTGTTACGAACACTGAAGTCGATGCGAAGAATCCGTTGCCTCGCGACAGGTTTGCAAGAAGCTGCACATCAACCATACGGTTCTCGCGCGCGGCCATGTTGGCCATCCATTCCTCGCGCTGCATGTTGATCGCGTGGACGAGGCCGGTACTGGAAAGCGGTCCGCTGTAGGTCAGCCAGTTGTATCCACCCGCAAGAAGGAAAAACCATGCCAGGGCGGTGACGTCGGCTATGGTCAGGCCAGGCATGTTCATGACGACTGTTCCCTGTCCGGGTTGCGGGCAATCGTGTCGAGCCGGTCGAGCGCGCCCTGCAGGATGAACGATGCAGCCATCTTGTCGATAACCTCGGATCGTTTTTTCCGGCTCGTGTCGGCTTCGAGAAGAGTACGTTCCACTGCGACGGTCGAAAGCCGTTCGTCCCAGAATACCATTGCTAGGTCGGTGAGCTTCTCCAGGTTTCGCGCGAAAGCGCGCGTCGACTGAGCCCGCGGACCTTCCGACCCATCCATGTTGAGGGGCAAACCAATCACCATGGCATGGACGGCATTCTCTTCTGCAAGTGACAGAAGTTGCTCCGCATCTGCCGTGAACTTTGTCCGCCGGATCGTTTCCAGTGGCGTTGCAACGGTCCATTGGGTATCGGACACCGCAAGCCCGATTGTTTTTGACCCCAGGTCCAGTCCCATGAGCCTGCCACGCCCGGGAAGGCGCGCATACAATTCATCGAGAGTGACGACCGGTGTGCCGTTCATGGGTTGATTTCCCGTTCTCCAGCATGGTTGTTGGCGTCTGCGCTGGCTTTATACTGCCAGGCCGGACATGACAACTGGACGCCCGATACGGCGCGAGGAGAGGAAGACACATGAAACTCACCTGGCTTGGACACTCTGCATTCCGGATCGAATCCGGCTCCACGGTTCTGCTGATAGACCCGTTCCTGACCGGAAACGGGGTCTTCGAGTCGAGCGGCATGTCGGCTGAAGACGCCAGCGCGGGAGTAACGCATATCGTCCTGACGCACGGCCATGACGACCATGTTGGCGACACCGTGGACATCGCCAAAAGGACAGGCGCCCTCGTGGTCGGCGTTTACGAGCTCGTGCTCTATCTCAATGGCAAGGGCGTGGAAAATATCTCGCCCGCCAATCCGGGCGGCACGATCGAATGCGGAGACGTGGACGTGAGCTTCGTCAAGGCGTTCCATTCCTCGAGCACCATTGTCGACGGAGCGCCGGTTTATCTCGGCAACCCCTGCGGTGTCGTGGTGCGCCCGAAAGATGGTCCAGTGGTTTACCATATGGGTGACACCGAGATTTTCGGAGATATGGCACTGGTCAACGAGATATTCACGCCCAAGGTCGGTCTCGTACCCATTGGCGACCGCTTCACCATGGGCGCGAAAACAGCCGCCATGGCTTGTTCCAGGTATTTCAAGTTCGACACGGTCATCCCCATTCACTATGGCACGTTCCCGATCATCGATCCCGATGCAAACAAGTTCATTGCCGAAGCCAAGGGGCAAAATGTTGTCGTGCCGAAGCCGGGCGAGGCAATCGACCTTTGAAACCGGATGCGGGACTACTGAAGCATCTCCATGCGTATTGTGCGGCCTTGTGAGCCACGCTATGAGATGCGCAGAACTGGACATGTTTCCGTGACGGGATGATCCCATGAAAGTCGATGAATCAACGGTGCGCCACATAGCGCGGCTCGCCCGCATAAAAGTCACGGACGCTGAATCGAAAGCGCTCGAAAGCGAACTGACCGGCATCCTCAACTGGGTCGAGCAACTGGACGAGGTCGACACCGAGGGAGTCGAGCCCATGACCTGCGTCACCGAGATGTCGCTCAAGATGAGAACCGACGAGGTCTCCGACGGCGGTTATGCCGAAACCGTCGTGCATAATGCGCCGGAACGTGCCGATCGTTTTTTCATCGTGCCGAAGGTTGTGGAGTAGCCCTATCGTGACATTGGTCATCGCACAGGAAACGCCGCTATCGCCTGAAGTTGGCGAACTGATCGCGGAACTGAACGCGACCCTGCTTGCACTCACGCCGCCGGAATACTGCTACCACATGACAGCGGATGAAATGGCGCGGCCCGACACCACGGTTTTCGTGGCGCGTGAAGAGGGAAAGGCTGTCTCCTGTGGTGCCCTGAAGCGCCACGACAACGGCGTCGGCGAGGTCAAGCGCATGTATACGCGCCCCGAATACCAGAAACGCGGCATCGGCGGCGCCATTTTACGCGAGATAGAGGCTTTGGCCTTCGCTGAAGGGCTGAAGCGCCTCGTGCTGGAAACGGGCGACAGGCACCCGGCCGCCTGGCGGGTTTACGAGAGAGGCGGATTCTCACGCTGTGGCGCCGTTCTCGATTATCCAGAAACCGACTACTCCGTATTCTATGAGAAATATCTCGAATCTGCCCTGCATGGTGAACCGGCATGAGCGATGCCACGGAACTTTCCATTGCAGACGCGCGTGACGCACTGAAATGCGGCGACCTTGGCGCCGTGGAGCTGGCGCAGGCGAATATCGATGCAATCGAACGGGCAAATCCCGCCCTCAATGCCTTTATCCTGCCAACGCCCGACAAGGCCATGGAGATGGCCAAAGCCTCGCAGGAGCGCATTTCGAAAGGTGAGGGCGGCACGCTCGAAGGCATCCCGCTTGGCATCAAGGACCTGTTCTGCACCAGGGGCGTTCGAACGACGGCCTGTTCCCATATCCTCGATGGTTTCGTGCCCGACTATGAATCCACCGTGACCCAGAACCTGTGGGATGCCGGAGCAGTCATGCTGGGCAAGCTGAACTGCGACGAGTTCGCCATGGGATCGTCGAACGAGACGAGCCATTACGGCAACGTCGTGAACCCCTGGCGGCGCAAGGGACAGAATTCCCAGCTCGTGCCGGGCGGCTCGTCCGGCGGTTCCGCCAGCGCCGTTGCGGCATTCATGTGCCATGGCGCGACCGCGACGGACACCGGCGGCTCCATACGCCAGCCCGCGGCCCTTACCGGTACCGTCGGGATCAAGCCAACCTATGGCCGCTGCTCCCGGTGGGGTGTCGTCGCCTTCGCGTCGTCCCTCGATCAGGCTGGACCCATTACGCGGAATGTCCGCGACGCGGCCATCATGCTGGGCGCCATGGCAAGCCACGACCCGAAGGATTCGACTAGCGTGGATATCGCCGTGCCGGATTACGAGGCGGCTATCGGTGAGAGCATCAAGGGCCTGAAAGTCGGCATTCCCAAGGAATACCGCATGGACGGCATGCCGACGGAAATCGAAGCCCTGTGGACCCAGGGTGTCGAGTGGCTGAAGGATGCCGGCGCGCAAATGGTGGATGTCAGCCTGCCGCACACGAAGTATGCGCTCCCCGCTTATTATATCGTCGCGCCAGCCGAAGCCTCGTCCAACCTGGCCCGCTACGATGGCGTTCGCTACGGACTGCGCGTCGATGGGGATGACATCGTCGATATGTACGAGAACACGCGCTCTGAAGGGTTTGGCACCGAAGTGAAGCGGCGCGTCCTGATCGGAACTTATGTGCTGTCAGCCGGGTATTACGACGCCTACTACCTGAAAGCGCAAAAGGTCCGCACGCTCATCAAGCGCGATTTCGAGCAGGCGTTCAGGGAGGTCGATGTCCTGTTGACGCCCGCTACCCCTAATGCCGCCTTCGCCATCGGTGAGAAATCAGGCGACCCGATAGAAATGTACCTGAACGATATATTCACCGTGCCCGCCAACATGTCCGGTTTGCCCGGCATTTCCATTCCGGCTGGGCTCTCCGGCGAGGGCACGCCGCTCGGCTTGCAGTTGATCTCACGCGCATTCGACGAGGAAATGCTGTTCCGAGTCGGCTCCGTGCTTGAAAAGGCGGCTGGCGGCTTGCCGCGCCCCGAAGACTGGTGGAGTGCCGCATGAACATCCAGCGCAAGCGGGTCTCCAGTGGCAGCCCATTTGAGAAACCGATCGGTTTTTCCCGCGCGATAAGGGCGGGAAACACGGTCTATGTCAGCGGCACGGCCCCGGTCGGCGATGATGGCAAGACGGTCGGGGCAGGCGATGCGGCGGCGCAGACGCACAGGTGTCTGGAGATCATTGCCGCTGCATTGAAAGAAGCCGGGGCAAGTTTGGAGCAGGTTGTCCGCACGAGGATGTTCGTGACGGATATTTCGAACTGGGAGCAGATCGGAAAGGCCCATGGTGAGGTGTTCGGCGACATACGCCCTGCGGCCACCATGGTCGAGGTGACAGGCCTGATCGATCCCGACTGGCTTGTCGAAATCGAGGCCGAGGCGGTTATCGGCGACGACCCGCGCGACTGGCAAAATGCCTGGGCGCCCAGCGAAAACGAGGGAGTGGACAAGGCATGACATCCCGCAAAGCACCGGACTGCACGAACATGGACGAAGTGCGTGTCGAGATAGACAGGATCGACCGGGCGCTGGTCGACCTCGTTGCAGAACGGTTCACCTATGTAGACCGCGCCTGGCAACTCAAGAACTCGCCTGCCGATGCCGTGGTGCCGTGGCGGATCCAGCAGGTCATAGACAAGGTCAAGGCCCAGGCCGCCGACAAGGGCCTGCCGCCAGAGCTTGTGGAATCCATCTGGCGGCAGATGATCGGCTGGTTCATCCAGTATGAAGAGGAAAAATTGCAAGGGGGAGCGGATGGCAAGTGACGCAAGCCCTTCTCACCTGATCTCGTCTTCATCTGGCGATTGGGAAATGGTCATCGGGCTGGAAGTCCACGCCCAGGTCCAGTCGAACGCCAAGCTGTTCTCCGGCGCCTCTACAGCCTTCGGGGCCGAGCCTAACTCGCAGGTCAGCCTCGTCGACGCGGCCATGCCCGGTATGCTGCCCGTTATCAATGCCGAATGCGTAGCCCAGGCCATCCGCACCGGCCTCGGTCTCAACGCCCGGATCAACCTGCACTCCGTTTTCGACCGCAAGAATTACTTCTACCCCGACCTGCCGCAGGGCTACCAGATTTCGCAATACAAGCAGCCTATCGTCGGCGAAGGCCAAGTCGTGCTCGACATGGAAGACGGGGAAACGGTCCATGTGGGTATCGAGCGGCTGCACCTCGAGCAGGATGCCGGCAAGAGCATTCACGACCAGGACCCGAAACATTCCTATGTCGACCTGAACCGTTCCGGCGTTGCGCTCATGGAAATTGTCTCGAAGCCTGACATCCGGTCGTCCGAGCAAGCACAGGCTTATGTTTCGAAACTGCGCTCCATCATGCGCGCGCTTGGCACTTGCGACGGCAACATGGAAGAAGGCTCGCTTCGCGCGGATATCAATGTTTCGGTGCGCAAGCCGGGCGGCGAGTTGGGGACGCGCTGTGAAATCAAGAACGTCAACTCCTTCCGCTTCATGAAGCAGGCAATCGAGTACGAGGCCCGCCGCCAGATCGAAATCCTCGAGGACGGCGGCGAGATCGAGCAGGAGACCCGCCTGTTCGATCCCCGGTCGGGAGAAACCCGGTCCATGCGCTCGAAAGAGGAGGCACACGATTACCGGTATTTCCCCGACCCGGACCTGCTGCCGCTTGAGTTCACGAAGGGTTACGTTGATGAGCTGAAAGCGGCGCTCCCGGAGCTTCCTGACCAGAAAAAGGCGCGTTTCCAGTCCGAGTACAAGCTGTCCGCATACGATGCCGAAGTGCTTGTGGCCGAGAAGGAGCGCAGCGACTATTTCGAGGCCATGCTTGATGGAGGCGCCGAACCGAAAGCCGCGGCCAACTGGCTGTTGAACCAGCACATGGGGCGCGTGAACAAGGAAGGCATGGACTTTGAGAATGCGCCCGTCACAGCAGCCGCGAATACCGCGATCCTCAAGATGACGGCTGACGGCACCATCTCCAGCAAGATCGCCAAGGATCTCTATGACCTTGTCTGGGAGACAGGCGAAGATCCGGAAAAGCTTGTCGAAGAGCGCGGCCTCAAGCAGGTCACGGATACGGGCGAGATCGAGAAAATCATCGACGAAGTCATTGCCGCGAACCCGAAACAAGTTGAACAGGTCAAGGACAAGCCCAGGTCGCTGGGCTGGTTCGTGGGCCAGGTCATGCAGAAGTCGGGTGGCAAGGCCAACCCGCAGGCCGTGAACAAGCTGTTGCGGGAAAAGCTGGACGTAACGGGGGACTAATCTTGGCTATGCGCGGCCCGTAGCGCGCCTTACGATCCGCCCGTCGACCAGCAGCAGTCCAGCCAGGATGAAACCGAGGCCGAACAACTGGTTGGGCTCCAGCCTCTCCCCGAGAAAAGCGACGCCGAGAAGAATGGCCAGCGGGGGCTGTACAATGGTCACGAGCATCGCATTCGTTGCCCCGGCATTTTTCAGCACCGTGAAATAAAGAATATAGGCCAGCGCCGTTGACAGCAGGCCCAACACACCAATTGCGGCGAGCGTTGCCGGGCTTGGCACCATTGCGAACGGCGTCTCGAATGCAAGGGTAAACGGTATCATTATCAGGCTCGATGTCGTGAGCATGCCAGCCGCCGTTGCCGGAGCGGGTATATCCCTGAAGCGTCTCCCGAACACGGCTGCAATGGCATAGGAAAAAGCCGCGCCCAGGATGGCCGCCTGTCCTGCTACGCCGGATTTGAATGAAGACAGAACAGTCGGGTTCATCAGGATAATCACGCCGCAGAAACCGGCCAGTACGCCGGAGAATTTGGACCATGTCGCGGGCTCCTCGCGCTTCCAGAGATGCCCTACGATCACCGTGAAAAGGGGCGTCGTCGCTATCAGTATGGCCGTGAGGCTGCTGTTGATCTGGGTCTGGCCCAACGCAATAAAACTGAAGGGCAGGGCATTTCCGAACAGGCCCAGGAACGCCACGCCGGCAAGGAGCGATGGCGTCAACGAGGTCCGGATGCCGGCTATGGCACAGTACGCCAGCAGGACGACAGCGCCAAGCGCAAGGCGGGCAGTGACGAGTGTCAATGGTCCCGTGTCGCGTAAGGCGATTTCTATGAGAAAAAAAGCGCTGCCCCAGACGAGGGAAATCGCGAACAGTCTTGTCCAGTCTGCAAGTTGCATGATGCTTCCTTGTTCGGAAGCGTGAACAGCTATCGGTTTTGGGACTCCCGCACCACCCGAAACTTGCTCTCGCTGGCTTTAAAAAAACTGTTTATGCGTGCGACTATTCCGCGACGTTGTCATCAAATGGTTTCTGCTTTTCGGCCATACGTCGGTCTGAGACAATCTGGTGCGCCGCATCACCGGAAAAACCCGAGGCACGGAAAACGGATTCTGCCAGTTCCAGGCTGGCTTCGAGTGCTTCGGGTATTACATCGCTGGCCCCCGCCTTTTTCAAAGCAACTGCATGGGGCAGGTCTTTCGCACGCGCTATGATCGGAAGCTGAGGCCACTCCTGACGTACCGTGCGCACGACTCTTTCCGCTTTGCTGGGGCTGTCCATCGTCACGGCCAGCGCGACTGCGTTATCTATGCCGGCTTGGCGAAGGATGTCGGGATTGCTGGCATCGCCATAGTAGACACCTGCGCCTTTTTTTCGAAAACGCGACGTGAGGCGTGTATCCATGTCGAGCCCGACATGAGGTATCCGGTGCTCGCTGAGCAGAGAGCCGAGCATCTGGCCCACACGGCCATAACCCGCAATGATGACATGGTGAGCCGTATCTTCTCTGAGATCGGGGACCGGTTGCGAATTCTGCATCGCATCGGCATCTGCCATTCTGGCGGCCACGTTGCGAGCCACATGGGCCAGTAGTGGCGTCAACAGCATCGTGAGGCTCGTTACGATCAGCATGAATTGCGCTACGTCTAGCGGCAACAGGGCATGGGAAACCGCTTGAGCAAGAACCACGAAAGCGAACTCGCCGCCCTGACCGAGCAACAATGCACTTTCAAACGCCACCGGTCGCGGCTGGCGAAAAGCGAGTGCGATTGCGTACAGGATACATGACTTCAAGATTATCAGGCCGATGACGGACAGGAGAATCCAGAACGGATTGTCCACGACCTCCATGACGTCGATGCTCATGCCAACGGAAACGAAAAACAAGCCGAGCAGCAGGCCCTTGAAGGGTTCCACGTCCACTTCGATCTGGTGTCGGAATTCACTTTCGGAAAGCAAAAGCCCCGCGAGAAACGCACCAAGAGCTGCGGACAATCCGGCCTGCGCAGTGGCTATGGCCGTCGCAATGATCACGAGAAGCACCGCTGCCATGAAAAGTTCGCGGCTGCCCGTGGCGCCAACGAGGACGAATGCCGGACGAATGACCACGCGGCCAATGATCAGGATAAGGAAGATAACCAGCAACGCCTTTCCAAGCGCCACCAGGGAGACAAGGCCTGTTGGTCCGGCTTCTTGCGTACCCAGAACGCTCACCAGGAACAACACCGGCACAACCGCCAGGTCCTGGAAAAGGAGAACGCCGAAACTGATCCGGCCCGTTCTCGAGCCGAGGCGCCGGTCCTTGATCAGCAGTTCCATGACTATTGCGGTCGATGAAAGGGCAAGGCAGGCACCCAGCACAATCGATGCTTCAGGGCTATTGCCGAAACCGAAGGCCACCGTTCCTATGACCAGGGCGGAAAGGAAAACCTGCGCCGCCCCAAGGCCGAACACCAGCCGACGCATTTGCCACAGACGCGTGAACGACAGGTCCAGCCCGATCGTGAACAACAAGAACACGACACCGAATTCAGCAAGCTGCCTGACCTCTTCCTGGTCGTCGATCACGATCCATTCAAGCAACCACATGTCGTCGGCGAAACGGCCAAGCCCGTGAGGACCGATGATCAACCCGACTACGAGAAATCCCAGAACCGGGCTGATTTTGAGTCTTTGCATCAAGGGCACTGCCAGGCCGGCAGCGGCCAGGAAAACAATGACTTCACGCAAGATGAATAATTCTGAGTGCACAGCCGCCTGAATGTGTCCTGGTCAGTGTTTGGAGCGCGCGTTCGTGTTTATCGCCGGATGGATAATACAGCATCGCAAGCGACCCGGAATTGCCGATGCAATAGTGGAACTGTTTATCCAGGTCATGTTCAACAGGCTGGCGAAACGGCGGCCATATGCTGCTAGACTCGGTCTAAATAATTGTCAGCAAGAGGAAGCCCCATGCCCAATGCAATCAGAGTACATGAAACCGGTGGCCCGGATGTCATGAAATGGGAGGCGGTCGACGTCGCCGACCCCGGTGAAGGCCAAGTACGTCTAAAACAAAGCGCCGCCGGTTTGAATTATATCGATGTCTATTTCCGAACCGGCGTCTACCCGCAGGAAAACATGCCATTTACCCCGGGGATGGAAGGTGCCGGCGAAGTGGTTGCGGTCGGGCCCGGCGTCAGCCACGTAAAACCCGGCGACAAGGTCGCCTACTGCGGCGCAATCGGTTCTTACGCGGAGGAGCGTCTCGCGCCGGCTGACCGGATGGTCAAGCTGCCCGATGGAATCGACGAACAGACCGGCGCCGCGATGATGCTGAAAGGCATGACGGCTGCCTATCTCTTGACCCGCACTTTCAAGGTGGGACCGGGCACAACGTTGCTCTACCACGCAGCGGCCGGCGGCGTGGGACTCATCGTGTGCCAGTGGGCGAAACACCTTGGCGCCACCATCATTGGCACCGTCAGCACGGAAGAAAAGGCGGAACTGGCCAGGGAGCATGGTTGTACCCATACCATCAACTACAAGACCGAGAACTTTGTCGAGCGCGTCAAGGAACTGACGGACGGGAAGGGCTGCGATGTCGTGTACGACTCGATCGGCAAGGATACATTTCCGGATTCACTCGACTGCGTGAAGAAATTCGGCCTGTGGGCCACTTTCGGCCAATCGTCCGGGCCTCTGCCGGAACTGAACATGGGTATGCTCGCGCAGAAAGGTTCTCTTTATGCGACGCGTCCGACGTTATTCACGCACATTGCCGACAGGAAAGACCTGGAGAAGATCTCCGGGGCGTTGTTCGACGTCGTCAAGTCGGGTCACGTCAAGATCGAGATCAACCAGACATATCCCCTGTCGGACGCCGTGCAGGCACACAAGGATCTGGAGGGACGCAAGACAACCGGTTCGACGGTCCTGCTCGCATAACGGTTTCTTGAAAAGGATAGTGACGGACGTCTGCTAGGTTCTGGGCGTCCGCAACATCCTGCGTTTATCCTCACCAGCCACTCCATGCGAGGTTTCACGCCATGATCGATTTGTATTTCTGGCCCACGCCGAACGGCTTCAAGATCACGATGATGCTCGAGGAGTGTGGGCTGCCGTACAACGTGAAATACGTGAACATCGGGCGCGGCGATCAGTTCGAGCCTGAATTCCTTAAAATATCGCCCAATAACCGCATGCCGGCAATCGTCGACCATGACGGACCGGACGATGCGCCGGTTTCGGTTTTCGAATCCGGTGCAATCCTCCAGTATCTTGGCCGCAAGACAGGCAAGTTCTACCCGCAGGAAGAGCGTGACCGCATCGAGGTGGAGGAGTGGCTGTTCTGGCAGATGGGCGGTCTGGGGCCAATGGCCGGCCAGGCCCATCATTTCAGGCAATACGCGCCTGAAAAAATCGACTACGCCTATGACCGCTATACCGATGAGGTGAACCGTCTGTACGGCGTAATGAACATCCGCCTGAAGGATCATGATTTCCTTGCCGGCGATTATTCCATCGCCGACATGGCAGCTTACCCCTGGGTCCGCCCTTACAAACGCCAGGGCCAGGAACTCGCGGACTTTCCGCACCTTGAGGCCTGGTATAAGCGCATCCATGACCGCCCGGCCGTTGCCCGTGCCATTGTCGTCGGTAAGGAAGAGCGGGAAAAATGGGATCTGAGCAAGGATAAGGACGCCAAGTCGGTCCTGTTCGGACAGCGCGCCCGCCAGCCTGCCTAGTCAGCCCTGGAAAAATTGACGCGTGCTGCCTCTGGCCTCGCGTCATGGCGCGCGCTGGTAACAATAGGGCGCGGAGTTTCTTTTCTGTGGTTAGCAATCCCTGACCCTTGTTGGTCAAGAAATCCTTTCAGATTCGCCGCTCTTAACGAAAACCGGCGGTTTCAGGCCCTTGCCATAAATTAGCATTAATGAGCGTTAGGTTTTCTTTTAAGGCTCATTAAGCCTCAAATTTTACGAAGTTTTGAACGGAAGCCATCACTATTCCCCGCGTCTCTCGCGCAATGGTGCGTGGGTGTGCAGACAACAACAAGCAAGCCCGAACGTGTCGAAGATACATACAAGACACGGTGGGCGCAGGTGGGGATTAAACAGATGGCACGGATGGAATTGTCAGTTGTTGAACATGCCGAAATGGCGGCGCAAACCGGCGCGCCGGATGCGTTGTTCGAACTTGGCCTGAAGTATAGCACGGGGCGTGAAGTCCAGGCGGATCTCGTCACGGCTCACAAATGGTTCAATCTCGCTGCGTTGCGTGGCAACGATGCCGCGCTGGACTATCGTAAGGAACTGGCCCGGGAGATGTCGGAATATGATATCGCCGAAGCTCAACGCCTTGCCCGCGAGTGGCTCAACAAGCACTAGAGCCGAGTTGAGAAAACGGCCCGCTGCGAACCATCGTGGCGGGCCTTTCGCTGTCCGGCTGGGTTTTCTGTTACTCGGTCGAGCTGCAATCCTTGAACAGGGATTTTACACAATCCCAGGCGTTCTTGGCGGCGCTTCCGACAGCGCTACCCGTTTTTTTTGTCGCGCTGCCGACCTTGCCGGTTACGGCGGCGACACCTTTTCCGACCCCACGGGCGGCCTGCCCAACTTTTTCTTTGGTTGTTCCGGCGACGCCGCCAACGGTTTCACCCGTATTCTTGATACCTTTCTTGGAGGCCCCGACAGCGCCACGGGTCAAATCGATAAGCGTTTCAGGATCACCGTCTTTCGGCAGTTCCGTCGTGGTTCGTGGGGTTCTTTCATGCTGCCGTTTTGCGAGTGCGTGACGAACGCTATCGGGAATTTCCGGAACGTTGAACGAATAGGTTTTCGGGATTCCGGTACAATTGGCACTGCTTGACTGGTCGACCGCGCAGGAGCGATGCCCGCCTTCACGAGAGGTGCGAATAATGCAGAATAACTGCAGGCCCTTTTCGTTTTGTAGCCCGGGTCCTGTGTCCACGTTGCAGACATAGGTCTGATCCGGTTCCGTGCATTTCACGCAATACTGCGCAGCTGCCGCAGGCAAGGCCATGAACCCGGCAGCCATGCCGAAAACGGCGCCGCAAAATATCATTACTCTTGAAGCCGAAGGTCTCATTGTTCGCCTGTTTTTTTCGCTAATGGCGCGCCAGGCTACCGGGAATCGCGCAACAGACGCATACAATATGGCGCTTACCATCAATGTTTGGCAAACATGTGACCGTCCTTGTGCTGCAATTATCACTCAACAGGCGGATGCATACACGGGAATGACTGGCAGTCGAATTCTCCCAGACCCGATACTTGAACCCGAGGGGCAAACCGGGCATACACGCAGGCGGAGAGGTGGCCGAGTGGTCGAAGGCGCTCCCCTGCTAAGGGAGTATACGGGAGACCGTATCGAGGGTTCGAATCCCTTCCTCTCCGCCATCATGAAATCTCGAAGATATGCAGTGACCTGTGCTGTTTCACTCGTCATTATATGCTCACGCTTTCAATGGCGGCGCGCCATTATCGACGGCATGGAGTTGTGAGTTTGGTATGTAACCCTGCCAGATGGGCCTGGGGCCTTATTCCTCTCGCGTTGATTGTCGTCCTCACGTCATTCGGCGTCCGCAGGGAGATTGAAAGGGATCTGGTGAATCGCTCGGCGATGGCGCTGAGAAGTGCCGGGTATTATTGGGCGCTTGCCTCCTTCGAGGGCCGTAACGCAACACTTGAAGGCATTTCGTTTTCCGGCAATGACAGGGATGGTGCGCTGGTCACGCTAAGAAACGTGTGGGGTGTGCGTTCGGTTGTCGACGATGTCCAGCTTATTGCAACGCCTGAAACCTATACATGGCTGGCAATCAAGAAAGAGAAGCGTATACAGCTCCGCGGCTATGTGCCAACCGAAGAGGATCGCCGGACAATCATCGGTTTCATAAAGGCCGCGCTGCCGGATTACGAGGTCGATGACAAGATGGTGCTCGCGGGAGGCGCGCCAGCGCGCGAGCAATGGTTAGGATCGGTAAGCTATGCGCTGGTTCAGCTCGCACAACTCGAAACCGGGTATGTTCGGCTCGATGGTTTGAAGTTTGCTCTTGAAGGTACCGCGGCCACGACTGAAGCCTATCGAAAAGTGAATGTAGGCCTTGCCGAGCAGGTGCCGGAGGGACTGAAAATAGAGCGGACAAGTCTTGAGCCGCCTGTTGTCGTCCCTTACGAATGGCGTGCCAAATACGTGGGCTCGCAAATTTCATTCGAAGGATTCGTGCCAAGCGAAAGCGCGCTGGAATTTATTCTCGACAGGACGCACAATCTTTTTCCCAACGTGAAAATCGAACATACATTGGAGCTTGCATCCGGCGCGCCGGAAAGCTGGGTCTGGGCTGTATCAGCGTCCTTGACGCAATTGAGCCGGCTTGAATCCGGGCGAATAAAAATCAAGGACTCAGTGCTTGAGTTCGAGGGTGTGGCATCAAGCGAAATAACCGCGAAACACGTTACGGCATCCGTTCGCAACAGTATTCCGGGCTCTTTCCGGTCAAGCGAGAAAATCGAAATAGAGGGAAAAAGGGAGCCGGCGGCACCAAAGGGCAACTAGGCATTGCCCGACTGGGTGCCTGTCAGGGTCGGATTTGGAAAAATGGATTATCTGGCTGTACAGCTCTTGCCTTATCTCCTTCTGGCATTTGCAATTGGCGTGGTTGTTGGCTGGAGTTCCCTCGAGGAATAATAACCGGAAGGATTTGCGGGACTGCGCCCGCGCGGATCGATCAATGTTGAGTTTTGTCCTTCAAGCGGCCCTGTTGCTTTTTATCGCTTTCCTGCTCGGCTGCATTGCCGGGTGCCTGCTGGCGCAGCGCCTGGGAAAGAACAGGCTGCTGCTGGGGCAAACGCCTGAAGACCGCGAACCGGCATCCCGTAAATCGGCAAAGTCGCAGCGCAAGAAATAGGTCCGCTCTATGCGGTATCGACATCGGCCGACGTGAAGCCGTCGTTCTCGCTCAAGAAAACATCGATCCGGCTTATGCTCCGCTTGTCGCGAAGCAGGGGCGGGTGGCCTTCGGCCTCCACGGTATAGGATTGCAGTTGGGGGTGACGTGCGGTCATTGCTTCAACCGTTTCTTCGCTTAACAGGTCCGAATGTTCACCACGCAACACGAGCATTGGTAAATGCTTTAGCGTGTCGAATTGCTCCCACATTTGCGGAATGGGTTGGGCGAGGTCGACCTGCGACAGCGTGTTGGCGAGATTGACGTCATAACCGGTTACGGGTTGGCCTTCGTCTTCCATGAACCATTGCCGGGCGATGTCGGCCCAGTCGCTGTCCTTGAGGTCAGTGAAGAACTTGGATGACATGTCCCGGACGATCAACGCGGCGTCGTTCCAGCTTTCAGGAGTGGGCGTCCGGCCGACATAGCCGATAATTCTTGCAAGGCCGCGCGGTTCGATAACAGGCCCGATGTCGTTAAGGATGACGGGTCCCATGACTCCCGGCCGTGTCACACCCATCAGCATGGCGATAATGCCGCCTCTGGATGTCCCGAGAATCGCGGCATGATGCAGTTCGGTGACGCTCATGAAATCGAGCGTATCCAGCATTTCGATATACGGCGAATAATTCTCCCAGTTTGAATCGGATTCGGACCAGCCACGTCCCCTGTAGTCGACGCAATAGACGCTTCGAGGCGATTCGCTCTTTCGGCTGAGAAACTCGGCGAGCCGGTGAAAGTCCTTGCAGTTCCGGGTCAGCCCGGGCAGGCACAACAATGGCAGCCTGGTTTTGCCGGCTGGGTCGGGTGAGCGGTAATGTCGTGCGTAAAGTTTCAGTCCATCCTGTGACGTGAACGTGATGTCATCCCAGGACCGTTTTTCGCTGCTTGTCATGTTTGCCGTTGGGCGTTCGGGCGGCTGGTTGTTATTGCGAGGGTTTGCCACGATTCAGATCTTCAACCAAGCGCAAGGAGCCATCTGCCCCTTCGAGCCGTGACCGGAAAATCTGGACGCCGCTGAGGATTTTCTTCACGTAGTTCCTGGTTTCAGTGAACGGAATGCGTTCAACCCAGTCGATTGGATCACCATTCTTGCTCGTCGGGTTTCCGAATTCTTCCGTCCAATCCCTGACCCGCCCCGGACCG
>Ga0207814_100551_pt1 | contig 18775 bp, 17 predicted proteins | sample TtaePargueraPR_7_FD_187755 | JGI IMG/M metagenome (GOLD analysis project Ga0207814, IMG submission 187755) | Aerobic enrichment media microbial communities from Bioluminiscent Bay, La Parguera, Puerto Rico - Tt and P1 (2) (SPAdes) | ecosystem: Environmental > Aquatic > Marine > Unclassified ... | reverse complement strand
TGGGGCTTTTCAGGATCGTCGCAAACAGGATGTTTGCGCCGAAGCGCCCAGGGATGGGTTTACAGCGGTCCTGAAAAGCCCCACCCGGTGCCCGGCCGCCACCGGGCTAAACCAAAGCTCCGGGGCAAAACCTCCAAGACCGAGACGAGAAAATGCCTGACTACAAAATCGCACCCTCCATCCTCTCCGCCGACTTTGCCCGCCTGGGCGAAGAAGTCGACAACGTCCTCGCCGCCGGCGCCGACTGGGTGCACTTCGACGTAATGGACAACCACTACGTCCCCAACCTCACTATCGGCCCCATGGTGTGCAAAGCCCTGCGCAACCACGGCGTCACCGCCCCCATCGACGTCCACCTCATGGTCGAACCCGTCGACGACATGATCCGCATGTTCGCCGATGCCGGCGCCACCTACATCACCTTCCACCCGGAAGCCAGCAAGCACGTCGACCGCTCCCTGCAGCTGATCCAGTCCCTGGGCTGCAAGGCCGGCCTGGTGTTCAACCCCGCCTCCAGCCTCGACGTCGCCAAATACGTGATGGACAAACTCGACATGATCCTGCTCATGTCCGTAAACCCCGGCTTCGGCGGCCAGAAATTCATCCCCGCCACCCTCTGCAAACTGAGAGAAGCCCGCAAACTCATCGACGATACCGGCCTCGACATCCGCCTCGAAATCGACGGCGGCGTCACCCGCGACAACATCCGCGAAATCGCCCAGGCTGGCGCCGACAGCTTCGTCGCCGGCTCCGCCATCTTCAACCAGAAAGACTACGCCGAAGTCATCAACGCCATGCGCGCGGAGCTGGCACAGGTCTGAGTTTCCAGAACTGCCCGGTCAGCGCCGGTACGCCGGCGCTTGCCCACCCCACAAGACATTTGTACACTTGCTCGCCGGAATACAGGGAAGCAACTCGACGCTGCGACCCCTACGCTGCGAGAAAGTGACATTGAACTGCACTGCCCCCCACATCAACAGCTGGCGATGGCGCCACTGATCCGCTGAGCCTGAAGACCAAGAGCTGGTTCCTCGGGCGCCTTTCCCGCGGGTAGGATTCCACCAAAGATGCGCAATCCAGGCCCCACAACAAAAAACGAAGCATTGCACAGACCGGAGTCGCCATGACCCCCAGCGAATACGCCCAGCTTGCGTCTGCAGGATACAACCGCATACCCCTTGTCCGCCGCGTACTGGCCGACATAGAAACCCCGCTTACCACCTACATGAAGCTCGCCGCCCGCGATGGGGGCCGTTACAGCTACCTGCTGGAATCCGTACAGGGCGGGGAAAAATGGGGGCGCTATTCCATCATCGGCCTGCCCGCGCGCACCGTACTGAAGGTGACCGGTTACGATGTTGTGGTCGAGCGCGATGGCAAGATCGTCGAACAGCGCACCGTCGAAGATCCCCTGGCCTTCGTTGAAGAATTCAGAAACCGCTACAAGGTACCGGAAGTCGAAGGCCTGCCGCGCTTCAACGGCGGCCTTGTGGGCTACTTCGGCTATGACGTGGTGCGCTATATCGAGCCCAAACTGGCCGACAGCTGCCCGCCGGATACCCTCGGCAACCCCGATATCCTGCTGATGGTCAGTGACGAACTGGTGGTGTTCGACAACCTCGCCGGTGCGGTACTGTTTCTGGTGCACGCAGATCCGGAGCAGGAAAGCGCATTCGAATCCGCCCAGCGCCGTCTGGATGAACTGGTGGGACAACTGTCGCAGCCGCTCGCCAGTGTCGAGCCCCTGGGCATCGACGGTGAGCATACCGCCGAGGAAACCTTCACCTCCCACTTTGGCGAAGAGGCCTTCAAGCAGGGCGTGCACAGGGTCAAGGACTACATTCTGGCCGGCGACGTCATGCAGGTGGTGCCGTCCCAGCGCCTGTCCGCGCCCTTTACCGTGCCACCGCTCAATCTCTACCGCGCCCTGCGCAGCCTCAATCCGTCGCCCTATATGTACTTCCTCGATCTGGGCGACCACCAGGTGGTCGGTTCCAGCCCGGAGATCCTGGTGCATCTGGAAGATGGCGATATGACTGTGCGCCCGATTGCCGGCACCCGCCGCCGCGGCGCCACCGAGGAGCAGGATCTGGCACTGGAAAAAGACCTGCTGGCCGATCCCAAAGAGATCGCCGAGCACCTGATGCTGATCGACCTCGGCCGCAACGATGTGGGCCGTGTCGCCCAGACCGGCACCGTGCAGGTCACGGAAAAAATGGTGGTGGAGCGTTACTCTCACGTCATGCATATCGTTTCCAACGTCACCGGCAAGATCAAACCGGAACTGAACGCCATCGACGCGCTGCGCGCGGCACATCCGGCGGGCACTCTGTCCGGCGCGCCCAAGATCCGCGCCATGGAAATTATCGACGAACTGGAGCCGGAAAAGCGCGGCGTCTACGGCGGTGCCGTGGGCTACCTCGCGTGGAACGGCAATATGGACACCGCCATCGCGATTCGCACCGCGGTGATCAAGGACGAGAAAGTGTATGTGCAGGCCGGTGCCGGCCTGGTGGCGGATTCCGATCCGCAATCCGAGTGGGACGAGACCATGAACAAGGCGCGGGCACTGTTCCGCGCCGTGGCCATCGCTACCGGTCAATAACCTTTTGCTGTGCAACCATTGGAAGAAGTAATACCGATGACCGAAATCTCAGTGGAACAAAAACGCGGTTTTGCAGAAAGCTGCCGCAGACTGGTAGATGCGCCGATTTTCAACCAGGTGATCATCGCCCTGATCTCGGTGAACGCCGTGGTGGTGGGGCTGGAAACGTCCGCCTGGGTGCTGGAGCGTTTCAGCAGCACACTCCATGGCATCAACCAGCTGATCCTGCTGGCATTTATGGTGGAGGCCGCGATCAAGATCGCCGCTCACGGCAACCGCCCCTGGCGCTATTTTGCCAACGGCTGGAACTGCTTTGATTTCTCCATCATCGTGCTGAGCCTAATCCCGGCTGCCGGCCCCATGGCGACCCTGGCGCGCCTGGTGCGTGTACTGCGGGTGTTGCGGCTGGTATCGGCCTTCCCGGAGCTGCGCCTGCTGGTGGACACGCTGCTGCGCAGCCTGCCGAGCATGTTCCATATCAGCCTGCTGATGGGAATCATTTTTTATATTTACGGGGTGGCCGGTTATTTCCTGTTCCACGAGATCGACCCCACCCACTGGCGCACACTGCCGATCGCGCTGCTGAGCCTGTTCCGCATCGTCACCTTTGAGGACTGGACGGACATCATGTACACCGCGATGGATGCCATGCCCTACAGCTGGATCTATTTCATCAGCTTTGTGGTGATGGGTGCGTTTGTGATGATCAACCTGTTTATCGGGGTGGTACTGAACAATCTGGAGGAGGCCAAGCTGCGCCGCCTCGACGAGCTGGCGATGCCGCCCAGCCAGACCGAAATTCTGCGCGAGCTGCGCGCCACCCAGGAATCCCTCGCGCGCCTGCAGAAGCGCCTGGGGGAAATGGGTGATGAGAAAGGAAGCGAATCATGATCCTGATGATCGACAACTACGACTCCTTCACCTTCAACATCGTCCAGTATCTGGCGGAGTTGGGGGCGAAAGTGGTCGTGAAACGCAACGACGAAATTACCGTCGCGGATATCGAGAAACTGAACCCGGAAAAGATCGTGATTTCACCGGGGCCTTGCACGCCGAACGAAGCGGGAATCTCCATGGAGACCATCCGCACCTATGCCGGCAAGCTGCCGATCCTCGGGATCTGCCTCGGTCACCAGAGCATCGGCCAGGTATTCGGTGGCCGCGTGGTGCGCGCGGGCGAGGTGATGCACGGCAAGACCTCGCCGATCGTGCACAACAATCTGGGTGTGTTTCACGGGCTGTCGAATCCGTTCGAGGCGACCCGCTATCACTCGCTGGTGGTGGAGAAGGGCAGCCTGCCGGATTGCCTGGAAGTTACCGCGTGGACCGAGACCGCAGACGGTGAGATCGACGAGATTATGGGGCTGCGCCACCGCGAGTTACCGGTGGAGGGAGTGCAGTTTCACCCGGAGTCGATTCTGACCCAGCACGGGCACGATATGCTGCGGAATTTTTTGGAGTCTTGAGGTATTGGTGCGGCGCTTCGTAGCTGGATCGGTGGCGGCGCTGCTACCGGTATCCGTTTGCGAGACACGCCGTGAACCCATCCTTGGGGGCTCTTCCGCGAGGTCCCTCTCGCGGAAGGTCTCGCAAACGGATACCGGCATCAGCGCCTTAGCGTTGGATATCGGCGATATTGCGAACCCCAGGAAACGAAATTCTTAGGGAAGGGGAAGAATAATGAATATCCAGCAGGCAATCGCCAAACTGGTCGAGGGTGAACATCTCACCCGTGAAGAGATGCGCGCGGCAATGGGCCAGATTATGCGCGGGGAAGCGGAAGATGCGCAGATCGGTGCGTTTCTGGTGGCGCTGCGTATGGCCGGTGAATCCGTCGAGGAAATCACTGGGGCCGTGGAAGTGATGCGCGAATTGTGCACCAAGGTGGAGATCGACCAGACCCACGCGGTGGATATTGTCGGTACCGGCGGCGACGGCGCCAACCTGTTCAACGTGTCCAGTGCATCGAGCTTTGTCGCCGCCGCTGCCGGCGCGCGGGTGGCCAAGCACGGCAACCGCTCGGTTTCCTCTTCCTCCGGCGCCGCAGACCTGCTGGAAAAAGCCGGTATCTATCTTCCCCTGACACCCGAGCAGGTTGCGCGCTGTATTGACGGCGTGGGGGTGGGCTTTATGTTTGCGCCCAGTTACCACAGCGCCATGCGCCACGCCATCGGCCCGCGCAAGGCGTTGGGGCTGCGTACCATTTTCAATCTGCTGGGTCCTCTGACCAATCCTGCCGGCGTCAAGCGGCAGGTAATCGGCGTGTTCGATCCACACTACTGTCGCATGCTGGCGGAGGTGTTGCAGAAACTCGGCTCCGAGCATGTGATGGTATTGCACAGCGACGACGGCCTGGATGAGGTCAGTCTCGCGGCGGATACTCGCGGCTGGGAACTGAAGAACGGTGAGCTCAAGAAAGTCACCATTGCGCCGGAAGATTTCGGTATCGAACGCCAGAACCTGGACGGATTGTGCGTGGAGGGTTCTGAAGAGTCCCTGGCGCTGATTCGCGATGCCCTGGGCAAGCGCGAAACCACCGCAGGGGACAAGGCAGCTGATATCATTGCCATGAATGCCGGCATGGCGATCTACGTCAGTGGCGTGGCCGCGAGCCGCGCGGAAGGGGTGAGCATGGCGCAGGACGCCATCTACAGCGGCCTCGCCGGAGAAAAGATCAACGAGCTGGCCGCCTTTACCAGCGCATTCAAAGAGTGAAGTAATGAGTACCCCAACGATTCTGAAGACCATTGTCGAGCGCAAGTGGGAAGAAGTGGCCGAGCGCAAGAAGCGGGTCAGTCAGGATGAAATGCAGCAGCGCGCGCTCTCGCAGCCGCCCTGTCGCGGTTTTGTGCAGGCCATCGAGGCCAAGCGCAACGCCGGTGAAGCGGCGGTCATCGCCGAGATCAAGAAGGCTTCCCCCAGCAAGGGTGTTATCCGCGAGGACTTTATTCCCGCAGAGATTGCCACCAGCTACGAGAAGGGTGGCGCCGCCTGCCTGTCGGTGCTGACCGATGTCGATTTTTTCCAGGGTGCCGATGAGTACCTGCAGCAGGCCCGCAATGCGGTGCGCCTGCCGGTCATCCGCAAGGACTTTATTGTCGATCCGTACCAGGTGTACGAGGCCCGCGCCATCGGTGCCGACTGCATCCTGCTGATCGCCGCCTGCCTGGACGACGCACAGCTGACCAGCCTGAACGACCTGGCGATCGAGCTGGGATTGGACGTGCTGGTGGAAGTGCACGATCGCGAAGAGCTGGAGCGCGCGCTGAAGCTGCCAAACCGCCTCATCGGTATCAACAACCGCAACCTGCACACCTTCGAGGTGCAACTGGAAACCACGTTCAAGTTGCTGGAGCTGATTCCGGAAGACCGCATCGTGGTCACCGAGAGCGGGATCCACACCACCGACGACGTGGCCGCCATGCGCGGTCACAATGTGGATACCTTCCTGGTGGGGGAGGCCTTTATGCGCGAGGACGAGCCGGGCCGCCGCCTGATGGAGCTGTTCAACTAGCGTATCCACGGCGATGAACGTGACTATGAAACCGGGCATGTCCCGGTTTTTTCATTTTGGTGCTCATGTTGGCGTCCAGGCCTTGCCGCCGCTTGGGGTGAATGGTGCTGCTCGCGGGATAAAGCGCATTCGGCTGAATTCCCAGTCAGGCACAAGGTGATATATTGGCGCGTTAGACATCTTTGCTGGTCCGGTGCCTGCAAGGTACCGGGACCTGAAATACCTATCGGAGATCGAAATGCGCAAATCCCTGCTCGCCGTAGCCATCGTGGCGGTTGCCGCCTGTTCCGAGGCACCCAACGAGAATAAAACCGTACAGTCAGCGGATGTGGAAAAGACCCAGTCAGCGGCTGATCTGGCCACCCCAAATGCGCAGGACAATCCGCTGCTGAAGCCCAGCAGTCTGCAATACCAGGCGCCGGATTTCAGTCAGATCAAAGACGGTCACTTTGAGCCCGCTTTCGAGCAGGGCATGCACGAGCACCTGCAGGAAATCCAGGCCATCGCAAACAATCCGGAGCCCGCCAGCTTCAACAACACCATTGTGGCGATGGAGCAATCCGGGGAACTGCTGACCCGCGTATCCCGCATCTTCTTCAACCTGGTGGGCAGCGACAGCAACGAAGCGCGTCGCGCCCTGCAGAGTAAACTGGCCCCGAAACTGGCGGCCCACTCCGACAGCATCTATCTGAACGGGGCGCTGTTTGCCCGTGTGGAACAGCTCTACAACCAGCGCGTTGAAAAAGAGCTGGATCCGGAATCCGCGCGCCTGCTGGAAAACACCTACGAGAAGTTCGTCAAAGCCGGCGCCAAACTGTCTGAAGCGCAGAAAGTGACCCTGCGCGCGCTGAACGAAGAGCACTCCACCCTCACCACCCAGTTCAGCCAGAATCTGCTGAAACTGAGCAAAGACATCGCCGTGGTCGTGGATGACGTGAAGGAGCTGGACGGCCTGTCCGACAGCCAGATCAAGGCCGCCGCCGAGGCCGCTGCGGACGCCGGTCACGAAGGCAAGTACCTGATCAGCATCACCAACACCACCCGCCAGCCGGTACTCGTCTCGCTGAAAAACCGCGAGTTGCGCCAGCGTATCTGGGAAGCCTCCGCCCACCGCGGCACCTCCGGTGAGCTGGACAACCGCCCGCTGGTGAAGCGTCTGGTACAGATCCGCGCGCAGAAAGCTGACCTGCTGGGTTACGGCAACTGGGCCGAGTACCAGCTCACCGGCACCATGGCGGAAAAGCCGGAAAACGTGCTCAACATGCTCAACTCCATGGTGCCCGCGGTGGTGAACAACACCAAGGCGGAGCAGGCCGATATCCAGGCGATGATCGAGCGCGAAGGTGGCGACTTCGAAGTGCAGCCCTGGGACTGGGCCTACTACGCGGAAAAAGTGCGCCAGGAAAAATACGACCTGGATGAAAGCGAAGTGCGCGAGTACTTCGAGTTCAACCGGGTGCTGAACGACGGTCTCTTCTACACCATGAACCGCCTGTACGGCATCACCTTCAAGCCGCGCCCCGACCTGCCGGTGTATCACCCGGATGTGCAGGCATTCGAGCTGTTCGACCACGACGGCGAGAGTCTGGCGATCTTTTACGCGGATTACTTTGCCCGCGAGGGCAAGCGTGGCGGTGCCTGGATGAGCTCCTTTGTGGGGCAGTCCGAGCTGCTGGAACAGAAGCCCGTAGTAGTGAACGTGATGAACATTCCGAAAGGCCCGGAAGGGGAGCCGACTCTGGTGAGCTTCGACCACGTCACCACCATGTTCCACGAACTGGGCCACGGCCTGCACGGCATGCTTTCCAGCGTGCACTACCCCAGCCTGGCGGGCACTGCCGTTTCCCGCGACTTCGTCGAGTTCCCGTCCACCTTTGAGGAGGACTGGGCGAGCCATCCGGAAGTGCTGGCGAACTACGCCTATCACTACAAAACCGGTGAAGCGATCCCCGACGAACTGCTGGCAAAAGTGCTGAAGGCGAAAAACTTCAACATGGGCTTCGACACCCTGGAGTACATGTCCGCTGCTCTGCTGGATATGGAGTGGCACTCCCTGCCCGCCGGCGCCGAGCAGCAGGATGTGGAGAAGTTTGAAGCCGAGGCCCTGGCAAAACACGGCGTCGACCTGGCCGCGGTACCGCCGCGCTACAAGTCCACCTACTTTGCGCACTCGATCGGCGGCGGCTACTCCGCGGGCTATTACGCCTACATGTGGAGTGAGATCCTGGCCGCGGATGCGTTCGCGTACCTGCGCGAACGCGGTGGCCTGACCCGCAAGAACGGTGACCTGTACCGCAAGAACATCCTGGAAGTGGGTAACTCCCGCCCGCCAATGGAGTCTTACGTGAAATTCCGCGGTGAGGAGCCGACCACCGACGCGCTGCTGATCCGCCGCGGCCTGAAACCGGTTGCCGACGGCCAGTAACCGGCCGCCACGGATTGTCCGCGCAGGGACGCTCCCTGCAACTGAAAGAACCGGGCCTCGCGCCCGGTTTTTTTATGGGCGCAATCGTCGACCCCGGCTAGCCTTTGGCGCCCATTCCCCCAACCTGCTCCACTACAGTGAAGAGAAGCGGAACAAGTGATAAGGCAAAAAGTGAGGGAAACGCCATGTCGGATGACCGCCAGATCTATGGTGACGTCGACAACAAAACAGACTTGCGGGATGTGGCGCTCAAGATCCGCGATGATGTGGACCATGCCAGTGACCGCGGTGCGCTTACAGAACTGTACCGACGCGCCGGTTATCTCGTCACGCTGTCCCACGCGCAGTCGTGGAAAGAAAAGTTTGGCGATGATATCGATGAAATTCGCGAGACCGCGCAAGAAGAATTTGGCGTTACGGCGCGGAAAATCAATCGACGCGCACAGGAAATCGGTACAGAGGCGGATTACGACGAAACCTGGGGAGAATCCTGAAATGAGCAAACAGGACGAAACCGGCGGCTATCGCCCCACGGAGTCAAAGTACAAAGGCGACGCCAAAGAAATGTATGTGACTTACGACCTGGAGCAGGATACCCGCGGTGAAGGCACGGCCACTTATCCGAAAGTAAAACGCGTTTATATCGCCGGCGATGTGACCGACTGGGATGTTGGGAACTTCGAGAAAGAATCCGGCGAAAGGGTTTTTGGTGTAAAGGTCGAGTATGAGCAGTCCCGCGAGGGCTATGAGCGCGCGGGGTACACCGCAGAGCGCAGCGACACCGGCACCGAATACACGGTAAAGCCCACGCATGTGGAAGGCAGTCGCTCACAGTTCAGCAAGATAGTTGAGCTCCCCGAGAAAGCGGAAAACGTCCAGTTTCATCAGGAAAACCTTCCCGAAAAGTATCAGAGTGCATTGCAGAATGTGCGCTGACTCCACAGGAGCCTAGAGTGAGCAAGGAAACTGACACGGATGCCAGGCCCAGGTCGCTTGGTATCAATCATGTGGCGCTGGAGGTGCAGGATATCGATGTGGAGCTGGAATTTCTGGAGAAGCTGTTTGATTTTTCTCTCCGCTCCAAAAGCGATGATATGGCATTTATTGAACTGGGAGACCAGTTTATCGCGTTGATGCGGTCTTCGGATAAATCCCAGGACAAACACCGACATTTCGGTCTGGTGGTGGATGATAAAGAGCGTCTGCAAGAATTACTTGAAGATAATGACGTCGAGATTCTCGAGGGCGATTTTCTGAACTTCCATGACCCGTCCGGCAATCAGTGGCAGATTGTGGAATATTCGGAGATCGAGTTCTTAAAAAATCCCAGCGTGCTGAGATACCTCGGGTGCAAGGCGCTTGGCAAAAGCAAGCAGGCACTCGGCGACCTGATGAGGAAGGGTATTGAACCCTAGGGTGGCGTCTTTAAACAGAGTACTCCCCCGGGTGGATGAACTCATGGATGAATCATGGCAGAAGATTTTGACAAGCAGCAGCGAAAGCGCCCCGCACAGAGCCAGGCAAAACAGCCGGGGCGTGAGCACGCGATGGAGCCGCAGCCGGTATTTATCCGCGATGACTACCGGGGTAGTGACAAACTGAGTGGCAAGGTTGCCCTGATCACTGGCGGTGACAGCGGTATTGGTCGCGCCACCGCCGTGCATTTTGCCCGCGAAGGAGCGGATCTGGTCATCGTCTACCTGAATGAGGACGAGGATGCGGCAGAATCCCGTGCTCTGGTGGAAAATGAGGGGCGTAGATGTCTGTTGATTTCCGGTGATGTGCGCGACGAAGATTTCTGCCGGGACTGTGTCAGGCGTGCGGTGGAAAACTTTGGTCGTCTGGATATTCTGCTGAACAACGCCGCGCAGCAGCACCCGACCGAAGAGGTTGAAGAAATTTCCGCCGAGCAGCTCAAGGACACCTATGCCACCAACCTGTTTCACTTCTTCTATTTTTCCCAGGCTGCACTGCAACATCTGCCCAACGACGGTGTGATTCTAAACACCACATCAGTCACCGCTTATCGTGGCAGTCACCATCTGATCGACTATTCCAGCACCAAGGGAGCGATCACGACCTTTACCCGGTCACTGGCAAAATCCCTGGTGGATCGCGGGATAAGGGTCAACGGTGTTGCACCGGGCCCGATATGGACACCGTTGATCGCTGCGACCTTTCCCGCGGATGCGGTAGAGGACTTTGGTGGCGACACCCCGATGGGGCGGGCAGGCCAACCCTGCGAGGTTGCTACCTGCTTTGTATTTCTCGCCAGTGAGGATGCGTCCTATCTGACCGGTCAGGTGTTGCATCCCAATGGTGGTGACTTTATAGAGACATGAATAGAGATATGACTAGAGGTGTTAATCGAAGCGTGAATAACGTCCGGCTTAGTAATTTCTGGTGGCTCTAGATCAGTCCTGCCCGCGCGAATATATCAATAGCCGGCTGTAGCTCTTTTTCATATTTACGCCAGCGCGCCACCGCGCTGCGATAAATAGGCTGGCGTACCTGCACACTGCTGGCCGTGGAAACTGCCACATCCTCGCGGTGAAATTCCAGGCACTCTGCCTCCCAGGGTAAATCCAGGTAATCCATCAAGACGCGTGCCTCACCTTCCGGGTCTTCGGTGAGTTTTTCATAGCTCACGGAGTATATTCGGTCCCCGAACGACGCCTTCCAGTGATCCATCAGATCGCGATAAGCGCAGATATAGCGCGCGGTATCTGCGAGGCTGTAGTGATAGTGGTAGTAGCGAAAACTGAAAGAAAACAGCTGGCGGTAGTTGCTCAGGCACACATCCAGGGGATGGCGGTCGAGTACCACGACTTTGGCTCTGGGCAGACTGCGCAAAATAAACCCGAGATAGAGAAAATTCATCGGCAACTTGTCGATCAGGCGCGTGCCATTCTTGCCGCGCTCCCGGCAGCGGTTCACATATTCGCGGCCAATTGTTGACGCATCTGCAGTGAGAGCCGCAGAGATCACTTCCGGATCCAGGGTGCGCGGAGAGTCGGTTCCCGAGTGATGCTTTATCGCCAGTGGAAACTCGTGCAGTTCACCGAGAGTCTGCACTTGCGAGTGACTGGCGAGAATGCGCTCTGCCAGCGTGGTGCCGGAACGCGGCATGCCGACGACAAACAGCGACTGCTCGCCCAGCGTCGATTCCGGTCGCTCATCCCGGAATGTGCCATTGCTGGGAAAGGCCGCCTTCAGTGCGGAAAACAGTTCTGCATCCTGCGCAAAGTCATAACCGATTTTTTCACGGTAGCGACGTTTGGCCGAATCGAGAACATCAAAGGCTTTGGCATATGCCCCACCGCGCTCGCAGTCCCGCGCCAGCGCATGGCTCAGGTACAGTTGATCTTCCGCGCTCGGGTTGGACGTTTCCAGCAGTGATTCGAGTTCTGCAGAGCCGTGGTTTTCACCGTTGTTTTTGCCGAGTTCGGACAGTGCCCAGCGGGCGCGGGCGAAGCCCGGCTGCAGTGCGATGGCTTTTTCGTAGGCCGCTCGCGCCGCCTGCTGGTTGCCAAGAAACTGCTCGGTGGAGGCGAGGTTGAACCGGAACTGCGGGTTGTCCGGCGCCTGGGTCACGGCCATACGCAGTGGCTCGATGGCCTTTGCGTGCTCGTCAAACTTGGCGTAGACCACGCCCAGGGTGTCGAGGAGAAGTGCTCGTTGCGGCTTTTGTGCGATCGCCGCATCTGCCGCCTGCATGGCTGCGGCATAGCGATTGAGCTGGGCGCAGTAGCGCGCCTTCTGCGTCAGATACTCGGTATTGTCGGGTGCGCCGTTCAGGGCGCGCTCGATCATCTCCAGCGCCTTGTTGACCTGGCCGGCCGCGGCCGCGGCAATGCTGATAAGAAACCAGGCATCAATGTGGCCGGGATTCATCTGAAGGATCTGTCGACAGCACTGGTGCAGGGAGCGCATATCGCCGCGGTTCAGGGCCTGTTCGGCGTTTGCGTGCAATTGGGGAATAGAAGGTGTCTGCATCTGTAACAACAAAAAGCGTCAACAAATAAAAAGCCGGCCGGGGACAGTGTATCCCAGACCGGCTTGCGTTGAGCCTACGGATTCCTGATCAGAAGGCGTAGGTGAAGCGGGCACCGATGGTGCGTGGCGTGCCCACATACTGGCCGTAGGAGCGCTGGGTAAAGCCGTTGCCCCACTGGATACCCGGCCCATTGTTTTCATCCACAAGGTTGCGGCGGCTGGTGCGGGTACCGGTGATGTAGTACTTGTCCCACAGGTTGTCGGCAAAGGCCTGAACCGTCCACTTCTCCATGGTCAGGGTTGCCGACAGGTGGTGTACGGCATAACCCGGGATGGCTTCACCGCCGCGGTCGCCGGTGGTGATGCTGCCATCTTCCTCGACCATATACAGCGGATCTTCCGGACCACCGACCATGTTGTACACATCGCTGGCAAATACGAGCCCGTAGTTCAGTGCCAGATCGTAGTTACCCATTACCGTGGTCGAGTAGTTCAGGTTCAGGGAGCCCTGGTGCTCCGCATGCCCCGGCAGGCGCGCGCCAGCGTAAACGTCGAACGGGCCGACCAGACCGGGAGCGTCGTCGGTGAGTTCGGCATCGGTGTAGGCGTAAGTGAAGGCCAGGTCGAGGTTGTCGGTAATCAGCCAGCTTCCCTGAAATTCAACACCCTGACTGACGGCGGCACTGCCGTTACCGGTAATGGGGAGAGAGCCGTTGGTTGTCGTGGTCGCAACCTGCAGATCGGTCCAGTCGATGTAGTAAATCGCAGTGCTGATATTCAGGCGTTCGCCGACCAGTCCCTTGTAGCCGATTTCGTAGTTATCGATCTTGTCTGGATCAATCAGCACTTCGTCTGCCAGTGCACACAGCTGCTGGTTGTCACTGGCGATCTGCTCGGCAGTACATTCCGGTACCGAGTTGACACCGCCGTTGCGGTAGCCCTGGGAGTAGGTGAAGTACACCATGCCCGACTCGGTGGCATCCCAGGCGACGTTGAACTTGAACAGATCGCCCTCGTCTTCACCCTGGTTGGTGCCCAGGTCGACGTTGATCGCGTCCTGGGGTTCGCCGAGGAAGACGGTTTCAAACAGCGGCAGACCAAAGCCGCCGGTGATGTCGGTCTCAAACTTGTAGCGACGATAGCCACCGGTAACCGCAAGGGTCTCGGTAATGTCGTAGGTCAGCTCGCCGTAAAACGCAGACTCTTTCTCGTCGATATCCGTCAGCTGGATGTATTCCAGGCTGTCGGGACGCAGCTGCACACCGCCCCAGTTATCCACCACAAACTGGTCGAAATAGGGCGTGAATTCCTCACTGATTGCATCGGACACATATTCATTCTGGAAGTAGCCGGCGACCCACTTGAACGGCCCTTCATGCTGGGAGGACATGCGCAGTTCGAATGTGTCCGACTTGTCTTTTACCTCCTCGCGGGTGTAGGCGGAAAAGGACGGGAAGGAGTCGTAACCGTAATCCAGATCCAGCAGCAGGTCGGTCTGGTCGCGCTGGCCCAGTTCGTCGTATTCCGAGTGACCGTACACCATGGTTGCCTGGGCAAAGCCCAGATCGCCGATCAGCTCGAGGCTGGTGAGCTTGTTGGTGTAGTGATTCGGTTCCTCATAGCGCATGCCGGATTCGTAGGGCCCGGTGCCGAATGAAAGCTGGTTGGCCAGTTGGCGGCCTTCGGCCTTGGTGTCCTGGTAGTAGTGCCACAGGTTGGCTTCCAGCCAGTCGCTGGCCAGCCAGCGCACGTTGATGCGCGCGGACTCGGTGTCTTCACCGTTGGCGTCTTTGACCCGGCGCAGGTTCGCGGCTACTTCCTCAGGGTTGTTGAAGTCCGGCTCCGGGTTCGAGACCCCGGATTCGCGCACCACGTAGTTGTAATCGATAAAGCCGGGATCCTGGACGCTGTCCGCATTGACGCGCACCGCGAGAGTATCGGTCAGGGCAAAGTTCAGGGTTGCGCCGTACTCCTGGCCGAGGCCGGAGCTTTCACTGGTGCTGCTGGCGGTACCGCGGAAGTTGGCGGCGAATCCGGAGGGGTCCGCTTTCGCCGGGATGTAACGGATGGCACCACCCATGGTGCCCTGGCCGTAGAGCGTGCCCTGAGGGCCGATCAGCACTTCCACCCGTTCAAGATCGATGGGCTTCAGGTCGACCTGCAATGGAATGTCGCCGAGATACATGGCCACGGTACTGCTGCTGAAACCCGGGCCCAGGCCTCCCGTGTTGAGGCCCCGCACCATGATGTCCGGCACTTCGTCCCGGGGACCGCGGTCAACGACGGTCAGGCCCGGTGTGTAATAGGCAATCTTGGCGATACTGTCGAGGCGCAGGTCCTCGATCTTTTCGCCACCCACGGCGGAGATGTTGATGGGGATATCCATCACGTTTTCTTCGCGGCGGGAGCCGGTAACTACAACCTCTTCGAATACCGGTTTGTTTTTCGTGCCGGCTTCCTGTGCTGCAGCGAAATGCGGCACTGGCAGGGCGGCGCAGGAGATGGCGAGCGCCAGGTGGGATTTATTCAGGCGGCGATAGTAATTGTTGTTGCCTCTCATGGGGTCTCCCTAAGACTGGTTTGTTGTTGTTGAGATGACTGCAACCAACGTACCAGCGGGTAGGAGAATCTACTGCTAAAAAACGGATTTATGTAGCGAATAATTTTGTCTTCACGCTATTTTGTGGTGCATAAGCCCATTTCAGTGGTGTTTTTTGACCCAAAATAAGGCGTTTGGCGATATAAATAGCTGACCAGTGTCTTGTGTTTATTTTGTGCAGGCATAAAAAAACCGGGCGACTGGCCCGGTTTATGTCGATGGTCTGGCGCGGCGCTATCGCGTTCCGTAAACCACCATCGTTTTACCTTTCACCGATACCAGACCCTGCTCTTCCAGAGTCTTAAGAACCCGGCCGACCATCTCGCGGGAGCAGCCGACGATGCGGCCGATTTCCTGACGGGTGATCTTGATCTGCATGCCTTCCGGGTGGGTCATGGCATCCGGCTCGTTGCACAGGTCGAGCAGGGTGCGGGCCACGCGGCCGGTGACGTCGAGGAATGCCAGGTCACCCACCTTGCGGGTGGTATTGCGCAGGCGCACGGCCATCTGGGTGGCGAGGTTGAACAGGAACTCCGGGTGCTGACGGGTCAGCTCCTGGAATTTGCTGTAGGAGATTTCCGCGACTTCACACTCGGTCTTGGTGCGTACCCAGGCGCTGCGGGTGTCCTGGTCGAACAGGCCCATTTCGCCGAAGAAGTCACCGTCGTTCAGGTAGGCAACGATCATTTCACGGCCTTCGTCGTCCTCGATCAGGACGGTTACGGAGCCGCGCATGATGAAGTAGAGGGACTCGCAGCGGTCGCCGGCGTAGATGATGGTGCTCTTGGCCGGGTAGCGACGGCGGTGGCAATGGGCGAGAAAGTCTTCGATGTTGCCAGTAGACAGGGTTTCTTCGGTAGCAACCGTCACGGATCTACTCCTTTTTCTAGAATTTTTGTGCCTGATCCCGGTAAGCGGTGGATTATCCCGCTTATTGTACGGGGCTGACAGGGGCAGTGGCCGGTAATACTCCGCAATGTGATCTGGGCCACTCTTTATGGCTTTCGCTCGGGTGGCGTGAGGCGCGCGGAATGTGATGTCGTTTATAACGGTTGTGAGAGGTCGATACAACCGCCGTGAGTGATGACTTACTATTCGGTAACCGGCAGGTGATACTGGTCACATTTCGAGCGATGGGCGGCAATGGGCAATACGATGGGGGCCGCTGGTGCCAGTGTGATAAGCTCCCCGCCCCCATCAATTGAGAAGGAGTCTATCCCATGGCGGGTGGAGTTATGCACGGTCAGGTGACCTGGGTCAACGGCGTCACGTTTGTCGGCGAGTCCGGCAGTGGCAATTCTGTGGTGATGGAAGGTGGGCAGAAGAACAATGGTATCCGCCCCATGGAGATGATCCTGTTGGGCGTGGGGGGCTGCGCCTCTTACGACGTGGTGGGCATTCTCGAGAAGACCCGTCAGGATGTGGTGAGCTGCCACGTGGAGCTGAAGGGCCATCGTCCGGACGCGGTACCGGCGCCGTTCGAGAAGATCGAGATGGAGTTTGTGGTGCGCGGGCGCGACATCAAGGAAAAGCACGTGGCCAAGGCGGTCGAGCTGTCTGCGGAAAAGTACTGCTCGGCGTCGATCATGCTGGGCAAGGCGGGTGTGGAGATTGTGCACACCTATCGGATTGAGGAAGCCTGATACCGATTTTCCCATTGCATAAAAAACCCCGAGCCTCGCGAGAGGGTCGGGGTTTTTTATTGGGCGCAGGAAAATCAGACCCGGTAGCTTGCCGAAGTCATGGCTCTGGATACCAGTGTCATCAGACCTTTCACCGGGCCTGGGAAGCGCGCCCCGCCGGCATCCAGTGCGGCGTGCTGGTGTTTCGCTTCATCCACCAGCATCTGCTCCACCACTGCGCGGCTTTTCTCATCCTGGGCGGGCAGCTCCTGCAGATGGCTCTCCAGATGCTTGCATACCTGTTCTTCGGTGGCGGCGACGAAGCCAAGGCTGACCTTGTCGCTGATCTTGCCGGCGGCGGCGCCGATACCGAAGGAGAGCCCGTACCACAGGGGGTTGAGCAGGCTGGGGCGGCTGCCCAGTTCGTCCAGGCGCTGTTCGCACCAGGCGAGGTGGTCGATTTCCTCGTCGGCGGCGTGTTCCATTTCCGCGCGCACCTGCGGCAGCTTGGCGGTGAGCGCCTGGCCCTGGTACAGGGCCTGGGCGCAGACCTCGCCGCTGTGGTTCACGCGCATCAGGCCCGCGGCATGGCGGCGCTCACGGTCGGACAGCTCTGCTTCATCGACGGTTTTTGACGGCGACGGGCGCTCGTGACACGGAGAGCCGGGGCTCAGGGTACGCAGGGCGCGGTCCGCCTGCAGTAGCAGGCGGTCGAGTCCGGTCAGTTGGCGTTGGCTGCTCACAGGTACTTCCCTCCCGCTGAATTACGCTTTCTCGCCTTCTTCTCGCTCTACCGCGCGGTAGCCGATGTCCTTGCGGTAGAAGGAACCTTCCCAGTAGATCTTGCGCGCGCATTCGTAGGCGTTGGCCTGGGCTTCGGCGACGGTGTCACCGAGGGCGGTTGCGCACAAGACACGGCCGCCGCTGGTGACGACGCGTTCGCCATCGAGGGCGGTACCGGCGTGGAAGACTTTGGCGTTTTCGCTGTCGGCCTTGTCGAGGCCGGAGATGGCGTCGCCCTTGCGGTAGCTGCCCGGGTAGCCGTGGGCGGCCAGTACCACGCCGAGGGCGGGGCGGGTGTCCCACTCGACTTCAACCTGGTCGAGGCGCTTTTCGAGTGCGGCCATGCACAGCTCTACCAGGTCCGATTTGAGGCGCATCATGATCGGCTGGGTTTCCGGGTCGCCGAAACGGCAGTTGTATTCGATGACCTTGGGGGCGCCTTCGGCGTTGATCATCAGGCCGGCGTACAGGAAGCCGGTGTAGGGCATACCCTCGCTGGCGAGGCCGCGCACGGTGGGTTCGATGACTTCTTTCATCACCCGCTCGTGGACTTCCGGGGTAACCACCGGTGCCGGGGAGTAGGCGCCCATGCCGCCGGTGTTGGGGCCGCTGTCGCCGTCGCCGACGCGCTTGTGGTCCTGGCTGGTGGCCATGGGCAGGATGTTCTCGCCGTCGACCATGACGATGAAGCTGGCTTCTTCGCCGGTGAGGAATTCTTCGATGACGACGCGGCAGCCGGCGTCGCCGAAGGCGTTGCCACTGAGCATGTCGCGCACGGCCAGTTCGGCCTGTTCTACGGTTTCGGCGACGATGACGCCTTTACCGGCGGCGAGGCCGTCGGCTTTGACGACGATGGGGGCGCCCTGTTCGCGCACGTAGGCCACGGCCGGTTCGACTTCGGTGAAGTTGCGGTAGGCGGCGGTGGGGATGGCGTGACGCTCGAGGAAGTCTTTGGTGAAGGCTTTGGAGCCTTCGAGCTGGGCGGCGGCTTTTTCGGGGCCGAAGATGTTGTGGCCGCGGCTGTTGAAGAAGTCGACGATGCCTTCGACGAGGGGGACTTCGGGGCCGACGATGGTGAGCTCAACGCCTTTTTCTTCGACGAGGTCGGACAGGGCGGAGAAGTTGTCGACGCCGATGTTGACGTTCTGCAGTTTGGGTTCGCGGGCGGTGCCGGCGTTGCCGGGGGCGACGAAGACGGTGTCTACGGCGGGGTTCTGTGCGGCCTTCCAGG
>Ga0207814_100549_pt1 | contig 18910 bp, 20 predicted proteins | sample TtaePargueraPR_7_FD_187755 | JGI IMG/M metagenome (GOLD analysis project Ga0207814, IMG submission 187755) | Aerobic enrichment media microbial communities from Bioluminiscent Bay, La Parguera, Puerto Rico - Tt and P1 (2) (SPAdes) | ecosystem: Environmental > Aquatic > Marine > Unclassified ... | reverse complement strand
CCACTGCCAGGCCCAGACGCCCGCCGACATCGGAGCTTTGCGGAGCCACGGACGCCTGCTGGCCGTCGTCATCACCGGGCAGCGCGCCTACCCGCACCTTAAGCCGCTTCTCGTTGCCCTCGCGCATCAGGGTCACTGGCACTTCGGCACCCGGGCGGGTCTGGCCGACCACATGCGGCAGGTCGCCGGACATGTTGATTTTCTCACCGTCGAAGCGGGTGATGATGTCACCGACCTTGATACCGGCCTGATCCGCCGGGGAACCGGCCTCCAGCTGGCCTACCAGGGCACCGGACGGCTTGCCCAGGCCCATGGCCGTTGCCAGCTTGCGGTCTACATCCTGGATACCGACGCCCAGCCAGCCGCGATCCACGCGCCCCTTCTCTTTCAGCTGCGCCACCACATCCTGGGCCAGGCTCGCGGGAATGGCGAAGGAAAGGCCGATGGATCCACCACTGCGGGTGTAAATCTGGGAGTTGATGCCGACCACCTCGCCGTTCAGATTGAACAGCGGACCACCGGAGTTGCCCGGGTTGATCGCCACATCGGTCTGGATAAATGGCACGTAGTTCTCGCGGCTCTCGTTGGGGATACTGCGGCCCATGGCGCTGACAATACCGGCACTGGCCGAGTAATCCAGCCCGAAGGGAGAGCCAATGGCCACCACCCACTCACCGACCTTGATGCGCTCCGAGTCCCCCCAGCGGATGAACGGCAGGTCGGACGCATCGACCTTCAGCAGCGCAAGATCCGAGCGCGGGTCGGTTCCGATCACCTTGGCCTCGTACTCGCGACGGTCCGTCAGGGTGACCAGCACCTCGTCGGCGCCGTCCACCACGTGGTTATTGGTGACCACGTAGCCATCATCGGAAATAATGAAACCGGACCCCATACTGGCCACCGGACGCTGCTGGCGCTGACGGGGCTCCAGCAGGTGGCGGAAGATATCCGGAATCTCCTGCTGGTACTGCGGCGGCACCCCGTTGCGCGCGACGCGGCTGCGCTCCACGGTATTGATCTTCACCACCGCCGGCGAATTCTTCTCGATCAGATTGGTCAACTCCGGCAGGCCGCGGGCATTGGCCGCCGCCGAGGCTACGGAAAAGGAAACCAGAAGACAAAGTGCAAGCAAAAACTGCGAAAAGCGTGCAACCATACTTGTTACCCCTGAATAAGCGCTTTTACTAATATTCAAAAACATGCGTTCGGAAAGCTGGCCGTTATAGCTATCACTCAGTGTTTTCCGCCAAATGCTGCCAGCCAGACGTTCACCACCGGCCTCGCCCTGGGACACTCCCGGGAGGCCGGTAACACAGTGTTAGTGGAACGTTTCGCGGAAAAGTTCTCATAACTCAGTGTAAAACAGTGTTAAGGACCCGATCACCAGCCATGACACAGGCCAGACACCCAGCCCGACACACCGCCCCCGAACCGGCACTGCGCCCCCGCAGTGACCGCGGGCTATTCCATTGTCAGCGACTCCAGTACGGCCAGTCGGTGCTCGGTGCACCCCTGTTTTACTTTCCCGCCGACATACAGGACGAACATACCGGTATGGTGATGGCCGGCACCCACGGCGATGAAGTGGCCGCCGTGGTGACCCTCTCCTGCGCCCTGCGCGCCCTGGAAGCCGGCCAGCTGCGCCATCACGTCATCCTGGCGGTCAACCCGGACGGGTGCCAGCTGGGCACCCGCGCCAACGCGCGGGGAGTGGACCTGAACCGCAACTTCGCCACCATCAACTGGAAGGGCGGCGGCACCGTCTATCGCTGGAACAGCGCCGCCGAGGAGCGCGACGTCTACCTGTCCAGTGGCGATGGTGCCGGCTCGGAGCCGGAAACCCAGGCGCTGTGCCGTCTGATCAGGGAGCTGGAACCCGCGTGGCTGGTCTCCATCCACGAACCCCTGGCCTGTATAGAGGACCCTCTGCAGAGCCCCCTGGGCCAGTGGCTTGCGGAGCGTATGGAGCTGCCGCTGGTGACCGAACTGGGCTACCAGACCCCGGGCTCATTCGGCACCTGGTGCGCGGAACAGCAATACCCCTGCATTACCGTGGAATACCCGCCAATCTCCGCCGATGTCGCCAGTGAAGAGTACCTGGAGGTTACAACCCGGCTACTCCGCTACCTGCCGTAAGCGAACCCCGTGCTAAAGCCCACCCGGGCTTACCGCGTGTCAGGTCCAGTAAACCCGCCCGCCGGTGAACCGCAGCGGGTTCACATCCTTTGCCAGCCAGGTGGGGCCATCCAGGTCCACAAACCGCGCGAGCTTACCCAGAGGCCAGGCGGCGCGGACGGCGCGCGATGTGCACAGCATACAACCCAGCATCACTTCGATGCCCTGGATCCGTGCGGCATCCGCCAGTGCCAGCGCCTCACAGATGCCGCCGGCTTTATCCAGCTTGATATTGACCATGTCATACAGCGGTTTCAACCGGGGCAGGTCGGCCCGGGTATGACAGCTTTCATCGGCACAGATGGGCAGGGGATGTTCAAATTTGCCCAGAAAGTCATCTTCCCCGGCGGGCAGAGGCTGCTCGAGCATGGCAACCCCCTGCTCCGCCAGCGATGTGCACAGCGCCGGCAGGCCCTGCGCCACCCAGGATTCATTGGCATCAATGACCAGCTGGCACTCCGGCGCCGCCGCGCGCACCGCAGCCACCCGCTCAAGTACCCGCTGTCGGTCGAGCTTGAGTTTGAGCACCGAGACACCGGTATCGGCCACTGCACGGGCCGCCTGCGCCATCGCCTCCGGCTCATCGATCACCAGTGTCTGCACCGTGGGCAGCCAGGGGGGGCCGGCGGTGACCTCTCCCGCTTTGTTTCGCTCCCAGTCCTCCAGCGCACAGTCCACCGCGTTGCGCGCTGCGCCCGCCGGCATGACCTCCTGCAGTTTGGCGCGGCTCATTCCCTGGCTCAGGGCCGGCAGCACCGAGTTAATTTCAGCCAGCACCGACTCGACACTCTCACCGTAACGGGGATAGGGCGTGCATTCGCCCACGCCGGCAACCCCGCCGGCAGACAATTCCACAACCACGACACGGGCTTCAGACCGCGCCCCGCGGGAGATGACAAAAGCCGTGCGCAGTGGCCAGCTCTCGGCATAACAACGCCCTTCAAACATCCGAGCTCTCCTTATTGGAATCATTCGGAGGTACCGACGGTACCTCCGCACGGATCAGCACTCAGTGTAGAAAGTTATTCGCAGGGAGTTGCGGGAAAACCGGGCAATCGTGCCGGTATCGGGGAGAAAGATGTGACAGATGAGGGGGCGTGGACAGCGCCGATCAGGGTATCTGGACGGAGGGAATGGCGCAGGGATTGGCAGCCTCTTTCCGTAAAAACTGCGGCGCCATGGCGGGATTATCCCGGTTGCGATAACTGTACAACCGGATCATCAGCGCTCCCAGAATCAGCCCGGCGACGGCACCGGCAATCGCACCGGCCTCACCTTTCAGAACAGCGTCGGTAGCAAGCGAAGCCATCAGCGCATCCCCAGCCAGGGCTCCCAGCACCAGCATCACCAACGGCAGCAGGTAAACCACCAGGGCACTGGCCGCGAGGGTATTCTCTGCGACCCCGATCACCACGGTATCGTGCAGCTTGATCTGCTCGAGGGATGGCGGTGCCACGGACACGCGCACTTGCGATGCCTTCGCCCAGAAGTCGCCCAATAGCCCGGTGCCGCAACCGGACTTGGCCGCACAGCCGTGGCAACCGCTGCGCTGCACGGTTTCCACCCAGATTCCACTCTGCTCCAGGGCCACTACCCGGCCGCGCTCTTCGATCATCAGGCTGCTGCTGTTACTCAGTTTTTGGCCGCCACCGACTTGGCGACCAGCTGGGCGGTACTGTCGGGGACCTCGCCCACCACGGTGATGGTATAGCGCGTGCCATTTACTTCAATGTGATCCATATACGCGACTGTCGCACCGCGGGTGGCGCGCCCCTTGTAATTCATTTCGGGCCCGAGTTTCTGAACGAACACGGTAAACGCACTGAGACCGTCGCTGAACACCAGCATCTCACCGTCAGCCAGCTCCCGGGTGGCGACCGCCTTGAAACCGGCGGGGGCCCAACCCAGGCGCCAGCGACTGACAAGGCTGCCACAGTGACCGGCGCTGTCGCTCTCGCGCGCATCACTGGATTGCGGCTGCAGCTCGGCGTCATCGATCGGCGCCAGATCCAGCTCCACAAACTGGAATCGTTCCAGCACCCGCCCGGCGGGCGCCACCAGCATCGATTTCAGGGGCAGCCCGGTTTCCCGGTCGACACTGATCACCATGCCGTAACGGTGTGGGTCCCGCGGGCGGGCCTCGAGAATCACCGCCTCGCGATCCGCGATACGCTCTTCACCGCGGATAAAGAAATGATAAAGATTCTGCACATTTTCCAGCCCCGAGCTGCTCCACAGCCCCGCGCGGGACAGCGGACTGCCATCGCGACGGCAGCGGGCATCTTGCCCTCGGCTGACCAGCTCCCGGTGTGACCCGGTCAGGTAGCGGATACGCTCCACCTGCTCACCATTGCGCACACCGTGTACCACCTCGAGAGTTTCCATCACGCCGACGTGCTCAAAGGTCACCAGCCCGCGGTACTCGAGATTTGTCACCGCATCCGCCATTTTTCCCAGCAGTGCCTGGGCTTCGGCATCGGTGGCGGGCATTACCAGGCTGGGGCGCACGGCTTCACTGGCCGCGTCGCTGCCGGCCTCACCCGCCTTCTCGCCACTTTGGCCTGACTCAGCCGCGCCCTGCGCAGCGGGAGGTGTTACCGCCCTCTCTGGCACAGCGTCCTCCGCCGTCTGGGCATTTATCGACGGAGACAGGGAAATCACCAACAGCAAAAAAGCCAACAGCGAGCTGTTGGCTTTAAGGGCGGAAAAACAGAAAACTTTCGCCATGATCATTCTTTATTTGCGGCTAACATCAGCGGGGAATTCGTCGGCGGCCGATGGCAGGTTCACTACCCGCCGCCAGTTTTACTCCGACGGGCGCTCGCCATAGGTGGCGCGGGCAAAGGGCACCATACCCTGGCTGCCTACACGGGCGGCCTGCTCGGAGTGTTCAATCATAACCCGGTTGAGATGACGCATCAGCTCCGGGGAGGGCACCATCTGCACCTGGGGCGAAGGCACACCCACACGCTGCTCTGGCACCAGTTGCGGCGCGGTACTGACCGCGCGGGTGTTCAGGGTGGGCACCAGGAAACCGCTGGGCTGTGGCGCCGACTGCACCGGCTGCTGCGCCGGGCGCTCCACTTCAGCGATCATATCGCCACCGCGTTGCGGCGACTGCATCTGCTGTACACCGAGCACCGCGGCGAAGGCCACGGTTGCCGCCACCGCACCGCGGGACAGCGGGCGCCACCAACGGCTGCGACCGGTGTCGGCGGCGTCATTGGCAGCCGGCGCCTGCGCGGACTCGGCGAGCGACGGCTCATCGGCGATAGCGGCGGAAATACTGGCCGCCAGGCCGAGATCCACCGGTGCGACCTTGTCGCCCCGCATCACATTCCCCGCCAGCTGGTACCGCGACCAACGCTGCTGGAGATCGTTGCCGGAGGCGTCGCACTCCTTGAGCAGACGCTGAATCTCCAGCTCGGAGGCCTCGCCATCCATCAGTGCGGATAGCGATTCATTCAGACGCTGTTGATGATTCCCGTGGGACATACGGGGCAACCCTCTTTCAGTGCAATTCAGATGGATGCCGTTGGCGCATCCTGTTGTGTTGGTTTCTGAGACCGGTCTCTGCCGGAAAAGTTTTACCCAGCGGGCAAAATTTGTGTGAATTCGTCGAAAAAAATCCCTGTCGTCCCGGTCACACCGCCGTTTTAGATCAACAAGCTACCAGCCGGGCGGATAACAAAACAAAACTGACTAAATACTAGACGATTCCTGTTGCCTGCTTTCCGCAGCGATCAGCCGCGACCGTCGACCGGCTCGGGCTCCCCGGCCATGGCCGCCTGTACCGCCCGGTCGATCGCCTCCCGCGCGCGAAAGATCCGCGAACGCACCGTGCCCACCGGGCAGCTCATCACCTCCGCGATCTCTTCGTAACTGAGCCCTTCCATTTCCCGCAGGGTCACCGCCGAGCGCAGGTCTTCCGGCAGCTCGCGAATGGCGCGGTGCACGGTGGCCTCCAGCTGGTCGCGGAACAGTTGATTCTCGGGGGTTTCGTTGTCGCGCAGCAGATCCGCGCCGGAGTAAAACTCCGCGTCGTCGAGGTCCACATCCGAGGACGGCGGCCGCCGGCTGCGGGACACCAGGTGATTCTTGGCGGTATTGATGGCGATCCGGTACATCCAGGTATAGAAGGCGCTTTCTCCGCGGAAGTTGCCCAGCGCCCGGTAGGCCTTGATGAACGCCTCCTGCACCACATCGTGGACTTCGGCGTGATCATTGATATATCGGCTGACCACCGCCATGATCTTGTGCTGGTACTTGAGCACCAGCAGGTCAAAGGCGCGCTTGTCCCCTTTCTGGACCCGCTCCACCAGTTGGCGGTCACTCGGTGACGCCTGTTGCCCTGTCATCCCCTACTCCCAACCGCGACCCCGGCCATGATTGACCGCGAGCCCAGGATTATTCTGTTGTGTCGAAGACACCGAAATTTGGTCATAAGTTCCTGACAAATCGGTAATTTTTGAAGATGGCGTATACTACGCGCCCCTCACCATGAATAAAACTCTATGAGAAAAGAGGCGAACGCATCCTTGAGCACCAGCAAAAACCACTATGACGTCCTGGTAATCGGCAGTGGCGCCGCCGGCCTCACACTGGCACTGCACCTGGCCGCACGCCACCGTGTGGCACTGCTCTCCAAGCAGCGCCTGCGCGACGGGTCCACCTGGTTCGCCCAGGGCGGCATCGCCGGCGTACTGGACGAAACTGACTCGGTAGACGCGCATATAGCGGATACATTAGATGCAGGAGCCGGACTCTGCCACCCGGATGCGGTGCGCTTTACCGTGGAAAACAGCCGCGATGCAGTGCACTGGCTGATCAACCAGGGCGTCGATTTTACCCGTGAGGAAGACGGTGATTACCACCTCACCAAAGAGGGCGGACACAGCCATCGCCGTATCATCCACAGCGCCGATGCCACTGGCCGCGCGGTGCACAGCACCCTGATCGAGCAGGTGCGCAACAGTCCCAATATCGACTGTTTCGAGCACCATATCGCCCTCGACCTGATCCGCCAACCGGATGCGGATACCGGCCGCTTCCGCTGTGCCGGCAGCTATGTCTACAACAAGAAAACCGAAGAAGTAGAAGTGTTTCAGGGGCGCGCGGTAGTGCTCGCCACCGGCGGCGCCGCCAAGGCCTACCTGTACACCAGCAACCCGGACGGTGCCAGTGGCGACGGCATTGCCATGGCCTGGCGCGCAGGTTGCCGGGTGGCGAACATGGAATTCAACCAGTTCCACCCCACCTGCCTGTATCACCCCAAAGCCAAGTCCATGCTGATTACCGAGGCACTGCGCGGGGAAGGTGCCCAGCTCAAGCTGCCCAATGGCGAGCGCTTCATGCAGCGCTTCGACAAACGCGGCGAACTGGCACCGCGGGATATCGTCGCCCGCGCAATCGACCACGAGATGAAACGCCTGGGGGCAGACTGCCTCTACCTGGATATCTCCCACAAGGATCCCGAGTTCGTGCGCGAACACTTCCCCACGGTGTACCGCAAATGCCTCGAATACGGGATCGACATCACCAGAGAACCGATCCCGGTGGTTCCCGCCGCGCACTACACCTGCGGCGGCGTGATGGTGGACCAGCACGGCCGCACGGACCTGGATCAGCTGTACGCCATCGGGGAAACCACCTTTACCGGACTGCACGGGGCCAACCGCCTGGCCAGCAATTCACTGCTCGAGTGCGTGGTCTACGCGCGCTCGGCCGCCCAGCATATCGAACAGACCCTGGGCCAGGTGACGCCGCCCAAGCCGGCACTGGCGTGGGATGCCTCGCGGGTAACCGATTCCGATGAAGACGTGGTGATCTCGCACAACTGGGACGAACTGCGGCGCTTTATGTGGGACTTTGTCGGCATCGTGCGCACCCGCAAACGGCTGCTGCGCGCCGAGCACCGGGTAAAACTGCTGCAACAGGAAATTCGCGAGTTCTACGCCAACTACAAGATCACCAGTGACCTGATCGAGCTGCGCAACCTCGCGGTGGTCTCGGAACTGATCATTCGCTCCGCCCTCGAACGCCGCGAGAGCCGCGGGCTGCATTACTCCCTCGACTATCCCAGGCTGCGGGAGCTGGCCATGGATACGATTCTGGTGCCGGAGAACTTCGCCAACCAGCGTCAGTTCATCGACCTGTCCGACCCGCACTGACAGCCCGAGACCATGCTCCCGCGCTCAGCGGGAGTAGCGCAGAGCGACCAGGAGCCGGCGCCAGTCGTCGGCGTGGACGCAATCCCGACACAGCACCAGGCGCAGGCGCCTGCCCGCCAGGTCGCGACCGTTGATCACGATCAGCCAGCGCCACAGCGTCAGCTCGCCACAGAAGTGAAATTCCCGCTTGGCACCGCCCTTCCCCTGCCAGTGCCAGCGCCGCTCGGCGGTGGAAATCCGCCCCTCAAATCGCCTCACTCGCCGCCACTCATACAGGGTGAAACCGACAATCAGGGGTACTGCCAGCAACACCAATGTCCAGGGCAGCCGCGACAGGCCCAGTAACAGGATGGAAAGTACCGCCATCAGCAGGACACCGCCCTGCAGCAGGCGCGACACAGAGAAATCACAGGCCAGCCGGGCACTGCGCTCGGGATGGGAGGCGTTCGAACCCGCGACGCTACCCCCGCTGTGGGCAGCAGGGTCGCGGGGAGAGGAATCAGTCTTGCAGGCCGGTGTTGTCACGAATGATCTGCACGATTTTCTGCAGTTCCGGGTCTTCCGGGTCTTCCCGGCGCAGGAACCAGGCGAACAGATCCTGATCCTGCTCATCCAGCAATTTGATATAGCGCTGTTTGTCGTCTTCGGAGAGGGTCTCGTAGACATTCTCCAGAAATGGCAGCAGCACCAGATCCAGCTCCAACATGCCGCGACGGCTGGCCCAAAACAGGCGGTTGCGATCCATACTTCTTTCTCATCACCCAGATTGCGAATTGCGCGCAGTATAGCGGTAGTTGAAATCCCGCGGCAAAACCCCAGATACTGGACACATCCATTCACTGCGTACATACGCGGTGTATTCCGGCAGTCAATCAGCCCGCAGTAACACAGAGAGTCGAGCATGGATCAGCAACAGTGGCAGGAATATCTCAGCAGCCAGGGTGCCCGCTGGGCCGAAGGCGCGGCGGAGTTTGATACGAATCCCGGCAGCGAACTGCAGCTGATCGATCTGTCCCCCATGGGCGCAATTTCCATTTCCGGGCCGGACAGCCAGAAATTTCTCCAGGGCCAGCTTACCTGCGACCTGGTCAACCTGCCCGACGAACACCTGACACTGGGCAGCCACTGCAACCCCAAGGGGCGCATGATCAGCGCCTTTTACGCGCTGAAGATCGACCAGAGCGAGTTTTTACTGCTGCTGCCGCGAGATCTCGCCACCACGGCCCTGACCGCACTGAAAAAATACGCGGTCTTCTTCAAGACCGAACTGACCGATGTCAGCGACGAGCGGCACTGGCTCAGCCTGTGCGGCCGCGATGCGGGCCCGGTGTCGAGCCAGCTGTTGAGCCTGTCCAGTGATTCCGCCGTTGACCTGGTACCGGGGCAACTGCGTCCCTTTGACCACAATGGCCAGCGGGCACTGGCCGCCTGTCTCGACGAGCGCACCGTCGTCATTCTGGTGCCCGGCGAGCAGGCCGCCGACCTGTGGCAGAAACTGAGCGGCAGCCCCGCCGTGCCCGCAGGCTATACGCACTGGCAGCGGCAACTGATCGACGCCGGATTGCCCCTGCTGCACCAGAGCACCAGCGAAAGCTTTATCCCGCAGATGCTCAACCTGCACCTGCTCGGCGGCGTCAGTTTCAAGAAGGGTTGCTACACCGGGCAGGAAGTGGTCGCGCGCATGCAGTATCTGGGCGCCGCCAAGCGCCGTATGTACCGCGCCCGCGTCGACAGCGGCGAACTACCGGAACCCGGTGCAGAGATTTTTTCCGCAGCGGGCGGCTCCAGCGTGGGCAATGTGGTGATCGCCTGCACCGGCAGCAAGGAAATCGATCTGCTGGCGGTGCTGACCAAAAGCAAGGTCGCCGATGGCGAGCACCTGCAGCTGGCGGATGGTCGCGCGCTCGAACTGCTGGAACTCCCTTACGATGCGGATGCAGATCCGCTGGCCTGACAGGGAAGACATAATTGCTCTGCGCTCAGATCTCTACCGCGACCCGTCGCAACGCGCTGACCGGCGGCAGCGCCCAGTCGATCGGCGCCTGGCCACGACTCTGCAGGTAGGCATTCGCCTGCGAAAAAGGCCGGGTACCGAAAAACCCCCGGTGCGCCGACAGCGGTGAAGGGTGCGGCCCCTTCAGCACCAGATGTCTGCTGCCATCGATAAACGCACCTTTTTTCTGCGCGTAACTGCCCCACAGAATAAACACCAGGCCCTCCCTCTGCTCCGCCAGCGCGTGCACGGCGGCATCGGTAAACTGCTCCCAACCCCGCCCCTGATGGGCGCCGGCCTTGCTCTCCTCCACGGTCAGGGTGGCATTCAGCAGGAGTACCCCCTGCTCCGCCCAGGGCTGCAGACAGCCGTGGTCCGGCACCGGGATACCAAGGTCCGAGTGCAGCTCCTTGTAGATATTCTGCAGCGAGGGCGGGATACGCACACCGGGCATCACCGAAAAGCACAGACCGTGTGCCTGCCCCGCGCCGTGATAGGGGTCCTGCCCCAGCACCACCACTTTTACCTGGTCGAAGGGCGTGGAGTTGAACGCATTAAAGATCTGGCCACCCGGGGGGAAAATAGTTTTCCCCACCTGCTTTTCCTGCTGCAAAAACTGACGCAATTGCGCCATGTAGTGTTTGCTAAATTCAGGCTCCAGGACGGAATGCCAGCTGGGGTGTATTTTGACAGGGTTGGTCGCTTGCATGGTGATGACTCTCGCAGTTTGCGGGCAGACTCCTGCTGTTCTCTACACTATTTTCTGGACCTGCTTTCGCAGCACCGGCACCACCTCTTCTTCGAACCACGGGCGCCGCTTCAGCCACAGGGTATTTCTGGGACTCGGGTGCGGTAGTGGAAACAGTTTGTGGGGTAATGCATCGGCGTAATGGCGCACGTTTTCGGTAATGCTGCCATACCAGTGCGGAAGATAGTAGCGCTGCGCATACTGCCCGATCAGTAGCGTCAACTGGATATTCGGCAACTGATCCAGCAGGCGCTGGTGCCACGCTGGCGCGCACTCGGGCCGCGGCGGCATGTCGCCACCTTTACCGCGCCCGGGGTAGCAGAAGCCCATAGGAATAATGGCGATTCGGGAGGCATCGTAAAAGGTATCGCGGTCAAGCTGCAGCCAGTCACGCAGGCGATCACCGGATGGGTCGTTCCAGGGGATTCCCGTTGCGTGCACGCGGGTACCGGGTGCCTGACCGACGATCAGCAGGCGTGCCGACCGCGCCGCGCTCAATACAGGCCTTGGGCCCAGCGGCAGATGGGCTTCACAGAGGTTGCATTCGCGCACCTCTTTCAATATCAGATCCAGTTTGCTCCGCGCCAAAACCACTCCAGAAAAACGGGCTCAGTCACTGCCCGACGAGGGAAACGCCAGCAGCATCAGCAGGCCGCGACTGTCATCGGGCGCCGCCACGCGAGTGACACTGTTATTGTCCAGCACCACAAAAATCCCCCGATCATTGACCGCAAGGCCCTCCCCCTTTCCAAACGCCGTCTTACGGTACACATATTCGGGGCCCTCTTCGATGCCCCGGTACTGGATACACCACTCGGCTTCGAGGGTCTCGAGGGAACGCCGACACACGGCAAACGCATTGCGCTCCAGTGTAAACAGGGCGCCATCGTAGTAGGCAAGGCCTGTGAGGTCTTCAGAGCGACCGCGGAAGTCGAGACCGGCCACGGGCGGTACCGGGTAAAAACGCTGGCCGACCTGATCCCCGGATTCAATTTTCAATAACCCGCGGGGATCGCGCTCAAGCGCCACCCAGAAATCCTCACCGATACGTACCAGGCCCTCACTCTCCGCATTGAACAGCTGCAGATATCCCCGCTGGCGCGCCGACTCCGACCAGCGCACCGGCAGCCACTCGCCCCTGCTGCCAGCCGGGTTCAATCTGGCAATGCGGTTGTGCCTTTCACTGAGGAGGTAGATATCCCGGCCATCACAGGTGATGCCTTCAAAATCCATGCTCAGCGGCGTGCTCGCGAAGTGCATCGCACGGGCTTTTACAGAAATCGGCTGGTCATCCGGCAAAGGTGGACGGGAAAAATCCGCCCTGGGCTCGAGCGCCACCGAGTTGGCGCCCGCCACGGGAGCCAGCCGGTAGACGCGCTCGGATACCTTGTCCGCGACGGCCAGTAACTCGCCCTCGCAGACGCTCAGGCCGGATATATCCAGCCCTTCACTGCCGTCGATCCACCAGGCCTGCAGTAACTCCGCGGCAGTAACCGGTACAACGGGTTCGGCCCTCAGCCCCAGGCTGGCCAGCAGAGCGAGCGTGCATCCCTGCAGCAGTACTGCTGCTCGAAAAAATCCTTTCAAAAAATCCCCCGCGGCGGCGCCGTGGTGTTACTGCGCATAGCGTTAATCGCGGAAGTTGTTGAACTGCAGCGGCTGCTCCAGCTCCTTGCCCCGCAACATGGCGATTACCTGCTGCAGGTCATCGCGCTTTTTGCCGGTAACACGGACCTGATCGCCCTGGATGGATGCCTGTACCTTGAGCTTTTCATCCTTGATGATCTTGACAATCTTTTTTGCGAGCTCTTTGTCGAGCCCGTTTTTCAGGGTGACTCCGACCTTGACCTGCTTGCCGGACTGCTCCTCCTCGCCGACCTCCATCGCCAGCGGGTCGATATTGCACTTGATCAGCGCAGCGCGCAGCATATCCACCATCTGCTGTACCTGCATATCGGACTCGGCGCGCAGGGTGAGGGAAAACTCCGACATCTCCACCTCGGCGTCCACGCCCTTGAAGTCAAAACGATTGGTAAGCGTGCGGTTTACCTGATCCACCGCATTGGTCAGCTGGTGCTTGTCGACCTCTGAAACGATATCGAAAGAAGGCATTATCTGGCTCCGTTACTGTTGGCCGCCCGGCGGCCGATCATTAGCCCGCGAATGTGCGGGCCGGGTAAAAATTCTATTTCCAGCGCTGCGGCAGGACTTCAATATTGTCGCGATCACTGGCCAGCCACAGATGACCATCCTGGATGGTAACGCTGAGATCCATATTGCGCTCGGCCAGCGCGGCGAGCTGCGCACACTGATCAGCGGGCAGAAAAAACACCTGCAGATTGTCAAAGCGCTGACAGACCGACGCCATTTTTTCCCACCACACCGGCGCGGTGCGCTGGCCATAGGCGTATACCAGCACATCGCGGGCGCGCCCGCTGGCCTTGCGCACGCGATCCTCCGCCGGCACACCCACTTCTATCCAGGTTTCGATTTCACCGCTGAGGCTGTGCTGCCACAAATCCGCTTCGTCATCACTGGATAGCCCGCGGGTAAATTCCAGCTGCTCACTGGCATTGTGGGCAAAGGCCAGCAGTCGAATCATCATCCGCTCATCGGTTTCCGATGGGTGACGCGCCAGAGTCAGCATATGCTCCGCGTAATAATCCCGGTCCATGTCGGCAATCTGCAGTCTCGCCTTGAAAATGGTCGCTTTTAATGCCATTACTACTCTCTGATTACTACGCTTTGCCGAACCCCGCAGGACAGACTTGCCCGATAGCGAGGGATTGGAGACTATTATTGTCTTGTTCGGAACCAACATGGATGAACGGAATGAACGCTGCACGCACAGGCAAACCGCTTTTTACACAACGCCGTTTCTGGCAGTCCCTGCTGCTTTCGCTACTGGTATTCGGGCTGAGCGGCTGCGGGATCAACAATATCCCCACCTACGATGAGAATGTTAAGGCCGCCTGGGCCCAGGTACAGAACCAGTACCAACGTCGTGCCGACCTGATTCCCAACCTGGTAAAAACTGTGAAGGCCTACGCCTCCCACGAGCGCGATACCCTCGAGGCCGTCACCGAGGCCCGCGCCAAGGTGAATTCCATGCAGGTGGACTCCGGCATTATCAACGACCCCGCCAAGCTGCAACAATTCGAGGCGGCCCAATCCCAGCTGAGCAGCGCCCTGTCGCGCCTGATGGTGGTGGTGGAACGCTACCCCGACCTCAAGGCCAACCAGAACTTCCTCGCACTACAGTCCCAGCTTGAAGGCACCGAAAACCGCATCAGCGTGGCCCGCCGGGATTATATCGCCGCGGTAGAACGCTACAACCGCGAAATCCGCACTTTCCCCGGGCGTATCTGGCACAGCGTGCTGTACAGCGATATGCCACTGCGCGATACCTTCGAGGCCACCAGCGAAGATGCCGACAAGGCTCCCGAAGTCGACTTCCAGTAACCAGCGAGGTCCGGCATGACGATCCGGCGGATCGCCCTACTTCTCTGCCTTGTTCCGGCCCTGCTAGGGGCCGGCTTCGCTGCGGCTGACGTCAGCTTCCCCCCCCTCAGCGGGCGCGTGGTGGACAATGCCAACCTGTTAAGCCAGAGCACCCGCTATCAGCTCACCGAAACACTACAGCAGCACGAAAAGGAAACCTCCAACCAGATTGTGGTGGTCACCCTGCCGGACCTGCAGGGGCTGACTATCGAGGAGTACGGCTACCAGCTGGGCAGACACTGGAAAATTGGCCAGAAGGACAAGGACAATGGCGCGCTGCTTATCGTCGCCCCGGCCGAGCGGGAAGTCCGCATTGAGGTCGGTTACGGCCTGGAGGGTGCACTGACCGATGCCCTTTCCTCCAACATCATCCACACCAAAATACTGCCCCAGTTCAGAAACGGGAATTTTGACGGCGGGGTGACGGCGGGCGTCGATTCCATCATTGCAGTCATCAAGAACGAGTATGTCGCCGAGCCCACCGAATCCGACAGTGACCGCCGGCTGGCTCTGCTGGTGGGCATATTCCTGCTGTTTATCATGCTGCAGATATTTGGCGCCTCGGTCCTTGGTGCGCCCGCCGGCGGCAGCAACTATCGGCGCGGTCGTTACGGTGGCTATTACGGTGGCGGCGGATTTGGCGGCGGCTACGGAGGTGGCGGCGGATTCGGTGGCGGCTTTGGCGGTGGCGGCGGCGGATTCGGCGGCGGTGGTGCCTCCGGAGGCTGGTAAGCAACACAAGCCCATTCGTGCGAGAAAAGACACAGAACCGAGAGCAGGCGGATGCTGAACGCAAGCGAAAAAAGAAAACTCGCGGAGACCATCAAGGAGGTGGAATCCCGCACCGACGCCGAAGTGGTCACGGTACTGGCGCGCCAGTCCGACAACTACCTGTATATCTCCACCCTGTGGGCGGCGTTCCTTGCCCTGCTGCTGGCGCCGCTGATGCAGTTCCTCCCCTGGTGGATCGAATACCAACAGGCATTCACCCTGCAGTGGATCCTGTTTATCGTGCTGGCCGTCCTGTTCCGCTGGCGCCCCCTCACCATGAAGCTGGTACCCAAGCGCGTACGCTTCTGGCGCGCCGCCAATCTCGCGCGCCGACAATTTCTGGAGCACGAGCTGCACAGCACCAAGCATCGGCTGGGGTTGTTAATCTTTGTGTCACAGGCCGAGCACTATGTGGAAATTCTGGCCGACCGCGGACTGGCAGAACATATTACCAACGAATGCTGGCAGGAAATCGTCGAAAATTTTATCCGCGAGGTCAAAAAGGGAAAAACCGGCGAGGCCTTTGTACACTGCGTGGAAAAATGTGGCGAATTACTTGAAGAGGCGGCACCCGCAACCACCATCAAGAATGAACTTCCCAACCACCTGGTGCTTCTATAATTGACGACAGGGCCGAAAATCGACACCGGCCCGCTCTGGAATACAGTGACGTCAACGGGTGATCCCATGATTCTGCGCAAGCACGCCATTCCGCTGGCGGCCATTTCTCTGCTGCTGGTGGGCGCAGCTGTCGCTCACTGGAGCGCCTCGCCCTCCCCTGAAAAGTCACCGGAGACTGCACACTGGGGCGCTAGCACCGACGTTCCCGACAACCTGGGCGCTCGGGTACAACAGCTGGAAAAAACGCTGGACCAGACCCTGAAAATACAGGGACAGCTGCTGGAGCTGGTAAATGAGCTGAGCAGCCGGCTGGATCCAGCATCTGACGAAGCCGAGACCCGGCATGCCGCCATCGACACTCACGATGACGATGCCACCACACACCAGCGCCCGGCGCACCGCTCGCACCAGAATCATTTCGAGCGTATGCGGGAAAACCAGATCCGCCAGCTGACCGATGCCGGCTTCAGCCCGGAGCGCGCCGCCTTTATCGTCGACAAGCAGGAACGGATTCAGTACGAGCAGATGCAGTTCAGTTACGAATACCACCATTTACAGGACAAGCGCTCGGAACGGGCCAGGGAACTGCAGCAAAAATTGCAGACTTACAGTAATCCCCGCCGGGTGTTCGAGCAGGAACTGAGCAGCAGTGAATTCGAGCAATACCTGGAAGCCTTTGGCGGGCGCACAGAAATGGAGATTGGCGATCTGCTGGAAAGTGCACCGGCCTATGAGGCCGGTCTGCGGCCCGGGGACAAGATCATCCGCTACAACAATCAGCGCGTTTTCCACATGGGGGATCTTCGCTCCCAGGTGTACCAGGCCAAGCCCGGCGAATCCGTTGCCGTGGAGATCCAGCGCAAGGGAAGCTCCGCGCCGGAGACCATTTACCTGCCGGCGGGGCCGCTGGGAATTCGCGGGTAGCCGTGCCCCCCGAGGGCACAAAAAAGGGCGATAACCTGCGCGGTTACCGCCCTTTTTTAATCGCCACAATTCTGCCGGCAGCGACTTACTCTGCAGTCGCTTCCGGACGCATATGCGGGAACAACAACACGTCGCGGATGGACGGTGAGTTGGTCAGCAGCATTACCAGGCGGTCGATGCCGATACCCTCACCGGCGGTGGGCGGCAGGCCGTATTCCAGGGCGCGGATATAGTCGGCGTCGTAGTGCATGGCTTCGTCGTCGCCGGCATCCTTTTCGGCAACCTGTGCTTTGAAGCGCTCGGCCTGGTCTTCGGCGTCGTTCAGCTCGGAGAAGCCGTTGGCAATCTCGCGGCCGCCGACGAAGAATTCGAAGCGGTCGGTGACGAACGGGTTGTCGTCGTTGCGGCGTGCCAGCGGTGACACTTCGGTCGGGTATTCGGTAATGAAGGTCGGCTGGTCCAGGCGGTGCTCGACGGTCTTCTCGAAGATTTCGATCTGGATCTTGCCGAGGCCCCAGATTTCCTTGAGCGGGATTTCCAGCCCTTCCGCTACCTTTTTCGCGCTTTCGATATTGTCGATATCGGATGCGCTCAGTTCCGGGTTGTACTTGAGGATGGAGTCGAACACGCTGATCCGGTCGAACGGCTTGGCGAAGTCGTAGCTGCTGTCCTGGTACTGCACAGTAGTGCTGCCAATTACGTCGGTGCAGATGCCGCGAATCATGTTCTCGGTGAGGTCCATCAGGTCGTTGTAGTCCGCGTACGCCTGGTAAAACTCGAGCATGGTGAACTCTGGGTTGTGGCGGGTGGACAGACCTTCGTTGCGGAAGTTGCGGTTGATTTCGTAAACCCGCTCGAAGCCACCCACTACCAGACGCTTGAGGTAAAGCTCGGGCGCGATACGCAGGTACATGTCGATGTCGAGCGCGTTGTGGTGGGTAACGAACGGACGTGCGGTGGCACCGCCAGGAATGACCTGCAACATGGGGGTTTCCACTTCCATGAAGTGGTTGTTGTTGAGGTAGCTGCGGATATAGCTGATCACTTCGGAGCGGATACGGAATACGTCGCGGGATTCCGGGGTGGCGATCAGGTCGACGTAGCGCTGGCGGTACCGCATTTCCTGGTCGGCGATACCGTGGAATTTTTCCGGCAGCGGGCGCAGGGCTTTGGTGAGCAGGCTGTACTCTTCGCAGTTGACGTAGAGGTCGCCTTTGCCGGATTTGTGCAGCTGACCTTTGACGCCGACGATGTCGCCGATGTCCCAGGTGCCCCAGCGCTCTTTAATATCTTTCTGTGCGGTTTTGTCGGCGTACAGCTGGATACGATCGGAGACGTCCTGAATGACCATGAAGGGGCCGCGTTTGGCGAGGATGCGGCCGGCGACGCAGGCGGTGTTGCCTTCGCTTTCCAGTTCTTCCTTGGTCTTTTCACCAAACTCTTTCTGCAGGTCGGCGGCGAGATTTTCGCGGCGAAAGCTGTTCGGAAAGGCGTTGCCCTTCTCACGCATGGCGCTCAGCTTGGCACGGCGCTCGGCGATCAGTTTGTTTTCGTCTTGCTGAGTTGGTGTGTTGCTCATGATCTATCACATGTCTTGGGAGTTGGTTTGAGCTTCGTAGCTCTTTGGAGCTCTGCTTAAAGCCCGTGGCGGCCAAGCACTGGGGAGTTGTTTTCAGAACCGCTGTGAATACATCCCTGTACGCTCTGTCGCAAACGTCCCTGTTTGCGACAGTTCTGAAAACAACTCCCCAGCACTTAGCCTTCGCATTTACTGATGTGTTTCATAAGCCAAACGACTTGAAACTACAGAGTTACAGACCCGCCTTCAGGCTCGCCTCAATAAACTGATCCAGGTCCCCATCCAGCACCGCCTGGCAGTTGCTGGTCTGAACGTTGGTACGCAAATCCTTGATGCGCTGGTCGTCCAGTACGTAGGAGCGGATCTGGCTGCCCCAGCCGATGTCGGATTTGCTTTCTTCCATCGCCTGTTTTTCGGCGTTGCGCTTC
>Ga0207814_100547_pt1 | contig 18948 bp, 15 predicted proteins | sample TtaePargueraPR_7_FD_187755 | JGI IMG/M metagenome (GOLD analysis project Ga0207814, IMG submission 187755) | Aerobic enrichment media microbial communities from Bioluminiscent Bay, La Parguera, Puerto Rico - Tt and P1 (2) (SPAdes) | ecosystem: Environmental > Aquatic > Marine > Unclassified ... | reverse complement strand
CAGGTCGCCGGCGGTAGAGGTCAGGTGACCAAACAGTTCTTTCAGAGAGCCGAGGCGCTCGTCCAGCTGCTGGCGCTTCTGCTGAACCAGCAGTTCCTGTTCTTCGTACTTCTTCTCCAGCGCCGCGGAGCGGGCTTCTTCAGAGGCACGGGTGTTTTCCGCCTGGCTCAGCAGGGAGGCCTGGTTGGCCTTCTGGCGACGGAAGTCTGCTTCGCGCTTTTTGTGCTCGGCAGATTCAGCGATTTTGGAGCTCTGAACCATCTTCAGCAGCTGGTCCAGGGAAGATGCTTTGTCCTGGGCTACAGCGGAAACACTGAACAGGCCAGCGGCAGCAACCGCTAGGACGCGTTTGGCGATAGAGGTTTTCATTGCGCAGCCTCCGGAGCCGGAATCGGCATAGTCATGATGTCGGTAGTGGCCTGTTTCTTGGCGATTTTCAGACCCTGCATGATGGCGCGACGGTATTCACCAGCGTCCACCTCAACCCAGGCGTTCTGCTCTTTGTCATAGGCCAGGGAGATTTTGGAGTCAGTGGTCTGAGCCACCAGAGCGATACGACCAATCTGAAGTACGTTCACTTCGCGATCCTGACCGTTCACGTTCAGGGTGTCGCCGTAGCTGTCGATCTTGCGCGCGTATTCGGCTTCGAAGTTGTACAGTTCCAGCACCTGACGGAATTTCTCCGCTACAGTGATATCGGAACGGTCCATATTGTTCTTCACGCCTTCGAGGTTGGCCTTACGCTCGGCCAGTTTGAAGGGGGCATCCAGTTCGATGAACTGTTCCAGACCTTCCAGCATGCGCAGGATCAGCGGCTGGATCTGACGCTCGATCACGGTGACCTGATCGATGGACTCGTCGAGGTCCTTGATCACGGCCAGCTGGTTGGCCAGCTGCTTTTCGAGCTGGCGGTTGTACACGCGCAGGCCGTCGATTTCTTTGTTCACAACCTTGAACTGCTGAAGCAGGTCAGAGGTTTCCTGAGCGATCTTGTCGATGCGCTTTTGAGATGCGGTGGCAGCAGCAGTTTTTTGCTCGCCGACCTTGAGGACGGTATCGATAGTGTCCGCAGTGGCTACGCTACCGTACAGTGCGCCGGCAGACAGCGCAGTGGTCAGCGCCACAGCCATGAATCGCTTGGTTTTCATTAGACCCCCCAGTGGGTTCAATATTTCACAACATGGTCGCGATGGATTAGCTGCCACAACGCGGTAGTTTTTGGTTTGAAGACAGCTAAGAGCCGCACATTGTAAACAGCCGATTTGATTATTCAAATGCGGATTGACTGCACCGCCTCAGCTGTGTAGCTGGGTAACACCTGGGTAACACCCTCGGGTTTCATGCACACATTTGCGGCGGGCTACTCTGTGCAACATTTGATCAAACCTACTCGATAGAGCAGTTTTTAGTCAAATTGTTTTTTATTTAAACCTGTCGTACTGAACTAAGCAGTAGTTGTATTCGTCCTTTTCCGACGCCGGGTAACAGTCCCGGCTGGCCTCCCGCCAGGTATTGTCCAGCGCAGGGAAAAAAGCATCCCCCGTGACCTCAGCATCCACTTCGGTCACATACAGGCGTTCCGCCAACGGCATGGCCTGGCGGTAGATCTCGGCCCCGCCAATCACCATGACCTCTTGCGCCCCCTCCTCGGCGGCAACCCCGGTTGCCACCTCCAGCGCCGTTTCCAGCGAGGAGACCGCGGTCACGCCCTCGGCGCGCCAGTCAGGATTGCGGGTAATCACAATGTTGCGGCGCCCCGGCAGGGGGCGACCGATGGACTCAAAGGTCTTGCGCCCCATGACCACGGGCTTGCCGAGGGTCGTGCGCTTGAAGAACTGCAGGTCCCCGGAAATGCGCCACGGCAGGGTGTTTTCAACACCGATGGCGCGGTTGCGTGCCATCGCGACAATCATCGCCAGTGTCGGCGAGGTCGCGCTCATTACACCGCCACCGGTGCGGGGATGTGCGGGTGCGCCTCGTAACCTTTGAGTTCGAAGTCCTCAAAGCGGAAGGCAAACAGGTCCTTCACCTCGGGATTGAGCACCATTTGCGGCAGCGGCAGGGGTTCACGGGACAACTGCAATTCCACCTGCTCCCGATGGTTGGAGTAGAGGTGGGCGTCGCCAAAGGTGTGCACGAAATCCCCGGGCTCGAGATCACAGACCTGTGCCAGCATCAGGGTCAGCAGGCTGTAGGAAGCAATATTGAACGGAACACCCAGGAAGATATCCGCACTGCGCTGGTACAGCTGGCAGCTGAGCTTGCCGTCCGCAACGTAGAACTGGAAGAGCGCGTGGCAGGGCGCCAGGGCCATCTTGCCGGCAGCGGCATTGGCACTGGGCGACACGCCCTCGTCCGGCAGATCCGACGGGTTCCAGGCGCTGACAATCAGCCGGCGGGAGTCCGGGCGGGTCTTGAGCTGGTGAACCAGCTCCTTGATCTGGTCAATATGGCGGCCGTCGGCGGTGGGCCAGGAGCGCCACTGGTAACCGTATACCGGTCCAAGGTCACCCTCTTCGGTGGCCCACTCGTCCCAGATGCGCACACCATTCTCTTTCAGGTAGGCGATGTTGGTATCACCTTTCAGGAACCACAGCAGCTCGTGAATGATCGAGCGCAGGTGGCACTTTTTGGTGGTGATCAGCGGGAAACCCTGCGCCAGGTCAAAACGCATCTGGTAGCCGAACACGCTGCGGGTGCCGGTACCGGTGCGGTCACTCTTGTCGGTGCCGTTGTCGCGCACATGACGCATCAGGTCCAGGTATTGTTTCATCTATATAACTGCTAACTAATTTGCGAACTCTTGTAGGAGCGATTGGATCGTTACTTGGCGCCGCTCTTGGCGGCCTCCAGCTCCCCGTCCCGCTGACCGCGCCCCTCGGGCAACGGCTGCGTGCGATAACTCCAGACCATCAGAATGATACCGGCGGCGATCATCGGCAGGCACAGCAGCTGGCCACGGGTCATCCAGCCAAACATCACTTCGATGCCCACATCCGGCTGGCGCACAAACTCCACCAGGAAGCGGAAGACACCGTACAGAAGCACGAACAGGCCGCCCACCGCCAGCCGCGGGCGCGGCTTGCTGGAGTAAATCCACAGCACCACGAACAGCACCAGCCCCTCCAGGAACGCCTGGTACAGCTGGGACGGGTGGCGGACCAGCAGTTCCGGGTCCCGCGGGAACACCATGCCCCAGGGCCCGTCGGTCTCACGGCCCCAGAGTTCCTGGCCGATAAAGTTACCGATACGCCCGAGTCCCAGGCCAATCGGCACCAGCGGGGCGACAAAATCGATCAGGGCGGGAAAGGTGGTGCCAATCTTGCGGGCGTAGAGCGTGGCCGCGAGCATGACACCGATCAGGCCACCATGGAAGCTCATGCCACCCTCCCACACCTTGAAAAGGCTTAAAGGATGGGCGACCAGCTCACTGAAGTTGTAAAAGAACATGTATCCCACACGCCCACCGACGACCACGCCGATGGCACAGAACAGGATCAGGTCTTCCACCTCGGACTTGATCACCGGCGACCACGGCTTCTGTGCACGGCGCATGGCCAGCCACCAGGCGGCGGCAAATCCGGCCAGGTACATCAGGCCATACCAGTGGATTTTCAGGGGGCCGATGGCCACTGCAACGGGATCAATCTCGGGGTAAGTCAGCATGCTCGAACCGCGGTCATTGGAAGTGGGCGTTATTATGGCACTGACGAATTAGGAAATGCGAGACACCGTCGCCATGTGCCTGCTACTGATCGCCTACCGACAACACCCCCAATACCCGCTGCTTCTGCTGGCCAACCGGGATGAGTTCTACCAGCGTCCGACAGCACCGGCGCAGCCCTGGCAGGACGAAATTATCACCGCCGGGCGCGACCTGGAGGCGGGGGGCACCTGGCTCGGCGTGACCCCCGGTGGACGGGTGGCGGCAGTGACCAATATCCGGGAGCCGGGCGCGCCGGAGCCCCCGGGGGTACGCTCCCGCGGGGAGATCCCGGTCAACTTTCTGCGCGGCGGCCAATCGCCGCAGGACTATGCCGCAGCACTCGCCGGCGCCCGCTACCGCGGCTTCAATGCCCTGCTGTTCGATCACCGGGCCAGGGAAACAATGGTCTGTGCGGGCAACCGCCACGCACCCTTCGCCATGGCACCGGGTGTGCACGGCATCTCCAACGGCGCCCCCGATGCGCCCTGGCCCAAGGTTCGCAGCGGCTGCGCGCTCCTTGCGGACCTGGTTAATGCCCTGCCTGACAGCCTGGATGCGGACAACTTTGTCACCCCAGCGCTGGCCCTGCTCGCCGACGATAGCCGCGCCCCGGAACCAGAGCTGCCGGACACGGGCGTCGGCACGCCGATGGAAATGGCACTCTCCTCCATCTTCGTGCGCATTCGCGAGACAGACGCAATCGGCAGCCGCCTGGGTGGCGGCTACGGGACCCGCGCCAGCACCCTGGTGGCGGTGGACCGGTGCGGCGGTGTGCAACTGTGGGAGCAGACCTATGTCGACGGACGGGTCAGCGGCGAACCGCGGTATTGTGACTTCAGCGACTCCTGACGCTCTGTTCGAACGCGCCGTATCGCGACATTTCCCCGCAGACTGGCGGCAAACTCCCGGCCGTTTGACACCGAACCCCTCCCTTTCCAATCAGCCACTCTGCGACGCCGCTGATTTCCTACAGTGAAATGAAGCCCGCGCCAAGCAAATTTCGCATTTGTTGCCATACTTAATTTCACAGGCAGGCGGATGTCGAGAAACGCGCAACGCGCCCTCGGTATCCGCTTCTATAAAAGGAAGGTCGCGCGGGATGCTCGACTTAGGTGCGCCGTTGTCGGGAATTTCCCGCCAATCACATCAGGAGAGGTGCGCCGAAGGTTGGGAAGGTATGAACGATCGGGCACCCGGCTTCCGCACTGTAAACCGGCGCCCTGCAGTATCGCTGAGGTACCATGTCATATTTCATTCCAGAGCGTCGCAAACGCAAATCGCCGCTGCCGTTGATCTTCCTCGGCAGCCTGTGCGTGTTTGCCCTCTACTACGCTTTCACTGCCAATCAGAAAACGGTCCCGGTCCTGCCGGAGAGCGCTGTGCGCCCGCACCTGGTGAACTGGCTGGAGGACAACCCCGACGCCTGGCCCGCCCAGGACCCGATCTTCAACCCGGTGGCGGTGCGCCGCATCTACCGCCGCACCGATTATCGGCTGCTGTGGTTCGATAACTACAGTCTCAGTGATACCGCCAACGACCTGCTGAAGCAGCTCACGGCATCCAGCTCCGGCAATCCCAGCAGCATGGTGGACTACCGCTACCATCTGGGCTACTTCGACCGCACCCTGCGGGATACACCGCAGCGCCTGCAGATGGCCGCGGTGCTGGATGTTTTGCTGACCGATGCCTTCATCTCCTACGCCCAGGATACCCAGCTGGACAAACTGAACCCCAGCGCCCCCAAAAATCAGCCGCGCCTGCGCCACAAGGACCTGACGCCGGTCAACCTGACCGAGGGCGGCTTCCAGATGGCCAGCGCCCGCGCCGACAGTGCGGACGAGATCCTCTACGCTGCCAACGACAGTGGCCGGCAGTACTTCCGCGGCTACAACCGCAGTGGCCAGAGCGTGGATCGCTCGCGCTACAACACCCAGCAGCGGGCCAACAGCTACAGCAGTGGCTCCCGCTACGGCACCAGCCACTCTACGCGCTACTCCACCCGCAGTTATCCGCAGACCTATCCCCGTGTCATGCCGCGTTTCCGCAGCCTGCAGGACGAGGGTTCCGGACTGGCACCGAGCCATGGCGAGGGTCTGCTGATCGAGGAGAACACACCGTTCGGCAGCGATGCCCAGGCCCTGCGCGAACAGCTGGCCCGCTATCGCAACATGGCGGCGTCCGGCCGCTGGCGCCCGCTGCCCGCCGGCCCCGCCATGACCATTGGCGCCAAGCACAACAATGTGATTCACCTGCGCAACATGCTCGCGGTCTACGGGGATTACTACGGCTACGGCGACATGAACAGCAACAAGTTCGACCAGAGCCTGCACCAGGCGGTGGTGCGCTTCCAGATACGCCATGGCCTGAAACCCGACGGCATCGTGGGCAAACAGACCCGCGAACGCCTGAACATCTCGCCCACGGCGCGTGCGCACATCATCGAGACCAATATCCGTCGCCGGGAGAAACTGCCCGCCAACCTGGGGGACCGCTTTATCCAGGTCAACATCCCCGCGTACACCCTCAACTATGTGGAGCACGATCGCATCAAGCTCTCCATGAATGTGGTGGTCGGCAAAAAGGCCCACATGACACCGGAGATCAATACCCGCGTCGCTCGCGTGGTGTTCAACCCGACCTGGACGGTGCCGCGCAGTATTCTGGCAAGCGAGATACTGCCCAAGGCCCGCGCCAATCCCCACGGCATGGAAAACATGGGGTACCGGGTGGTCAATGGCAGCGGTGAATATCTGCCGCTGACTTCCCAGAACCTGAACCGCGCTGCCGCCGGTGGCTTCCTGATGCGCCAGAAAGGCGGAGAGCAGAACATCCTCGGCCGGGTGAAGTTCGAGATTCCGAACTCGGATGAGATTTACCTGCACGATACCCGCGCCAAAAGCCTGTTCGGCCTCACCGATCGCGACTACAGCCACGGCTGTGTGCGACTGGAAAAACCGCGCCAGCTGGCAGAAGTCCTGCTGCGGGACGAACCCGGTGACTGGAGCCGCTATCGCATCGAGCAGCTCACTACCGGCGACGAGACCACCGAGGTGCGCATGAACCAGAACGTGAAGGTCTATCTCACCTACTGGACCGCCTGGGTCGATGGCCAGGGCCGCATGCACTTCCGCCCGGACATCTACGGGAAAGACGGCCTCGCGGCTAACCAGTTCCAGTAACAACCACGGGATACTGCCCGTCTAAACGCACTTCTCTCACTGCCCACTGAACTACCGGGTGGAGGATCCACCCGGTAGTTATTCCGAATCCCCCGCAAAGTCCCCCTCCGCATACCCCAATCGTATTTGGCGCCAAACCGGTCACAAGTTACCAATTAGAGGCACAGGGCCTGCCCCATCGACAGTGTGGGTTCGCCCTCCTCTTTTTGTGTGTTGACTGGGGCCAGACGGCCCTGAAGACGTGTTCAGGGGTCACAGATGGGTAACAGACTGGGTATTCAACGGAATCTGGGCGCAGCGGTGGTATTTTCCCTGTCCGTGGAGGCAGCCGCACTGGAGGCGACACCGCAGGCATCCTTATCGCCAGAACCGCCAGAGAGCGCCGGCGGGCAGGCCCCGGAACAGCAGGTCACGGCGGGCGCCGCTTCCGAATTCACCACTGTCTCGGGCTCCTACAGCCCCTACACTCCCTACGGGCGCCAGTACGCCCTGATGCGGGAACAGCTGGCCCGCTACCGCGCACTCAGCGAAGACGGCAACTGGCAGCCCCTGCCCGACGGCCAGACCCTGGCACCCGGGATGCGCGACCCTCAGGTCAGGATTCTGCGTAGCCTGCTGATGCAATACGGTGATCTGGGCACCGCCAACGACATGGCCAGCGCCGAACTGGATGCCTCCGAAAGCACCGACAAGAATCGGTCCGCGGCGGAGCACTACGATGCGGATGTGCGCCGCGCCGTCGAGCGCTTCCAGCGCCGCCACGGCCTGCGTGCCGACGGCATTGTGGACCGCACCACACGGGAGCACCTGAACATAGCCCCCGCTCAGCGCCTGACCACCCTGCAGGCCAATCTGGATCGCTGGGAGAAAATGCCCAAGGATCTCGGGCCGCGGCATATCGTCGTCAACATCCCCGAGTACACCCTGCGTCTGATAGAAGGCGAACAGGAGCAGTACCGGATGCGCGTGGTGGTGGGAAAATCCAAACACCCGACCCCGCAACTGAGCACCCGGCTCACCCGGGTGGTGTTCAACCCGACCTGGACGGTACCGCGAAACATTGCCGTGCGCGAACTGCTGCCCAAGGGCAGTGCCAACCTCACCGCCGGCGGCTACCGGCTGGTGAACAACCGCGGTAAATCCGTCCCTTTCAGTGGTAGTAATCTCCGCGCCCTGCGCCTCGGCAGTGTGGCGCTGCAGCAGCGCGGTGGCGAGGGCAATGCCCTCGGCCGCTTCAAGTTTGTCATCCCCAACCAGCAGGCGATATTTCTCCACGACACCCAAAAGAAAGAACTCTTCAAACGCAGTACCCGCGCCTACAGCCACGGCTGTATCCGGCTGGAAAAACCACAGGAGTTCGCGCAGATCGTACTCGCAAACCAGGGATCAAGGCCCGGCCACTGGGATACAGAGCGGCTCACCCGCTACACCACGGGCAGTGGCAGTCGCACCCGCGCCGTCGCCCTGGATCAACCCATTCCGGTGCATATCGTTTACTGGACCGCGTGGGTCGATGAAGAGGGACTGCTGAATTTCCGGCCGGACATCTACGATCGCGACCAGCCCGCAAACGCCAGCGCCGCACAGTGAGGAATGGGGGTTCCCATGAGCAGTAGCACTTTCGCCAGAGCACCTTGTCGACACGCCAGCGCCCGTCACTTTTATGCCATCGTGGCGGTAAGCTGCTGTGCCTTGCTGCCAATGAGTGTCGCCATCGCCGACCAGACGGCGGGCGCCGACGCTGCGCCGGCACTTTCCACACCCGCCGAAAAACCCGTGCAACCACCGGAGCAGGCTGCGCAGGCAAATACCGCAGGATCAGAAGAAAAAGAACCGGCGACCACAAAGGATGACTCTGCAAAAAAACCGCAGGGTGACACCGAGAGCAGTTCGCCAGAAGCCACAGACTCACCCGCTGCAAACGGGAAAGAAGACGATGACATCGCCTGGCAGGAAGAGGAGGCAGAGCCGACGCCGGTGCAGGACACCGCCGAATCGGATGAGAAAGAAGAAAAGAAAGAGGAGAAAAAAGAGGAGAAAAAAGAGGAGAAGGCCCCTGCGACTGGCACCACCGCCGCCACAGACGTCGCGTCGGAAAAACATCCGGGCGCAGACAGCGCGGTGAATTTCGCCACCGCCGGCAACAGCCTGCGCAAACAGGCCGCGCACTATCGCAAACTCGTGGCCCAGTGGCAGCCCATCGCCCCTGGCGCCCCGCTGCGTGCCGGCGACCAGGGTCCCCGGGTCGCGCAGCTGCGCAATCTGCTGGAACTCTTTGGTGACTATCACGGCCTCCCCGGACCGGTCACCGGCGCCAGCGACAATCTGAATCGCCACGCCGAACGTTTTGACGCGGGCCTGCAACTGGCGGTGGAATCCTACCAGCGGCGCCACGGCATGGTGGTTACCGGAATCGTCGACAAGGCCACCCTGAAAGAACTCGCGCGCTCACCCGAGGAGCTGGCACGCGTGCTGGAAATCAATGCGGAGCGCTGGGACAAGCTGCCGGATCAACCGGGCCAGCGCTACATCCTGGTGAATGTACCGGACTACCAGCTGCAGCTGATCGACCGGCAGCGCGTGGTGCTGTCGATGAAAACCGTGGTGGGCAAGAGCAGTAAACGCACGCCGGACTTGACCACCAAACTGGTATCCGTGGTGTTCAACCCCACCTGGACCGTACCCCGCAGCATCCTGCTTACCGATCTGCTTCCCAAGGCCCGCAACAATCCGGAGGCCATGCACAAGCGCGGCTACCGGGTGGTGAAGTACGGCACCAATACCACCACCCCCATCAGTGACGAGAGCATCCAGAGCGCGGCCAGTGGCAAGGCCACCCTGCGCCAGATCTCCGGGCCCGGCAACACGCTCGGTCGGGTGAAATTCGTGATTCCCAACAAGCAGGCCATCTTCCTGCACGATACCCAGGCTCAGAGCCTGTTCGAGCACCAGCACCGGGCCTACAGCCACGGCTGCATCCGCCTGCAGGAACCGGAAGAACTGGCCTACGCCCTGCTCGGCCCCCAGGGCTGGGACAGAACCCGGGTGGCCCAGGCGACCACCGGCGACGAATCCGTCACCATCAAGGTGGACAACCCCCCCAGGCTGTTCATTGCCTACCTCACCGCCTGGGTAGATGCGCTGGGCAAGGTCCACTTCCGCCCCGACATCTACCATCGGGACGGCTGAACTCCCCTGTCACTGACGGGAATCCCTGACCTGAGGGGCCTTCGGCGTATACAGACGCCCATGGAGGCCCCTTTTAGCGCCCATATTGAGTAAATCGTCCACCCCTGCCCGGCACTCCCCGGCCCCGATATCGGGCAATTCGCCCCGCTTCAGAGGCCCGAACAGCGGCCAAATCCCGCTGAAACCCGCATAAAACCCGGCAGTCTTGCCGAGACCCCGAAATCAGCCAGAAAACAGTACCCGCCAGTCGCAGAAAAATTAATTTCTAACAATGACAACGCTGTCACCCTATTTTTGGGGATTTGATTCCCCGCGGCGATAAAAAAAATCCGATTGCCATAGTCTGCTAGAAAAAAATCGCCAGGTTATTTTTTGATCAATTCGCCATAACCACTGATCTGTTTGTAACCAATGATTATTTTTCGTACAGTGCATCCATACCGAGCGGCACCGGAAGCAACTCGAAGACTAGAGGCTCATGACGGCAACACTCACTACTAAACCAAAGGCGGTAACAGGGTATGAAAGAACTTTCACGACGCAGGTTTTTGGCAGTATCTGCAGCAACCGCGGCGGCGGTTTCAGCCGGCCCCGCACTGGCCAAAGTAGGCAAGTCGCGCACCCTGAAAATGCGCAACCTGCACACTGGTGAGCGCCTCAACACCGCCTACTGGGCGGACGGCGACTACGCCAGCAGCGGCCTGAAGCAATTCAACCGACTGCTGCGCGACCACCGCGCCAACGAAGTGACACGTATGGACCCGAAACTGTTCGATATCGTGTACAAGCTGAAAGAAAAGCTGAACTATAACGGCGAAGTCGAGATCATCTCCGGATATCGTTCGCCCAAGACCAACGCCAAGCTCCGCGCAGCGGGCCGTGGTGTGGCGCGCCGAAGCTACCACACCCGCGGCATGGCACTGGACATCCGTATGCCGGGCGTCCCCCTGTCCAAGCTGCGCCGCGCAGCGCTGGACCTGAAAGCGGGCGGTGTGGGTTACTATCCGAAGAGTAACTTCGTACACGTCGACACCGGTCCGGTACGCCGCTGGTAATCACCAGCCGCACAGGCCAAAACCAGAAAACCCAGGCATTGCCTGGGTTTTCTGCGTCTGGGCAACCGCTAACCGGCCCGGGTGAAAGACAACAGCGGCTACTCGCCGGCGGGAATCGTCACACTCACCGGTGTCATCTCCTCTTCCCGCGCGGGGACTTCGGTATCACCGGAGATCAGCCCCATCAAGGCATCGATCTGATCGCGGCTGCGCTGCAGTTCTGCGGGCGCCGCCAGCTCGATGGGGTCTTCCATTTTCAGTAACCGCTCCTCGAGTTCGGCGAAGGTCTGCGCCAGTGCCGTGGTCTGGTGGCGATCCAGCATCAGGTCTGCCAGGCCGCCGCCACCCTCGGGCAGCCAGCTGGCCTGCAGGTTGCGCAGCATCGCCAGCACCGCCTGCTTGGAATCCGCGGCGCGACTGCTCTCCACATCGCTCTCGGAACTTTCCGGCAGTCGCGGCAGGATTTCGTTGCGCAGCAGATCCATATGGGCGGAGCGTATCCACTGCAGGCGCGCCACCGGCGGCTGGGCCAGATAGCGCTGGGACAGATCGTTGGCCGTCAGCGGCCAGCGCGACGCCAGCCCCGACAGATCCTCGCGGATACCCTGGGTAATCAGCCGGGTCAGTTCGCGCCGTCGATTGGAGGCCTGGGCTTCCGGCTGCTCGCCGCCACTCGCCTTGGCGAACTGGTCCGCGGTGCGCTCGCTGGTGGGGCCCCACAACATCACTTCCAGCGCGTGAAACCCGGTACTGGCCTCCTCGTGGGCGGTGAGCCGGTGCTGTTTGCGCAGATTGGCGAGCGTCAGTTCGATGGCGGTGTCGTTGACGATACCGCTGGTGGAATACCCCGGAACCGTATCCAGATAGCCGGCCTGGGTCGGCCAGCTGTCCAGCGCCAGCAGCAATTCCTTGCCCTGCGGCTGCAGGTCCGCTGGCGAGAACGCCACCTTGATAAACGGCATGGCGCCGGCCAGCTCCCGGTGGGCATCCAGCCACGCCAGTTTGGCGGCCTCCAGATGATCCTCGGTGGGGGATTCCAGCAGCTCCGCCACGGCGCGCTCCAGGGCCTGCCCTGCGGCCTCCGCGTCAATCACCTGCGCCTGGCCCGCCTGCCAGTACTCGGCGGAGAAGGCATCCGCTGCGGCCTCGTTGATCACCTGAGCCGGCGCCGCCGGACGGTCGGCTTCGACCCGGGTTTCCGGTGCCTTGCGCTCGCAACCAGCGGCCAGCAACAGGCCTCCGGCGAGCGCCAGCGTCAGTACCCGGGCGAGGGGAGAGAAGGATTTGTTGACTGCGTATTTCACGTGATACCCGAACTCTTTTCCTGAAATGTAAGACCGAAGATGCCGACAGCGAAGATTACCGGGCCAGTGCGCTGACAAAGTCCGCGCTGTCGCCGCGCAGGCTGATGACCTGCCAGCCGCGGGCCTGCGCCTCATCGCGCAGCTGGGCATCCGGATCCACGGCGACCGGATGCTCCACCTGCTGCAACAGCGGCAGGTCGTTGATGGAGTCACTGTAGAACCACTTCTCGCCCTCGGCGTAGCGCGGGTTCTGTTCCAGCCACTGCTGCAAGCGCATCACCTTGCCCTCCTGGAAGCAGGGCTGGCCGGCCACGCGCCCGGTAAATTTACCGTCCACTTCCTCCGGCTCCGTCGCCAGCAGCGTGTCCACCCCCAGCCGGGTGGCGATGGGCTCGACCACAAAGCGGTTGGTGGCGGTAATGATCATGATGTGGTGGCCCGCATCCCGGTGGTGCTGGATCAGGGTTTCCGCGTGGGGCAGCCAGATATCCCCGATCACCTCGTGCATGAATTCCCGCTGCAGGTTCTGCAGCTGCCCGCGGGAGAGTTGCGCCAGCGGCTCCAGGGCAAACGACAGGTAGGCAAAGATGTCCAGGTCGCCGCGCTGGTAGTCCCGGTAAAAGCGGTCGTTCTCGCTGCGGAAACGCTCGCCATCCACGCACTCGCGGGTTACCAGAAACTCCCCCCAGGCGTGATCGCTGTCGCCGCCAATCAGGGTGTTATCCAGATCAAAAATCGCCAGCTGCACAAAAGTCTCCTTCATTGACTATAGGGCACGGATGACGCACGGGTTGCCCGCACGGCCAATTTCCCGCCAGACCGGCACCGCCGTTCCACCGTGAGCGGGGGAAAAACGCCCTCTTTTTCCCCCACAGGCGCGTGATTTTACCCCGCCGGGACCGGGGTTACACCGACCGGCGTCACCGAATTGCCGTAATTCAGTCGCTGTGGAACAATGCAGGACATTATGGTGCGGAGGAAATCCTTACCTCGCAGATTGCGCACCACACTAATTTGAGGACGGTATTTTGGGCGACGGCAAGCAGACTCCCGCCGGGCGTAAAAACCGCCGCAGACCCGCCAGATCATCCGCGCGCAACGAGAAATCCGGCGGCGGAAAAAGCGCTCGCAAGCCGGGCGCGGAAAATACTGGTGCAGTTTCAGACAACAACAGCAATATCGACAGCGAGGGGTTTCGCCCCAATGTCGGCATTATTGTTCTGAACGAACGCGGACAGGCCCTCTGGGCCCGCAGGGTAGGTGGCAAAGACGCGTGGCAATTTCCCCAGGGGGGAATCAACCCCGGGGAATCCCCCGAACAGGCGCTCTATCGCGAGCTCTACGAAGAGGTGGGCCTGACCCGCAGCCAGGTCACCCTGCTCGCCAGCACCCGCGGCTGGCTGCGGTACCGGCTGCCGCAGCGCCTGGTACGCCGCCGCTCCGAGCCGCTGTGTATCGGCCAGAAGCAGAAATGGTACCTGTTGCAGCTGAACGATGAAGAAAGCAACATCAGCTTCAACAACGGCTATAAACCGGAATTTGATCACTGGCGGTGGGTGAGTTACTGGCACCCGCTCACCAAAGTCGTGACCTTCAAGCGGGAGGTCTACCGGCGCGCACTCACAGAGCTGGCGCCCACGCAATTACAATTGGAAAGACGCTGGCTGAAGCGCGACCAGTAATCCCTGTCTGCTCTTGGTCGCGACGGCTCGGTTGCCGCCGCACAGAGCGCGAGAGCGTCGCACAGCCAGCGACGGTACCGCCTGCCGGCGGGCCGGAAGAATACGGCGAGGAAAGCCACTTTGCTCGGATCATTGCGCAGTATCGTTCAGGAAGTAAACACCGCCCGGGATCTCACCACGGCGCTCAACATTATCGTGCGTCGGGTGCGGGAGGCGATGGACACCAAGGTGTGCTCGGTCTACCTGCGCGACAAACAGACCGGCAACTATGTGCTGATGGCCACCGAAGGCCTCAACCAGGACGCCGTTGGCCAGGTGCACCTGGCCCCCGGTGAGGGCCTGGTGGGTAACGTCGCCACCCGCGAGGAGCCCATCAACCTCGAGCACGCCGAAGCCCACCCGGCGTTCCAGTACTTCCCCGCCACCGGCGAGGAGCGCTTCTCCGCCTTCCTCGGCACCCCCATCATCCACCACCGCAACGTGCTGGGTGTGTTAGTGGTACAGCAGGCCGAGCGCCGCCGTTTCGACGAGGGGGAAGAGGCTTTCCTCGTCACCCTCTCCGCACAGCTCGCCGGCGTCATTGCCCACGCCGAGGCCACCGGCGCCCTGGCCAATATGGGCCAGCAGCGCAACGAGGCAAAGTTCACCGGCCTCGCCGCCTCCCCCGGCGTCGCCATCGGCCGCGCCCACATCGTCGCCCCTCCCGCCAACCTGGCGACCGTGCCGTTCGCCTGCACCATGGATGTGGAGGGGGAACTCAAGCTGTTCCACCAGGCGCTGGCCGCGGCGCGCGACGAGATCCGCGATGTGGGTGAGCGCCTGAAGAACGACCTGAACAAGGAGGAACGCGCCCTCTTCGATGCCTATATCAGCATGCTCGACGACAACTCCATCGCCGTCGAAGTGTGCGAGCGCATCCGCCAGCAGCTCACCGCCAGCCGCGCCTGGGCGGAGGTGATGCTAGAGCATGTGCGCCGCTTTGAGGCCATGTCCGACTCCTATTTCCGCGAGCGCGCCGCCGACGTGCGCGATCTGGGCGCGCGGGTCCTGATGCACCTACGGCAACAGGAACAGAGCCGGCGCGAGTATCCGGACAACACCATCCTGATTGGCGAGGAACTCACCGCCTCGGTGCTGGCCGACGTGCCGCGGGAAAAACTCGCCGGCCTCGTGTCGATCAAGGGCTCCGCCAACAGCCACGTCTCCATTATCGCCCGCGCCATGGGCGTGCCCGCGGTGATGGGTGCCCAGGAACTGCCCTGGGAACAGGTGGACGGTGTCGACCTGGTGGTGGACGGCTACCGCGGCGAGCTGCACATTCACCCCGGCCCGGAACTGAAGCGCCGCTACGACGCCATTGTCGAGGAAGAGCGCGAACTGGCGCGCAACCTGGACCACCTGGCCAAGCTCCCCTGCGAGACCGCCGACGGGCACCGCATACGCCTGTGGGTCAACACCGGCCTGATGGCGGACGTGGTGCGCTCCCTGGAGCGCGGTGCCGAGGGTGTTGGCCTGTACCGCACCGAGGTCCCCTTCCTGCTGCGCGACCGCTTCCCCTCGGAGGAGGAGCAACGCGAGATCTACCGCGAACAGCTGCAGGCCTTCGCCCCGCGCCCGGTGACCATGCGCACCCTGGATATCGGCGGCGACAAGGCCCTCACCTACTTCCCCATCGAGGAAACCAATCCGTTCCTCGGCTGGCGCGGCATCCGCGTCACCCTCGACCACCCGGAGATTTTCCTGGGCCAGGTGCGCGCGATGATGAAAGCGAGCCTCGGGCTCGACAACCTGCGCATCATGCTGCCGATGATCAGCGGCGTGGGGGAGCTCGAAGCGGCGCGCAAGCTGGTGGACCGCGCGTTTGATGAGCTGATCGACGAGGGTTACGCCATCCAGCGTCCGCCGCTCGGCATCATGATCGAGGTGCCCTCGGCGGTGTACCAGGCGCGCGAACTGGCCAAACGGGTGGACTTCATGTCCGTGGGCAGCAACGACCTGACCCAGTACCTGCTGGCGGTGGACCGCAACAACAGCCGCGTGGCCAGCATCTACCACAGTTTCCACCCGGCGGTGCTACAGGCGCTGTTGCAGGTGGTCACTGCCGGGCACGAGACCAGTACCAAGGTGGGCATCTGCGGCGAGCTCGCCGGCGACCCGGGCGGCGCCCTGCTGCTGGTGGCCATGGGCTACGACGTCCTCTCCATGAACGCCACCAACCTGCCGCGAGTAAAAGCCGCGCTCAGGGAAGTGAACAAGTCCGAGCTGGACCGGCTGCTGCAACAGGTGTTGCTGATGGAAAGCCCGGAGCAGATCGAGGAAAAGCTGCACGGGTATTTACAGGATCTGGGGATTGGCGGGCTGGTGCAGCCGCAGCAAACTGAGACAAGCTCAGATACACAGTAATACTTATTACTCAGGACTCTCCGCTAAGGTCCTGATGCCGGGTACTCCTCTGCGAGACTGTCGAAAAGAGGGACCTTTTCGACAAGCCCCCATGGATGGGTTCACGGCGTGTCTCGCAGAGGAGTACCCGGTAGCAGGACCGCCACCGAAGTAAATTAAAAGCCACATTACAAACAAAAACGCCGGGCATGGCCCGGCGTTTTTGTGTGGGAAAGGAAAAGGGGTCAGCCCTCCTCGCTTTCCTCACGGTAGGCGTCCGCGTCCAGCAGCTTGTCCAGCTCGCTTTCGTCGCTCGGCTTGATCTTGAAGAACCAGCCGTCGTCGTAGGGGCTGGAGTTCACGGTTTCCGGCTCGTCTTCCAGGGCCTCGTTCACCGCAACCACCTCACCGGAAATCGGCGCGTAGATATCGCTGGCCGCCTTCACGGACTCAACCACACCCGCTTCTTCACCGGCGGACAGGGTCTGGCCCACTTCCGGGGTTTCCACGTACACCACGTCACCCAGGGCGTCCTGGGCGTGGTCGCTGATGCCCACGGTGACGGTGCCATCCTCTTCCAGCCGCGCCCACTCGTGGCTGGAGGCGTATTTCAGTTCGCTGCGAATCTCGCTCATGGGTTATTCCCTCAAAAAAGCTCAAAATTAGCTGTAAACGGCGCGGTTAACTCACCGTCATTGTTCAGAAAATCGGTTTGCTCAAACCAGAGACTTGCCGTTGCGGACAAAGCTCGGTTTTACCACCCGCACCGGGATCAGCTTGTTGCGGATCTCGACCTGTGCGGAGTCACCCACACTCACCGGCACCCGGGCCATGGCGATGGAAAAGCCCAGGGTGGGGGAGAAAGTTCCGCTGGTGATGATACCGCGGCGATCCGTGTCGTCCACCACAACCTGCTGGCCCGCGCGCAGAACACCGCGCTCTTCCAGCACCAGACCCACCAGCTTGTTTTCCACGCCGGCCGCTTTTTCCGCTTCCAGCGCTTCGCGACCGATGAATTTGCGGTCTTGTGGCTCCCACGCAATGGTCCACGCCATGTTGGCCTGCAGTGGCGAGGTGTCGTCGTCCATCTCGTGGCCGTAGAGATTCATACCCGCTTCCAGGCGCAGGGTGTCGCGCGCGCCCAGACCGCAGGGAGATACCCCTGCATCCGCCAGCGCATGCCAGAAACCCGGTGCGTCGTTATTGTTGAGCATGATTTCCAGGCCGTCTTCACCGGTATAGCCGGTGCGGGCCACAAACCAGTCGCCGCGGGAAACACTGCTGAACACCTTGAGGCCATCAATGGCGGCGGTCCAGTCGATGCCCATGACCTCCTTCACCTTGTCGATGGCGTCGGGGCCCTGGATCGCGACCATCGCCAGGTGCGGACGCTCGCTCAGGGTGACATCGAAAGCGCTGGCCTGCTGGTTCATCCACGCCAGGTCCTTCTCACGGGTCGCACAGTTCACAACCACACGATAGCCGGGATCACGCAGGTAGACGATCAGGTCGTCCACCACGCCGCCCTTTTCATTCAGCATGCCAGTGTAGAGCGCCTTGCCGGGATTGCCATCCAGCTTGGCCACATCGTTGGCCAGCAGGGTGCGCAGGAAGTCTCTGGCGCCACTGCCGTCGACATCCACCACCGTCATGTGTGACACGTCGAACATGCCCGCGCCCTTGCGTACCTTGTGGTGTTCTTCCAGCTGTGAGCCGTAGTGCAGCGGCATGTCCCAGCCACCGAAATCCACCATTTTGCCGCCCATGGCGACGTGGGCATCATAAAGCGCGGTTTTATTTCCCATTCTGTGCTGAATCCCGTGTATTGAACCTGTCTGTAAACCCGATGGAGCCGCGGATTGCGCGCCTCTGGCACATGCGATCCGCCAAATAGGCCGGCCATCTTGTGAAAGCCGCGTATTCTACCGGCCGCGTGACTGCAGATACCAGATGCCGATACTCTGCAAAGACTAGCAGCCGCAGTGAAAAATATTACCTTCAGGCGCTTACAAAGCAGTCTCCACGCACTGCAGCGTGCGCCAGCAGGGCAGCGGACTTGGCGTCGCTATATCCATATGCGAAAAAAACACTTTTGGTGCCTGGGGCTTTGCAGTAGCTTTAGCCGTCATCTGCCCCGCAACACCTGCATGCAACGGACATAACAAACGCACATCACTATGGATTGGTCTGGCTGGTTCTCCCTGTTTCTCGTTTTCGCCGTGCTGGCCACGCTGATCTTCACCCGTGTCCAGGCCTATCTGGTGATGATGGCGGCGCTCACCCTGTTGAGTGTCACCGGAATCCTGACACCCAGTGAGGCCCTGTCCGGTTTCAGTAACAGCGGCCTGATCACCGTGGCGGCAATGTTTGTGGTGGCTGCCGGTATCCACGCCTCCGGCGGTATCGACATGATGGTGAAACACCTGCTCGGGCGCCCGGGTACGGTGCGAG
>Ga0207814_100546_pt1 | contig 18985 bp, 18 predicted proteins | sample TtaePargueraPR_7_FD_187755 | JGI IMG/M metagenome (GOLD analysis project Ga0207814, IMG submission 187755) | Aerobic enrichment media microbial communities from Bioluminiscent Bay, La Parguera, Puerto Rico - Tt and P1 (2) (SPAdes) | ecosystem: Environmental > Aquatic > Marine > Unclassified ... | reverse complement strand
GCGGCCGGAGAACTCCATGCCCCCCATCGTATGCGTGTCGATGATTTGCGCAGTCTCCCAGAGTTCCTATACCGCTGTAAATATCGATATTCCCATATCAACCGAAACCCGCCCCGTTGCCCGCGACCACTCATGGAGCCCGCAAAAGCAATATATTTCCGCGTTATGGGAGCTCCGGCTTACGAGGCCAAATTACAGAAAACAATCTGGCTTGTGATTTTTTTTCGATTTTTCAGAGACTGAGCACGATGCGTGAACCAAAAAACTGCAAGATAGCGCAATACCGAAAGATAGCGCAGCCCCGAAAGCGCTGCGGTTCGGCCGCGCCTGAAGATGTACCTGCCCGGCTGCCGCCGGGGGCGTGTGAGGATGCCGGACGAGCGACGCTCTAGTGGCGAATCATGCCTGCATCGACATTCAGCGTCTGGCCGTTGATCCAGCGGGCATCTTCCGACGCCAGGAAAGCGACCACGTCGGCTATGTGCTCTGGCTGGCCCTTGCCTTTTGTCGCTTGAAGCATCTCGACGAACTCGAAAGCCTCGTTGTGCGGGCTGGCCTTGACGCCGTCGCTTTCGATCAGGCCCGGCGTTACCGCGTTCACGGTGATGTTGTGCGGGCCGAGCTCGGTCGCCAGTGCGCGGGTAAAGCCGATGATGCCGCCCTTGGCCGCGACATAGGCCGCCATGTTCGGCGTTCCGGCGAACACGGTGTTCGACGAGATGCTGATGACACGCCCGGCGACGTTGTTCGCCCGCATCTGGTCCGTTGCCGCACGCGTGACGATAAACGCGCCGGTCAGATTGACGGCGATGATCTTCTGCCAATGTTCGAGATCGACGTCGTCCCAGGCGATGAACGGCACGATGCTGGCATTGTTGACCAGCACGTCGATGCCGCCCGTCTTCGATGCGATCTCCGAAAACAGCGCGGTGACCGAGGCCTGATCGGAGACATCGGCCGCTATCGCAATGGCACCGTTGCCGATTTCCGCTGCCGCGGCCACGCCGCCGTCTGCATTGATGTCGCTGATGATGACCTTCGCGCCGTCCGCGGCGAGGCGTTTGGCGATCGCCTTGCCGATGCCCTGCGCGGCCCCCGTCACAAGAGCGGTTTTTCCTGCCAGCCGTTCACTCATGATTTGTCCCCTCTGGTCCGTGTCTGTTGTCAGGCCGCGTGTTGTCAGGCGGCCGCGTCGATCTCGGCAAGCGCGGCATCGACTCCCTTGCCGACGTCAGCCGGATGGCCAAGCGAATTCAGCGCGCCGCCGAGCGCCGTCAGCGCGGCGACCGCATAGATCGGCTGCGCCGTCGGGCCCATGTGGCCGATGCGGGTGAGCTTGCCGAGCGTTTCGCCGCGCCCCGATGAAAACACGACGCCGTATTGTTCACGGGCCGCGGCACGCAGCGCCAGTTCGTCGATCCCGTCCGGCGTGCGGATTGCCGTGGTGGTGGGCGAGGCGATCGCCTCGTCGGCGGCCCACAGCTCCAGCCCCATCGCCTTAGCGCCGGCGCGCGTCGCCCGGGCCGTCAGCGCATGACGATCCCATACCGCTTCCGGTCCCTCGTTCAGGTAGAGATCGAGCGCGACGTCGAGCCCGTTCATCTCGGCTACCGACGGCGTGAACGGAAACGGCTGCTCGTGCGACCAGGCGTTTTCCCAGTCGAGGATGCTCAGCATAGACGCGCGCGGCGCGGCTTCGTTCGCCTTCATCTTGTCCCAGGCACGGTCACTGACCCCCATCATGGTCAGCGCCGGCGGCGCACCGAGGCACTTGTTCGGGCCGGTCACGTAGATGTCGGCCCTGCAGTCTTCGGGATGAGTCTTCATGCCGCCGAAGGACGACACCGCATCGACGATCAGATAGGCGCCGTGATCGGCGACGACCGCGCCGATCTCGTCAATCGGATTGATGGTGCCCGACGGCGTGTCGTGATGGCAGACAGAGACGACCGAGATGTCCGGATGCGCCTTCAGCTTCTCGGCAACCGCCTGCGCGCCGATCGCCTCGTTATAGGGTACCTCGATCTCGACCAGCTTCGGCGAATAGCGTGCCGCCCAGTAGCCGAAGCCCTTGCCGTAGACGCCCGACGCCAGGTTGAGCACCGTGTCGTCGGGCGTGATCAGCGAAGCCGCCGCCGCCTCGAGGCCCAGCACCGGTTCGCCATGCAGCACCAGCGGCCGCGTCGACATCCGCATCGCCGTCTGCGCCTTGTCGATCACCTGCTCGTAGAACAGCTGGAAGGCGGGGTCATAGTCGTAGAGCACCGTGCGGGCGAGGCCGCGCAATACGTCGGAATAGGCGTTGACCGGCCCGGATGTCAGCGTAATCACCGGCTCGGCACTGGCGGAATAGCGCATGGGTTTCCTCCCCGTGGACGGGTCTGCCTGGACGCGGTCAGCCGTAGAACTGGGTCCCGGTCCTGTAGGTTTTGAAGTTCTCCATGTCGTGGGAGAACATCAGGTCGGCACCGTGGTCTTCCGCGAGCTGCTTGACCCGGTTCATGGAGTTCACGCCGGCGACGGGATCGATGTGGAAGGAGGCCTGGCACAGCGTTACCAAGCTCTTCTGCGTATAGGCCGCATCGATCGTGAACAGGATCGGCGCGCGGTTTCCGAACTCGACCATCAGGCTGTAATGGCCGATCGAATGGCCCGGCGTGAAGAACAGCTTCACCCCCTTGGCCAGCTCGACGTCGCCCTCGACGCCCTCGAAGGTCGAGTTGGCGACCGTGGTGCCTTCCATGAGCTGGTCGGTCATGCCGCGCGCTTCCGCCGCTTCCGCCGAGAAACTCACGTCAGAGTAGCCGAGCACCTCGAAGGGCTGCGGGTTGCAGGTCTGCGGGACTTCGAGCTTGTGGCAGATCTTCTTGGCGTGCGGGAAATACTTGTTGCCGCCGCAGTGATCGAAATGGAAGTGGGAGTTGAAGACCACGTCGATGTCCTTCGGCTCCAGGCCGAGCTTGGCCAGCGCGCCGGGGATCGTCTGCTCCTTGGTCTGCATCGGCTTTTCGAAGGGCAGCACCTTCATGACGTGGTCGTAGTCGTAGCCGGTATCGATCAGGAACCGCCCTTCGGCGTGTTCGATCAGGATCGAATAGACCGGGAAGCGCACTTCGCCGCCGGGGCCCTTGTTCCAGAAGACATGGAAGCCGTCGAGGACCAGCGAGCCCCCGTCGAGCAGATAGACCTTCGTATCCGACATTTCCCTCTCCTTCGTTATTCGTCGCACGGCATCACCGCCGGCGTTGTGGCTTCCGGTTCCTCACCTGGCGCCCCGCTCGTATGGAATTCCCAGGGCTGCCGGTAGGCTCGACTGGCGCCCGAAGATCACCAGCATGATCATCACCGCGAGGAACGGGATCATCTGGATGACGTCGGTCGGAATGTTGATGCCGGCGACCTGCAGGGCGGTGGTGAGCGACAGGCTGACCCCGAACAGAAGCGCGCCGAACAGCACCCAGAGCGGCCGGCCACGCGCCAGCATCGCCAGCACGATGCCCAGGAACCCCGCGCCGTTGGTGATGAAGGGCACGAAGATGCCGGCCCCGACATTGGCGAGATAGGCGCCGCCGAGACCGGCAAGTGCGCCCGTCGTGAGGACCGCAACGGTCCTGGTCCGCACCACGTCGACGCCTGCGATATCGAGCGCCGCCGGCTTGTCGCCGGCCGCCTGCAGGTTCAGCCCGAGCTGCGTACGCCGGTAGATGAAGACCATCACCGGCACCAGCAGGACGGCGAGATAGACGACCGGATTGTGCTGGAAGAAGGCCGGTCCGACGATCGGGATATCGGCCAGCAGGGGGATCGACGCGATGTCGGCGGCCGGAAGCCTCGGATAGGTGCGCGAGAACTGGACGTGGTGGAGGAGAGCGGTCAGGCCTTCGAGCCCGAGCGTCAGGCCGATGCCGATGACGATCTGGTTCAGACCGAGCCGTACGCATAAAAGCACCATGACCAGCGACACGACGGCGCCGGCGGCCGCCCCGCCCGCGAAGCCGAGCCACAGGGATTCGAAGGAGAACGCCGCCAGGAAGCCGAAATAGGCGCCGGCGATCATCATGCCCTCGATGCCGATATTGAGGACGCCGGCCTTCTCCGACATCTGCTCGCCGAGGCCGGCAAGAAGCAGCGGGACCGCGGCGGTGACCGCGCCGAACAGAAGGGCGCTGAGGAAGACGTCGCTGAACAGGCCGGTCATGTCGGGCCCTTCATGTCATGCTCTCCGGGCGCTCAGGTAGCGATGGTCGACATATTCGACGATCGCCAGCACGATCAGCACTATGGCGATTAGCACCAGGGTGAAATGATTGGGCACGCCGATCCGCCGCGCCGCGCTCTCGCCGCCGATCGACAGCACCGACAACAGCAGAACGAAGGCGATCGACGCAAAGCCGTTCAGCCGGGCCAGGAACACCATCGGGATCACGGCAAGCCCGTAGGCCGGGTTCCAGTCGGCGCGCACGTTGCCCTGCACGCCGAGCACGTCGACCGCGCCGGCGAGCCCCGCCAGTCCGGCCGACAGCGCGAAGACGCCGATGGTCAGCCAAGGCACGCCGAGACCGGCATGGACGGCGGCGCGCGGGTTGGCGCCGACGACGCGCAGCTTCAGGCCGAAGGACGTGCGGGTCATCATCAGGTGAACGGCGATGACGGCGATCAGGCCAAGGATCAGGCCACTGCTGATGGTCGTATCGAACAGCCGCGGCAGGCGGTCTTCGACGGGCAGGGTGCGGGTTTGCGGCACGGTCGTGCCGGGATCGAGGAACACGAGCTTGACCAGCACGTTGGCAAGCGAGATGCCGAGGAACGTCATCATCAGCGTGGTGATGATCTCGTTGACCCCGTGATAGGCCTTCAACAGCGCCGGGACGAGCGACCAGGCCATGGCGACGATGGTGCACATGACGAAGGCGATGACGACGGCGAGCCAGGCCGGCATCACCATCGCCAGTAGGGGCGCGGCGGCGGCCGACGTCACCGCGCCCAACAGGAACTGTCCGTCGACGCCGAGGTTCCAGATGCCGGCCCTGAACGCGACGATCAGCCCGGCGGCAAGGAACAGCATCGGCGCCATCCGTGTCAGCGTCTGCTGAATGCCCGTCGGCGACAGCAGACCGCGCTGGATGACATAGCCGTAATAGGCCAGCGGATCGACGCCAACGGTAACCAGGATCAATCCGGCGATGACGAGCGCGATGACAATCGGGCCGACGGTCAGCAAGGTCCGGTGCAGGATCGCCTGGCCCAGCCCGCCCGTCTCGACCGCTTCGGTCGCCTCGAGGTCCGGTGACATTTCAGGGGCGGTATCGACGCTCATGCCGCCAGTCCGATCATCAGACGCCCGACGGCCGGGCGCGCGTCGTCACCGTTGTCGACCGTCCCCACGATTGCCCCGCCGGACATGACCGCGATCCGGTCGCAAAGCCCGAGCAGTTCCTCGAGGTCGGTCGAGATCAGCAGCACGCCCTTGCCGCTGGCGGCGATATCGTTGATGCGCTTGCGGGTGGCCAGCGTATTGGCGAGGTCCAGTCCGTAGGTCGGCTTGTTGAAGATCACCACCCTGGCGCCGTCGGCCAGCTCGCGGGCGAGCAGCACCTTCTGGATGTTGCCGCCCGACAGCCGCGCCACCGGCGTCTGCGGGCCGGGCGTGCGCACATCGTATTCGCGGATCAGCTCGCGAGCGCGCCGGTCGATCGCCGCGCCCTGCTCAATGCCGTGTTTCCAGAACGGCGCCGTGCCGATCTGCTTGAGAAAGAAATTGATCGAGACCGGAAAGGTGCCGACCGTGCCCTCCCCGAGCCGGTCGTCGGTCAGGTAGCGGAGCCCGGCGTCGCGCCGCGCGCCGACCGGCAGCGTCTCGACGCGGCGTCCGTCCAGTTCGATCGTTCCGCCGTCCTGCGGCGTCTGGCCGGCAAGCACCTCCGCGAGCTGCTTCTGGCCGTTGCCGTCGATGCCGGCGACTCCAAGCAGTTCACCGGGCCGGATGTCGAAGGAAACATCGGTCAGGCCGGGCGTGACCGCGGTCGGCGCCAATGCCAGCCCGCGCACCGACAGGACCGGGGGTCTGCCTTCTATACTCGGGCGGGGCGCATGAAACTCGTCTTCCGGATCGCCGTGGCGTTTGCCGAACATCAGTTCGACGAATTCGGACACCAGCGCGTCCTCGCCAAGCGTGCGGAACCGTTCGGGCGCGATCTCGCCGACCTTGCGGCCGAGCTTGAGGACGGAAATGCGGTCTCCGAAGGCCGCGGCCTCCTTCAGCTTGTGCGTGATGAAGATGATGGCGAGACCGCGTTCGACGAGCCGCCGCATCAGGGCGCCCAGCTCTTCGATGCCCGACGGCGTCAGCATCGACGTGGATTCATCGAGGATCAGAATCCGGCTGTCGCGGATCAGCGCCCGCAGGATCTCGACATGCTGCTGCTCGCCAAGCGACAGTTCGGACGCATAGGCGTCCAGGTCGATCGCAATCCCCAGCGATTTTGAAATCTCGTCGACCTTCGCGCGCAGACTGTCCTTGCGCGGCCGCTGCCACCACGGCCCGCCCAGCAGCAGGTTCTCGGCAACCGTCAGGGTGGGCACCAGCATCGTATGCTGGAACACGGTTCCGATCCCAAGCGACAGGGCATGGCGCGGCGAGGTGATGGCTGTCGGCGTCCCGTCGACCAGGATTCGGCCGTCGTCGGGCTGCTGAAGGCCCGACAAAAGACCGATCAGCGTCGACTTGCCGGCCCCGTTTTCCCCTAGCAGGACATGCACTTCGCCCGGCCGGATCTCCAGATCGACGCTGTCGTTGGCCACCACGCCCGGAAACCGCTTCGTCACGCCCTCGAGCGCGACGATCGGCTGCCGGTCAGTCGGGGCTGATGTTGCTTTGGACGTCACGTCGGCCAGTCCCGGGACGATTGCGGCGAAGGAGCCGGGAGCGAGGGATCGCCCCCGGCTTCAATCGTCTATTCCTGTACGTCAGACATCATGGCGCGAACGTCGGTCGCTTCAAAGACCGGCTCGACCGTGATCTTGCCGTCGATGATGTCAGCCTTCAGGCCTTCGACCGCGGCCCAGACGTCGTCGGGGATCTGCGGCGTCTTCAGAAGCGTCAGCGAGCCGTCCTCAAGGCCGATCGCGTAGCTCTTCGTGCCGAACGTGTCGGCCTTCAGGTCAGCGATCATCGCGGAATAGACCGGCTCGATGTTCCAGACGACGGACGACAGGAGATGGCCCTTGTCGATCGCGGTCTTGTCGCCGATCACGTCGATGAACAGCACCTTGCCACCGTCGGCGGCCTTGGCGGTCTCGACGGCCTGAAGCATGCCGAAGCTCGAACCGTTGCCCTGGCCGAAGATGATGTCGGCGCCGGCCGCGATCACGCTTTCGGTGACGCGCTTGCCGCCGGCCGCATCGCTGTAGGCGGCGGGTCCGATCACGGCATAGATGACCTTGACGTCCGGATCCTCGGCCTTGACGCCTTCGGCGAAACCGGCCGACTGCGAGTTCCAGGACGGCGGCTCACCGGAAACGACGATGCCGACGGTCTTCGACCGGGTCATCTTGGCGGCCATGCGGCCGGCCAGATAGGCGCCCTCGTGACCCGACAGGGTGTAGTCGGCGATCAGGCCCTTCTTCAGAGCCGTAGGCGTGTCGACAATCGCGACGGGAACGGACAGTTCCTCGGCGATTTCCGGCGCCGCCGTGTTGTAGCCGCTGGCGTGCGCGATCATCAGATCCGCGCCTTCCTCGGCAAGTTCGCGCAACGTGGGCCGCACATCGCCGTAGCCGAGACCCTGCGCCACCAGCACCTCGACGCCGGCGGCCTCGCCGGCCGCCTTGGCGGCGTCGACACCCTGCTGGTTCCAGCCGTAGTCTGTGCCCTCCTCGGGCGTCAGCACGGCGATCGTCTTGACTTCGGCAGCCGACGCGCCACCAAGCATTAACCCGGCAAATATAAGGGCACTCGCCCCCTGGATCAGAAATTTTTGCATTTCAACCTCCACTTTCTGTTCGTAGTTGGTATTCTCCGGCTTACTATCCCCACTCTGGAATTTCTTATGTTCTCCTGACGGTGAGGTAACTCAGTACATGCCAGTACGGCTCGCGCTTGTTTCGTTCCTTGTTCTTGCGACGGCCGCCGGCGCGGTGGAATTGCGTTCGATCGACGTGCGCGTGGGTACCGACGGGCTGATCAGCGTCCCTCTATCGGTCTCGAATGCCGCTTCAGTGCCGATGGTTTGCATCGGCGAACTCGCGCACTGGTATTCCGCCGAGCTGGCCCGGGCGGCGGCCGGCGAGACGGCGCTGGTCGAACTGTGGTTCGATCCGCAGTCCGGCACGTACACGGTGCTCAACGACAAGCGGGAGAACATGCCGGTCGAGGCACTGTGGTGCGGCCTTGCGGGACGCTCATACGAGACGCGCGGCCAGATCTTGCTGGAACGGCGGCCCGGCAAGGCGCCGACAGCGCTGGCGCTCACCTGTACGGTGCGCGACGGACGGCTGGACTGCCGGTAGGACACCATGCCTGCCTCGCTCACTCGCCCTTTGCGTCGACCAGCGCCTTCAGGCGCTCGTATTCTTCGTTGACGGCCGGATCCGCCGTCACCAGTTCGGCCGCAAGCGCCGCGAAATCGGCTTCCATCCGGGCCTGGTCCTCATCCGACAGCGTGTTGACGACGCCGCCGTTGTCCGTCCAGATCCCGTAGGTCCGTTCGACATTGTCGATGCCCCACTGGAAGACGGCCTCCTCGGCCGCACGGCCGGCCTCCAGGATCGCGGCCTGCACGTTTTCGGGCTGCGCCTGGAACCAGTCTTCATTGACCACGGTCACGGAGACGATCTCGGCGAACCGCAGGTCGGTGATGTTCTTGCCGATGTCGTAGAACTTGAAGGCCGTCAGGATCGGCATGCCGACCAGCAACCCGTCGAGCCCGCCACTCTGCAACTGCGGCACGACCTCCGACAGCGCCAGCGGCAACGGCGTCGCACCCAGAAGCTCCATCGGCTTGACCTGCATCGGCGAGGCGAAAGTCCGGATCTTCAGGCCCTTCATTTCAGCCAGCGTCGTCACCGGCTTGGTGGTGAACACCACCGTCGGGCTGTTGTAGATCGCGCCGATCACCCGCAAGCCCTTGTCGAGGAACAGGGTCTCAAGGCGATCGCGATATTCGGGATCGTGGATCGCGGCATCGACATCCTGCGGCGTCTTGAACAGGCCCGGCACATCGAAGGCCTGGAAGCGCGGGTCGACATTGGTCATGAAGGAGGTCGGTGTTGTGAAGGCCTCGATGGTGCCGAGCAGCACGCCTTCGGCCATGCGGGGGATCGGGCCGAGCTGGCTCGCCGGGTAGATTTCCGTCGTCACTGCATCGCCGACACGCGCATTCAGTTCCTCGGCGAACACCTTCTGCCACTCGTGCTGGACGTCGTTGATGGTGGCCGACGCCAGCTTCATGGTCGCGGCGTCGGCCGGGCCGGCGCCGATCGGCGCAAGTGCCGGGAGGAGGCAGAGCGCGGATCCGACGACGCTGGCATGGAGGAGCGATTTGATCATCATTTGTCCCCTTGTTTGTCTCTACAGCGAGCTGCCGAGCGTCATCGACAGCGCCGGCACATAGGTGATGACGAGAAGCGCGAAGATCTGGACCGCCACGAAAGGCAGCACGCCGCGATAGAGCGCGTGCGCCGGCAGTCCCGTGACCGACTGGGCGACGAAGATGTTCAGGCCGAATGGCGGGGTGAACATGCCGATCGCCAGATTGACCGTCATGATGATCCCGAAGTGGATCGGGTCGACGCCGACGGATACGGCGATCGGCACCAGCAAGGGCGCCAGCACAAGGATCGCCGAGGTCGGATCGAGGAAGCAACCTATCGCCAGCAGCAGAATGTTGACGGCGAGCAGGAAGCCGAACGCCGTCATGTCGAGGGCCTGCATCCAGGCGACGATTGCCTGCGGAATGCCCTGCGTCGTCATCAGCCAGGTCAGCAGGCCGGCCGTGGCGACGATGATCAGGATCTTCGCCGACAGCACCGCCGCTCTGGCTGCCGACTGCACGATTTCGGCCAGGCTCATCGACCGGTAGACGAAACGGGCGACCAGCATCGCATAGAGGCAGGCGAAACCGCCGGCTTCGGTCGGCGAGAACCAGCCGTTGTAGATACCGCCGAGCACGAAGACCGGCATCAGCAGCGCCCAGGCCGCCTGCCGAGTCGCCTGCCAGGCCAGAGAGGCATCGAAGCGCCCGCTCGTCGGGATGTCGTCGCGCACGGCGACGAAGACGATGAAACCGGCCATTGCCAGCGCGATGACGAGGCCGGGGAGAATGCCGGCGATGAACAGGCGCGGGATCGACTGCTCGGCCGCGAGCCCATAGAGGATCATGGCGATGCTTGGCGGAATGACGATGTCGATGGCGCCGGACGATGCGAGTAGCCCGGCCGAGCGTTCCCGCCCGTAGCCCGAGGCCTGGAGCCTGGGATAGAGCGTCTGGCCGAGGGCTGCGACCGCGGCGACGCTCGATCCGGAAATCGCCCCCATCGCCGCCGACGCGCCGACGGTCGCGACTCCGAGGCTTCCCGGCACGCGGCCGGTCAGCGCGAGGACCCAGGCGATCAGCCTGGCAGCCATGCCGCTCGAGTTCATCAATTCGCCGGCGAAGATGAAGAACGGCACCGCGAGCAGCGCGTAGTTGTCGAGCCCACCGAAGACGACCTGCTGCAAGACCAGCGGCGGCAGCGGCAGGAGGAACGCGACGGCGACCGCGGCGCCCGCGAGGAAGACGAGGAACACGGGCGTTCCAAGCACCAGGAGCACGACCGGCAGGACGATCAGCGTCGCGGTCATCGGACTGCCTCCCGACCGGACTCAGATTGCGGCTCCGGTGCGTTCGCGGCAAAGGCCCGGACGTCGCGGATCAGGCAGACGAGCGCCACAATGGCCATGCCGGCAAATCCGGCGAGCACGGCGGCGTGCGGGATCGTCATCGGAATACCGAGCGCCATGCTCCTGGTGTCGAGCCGCGCGATCCGCTCGACATACGCCCATGAGGCCTGCGCCGTATAGGCGGTCGCCGCCAGTGCGATCAGGTCGTGCAGGATGTAAAGCGCGTAGCGCCGTCGCCCGGTCGCGTAGGCCGGCAGCACGTTGACGTTGATGTGCTGGCGTCCGGCCAGCGCCAGAACGGCCCCGGCCATCACGACGAAGATCAGCGCGTAGACCATCAGTTCGTCGGCGCCGGTGATCGCCTGCGAAAACAGGTAGCGCCCGGCCGCGTTGACCACGTTCACCGCCACGACGCCGATCAGCAGCAGGCCCATCGCCCACTCCACCGCGTTGCCGACCCGTGCCGCCGCGCCTGCGGAAGCCTCAGGCTTGTCGACGATCCGGGCGGGGGCGGCGGGGGCGGCCATCGGTCAGTCCCTGCCCTCGAGAATGCGTCGGACCGCCACCAGCTTGCCCGCCCGCGCGGCCTGGAGTTCGAGGATTTGCTCCGGCGTATAGGAATAGATGCCCTCGCCTGATTTGATGCCGAGCTTGGAGGCCGCCATCTTCTCCTTCACCAGCGGCGCCACGTCGTCGCGGCTGGCCAGGTCTGAATTCAGGAAGGAGGACACCGAGCTGTAGATGTCGAGGCCGGCCATATCGAGCAATGCCATCGGCCCGACGACGGCGATCTTGTAGCCGATGCCCCAAGACACGCAGGTATCGAGGTCTTCGGGCTCGATTACGCCGCGCTCGACCAGATCGACCGCTTCGCGCAGCAGGGCATAGAGCACGCGGTTCTCGACGAATCCCGGAACGTCCTTCTTCACGACGACCGGCAGCAGCCCGAGGCCCCGGATGAAGTCGCGCACCGTCGCCACGGTTTCCGGCGCGGTTGCGCTGCCCCCGATCACCTCGATCATCGGAATGATGTGCGGCGGGTTCGACCAGTGCATGCCGACGAAGCGGCCGGGCTCGGCGAGGCCGGCCTGCAACTCGGTGATCGGGATGCCGGACGTATCGGTAGCCAGGATCACATCGGAACCGATCAGCGGTTCGATGGCGCGGTAGGTTTGCGTCTTGATGTCCTGGTTCTCGGGCACGTTCTCTATGACAAGATTCGCGCCTTCGACCGTTTCCGCAATCGACGCGGCGAACCGCACCGTTCCGGACCCGGTTTCCGGCGGGGCGATATCGAGGCGGTCGAGCACGCCGTTTGCAATGTCCAGCATCGCGCCGGCACGCTCGACGGCCGCCGGCGCGATATCGAAAGCCGTGACGTCGATGCCGCCGCGCGCCAGCCGGGCCGCGATACCCGGCCCCATCGTCCCCAGTCCGATCAGCCCGACGCGGCCTATCGATGTCGATCCGGGGCTCATCACGCAGCCATCGTGCTCTTGGGGCCGGCGCCGGTCGCGGTCTTGAAGGCGGGACGTTCGGCCATTTCGCCGACCCAGCGCTCCAGGTTGGGGAAAGCCGGGCGGTCGACCTTAAAGTCGACGCAGCGCTTCAGCACCGGCGCGCAGGCGATGTCGACGATGGTCAGCCTGTCGAGCGCGAAGAACGGCTTGCCATCCAGATGGCCGTCGATGATGGCAAGCTGCGCGGCAAGCGCCTTGGCGTGTTCGGCGAAGTCGGCGCCGCGCTCCTCGGGCGCAAGCTTGGCGCCCTTGAACACCCCGAGATAGGGCGCGTTGACCGCGGCGAGCAGGAAGTCCATCCAGCGCTCGATCAGCGAGACCTCAGCCGGGTTCGCGCCGGTGAACTGCGCGCCTTCGACGGCCGCCAGATAGCGCAGGATCGTGTTGGATTCCCAGATCACGACATCGCCGTGGACCAGCGTCGGTACCTTCGATGTCGGGTTGAGCGCCTTGTATTCGGCCGTCTGCGTGTTCTCGAACAGCCGCCCGTAATCCTCGCGTTCGTAGTCGGCGCCCATCTCCTCGAACATGAAGAGCACCTTCTGGACATTGCCGGAGGTCTGCCGTCCTAGAAGCTTGTACATGTCACCGCGTCTCCCATCTGGTGTTCCTGTCCGGCCCGGATCTCCCCGGCCTCTGATCCGCTCAGCTTTAGGGCGCCGGAAGCGGCTTGTAGACGATCGCGTCCATCTCGATCTTGGTGCTGATGACCGCACGCGCCTCGACCGTCGTGCGGGCCAGAACCGCATCGCCGATGCCCTGCAGGAAGGCCCGGTTGTAGCGGCCGAAGTCGCGGACATCCTCGAGGTACGTCGTGATCCGGACCACGTCCGACAGCGTTGCGCCTTCGTGCGCGATGACGCGCTCGATGGTCTTCAGCGTGGCCAGCGTCTCCTCCTCGATGGTGCCGCTGATCATGTCGTTGTTTTCATCCTTGGCGACCTGGCCGGACACAAAGATGTAGTCCCCTGCGCGCACGGCGGGATGAAACGGCAGGTTCGGATTCTTGTTGCCGATTGCGTAGTGGGTGGGGGATTTTTTCGCTTCGTCCGTCACGGCAGCCTCCTACATCACAGTGGTTTCGATGATGTCGACGCCGCGCATCCGGTCGATCAGGTAGATGAGGCCGCGATCGTCGATGGTCACGTCGTTCGACGAAGCCCGGTCGGCGCCTTCCGGCGCATCGGGCAGGTAATGGCCGACCTCGCGCGGCGCGAACGGATCGGCGAAATCGACGAGCCGCAGCCCCTGGGCGAACCAGGCGAAGGGAATGACCGTGCCGTTGAACCGCTCGGAGGGCTGGTGGCAGCCGGTCATCGGCGGCTGCGGGGCGCCATCGGGATCGATGCCGGGGACCTGGAAGGTCGAGATCGACAGCGGATTGGTCTCGTCGGTGATGTCGTAGACCCAGGTAAACGCCGGCGCATGCGGCCTGAGCTTTGCGACGTCCTCATCCGCCACCACCATGACCGAGCGGCCCTTGAGCGGCCGCGGGATCGGCAGGCAGGTGTGGGTGGGATGGGGAAAGGACGGGCTGGTGTTCACATGCGCGATCGCCCGCGGCCGGCTCAGGTCGGAGATGTCGAGGATGAACAGCCCGTGGTGCCAGTAGCTGACATACAGCCGGTCGCCCATGCGCAGCGGATGATGGCAGCGCGGCGGCACGTAGTTGTGCCAGGGATAGTCCTCGCCGCCGGCCGTCCACTGACCCGGGATCCACCAGCGCCCGACCTCTGTGGGCCTGGCGGGATCGGCAAGGTCCAGGATCATCACGAAATTGCCGACATAGCCCTCCGCCGTCGGCGAGATATAGGCGTAGCGACCGTCGAAATCGTAGCGGTGGACCCCCTTACCGCCCGTCATCCACTTGGAAATCAGAGTGGGGTTTTCCGGCTTCGTCGTGTCGTAGACGGCGATCCCGCCGCCGAAGTCCGCCGGGCCATCCGATCCGAACCGTTCGTGATTGATGATCATCAGCCCGTCGCGGGCGCGCACCTTGTGCGAATGCCAGCCCGGCGGGACGTCGATCGTGCAGATCTTGCGCGGATTGCGCGGGTCGGAAACGTCGACCAGCGTCGTGCCGCTCGGCGGGCGCATGTGGCCGATGTAGAGGATATCGCCGTCGACCCAGACCTGCCCGCCGCCCGGGCAGTCAACGTGAGCAATTCTGTTTGTGTTTGACGCTGAGACCAACGGGGGACGCCTCGGCTACGCGACGGATGGAAAGGCAAGCGCACCTCCCGCGCCGCGGCGCGGAAGGCACCGGCATCGTCAGGCGAGCCGCAGCAGGTCTCCCGCCTGGTTACGGCCCCAGCGCTTGTAGAGAAGCAGCGCCTTCTGCGTCGGCGCATCGGTTGCGCCGAAGAAGATCACCGGTTCGCTCGCGGACTCGTTGACGTGCTCGACCCAGCAGCCGCCCGGAACCCCGAGCGTGTCAAACTTGTCCCAGTCGAACCGCTCTCCATCGATGATCGAATGGCCCTTGCCGCTGAACGGGGCCAGCAGCAGGCTGGCCGTCTCGCGCTGGGGCAGGGTCTTCTCGCCGGGACGCAGCATCTGGACGTAGAAGCTGATCGTGCGGAACACCGGGCCGCCGGTCGTCGGATCGACATAGTCGATGACGATGCCCTCGTGCGGGTCGCCGTCCCAGTCCTTGTGCTTGTCGAGCGCCGCTTCCATGTGTTCCCAGCGATAGACCCACATGGGCGACGACTTGCCGCCGCCGCGCTTGTGATCCACGAAGCGCGGCATCAGCCCGCCCTCCCCGTAGATGCTCTGGGAATAGTCGCTGGTGTAGCGCGCGGTCTGGACCTTCTTCTCGATCTCCTTGCCGTTCTCGATCTCGGTGTAGTTGTGATCGAAATGAACGGCGTTGAGCGTCTCGACGAGGGGAAGGTCGAGGACGGACAGATTGACGGCCTGCTCGCCGCCGACGGTGCCGTGATTGTGCCAGGCGTCGTTCGGGGTCAGCACCATGTCGCCGGGGCCGAACACCACGTCCTCGCCCTCGACGCCGGTGAAGTTGCCCGTGCCGGTCAGGCCGAAGCGGATCGCGCTCGGCGAATGCTTGTGCGGCGGCATGATCTCGTCGGGATCGTTCAGCCGGTACGCGGTGTACATTGTGCTGACCGAAGCCCGCTTCGGTGCCAGGCCCGGATTGATCAGGATCAGCGAGCGCCGCTCGCTGTCATCCATCGTGATCAGTTTGGCCGCGCGCTGCAGCAGCGGTTCGATGTCGCTGTATTTCCAGACGAACGGGACAGCCTTCGAGGTCGCCATCAGCTGCTTGACCTCGTCGTGCTCGACGTCGTCGCTGGTCGCCCAGAACGGGAACATGTTGCTGTTGTGGATGTCTTCATAGAGGCCGCTCAGGGCCGACTGCCGGTTGCTGGCGGCGGGGCTCGTCGATTGCGCGCTGGACATGCCGGAAACACCTTTTCTGGGTACGACCACTCATCGGAACCAAGCCAACCGTACCACAATGGTTTGGTTGATCAAGGCGTATATGACCTTACGACAGGGTTGGGATGGTTGACAACGAGATTTACGGATTTTTGCGGAAATTCGACGCTAACTTGATCACCTAGTTCTAATTTTTGAAGTAACTTCGTATATAGTTCAGAAAATTTCTGAAAAATAGCGAATTGGAGACCCTTGGACAGGCATCCAGAAGTTCAACCAGCCATTTAATTGGTTGAATCGCCCGACCAGCTATGCAGCCGCCGTTCGCGCGGTATCGCCGGCGATCAGGTCGGCGGCTTTCTCCGCGATCATGATGACGGCGGCGTTGATGTTGCCGCACACGAGATCCGGCATCACCGAGGCATCGACGACGCGCAGCCCCGAGATGCCGCGTACCCGCAGTTCCTGATCGACCACGGCATCGTCGTCAACGCCCATCCGGCAGGTGCCCGCGGGGTGATGGACCGTGATCGACGTATTGCGCACATGCTCGTCTATCGCCTCGTCGCTCTCGCAGTCCGGGCCCGGAAAGAACTCCGCGCCGACGAAGGGCTGCATGGCCGGCTGCGCGGCCAGCTTTCGGGCCACCCGCATTCCCGCCCGCAGCGACTCCCAGTCGCGCGGCGACGACAGGAAGTTCTGATGGATCTTCGGTGCCGCCAGCGGGTCGGCGGAGGCAAGGCTGACATACCCCCTGCTCTCCGGCTGGATGGCGACGATCCGCGTCGCGAATCCATCGGCAAAGGGCGCCTTGAACGGCTGGAAATAGGGCCAGGCTGCGAGCGGCGCCGCCGTGAAGATAAGCTGCAGGTCGGGCAGCGGCCGGTCCGGCCCGCTCTTGAGAAAGGCAACGGCGCCGCCCGGAACATCGGCCGAGAAACCGCGTCCGGTCAGGTAGGTCCGGGCGAAATCGAGCCCGATCCGATCGGCCCTCATCATCTTCAGGAACGGGCCGGCTTCCTTGCGCCGGTACATGACGATGGCGGACACGTGGTCCTGCAGGTTCTTGCCGACAGCAGGCAGATCGACGGCCGTCTCGATGCCGAATTCCGAAAGCTCCGCGCTGCTGCCGATTCCCGAAAGCATCAGGAGTTGCGGGGAATTTATGACGCCGCCGGCGAGCAAAACCTCGCGCCGTGCGGTCGCGAACCGGGATGCGCCGCCATGCCGATAGGCGATGCCCGTCGCGCGGTTGCCCGACAGTCCGATCTTCGTGGCGTGCGCCTTTGTGACAACCGTGAGGTTGGGGCGCTTCAGCGCCGGACGCAGATAGGCGGTCGCGGTCGAACACCGGCGCCCGTCGCGGATCGACATCTGAAGCCGTCCGAATCCTTCCTGCCGGGCGCCGTTGTAGTCGTCGGTCTGAGGGAACCCGGCTTCCCGGCTGGCGCTCAGAAAGGCGTCGACGAGCGGGTCGCGATAGCGGCAGAACTGGGTGCCCACCGGGCCGCCGCCGCCGCGAAGATCGCTCTCGCCGCCCTCCCAGCTTTCCTGGCGCTTGAAATAGGGCAACACCTTTTCGAAGGACCAGTCGGTCAGGCCGGCCGCCGCCCAGCGGTCATAGTCGCCTTTGTTGCCGCGCACATAGGCCATCGCGTTGGTCGAGGACGATCCGCCGATCACCTTGCCGCGTGCGCATTCGACCTCACGGCCGCCGACATTGTCCTCCGGCTCGCAGAAATACATCCAGTCGTGGCGCCGCTCGACCAGAATCTTGCCCCAGCCGAGCGGGATATGGATCATCGGATCGCGGTCCCAGTCGCCGGCCTCGATGAGCAGCACGGAAACCGAGGGATCGGCGCTCAGCCGGTGTGCCAGGACACAGCCCGCCGACCCCGCGCCGACGATCACATAGTCGTAGGACTCGTCCTGTGACATGTAGTTTCTCTGGATAGTTTCTCTGGGCAGTTTCTCTGGGCAGTTTCTCTGGGTTCGGCAGCCCGGCGGGCACCGAAGGCCACTCGGACACATCTCAACCAAAACAGTCAACCATTCGGCAAAACTGGTTGTCAATCAGAATGTACTTAGCTAGTTTGGTTGCATTCATTGAGTCCGGCTATCGGCGGGCGTCCGGCTGAACTTGCCAATGCTGAACGCAGCATTCGGCACCGGTGCGACGCCTGGCGGATAGTCTTCGGTGATTGGCCCTGGGAGAATTCGGCTTGACAACAATGGACACACGGGAGCGGCCCTCCGCGAACGCGCAGGACAGGCCCACCGGCGTCGAGCATATCGTTGCCGCCATCCGCGCCTTGCAGAAGGAAAACCGGGAGCTTCCTTCCGAGCGCGACCTCGCCGAAAAGCTGAACGTAAAGCGGCATCAACTGCGCAAGGCCTTGGCGGTCCTGCGGGAATCCGGCGATCTGCAGCCGGCGCGCGCGCGCCGCGCGCCGTCCTCGCTGCCACGCTACGGCGAAGAACTTGTCCGGCTGACCAATCCACTCGAGGTTCTCGAACTGCGCCTCCTGATGGAGCCCGGACTGGCGCGGCTGGCATCGCTGCGGGCCTCAGCCCTGCAGATCGCGCGCATCACCAAGGCGGCAACGACACCGGCCGACGCGGAAGCGGGTGCAGTCGACCTTTCCTTTCACCTGGCCATCATCGAGGCGGCGCGCAACCATCTGGCCGGCGAGCTATACAAGATGCTCCGCCAGGTCGGGGTCGATGCCCGGGTGCGGATCGCCCGCAATGTTCCCGCATCCTGTCCCAAGCGTGTCGCCCGTCGCGACGCCGAGCACCGGTTGATCGCCCAGGCGATCGCCGAACGCGATCCGGAGGCCGCCGAGGCGGCGATGCGGGCTCATCTGCTGTCGGTGCAGAAACAGATCAACGAACGCGGCAGTGCCGGCGTGGTCGCAGCGTGAGGCCATGCCGCCGCGCTGACGGTTTGCCGGGGACCATCCCGTGAACCACCGGTTCGACGTGCTGATCGTCGGCGCGGGCTCGGCCGGCTCCGTGCTGGCCAGTCGTCTGAGCGAGGACGAGACCTGCCAGGTCGGCCTGATCGAGGCCGGTCAGATGCCGGCAGATCCCGACATTGCCGATCCCCTGAAATGGCCCGCGCTCGAGGGGCGGGACTACGACTGGGCCTATCGCACGGTGCCGCAGCCGTTTACCGCGGATC
>Ga0207814_100545_pt1 | contig 18990 bp, 13 predicted proteins | sample TtaePargueraPR_7_FD_187755 | JGI IMG/M metagenome (GOLD analysis project Ga0207814, IMG submission 187755) | Aerobic enrichment media microbial communities from Bioluminiscent Bay, La Parguera, Puerto Rico - Tt and P1 (2) (SPAdes) | ecosystem: Environmental > Aquatic > Marine > Unclassified ... | reverse complement strand
CCGCCGGGATCGCGGCATTGTGCGGCAGGCTGGTGCCCAGGGATTCCGCCATACATGCCATAGTCGATGCGGTACCCATGGTGTTACAGGTACCGGCGGAGCGGGACATACTCGCCTCGGCGCTCAGGAATTCGTGCAGGGAGATATTGCCGGCCTTGTACTCTTCGTGGGCCTGCCATACCAGGGTGCCGGACCCCACATCCTTGCCTTTGTGCTTGCCGTTCAGCATGGGCCCGCCGGTGACCACAATGGTGGGCAGGTTACAGCTGGCGGCGCCCATCAGCAGGGCCGGGGTGGTCTTGTCGCACCCGACCAGCAGCACCACCGCATCGATCGGATTGCCGCGGATCGCCTCTTCGGTATCCATGGCCGCGAGGTTGCGGGTAAACATGGCAGTGGGACGCAGATTGGATTCACCGTTGGAAAACACCGGGAATTCCACCGGCACGCCGCCGGCTTCGATCACGCCCTTTTTGACGTGCTCGGCAATTTTGCGGAAGTGGGCATTGCACGGGGTCAACTCGGACCAGGTATTGCATATACCAATAACCGGCTTGCCTTCAAAATGATGCTCGGGGATGCCCTGGTTCTTCATCCAACTGCGGTACATGAAACCGTTCTTGTCACGAGTACCGAACCAATTGGCCGACCGCAGGACCGTCTTCTTCTTATCACTGGCCATTACTGAACCCCATTTATTCTCTCATAACTATTATTGTATGACTTATTAAAATTCGGGACAAGCGCTGCATCGAATTTGCCCCCATATCTGCCATAACAATTCAGAGTGGCCCCATCCGGGTGCGCTCATTGAGATACATCATATTGTATGATATTAATAATGGCCAGCGCCTGAACGCACATTTTTCGCACGGCGCCTCACAGAAAGTACTCCCCCCACCGGTCCCTGTATAGGCTCATATCCAGACTCCTATATAGAGACGTACCGGTGACCCAAACAGCAGGCTAATAGAGAAAAAAAAGCGATGAGACTGATCCAGTTCACCACCGAATCCGGCCAGCGCGCAGTGGGCGCCGTGGTCGACAGTAATACCATCGACCAACTGAAAGAGGTCGAGACCGTTTACCAGCTGGCCCAGCGCGCCCTGGAGAGCGGCACCGGCCTGGAAGCCCTGGCCAGCTCACTGCTGTCGGACCAGCGCCTGGACTACCAGAAAATCGTCGACGACGGACGACTGCTGGCCCCGATCGACCACCCGGAGGCCACGCAACAGATGGTGGCCGGTACCGGCCTCACCCACCTCGGCAGCGCCGATACCCGCGCCGCCATGCATGCACAGAACTCCAGCGGCAAGGTGGAAGAAATGACCGACACCATGAAAATGTTCAAGATGGGGGTCGAGGGCGGCAAGCCCGCCAGCGACAAGGTCGGCGTACAGCCGGAGTGGTTCTACAAGGGCGATGGCGACTGTGTGGTAGCCCCCGAGCAGGCCATTCCCAGCCCGTCCTTTGCCCTCGACGCCGGCGAAGAGCCGGAAATCGCTGGCATCTACATTAACGACAAGGATGGCAACCCCCGTCGCATCGGCTTCGCCATCGGCAACGAGCTGTCCGACCATGTCACCGAGCGCCAGAACTATCTCTACCTGGCCCACTCCAAACTGCGCCACTGCTCCTTTGGCCCGGAACTGCTGCTGGGTGAACTGCCGGCGCATATCGAGGGCACCTCGCGCATCGTGCGCAACGGCGAAGTGATCTGGGAGAAGAGCTTCCTCAGCGGTGAAGACAATATGTCCCACACCATCAAGAACCTGGAAGACCACCACTTCAAGTACAACGCCTTCTGCCGTTCGGGCCACGTGCAGGTGCACTTCTTCGGCACCGCCACCCTGAGCTTCGGCGACGGCATCAAGCCGCAGGAGGGCGACCGTTTTGAGATCGAGTCGGCCACCTTCGGCCGCGCCCTGCGCAACCCGCTGACCGTGGTGGAGCGCAAGATTCCAAAAGTGAAGGCGCTCTGAATAGATCACAGGCCCCGCTCAGAAAGCAGGATCCAATAACGCAAAAAGGCGGTCGATTGACTGCCTTTTTGCGTCTTGCGAACCGGATCGATCCGGACGCTATGTCGAGCCCTTGCTCAGATCGCCACATCCACCTTGCTGCCCTCGTCTTCGGCCAGATGATCCAGTGCCTTGTGCACGGACTTGGACAGCAGGGACTTCATCTCAAAGCGCGCGCGCTCCGGATCGCGATCGCGGATTCCCAGAAACACCGCATAGTGGCCCGGCAGCGACGCCTGATAGGCCGCTTCTTTGGAGCTACTGATACGAAACAGCCCCATTAGTGCGGTCTTGATCGACTCACCCAGGGACACCATAAATTCGTTGTTGGTGCCGCGCAGGATCGCCATGTGGAACTCGATATCGGTGAGGATCACCTCCTCGGTACCGGGCTCCGCACTTTCCATTGCGCGGTATGCCGTCTCCATGGCCGCAATCTGCTCATCACTGGCACGCTTGGCGGCGAGTGCTGCCGAATTGGGCTCGATCATCTCGCGCACCTCGAACAGCGCACGCAGAAACTCCGGCGTCGGCGTGGAATCAAAGCACCAGCGCAGCACGTCGGAGTCGAACATATTCCAGAACTCCCGCGGCCGCACGCGGGTGCCCAGCTTGGGCCGGGACTCGATCAGCCCTTTCGCACTCAGAATTTTGAAGGCCTCACGCAGCGCGGTGCGCGATACATTCAGCTCTTCGCCGATGGTGGCCTCATTGGGAATGTATTCCCCAGGCGCATAGTAGCCGGTGACAATACGTGTACCCAGCTCGTAAGCGACCCAGGCATGCACACTGCGCGGCCTGTTTTCCCTGACTTGTTTAACCATATCTTCACTACCTAGCTTCGGCTGCCAGCTGCACCACCCCGAAATACACAGCATCGGCACAACCAATGGTAGGCAGGACACGGGTGCATCTCGAATAAATCACGCTATTTGACGTACCTTAGGACAAATGACGCGGTCAAACAGGGCGGCCCTTCCGGCCACGCCTGGGGCGGCTCCACCGCGGGAAATCCCGATCCGCGGCGAATTGCTGATTTTTTATACACTTTCTATAGCAAAAGTGCTACAAATATCAGAATTTGCGAGGGGGAGGCGGGGCTCTCGCAAGGGCAGTACCGGAGATGACCGGAGTCCATATTTAGAGCAAGAATCGCCTCTCTAGCCTGTGCAATTTACGCGGAAATCGCGGTAGATAAAAGCGATCCGTGCACAGGGCCCCGCTTTGACTTTAATACTACAATAATATATATATCACCCCAGCGCCAATCCAATAAATAAACCGGCGCGGTGATAACGGTGATAAGAGAGAAATAATAATGCAGAGCTCGAACAAGCTATCCGTATTCGAGAAAGTCGGCTTTGGTGCCGGCGACATGGCCGTCAACGTGATGATTGCTGCCATGTTTTACTTCATGCAGTACTTCTACACGGATATTTTCGGCCTGAAACCGGCCCATGTGGGTACACTGTTCCTCGCCGCCCGTTTTGTGGACGCCTTCAGCGATCCGCTGATGGGGCTGCTGACCGACAAATTCAAAAGCCGCTACGGCCGCTTCCGCCCCTGGTTTCTGTACCTGTCCATTCCCTACGGCTTTGCGGTCTTCCTGCTGTTCACCACCCCGGACTTCAGCTACAACGCCAAACTGGTGTGGGCCTACGTCACCTACCTGTTCGCCACCCTGATGTTTACCGGCGTAGCCATCCCCTACATCTCCTACATCGGCGTGCTGACCAGTGACCCGCAGGAGCGGCTGTCCGCAAACGGCTACCGCATGTTCTTTGCCAAGATCGCCAACGTGGTGATCGTCGCCTCGGTACCGGTGCTGGCGCAAATGTGGGGGGACGGCAACTCCGCCAAGGGCTACCAGCTGGCCATGGGCTTTATGTCATTCGTCGGCGTCGGCCTGTTGATGCTGTGCTTCTTCACCACCCGTGAGCGTGTCGAGCACATTGTGGATAAAAAACCCCTGGGCGAGCAGTTCCGCCTGCTGATGAAGAACGACCAGTGGCTGGTGCTCGCCGGCGCCTGCATGCTCGGCACCATCGGCTACGCCCTGCGTGGCGGTGTGGCCTTCTACTATGCCATCTACTATCTCGGCGGCAACGAATCCCTCGCCGCCCAGTTCACCAGCGCCGGCATCGCCGCCTCCATCGTCTCCATGGTCGCCTCCACCTGGATCACCAAGCGCTTCTGCAAGATCAAACTGTTCAGCTGGTCGCAGATGCTGGTGGGCGTTATCAGTGTACTGATGTTCTTCGCCGTCTCTCCCGGCGATATCGCCCTCGCCTTCCTGCTCTACATCATCCTGTCTTTCGTGGTCGACCTGCACGCACCGGTATTCTGGTCCGCGATCGCAGAAGCGGTGGACTACGGCCACTCGAAGACCGGCAAGCGTGTATCCGGACTGTCCTTTGGCGGTATCTCCTTCTGCCAGAAAGCCGGCTCCGGTATCGCCGGCTTCCTCACCGGCCTGCTGCTGACCTATTTCAATTATCAGGCGGGCGAACCCCAGAGCGAGTTCACCCTCACTGGCATCGCCCTGATGCTCACCGTCATCCCCGGCCTGTTCCACTTCCTGCTGGGACTGCTGATGAAGAAGTACATCATTACCGATGATTACTACCATCAGCTGAAGCGTGGCGACACCGCCGAAGACGCGGACAACGAAGTTGAGGGCGCGCCCCTTAAACCCTCCGCCATCTGAACCCGATTATTCAACTCGAGCTGTAACCGGAGTTAACCGTGATTCCAGAAAAAACCGCAGAGCCGCTGGTAAAACCGCTGATCGAACAGCGCGCCGACCCGTTTATTTACAAGCACAGCGATGGCTATTACTACTTTATCGCCTCGGTGCCCCAGTACGACCGCCTCGAACTGCGTCGCAGTGAAACCATCGCCGGCCTCGCCGATGCAGAAAAAGTCACCGTGTGGACCAAGCCGGACACCGGGCCCTACTCCGACCTGATCTGGGCACCCGAGATTCACCATGTGCACATCGAAGGCCAGGCTCCCACCTGGGCCATCTACTTCGCCGCCGCCCCCTCGCGCGAGATCAAGCACGACCTGTTCCAGCACCGCATGTACGCCCTGACCACCACCGACAGCAACCCGCTGGAAGCCGAGTGGTCCCTGGCCCAGGTGGACTCCGGCATCGACACTTTCTGCCTCGACGCCACCGTATTCGAGCACAAGGGCAAGCACTATTATCTCTGGGCCCAGAAAGGCCCGGGTATTGCCGGTAACTCCAACCTGTACATCGCCGAAATGGACACCCCCACCTCCATCGTCGGCGAACCGGTACTACTGACCAGGCCGGAATACGACTGGGAGGTAATCGGTTTCCTGGTGAACGAAGGCCCCGCGGTAGTCAAGAAAAACGACCGACTCTTTATCGGCTACTCCGCCAGCGCCACCAACCACAACTACTGCATGGGCCTGTTGTGGGCAGATGAAAATGCTGACGTGCTGGACCCGGCGAGCTGGGAAAAATCCCCCCGACCGGTGCTGGAAAGCGACTACGAACGCGGTATTTACGGCCCCGGCCACAACAGCTTCACCGTCTCGGAAGACGGCAGTGAAGACATTCTGGTATTCCACGCGCGTACCTACACAGAGATTGTGGGCGACCCCCTGTGGGACCCAAACCGCCACACCTATGTGAAAACAATTCACTGGAACGACGAAGGCTTCCCCGAATTTGGCAAGCCGTCGGAGCCCTGACAGGATTTCCATTTCGTTATCGTCTCACAGGATGACAACAGGCGGCCTCCGGGCCGCCTTTTTTTGTTTGTCTGTATACCGTCTGCACAATATTGGTATGACAAAATAATGATCCAGCACACAAACCTGGGTTTATCACTGCGCCAAGCGAACTCCCACTTTCTCTCTTGCAAATTTCCCAGCGTTGAAAAAAACACGCTTTATCAGACGCTTACCGGACATTAGCGAACACTGGTACCAGCTTCAGGCAGACCAATCGCCGCAGCCGGTCACGCCACCCCATCTTGTCGGGCGCATGCTGAAATGCAAATATCTTCATACCAAATTACCTTTAAGCGGTAATTTGGTCAGGCAGCAAAGGGGTGACACCCGCCTGGAAAATCGAGCCGGCTCCGCAGTTTGCTTCCCGTAAGGCGCCCGAAGTCGTTCATTTTCCGATGGATAAAATACGCACGTATTTATCCAATGCCGTTTGGGAAATCTGCCACACCACAGGAAGTTGTACTCAGGAATCGGCTCATCAATTCCCATTTCCTGAAATAAAAATAAGGACGAGAAATAGCGATGACTCTCAACAAAACCAAAGCAGCTTTAAAAACCACGTTGTGCGGCTGGGCCATAGCGCTTTGCGCACTGATAGCACTTCCCATCACCGCCAGTGCGCAGGTCGGCTTTGCCAGCCTGAATGGAGGTACCACCGGTGGCGCCGGCGGTAGTAGCGTGACGGTAAACACCGGTACGGCGTTGCAGAATGCCATCGATAACGCAAACGGTCCGATCACGATTTACATAAACGGCACCATCACTACCGGCAACTCCTCCGACAGTAAAATCAATATCAAGGATACCCAGGACGTTTCCATCATCGGCGTTGGTAGCAGCGGCCGCTTCGATGGCATCGGCATCAAGATCTGGCGGGCGAACAATGTCATCATCCAGAACCTGACCATTCACGAGGTGGATGCTGGGGACAAGGACGGCGTCAGCATTGAAGGCCCGGCCAGTAATATCTGGGTGGATCACAACGAGATCTATGCGTCCCTCAATGTGGACAAGGACTACTACGACGGCCTGGTCGACAGCAAGAATGGTGCGGAGTACATCACCATTTCTTACAATTACCTGCACGACAGCTGGAAAGCCTCGCTGCACGGTTCTTCCGACAGCGACAGCGGTAACCGCTACGTCACCTTCCACCACAACCGCTGGGAAAACATCAACTCCCGCGCGCCGCTGTTCCGTTTTGGTTACGGGCATATCTTCAACAACTACTACAACAACGTGGAAAGCACCGGCATCAACTCGCGCATGGGCGCGCTGCTGCGGGTGGAGAACAATGTGTTTGAAAATGCGCAGAACCCGCTGGTGTCTTTCTACAGCGACGAGATCGGCTATTGGGATGCGCGCGGCAACCAGCTCACCAACGTGAGCTGGGAGGAAGGTGACGGAATCATCGCCGGCAACAGCATGGCCTCCACCACCACCTATAACCCGCCCTACAGCTACAACCTGATGTCGACCAGCGAGGTGAAATCCCATGTGATCGCCTGTGCCGGTGTCAACAAAGGCTCCGATTGCGGCTCCGGCTCTTCCGGCGGTTCCAGCGGCGGTGGCAGCAGTTCCGGCGGCAGCAACAACGGCACCGTCAATGGCACCTATCACATTCGCCCCGTGCACAGTGGCAAGGCACTGGACGTGGCCTACTGCAGCAACGCCGCGGGTACCAATGTGCAGCAGTGGAGCTGGCTCAACAACGACTGCCAGAAGTGGAACATCTCCAGCGTGGATGGCATCTGGCACCGCATCTCGCCCGTGAACGCACCCAACCTGGGACTGGATGTGGATTCCTTCTCCACCGCCCCCGGTGGCAACCTGATGCTGTGGGATTACTGGGGCGGCAGCAACCAGCAGTTCCGCTTCCAGAGTGCCGGCAGTGGCAAATGGCGCATCATCAACCGCAATAGTGAACTGTGTGTCGACGTGGACGGGATCTCTACCTCAGACGGCGCCAACATCATGCAGTGGACCTGCATCGCCGGAAACAGCAACCAGCAGTTCGAGCTGATCCGGCAGTAATCGCAAACACGACTTGTATCTCCCCGACATTTGGCCCGCCACTGGCGGGCCTTTTTTATTCTGCCGCCAGGGATTACGCTTGCGGTCCTCACATCTACGACATCAGGAGTCCTGAGGTGGAGATTTCCGCGCTCTATCACTTCCCGGTCAAATCCCTGCAGGGTCACAAATGCAAGTCCCTGTCGCTGGACCAGTTCGGCGCGATCAACGACCGCCGCTGGATGCTGGTCGATCACGACAACCAGTTTGTCACCCAGCGGAAATTGCGCGCCATGGCGCAACTGAAGGCGACCGCCATTGGCGAGGGATTGCGCCTGGAAAATGCGGAGGGCGAGCGCATCGAGATTCGCCAGCCCGGCAGTGAGGCGGAAGTCAAAACCGTGCGGGTGTGGAGCGACGATGTCAGCACGCGCGATGCCGGCGACGATGCCGCCCACTGGCTGAGTGGGCAGTTACAAACCCCGGTGCGTCTGGTCGCCATGGGGGAGGAATTCCACCGTCCACTGGAGGCCCCGCGTGCGGACCGGCAGGTGAGCTTCGCCGATGCCGCCCCCCTGCTGGTGATCAGCCAGCCGTCTCTCGACGACCTGAACAGTCGCCTCACGGAGCCCGTCTCCATGCTGCGCTTTCGCCCCAATCTGGTGGTAAGTGGCTGCGAACCCTTCGCCGAAGACCACTGGAAAACCCTCACCATCCACACCCACGACGGACCACTGGTATTCGACTGCACCCACCCCTGCGCCCGCTGCGCCATCCCCGGTCTGCATCCGTTTACCGGCCGCGCGCAGAAAGAGCCGTTGCGCACCCTGGCCAGCTACCGGCGCTGGGAGGATGGGCAGATCTACTTCGGCATGAATCTGGCGCCCGCCACCGCAGGCCAAACTGGAGACCCGAATCCGGTCACCATACACTTGGGGGATCGAGTGGAAGTCCGCTAGAAGCCAGCAAAAGGGGAGAATATGAGTATCACCCGCGACTGCGCGCAACTGCTGGAAGCCGGCAGCCGCTACCATGTGCACTACGGTGACCGCCTCGCCAATCACCTGCCCATGGTGCTCATCGCTCTCGACAAGCTGACCGCAGCACCAGCGCAACTGCGCCACGCCTTTGACCGCAGCACCCCACAACTCCAGCTGCGTCCCGGCACACCGGTGGACGACATTACCGATATTGCCGAATGCCGCAACCGCGATGATCTTTTCCCCAGCGCCCTGCGCTACTACGAACAGCAGCTCAAACACCTCGGCATTGCCAAATGCCTGCAACAGGAATTGCCGAAACTCCTGCCCTCCATCGCTACCGCCGCCTTTCACGGTCTGATCCGTACCGCCTACGGCGTCGACGCCCGGCACCTGGAAGAAATCGCCATGGGCCTGACCTACTGGAACCTCGACTACCACGAGCTGGCCAGTAGTACGGAGCAGGTTCCACAGCCCGCCGACGAGCTTATTGCCCTGGTGGCCGAAAAGTTCCCCGACGTTCCTCTCGCCCCGGGCAATATTGCCGACCATATGGAATCGGTTACCCGCCAGCCCGGCTGGATGGAAACCCCGATCCAGCCCAAACTGCTCGGCCTGGAAGATATTGCCCAGGTCGCCATCAACGCCTACCTGGGGACCAAAAACTTCACCCTGTTGCATGGCGTTACCGGTTGCCACGCCCTGCGCCTGATCCTGCCCTACTGCGCAAATCAGGAGCGTGCGCTGCGCTACTTCTGGCAGGGGCTGGTGATTGCGTATTTGAGTACCGGGCCGAAGACGATCGCGCCGATTGCCTCCGAAGCGATACAGGATATTTCGCAACGACAGGGAGAGATACGGGAGAAGGCGCTGCACAGCGATGACGATCATGTGATCAAGCTCGCCTACAGCGCGCTGGAAGAATTTCACTACTACGGTGACCAGAAGTACCTGCAGGTATTTGGTTAAACCGCCAGGTATTGCCGGATTAATCCATCGTCGAGGTTCGCCATCTTGTCCGCCGCCACCACAGAGCCTTTTTGCATCAGGCGGAACTCCTTGCCCACCCGACGGGCAAACCCGAGCTTCTGCTCTACAAGAATCACCGTCAGGCCATCCTCCTCATTGAGCTGCATCACCACGTCGCCGATCTGGCGGACGATATTGGGCTGAATGCCCTCGTTGGGCTCATCCAGAATCAACACCTTGGGATCAATCACCAGTGCGCGACCGATCGCCAGTTGCTGTTGCTGACCGCCGGAGAGGTCGCCGCCGCGGCGGTGTAACATATCCTTCAATACCGGGAACAACTCGAAAATCCGTTCGGGAATTTTCTTCAGCCCATCCCGCCGCGCAGGCAGACCAATCTGCAGATTTTCCTCCACCGTCAACAGCGGAAAAATATCCCGTCCCTGCGGCACATAACCAATCCCCATCTTGGCCCGCGCCTGCGCCGGACTGCCCTCGATGGGTTTGCCCTCATACAGGATGCGGCCGTCACTGGCGGGTAACAAACCCATCAGGCATTTCAGCAAGGTCGTCTTGCCCGCGCCATTGCGCCCCATAATGCAGGTGCAGGAACCCTTCTCGATGGACAGGTCCAGATCCCACAGAATCTGGGTACCGCCGTATTTCTGGTTCAGTTTTTCAATCTGGATCATGCTTCCTCTCCCAGGTACACCTCGATCACATCGCGGTTGTTCTGGACCTGATCCATGGTGCCCTCCGCCAGCACCGAGCCCTGATGCAGTACTGTCACCGTGCGCGCGATACTGCGCACAAACTCCATATCGTGCTCGACCACGATCACCGTGTGCTTGCCAGCGAGAGATGTCAGCAATTCCGCGGTGCGTTCGGTTTCCTCTGCAGTCATGCCCGCCACCGGTTCATCCACCAGCAACAGCCGCGGCTCCGCCGCCAGCAGCATACCGATCTCCAGCCACTGCTTCTGGCCGTGGGACAGTGCACCCGCCAGCTGGTAGCGCGCATTTTCCAGGCCGATGATATTCAGCACCTCATCGATCCGGTCGCGCTCGCGGCCGGACAGTTTCGCGGTGAGTGCACTCCATACCCCCTTGCTCCCCTGCAGGGAAAGCTCCAGGTTGTGGAACACAGTGTGTGCTTCGAACACCGTCGGTTTCTGGAATTTGCGGCCAATACCCAGCTGGGCGATTTCCGCCTCGTCGTGGGCGAGCAGGTCGATATTCTGGCCAAACCAGGCGCTGCCGCTATCGCACCGGGTCTTGCCGGTGATGACATCCATCAACGTGGTCTTGCCGGCGCCGTTGGCACCGATCAGACAGCGCAGCTCACCGTCGTTCACATACAGGTTGAGATCGTTCAGCGCCTGGAATCCGTCAAAGCTGACGTTCAGCCCCTCCAGGTACAGGATGACGTTTTTTGATACATCCGGATCGCGCCGCCGCGGGATCAGGAACGGCCAGGCGGTATCCCGGCGCATCAGTTCCCGCGCCTGCCCGGCAAATTGATTCAGACTGTTCATGCGTTTACCTCCCGGCCGCTCACCCTGCCGTCTGTGTCGCTATCGACAGCGGCATCCTGCCGCGCGGATTGCGCGGGTGTGTCACTGCTGAAACGCTGCAACAAACCTGCCAGCCCACGGGGCAGGTACACGGTGACGATCACAAACAGCGCGCCGAGGGCAAACAGCCAGCCGTCCGGCATGATGGCGGTAAAGCGGGTCTTGGCGTAATTCACCAGCAATGCGCCGACAATGGCGCCGTACAAGGTGCCGCGACCACCCACCGCCACCCACACCACCACCTCGATGGAATTGAGCGGGGAGAATTCACCGGGATTGATGATGCCCACCTGGGGTACATACAGCATGCCCGCCACAGCGGCGATCAGGGCGGAGTAGACGAACAGCCACACCTTGTAGCGCTCGGTGCGATAGCCGAGAAAACGCGCGCGCGCTTCCGCATCGCGCACCGCCACAATCACGCGGCCGAGGCGCGACTGCACGATGGCGCGGCTGCTGAGAAACACCAGAACCAGCAGCAGGGTGGTGATCAGCAGTAGCGCGACCCGCGTGGCATCCGCCTGCAGATCAAAACCGAGGATATCCTTGAAATCCGTGAGCCCGTTGTTGCCGCCAAAACCCATTTCGTTGCGGAAAAACGCCAGCATCAGTGCGTAGGTCAGCGCCTGGGTCATGATCGACAGGTAGACACCGGTCACCCGCGAGCGGAACGCCAGCCAGCCAAATACAAAAGCCAGCAATCCCGGCACCGCCAGTGCCATCAGTACCGCAAACCAGAACTGGTCCATGCCGAACCAGTACCAGGGCAACTCCTGCCAGTTGAGGAACACCATAAAGTCCGGCAACTCTGGATTGCCGTAGACACCGCGATCGCCGATCTGGCGCATCAGGCACATGCCCATGCCGTAGCCACCGAGGGCAAAAAAGGCTCCGTGACCGAGGCTCAGGATACCGCAGTAACCCCAGATGATATCCACCGCCATCGCCAGCATCGCGAAGCACAGGTATTTCCCCATCAGGGTGATGGTGTAGGTGCTGACATACAGTGGTGAGTCCACTGGCAACAGCAGGTTGGCCGCCGACATGGCCAGGGTAGTCACCAGCAATACGCCCACCAGTACGGATGTGCCCTTACCGGGCTGACGCAGGTCGGTAAAGACACTGGCAATTTTTTCCAGAACGGGATTCGCTGCACTCATTCCGCGGCCCTCCCGCGCTGGGGAAACAGTCCTTTGGGCCGTTTCTGGATAAACAGGATCAGGCACACCAGCACGATAATATTCGCCAGTACCGCGCCGGTGGCGGGCTCGAGGAATTTGTTCGCCACACCGAGGGAAAAGCCTCCCACCAGTGTGCCCAGCAGGTTACCCACGCCGCCGAATACCACCACCATAAAGGAATCGATAATGTAGGACTGGCCCAGGTTGGGACCCACATTGGTCAGCTGGGAAAGCGCCACCCCGGCGACGCCGGCGATACCGGAACCGAGACCAAAGGTCATGGCGTCGACCATTTCCGTGCGCACGCCCATGGCCTTGGCCATATCCCGGTTCTGGGATACCGCGCGCACATTCAGGCCGAGGGAAGATCTTTTCAGGATGGTCACCAGCGTCACAAACACCGCCAGCGCAAACAGCAATATGTACAGGCGGTTGTAGGTCACGGAGAACACCGGATTGATCGCCAGCGACCCGCTCATCCACTCCGGCGTGACTACCTGCATATTCAGCGGCGAGAAGATACTGCGCACCGCCTGCTGCAGGATCAGGCTGATACCGAAGGTCGCCAGCAGCGTTTCCAGTGGACGCCCCTGCAGGTGACGGATGACACCGCGTTCGATCAGCACACCGACACTGCCGGAAACAACAAACGCAGCGGGCACCGCCACTACCAGGGAGTAACCGATGGACTCCGGCATCAGCTGCTGAATCACGTAGGTGGTATAGGCCCCGAGCATGATCATCTCGCCGTGGGCCATGTTGATCACTCCCATCACCCCGAAAGTAATGGCGAGGCCAATGGCCGCCAGCAGCAGCACCGAGCCCAGACTCAAGCCAAAAAACAGCTGCTCCATCTGGCCGTAGAATTCGATGCGTCCCGAAATCTTGTCCAGCGCTTTGTGTGCGGCCGCCTTTACCGCCGTATCCTGTTCACTTTCGCTCTCAACCAGCCGCCGCAATTGATTGCGCACCGGGGCTTCCAGGCGGCCGCTCATGGCTTCTATCGCTGCGACCCGCTCTTCGCTGACGCTGCTATCGCGCAGGCGCACCATGGCTTGCGCCAGCTCGATCAGATCGGCTACCGCAGAACTGACCCCGGCCTGCGACGCACTCTGCAGCAGGCGCATATTATCCGTGGACAGGTCATCGAGAGTGGCGAGCACCGCAGCGCGCTTCGCGGCCTCGCTGCCGTGAATCAGATCGATACGCCCGATGGCATCACGCAACTGGCCCCGCAGGCGGTTGTTCACGCGAATTTTCTTGATCGCGCGGCGCTCCTGAACGCCCAGATCCGCGCCGGTAAACACATCGCGGCCGAGGCGTTCGCCGCTAGCGTTTTTGCTGACCGCCATCAGCTGGCCAGTGGTCTTGTGGTAGTGCAGGTCGCCCGCCAGCATGGTTGCAAACAGCGGGCGCATGGCGGGGCCACCGGCGTGTTCGAGCTGCTCGACCAGAGAACCGGTCTCGCGCAGACTGGCCGTGGTCAGCTTTTGCAGCGTGGTTTCCACTGCCGGGGGAACAGTATCTGGCTGTGCCTGCACCGACACACCGGCGAGCATCGCCAGCAGCAAGCTACAACCCAGTAAAAATCTTTTCACAGAAAACTCCGTAAAACGGTTTCGGAGAACAAGCGCAGTGCGCGTCTTATAAGTTGACACAGAAACGGAAACAGGCCCCAGGCAGACCATCACTCCAGGTATGCCGGGGCCTACGTCCTGGCCGGAACATGCGACAGGCGAGCGCATCTTCCGGCTTACCCAGTAAACGGCGGCAGGTTCACTTGAGGATTTTTCTTTTCCGTCGTCCGTGAGGAAAAGAGCAACCACCTACTGCCGTCTTCAGGATTACTGCACCTGACCGCTACAGGCCTCGGCCTTGGTGTTGTAGTTGCCGCACTTGATCGGCGCGGTCCAGTCGGCAATCAGGTCCTTGGAGCCCGGCAGGAAGTCGGACCAGGCATCGCCCGGGACCACATCGTCGGTGGCCCATACCACTTCAAACTGACCGTCGTCCTGGATCTCGCCGATAAATACCGGCTTCGACAGGTGGTGATTCTTGTTCATTTTGGCGATACCGCCGGAGAGGTTCGGGAACTCGATGCCGATCATCGCCTGCTCCACCTCGTCCACATCCGTAGTGCCCGCTTTTTCCACCGCCTTGGCCCACATATTGAAGCCGATATAGGTCGCCTCCATGGGATCGTTGGTCACGCGTTTTTCATCGCCGATAAACGACTTCCACTGCTGTACAAAGTACTCGTTGGCCTCGCTGTCGATACCCTGGAAGTAATTCCATGCGGCCAGGTGGCCCACCAGCGGGCCGGTATCGATACCGGAAAGCTCCTCTTCACCCACGGAGAAGGCCACTACCGGAATGTCTTCAGAGCTGATGCCCTGGTTGGCGAGTTCCTTGTAGAAAGGCACATTGGCATCGCCATTGATGGTGGAGACCACCGCGGTCTTCTTGCCGGTGCTGCCGAACTTCTTGATATCGGAAACGATGCTCTGCCAGTCCGAATGACCGAACGGGGTGTAATTGATCAGGATGTCTTCCTTGGCCACGCCCTTGTCTGCCAGATAGGACTCGAGGATTTTGTTGGTGGTGCGTGGATACACATAGTCGGTACCTGCGAGTACCCAGCGCTCCACTTCCAGATCGGACATCAGGTAGTCCACCGCGGGAATCGCCTGCTGGTTGGGAGAGGCACCGGTATAGAACACATTTTTGGAGGACTCTTCACCCTCGTACTGCACCGGGTAGAACATCAGCCCGTTCAGTTCCTCGATCACCGGCAGTACCGACTTGCGCGATACCGATGTCCAGCAACCGAAAATCACATCCACCTTTTCCTTGGTCAGCAGCTCGCGGGCTTTCTCCGCAAACAGCGGCCAGTCGGACGCCGGGTCCACCACCACCGCTTCCAGCTTCTTGCCCAGCAGACCGCCCTTGCGGTTCTGCTCTTCCACCATCATCAGTACCGTGTCTTTCAGGGTGGTCTCGCTGATGGCCATGGTGCCGGAAAGGGAGTGCAAAACCCCCACCTTGATGGTTTCCGCAGCCAGGGTGGCGGCGCTCACCACACTGGTGCCGGCGGCGAGTGCCAGGCTGGCGACAAATTTCTTCATATTCATGGAATTGCTCCTGTTCATTATTTTCGATTCGCTCAGCGCACGCTCAGAACGCGCGCCGTCGATTTACAGCTGGACCTGAAGACCGAGGCTCAACACATCCACATCGGCACCGGCATAGCCGGACGCGTTGGCGTCACCGGAGACGTAGCTGAGGTTCAGGCGGGTGTTGTGGCCATTGACCACATAGTTGAGGCCCAGCTCGGTGGAACTGCTGCTCTCGGCATCAGACGGGCTGTTTTCCACCAGGCGCAGATAGGGCTGGAACTTGCCCGGGCCCACATTGGACGGGAACAGATAGGCCGCGGTGGCGAAGGCGGACTCGCCATCGAACAGACAGAAGCAGTCACCGGTCAGCGGCTGGGAGGCCGGGGTGTAGTCGGCGTCGAAGCTTTTGTATTCCGCCTCCACCGTAATCACACCGCCAGAATCGAGTACCGTTTCCGACAGCATATCCACGGTCCAGCCGGAGAAATCCCCGGCAGTCTCGGCGCTGCCGACACCGTCCTCCTGGCTTTGCATGGAGAGCGCGAGGGTGAAAATATTGCCGAGACCACCGTAGTAGGTGGAGCTGGTGTAGTAGCCGGGGTTGGCTTCCATATTCAGGAAGTTGTAGGCAAAGCGCGCCGCGTACAACGGGTTCTCGTCCTGGTTGCTGTACTCATCCAACCCAATAAAGCTACCCGCGGCATACTGGAACTTGCCCGCGGTGCCCCAAAAGGTAATCCCCTCATCGCGCCCGATCAGTCCCGCCTGCCCACCCTGGTCGGAGGCATAAAGGGGCTGGCGGTACTGGTTCCAGCTGAGCGCATAGTAGGGACCACTCATCTCGATACGGTCCGCCGGCGTCAGCATGCGCCCGGCCCAGATATTGAACTGCGGGCTGAACTCGAACTGCGCAATCGCATCCAGTACATCCGCGGTATCGTTGCTCCGCTGCTGCAGGTTGAAGGTGAACTTCACCGTGTCGTTCAACTGGCCGGAGGTGTATACCCGGATATCCGGCAGGGTGAACTCGCTATCCCCTTCCACCGACTGGAACTGGGAGCGGAAGCCGGCACCGATACTGAACGTCTGCCCGCCCTCGGATTCGAACTGCTTGGCCAGCGCCGGTGTCGCCACTGCACTGCCGGTCACTAGCGCCGTTGCAACGGCACTTTGCAAAATCCTTTTTTTCGACTGCGAACACCCTTCCAGTCGCTTACCTCCTGACAACATTTCCATAAGTCTCCCCTTGGTCTTGGCCCTGATTGGTTATTTTTTGTTGCTATCGATTATTCGGCCGGGAAGAAAGCGGAGCCATACGCGTATTGGGGCCGGTGACTACGTCATTTGACGGTTTTCAGGCTATGGGGCATACGTACACTAAGGATTCAAGAGAACCAGCTTCGACAGATCCACATCAGGTGAGCTGAAGGGAACGATATCTGGTACAGGTTCTCGAGACCTTCCGCGAGAGGGACCTCGCGGAAGAGCCCCCATGGATGGGTTATCGGGGGGGCGCCTAGCTCGTGTCTCGGGAACCTGTACCAGATAGCGTTCCCGCCACCCATCTCGAATCCGGTATTCTTGTTGCAAGAAAAAAAATGACGAGAATCAGGCAGTAGGCGGTACCCGGTGGTTGGCATATTTACGGGCAACGATAACGACAACGAACAACAGGCCATGCGACCCGCACAACAGGTATTCCGCGTACGGCGGACCTACAACAAGTGGGTGGGAGACGAGACCCTCGAAGATTTCGCACTGCGATTTACCGCCGTGCGCGGGCGCCGCTTTACCATCGAACAGGTAGCCAAAACCGCCCTCGGTGCCACCGCCTTCCTCGCGTTAGAGGCCATCGCCGCCGCCGTCACCCTCAACTACGGCTTCATCAACACCGTCACCGCCATGCTCGCCGTCGCCGCCGTGATCTTTATCACCGGCTTCCCCATCACCTACTACGCCGCCAAGCACGGCCTGGATATCGACCTGCTCACCCGCGGCGCCGGCTTCGGTTATCTCGGCTCCACCATTACCTCGCTGATCTACGCCTCCTTCACCTTTATCTTCTTCGCCATCGAGGCCGCCATTCTCACCTCCGCCCTGCACGCCCTGCTCGGCATCCCCCCGGCGATCGGCTACATCTTCTGTGCGGTGGCGGTGATCCCCATCGTCACCCACGGCATCAGCGCGGTCAGTAAATTCCAGATCGGCACCCAGCCGCTGTGGCTGTTTCTGCAACTGCTCGCCCTGGGGCTGGCGGCATGGTTCGAGCTTTCCCGGGTAGAGGACTGGACCCGCTACGCGCCGCAGCACAACCCCGAAGCCGGCCACTTCAACTGGATGCTGTTCGGTGCGGCCAGTGCAGTGTTTTTCGCCATGGTGGCGCAGATCGGTGAGCAGGTGGACTACCTGCGGTTTATGCCGGAAAAGACCCGCGAAAATCGCAAGCGCTGGTGGTTCTGGCTGACTCTGGCCGGCCCCGGCTGGATCGTGATCGGCGTGATCAAAATGCTGTTCGGCTCCTTTCTCGCCTACCTCGCCATTACCGGCGGCGCTTCCAGCGAGCAGGCGGCGGACCCGGTGCGCATGTACCAGATGGTGTTCAACTACCTGACCCAGTCCCCCACCATGGCGCTGATTCTTGCTGGCGTGATGGTGTTGATCTCGCAGATGAAGATCAACGTCACCAACGCCTATGCCGGCTCGATCGCCTGGTCGAACTTTTTCTCCCGGCTCACCCGCAGCCACCCGGGCCGGGTGGTGTGGCTGGTGTTCAATGTGAGCATTGCGCTGGTGCTGATGGAGCTGGGGATTTACCGCGCACTCGAGGGCGTGCTGGGGATCTTCTCACTGGTGGCCATCAGCTGGCTCGGCTGCCTGGCGGCAGACCTGATGATCAACAAGCCGCTGGGGATCAGCCCCTCCTACGTGGAGTTCAAACGCTCGCACCTGTACGACTTCAACCCGGTGGGCGTGGGCTCGATGCTGCTGGCCTCGCTGCTTGGCATCCTGTGTTATCTCGGCCACTTCGGTGACGGGGCGAAAAACTTCGCCAGCTTTATCAGTCTCGCGATCTGTTTTGTGATGGTGCCGCTGCTGGGCCTGGCGACCCGCGGGCGTTTCTATCTCGCCCGCCATCGCGACTCTCTGTACGACGACGGCGATGACACACCGTCCAGCCATACGATTCACTCGGCCCAGACCTGCTGTATCTGCGAAAACGATTTCGAAGCCCCGGATATGAGCCACTGCCCGGCCTACCAGGGGCCCATCTGTTCCCTGTGCTGCTCGCTGGACTCCCGCTGCCTGGACGCCTGTAAACCGGACGCGCGCTTTTCCCGACAGGTCGTGGCATTGATGAAAATGCTGGTGCCC
>Ga0207814_100544_pt1 | contig 19036 bp, 16 predicted proteins | sample TtaePargueraPR_7_FD_187755 | JGI IMG/M metagenome (GOLD analysis project Ga0207814, IMG submission 187755) | Aerobic enrichment media microbial communities from Bioluminiscent Bay, La Parguera, Puerto Rico - Tt and P1 (2) (SPAdes) | ecosystem: Environmental > Aquatic > Marine > Unclassified ... | reverse complement strand
CGGCGTCTATCGCCAGTCCCTCCTCAAACAAGCCTTCGAGGGCAAGCTCACCGCCCCCTGGCGCGCCCAACACCCCGACCTCCTCGAATCCCCCGACCAACTCCTCGCCCGCATCGAAAGGCAGCGAAGGAAACTCTGGGAAGAACTCGAAGTCGAGAAACTCGGAGCCAAAGGGAAGAAGCCAAAAGACGACAAGTGGAAGCAACGCTATCCGAGACCGGAACAGCCAAAGACGACGCCTGAGTTCTCAACACCTAGTGAATGGGTATGGGTCTCGTGGGATCAAATCGGGATGTCCCAGAATGGCAGGGCTTTCCCAAGCAAGGAATACTGCGATGAAGGCACCAAACTGCTGAGGCCCGGAAACCTCCACGTTTCAGGCGAGGTCCGCTGGAACGACTCCAATACTCGACGGATGCCGTTGAAGTGGGAGGAGGAGTTCCCCGGCTTCATCGTTGGCGGAAACGAACTCGTCATGAACCTCACAGCGCAGTCTCTTGCGGACGAGTTTCTCGGACGCGTTTGTCTCACTAATGCGGATGAACACTGCTTGCTGAATCAGCGAATTGGACGGCTCCGAACTGTGGTCGTTGATCGGAAGTTCTCGCTCTACCTCCTCAAGGGATTCTGGTTCCGAAGATTCGTAGACGGATTGAACACTGGCAGCCTGATTCAGCACATGTTCACATCGCAGCTTGCGGAGTTCTGCTTCGCGCTACCCTCCCTCCCCGAGCAACAGGAGATCGTGCGTCTTCTCGACGGGCAATTCGAGGTGATCGAGCAGAACGAACGGGAGATCGACGCTGCGCTGAAGCGCAGCGAGGCCCTGCGCCAATCCATCATGAAAAAGGCCTTCACCGGCCACCTCGTCCCCCAGGACCCCACCGACGAACCCGCCTCCGCGTTGCTCGCCCGCCTCCGCGCCGAACGCGAGGATTCCGCTGCCACCAAGCCGAAGAGGAAAGTCGCCCGCAAGCGGGCCACCCGCCATGGATGACGCGAGGGAATTCTGGATTTTCGCCGACGAGTCGGTGCAGGACGGCGAACTCTTCTCCAAGTTCTTTGGGGGCTGCATCGTGCCTGCCCATCGCCATGCCGAAATCGAATCCCGTCTCGCGGAGCGGAAGGAAGCGTTGGGATTCGGCAAAGAACTCAAGTGGCAACGCGTGACCGACCAGCGGCTTGCAGATTACCAGCGGATGATCACCTCGTTCTTCGACGAACTCCGGGCCGACCGGGTGCGGATGCGGGTGGTTTTCCAAGACAACCTGAACGTCAGGAGGCGCTCGCCGGAAGAGTTGCGCCACGAGCCCTACTACAAGCTCTACTACCAGTTTATCAAACACGCCTTCGGCCTGGCCCACATGCCCGAGCGGGAGGAGGGAACGCGGCTCCGCCTGTTTCTCGATCGTCTTCCCCACACCGAGGAACATACCGCCCAATTCAAGAGTTACCTCGCGGCACTTCCTCTCAACGCCCAGTTGCGGGACAAGAGACTCAAACTCGACCTTTCGCACATCGCAGAAGTGGATTCGCGCGCCCACGTGCTGCTCCAGTGCGTCGATATCGTGCTGGGGGCGATGGCCTTCCGGTTCAACGAGAAGCAGCTCATCAGACCGCCGGGGACGAATCGCCGTGGCAAGCGGACCATCGCCAAGGAGAAGCTCTACAAGCACGTCCTCGCCGAGATCCGCACCCTCAAGCCCCACTTCCACCCGAAGATTTCCACCGCTTGCGAACCCTTCCCGGAGGGCTCCTGGTCCATGCCCTACCGCCATTGGCTCTTCAAACCCCGCTCATGAGCACAAAAAGGCACTCCGCTGAACCTACATCAATACCCGACGCAGAGCGTTGGGGTTCGGTCCATTGGAGTGCAAGGAGAAGATGCCGTCGACCACCGGTGCGGTCAACGCCCAAGTGGACGAATGTCAAGCGTGCCGGCCGGGGAAATGTCGGAAATTTGATTCGATTGAGGATCTCCGAGTGCGTTCTTGTTCAACGAGTTGGAGCGCCTTGGGCTGAAGAACCAATGCTCGCCCCCATCTGCTCCCTCCCCGAGCAACAGGAGATCGTGCGCCTTCTCGACGGGCAATTCGAGGTGATCGAGCAGAACGAGCGGGAGATCGGCGCCGCGCTCACCCACGCCCGCTTGAGTGAGCTCACAGGGTTGCACCCCAGCGACGTCACCAAGTCTCTCCGCAGCCTGGTCAGCAAGGGGTTCTTGGTATCGGAGGGCTCAGGCCGAGGTACCGTTTACCGGTTCAAGGGGACTCCTAAGATCACCTCGGAAGACGTTTTTAGCGATCCGGGCTCCCCGAATTCCGAACCGAGCTCCCCGAATTTGGTGTCGAGCTCCCCGAATTTCCCAGAGGAGCGTCCGGGCAAGGACCCCGAAGAATCCGAGAGAGACGCGCACGGTCGATTGATTTCCAGTCACTTCTCAATGCCCTTCGTCGATGGACTGGACCACTTGGCACCCACTTTCAGGGAACATCTGGAACAGCTCGCAGATTCTCCCCGCAGCTCCCGGAAGATCGACCGAGAGCAGATGATTGAGACCCTCCTCCGGCTCTGCGATGGGCACTGCATCCGCCTGGATAGCCTCGCCTGTCTGGTGGACCGCAAACCGGCCACCCTTCAAGGCCAATACCTGACCCAGCTCTGCCGCGACCAGAAGCTGCGGATGGCCTTTCCCGACAAACCCAACGACCCTCGGCAGGCTTACACTAGGGCCTAAACGGATTCTCTTCGATTTCATCCGTCCAATCATGACCACCGACACCATCGTCTCCAAAGTCTGGAGCTTCTGCCATACTCTCCGCGACGACGGCGTGGGCTACGGCGACTACCTCGAGCAGCTCACCTACCTCATCTTCCTCAAGATGGCGGACGAGTATGCCAAGCCGCCCTACAAGCGGGATGTCGGCGTCCCCAAAAAATACAACTGGGCCTCCCTGCGCGCCCTCAAGGGAGCCGAGTTGGAGGGCCACTACATCGAGATCCTGCGGGAGCTGGGGACCGAGAAGGGCATGCTCGGCCAGATTTTCACCAAGGCCCAGAACAAGATCCAGGACCCCGCCAAGCTCGCCCGCGTCATCGAGATGGTGAACGACACCCAGTGGACCACGCTGGATGCCGACGTGAAGGGCGACATCTACGAGGGCATCCTCGAGCGCAACGCCGAGGACACGAAGTCCGGCGCGGGCCAATATTTCACCCCGCGCTCCCTGATCGCCGCCATGGTCGAATGCGTCGCGCCCGGGCCGGGCAAGACCATCGCCGATCCCGCCTGCGGCACCGGAGGATTCTTCCTCTCCGCCTACGACTACCTGGTGAAGCACCACAAGCTGGACAAGGCGCAGAAGGCTTTCCTCAAGACCAAGACCTTCCACGGCAACGAGATCGTCCCCGGCACCCGCCGCCTGTGCCTGATGAACCTCTTCCTGCACAACATCGGCGAGATCGACGGCGAAAGCCTCGTTTCCCCGACCGATGCCCTGGTCATGCAGCCCTCGCAGACGGTCGACTACGTCCTCGCCAACCCGCCCTTCGGGAAGAAGAGCAGCATGACCTTCACCAACGAGGAGGGTGAGCAGGAGAAGGACGAACTCACCTACAACCGCCAGGACTTCTGGGCCACCACCTCGAACAAGCAGCTTAACTTCCTCCAGCACATTCGCTCGATGCTCAAGACCACCGGCCAGGCCGCCGTGGTCCTGCCCGACAACGTCCTCTTCGAGGGCGGGCCCGGCGAGGCTGTCCGCCGGAAACTCATGGAGACCTGCGACCTTCACACCATCCTCCGCCTCCCCACCGGCATCTTCTACGCCCAGGGGGTGAAGGCCAACGTCCTGTTCTTCGACAACCGCCCGGCCAGCAAGGACGTGGCCACCAAGGAGGTCTGGTATTACGACTACCGCACCAACATCCACCACACCCTCAAGCGCAACCCGCTGCGCCTGGAGAACCTTCGCGAGTTTATCGACTGCTATCGACCCGGCAGCCGCCACAAGCGCAAGTCCACCTGGGACGCCGAGAAGAATCCCGAGGGCCGCTGGCGAGAATACACCTACGACGAACTCGCCGCCCGCGACAAAACCAGCCTCGACCTCTTCTGGCTCAAAGACGACTCCCTCGCCGACCTCGACAATCTCCCCGAGCCCGCCGACCTCGCCGAGGAGATCATCGAGAATATCGAAGCCGGCCTGGCAAGTTTCCGGACCGTCGCCGCGGCCTTGCCGGAATCGGTATGATCCAAATCTCCAACCAGGACTTCGAGGCAGCGTTTCGATACTTCGAAGAGGCGGTCGCAAGTCACAAACGCTCGCTCGGCCCTTTCCAGGACTTCCGCACCGGACTCGCCGAGGAGTGGGAGAGCTACAAGGTCTGGCTCCACCACGAAGCGCGGGGGCGGCTCAAGGCCGGCGACTGGAAGCCAGGCTGGGCAGGCAGCGGAAAGATCCTGGATCACGTGCTCGCCGCGATCCGGATCAAGGAGGACAAGGAGCGGCGCAACAACATCGTCGAATGGGAACCCAAGAGGGGCGACAAGAGCACGTCGATCGTCCGTCTGCTCGAGGCCCGCAAGCAGCCCTCGTTGCGGCAGGAGGCGGAGAACCTGCTCTTCCGCCTCTTTCGTGAAGCGGGCGATCCCGAACCCGTCTTCAATGAGCTGACGGAAGCCTTCGGCCGCCGTTACGATCTCATTTCCTACCTGTTCTTTCTCCGCGACTGGCACCAATTCATGCCCGTTAGGTCGAGCATCTTTCCCAACGCTTTCGAGAAGCTCGGCGTGCCCCATCAGATGAGCATGCGCTGCGGCTGGGAGAACTACCAGGGCTTCCTTGAGCGGCTGCATGAGGTGCGCAGGCATCTTGAACGGGTAGTTCCCGACAGGATCCGGCTGATCGATGCTCACTCCTTCTGCTGGATGCTCGCCACGCTTCCGGCCCCAGGCCCCTCCAAACGCCCGAAACCGGTATTCGTCGAACTGCTACCCGAGGCGGCTGATCATCATGGCGGTCATGACGGTGACAAGCCGCCGCTTTCCCAAGCGCAGCTCGACGAATTGCTCTCCGCTCGGCGGCGCATCGGGATGAAGGCCGAGCGCATCGTTCTGGACGCCGAAAGAGAACGCCTCCGCGATGCCGGCAGACCCGATCTCGCGGATCAGGTCCGATCAGTGAGCGACAACACCGCTCTAGGCTACGATATCGATTCATTTCACCTGGATGGCAGGTCGAAGCCGATTGAAGTCAAAGCCTGCTCTCGGTCGGGCGGTAGCATTGGGTTTTTCCTCTCCATCAACGAACTCCGGGTGAGTCGTCGCCGCGGTGGCTATACATTCGCCCTCGTCACCGAGATCGACGAAACCTCACCCACGGTAATGGAGTTCGCCGGCAGCGAACTGCCGAAAGGCGCCCTTCTGCCGATTGAATACGCGGTGCGATTGAAGGGCTAGGACCCGAGGAAGGGGTGCCGGTGCCGTGCGGCGAGCGCGTGGAGATCATAGTGGTTCCGGTCGATCATCTCGGATCCGTTGTGGAGCCGCATGCCGATTCGGTAATCAGGGACACGTTCTTGTTGCCGGGTGCCGGCCCGGTTAGTACCCGGACCATGAACTGCTTGACGTGGAACGTGGAGTGGGCCCGGCCGGACACCCGACGGGGTGAGCGGATTCGAGAGGCGATCGAAGAGAAGACCGCGGACGTGATCTGCTATACCGAAGTGATCCGCGACCTCGTGCCCGAGGGGCATCGCGTCGAGGCGGATCCGGACTACGGCTACCCGCACAACGGAACCCGCCGGAAGGTGATGCTCTGGAGTAGGCGCCCGTGGACCGAGGTCGACCTGATCGGAGACCCGATGCTTCCTTCCGGGCGCTTCGCATCGGGGGTCAGCGGAGGCATCCGCTTCGTCGGAGTCTGTATCCCGTGGCGGGACGCTCATGTGACCTCCGGGCGCAAGGATCGCGCTCGCTGGGAGGATCACGTGCGCTATTGCGAGGGGCTCGCGCGGATTCTTCGACGCTACGTCGAGCGGGGTGTGCCGGTATGTGTCTTGGGCGACTTCAATCAGCGGATTCCCCGCTTCAAGCAGCCTCAGAGGGTGGCCGAAGCTCTCTGTGCGGTCTTTCCCCCGGGGTTCAAGATTGCGACCGAGGGAGTGACCGACAGCGACGGCTTGCTGCTGATCGATCACTTGGCGGTATCACCCGGGCTGGGGGTCTCGATCACCAGCGTGATTCCACGGGTGTCCCCGGACGGTACCAGGCTGTCCGATCACGTCGGAGTCGCCGCGGTGCTAGAGGTCGACCGGAACTAAGAGCCATGAGGAGGACAAGGGAGATCGGCGGATGAGCAATTGGCCCTTTCAGCCAGCCCGGCGCCACAGGGAGTCTTGGACTTAGCGGTCGCCGGTTTCCGACGGGGTGTTCCGCCCCTGGATTCTACTTTCCGTTTACTTTCCGTTTCGCGGTGCGTTTTTGGGCGTTTTTGGGCGCTGAGGGCTCACACTCATCAATCGCCGACGGCGTCGCAATGCTCTCAAAATGAGCGAGTTAGGCTGGAGGCGGAGGTGGGAATCGAACCCACGAATGGAGGTTTTGCAAACCTCTGCCTTACCACTTGGCTACTCCGCCGTGACGCCTGCGGCGCGGGACGGGTGTGTTACGGTGGCTCCGGGGCGGTGTCAATGCCGGGCTTGGGGGCGAGAGCGGCGATCGACCGGCCCCGTCGGGGCGAATGGGGTTGGCAGCGGGGCGCTTCGCCGCTTGCCTTCGCCATGGCCGATCCCGTCCGCGAGCTTTACTCCGAGCATCGCTATCCCGCGCTGTCACATTCGGAGACCGATCCGGCCGTCCTTTGCGTGAGCGCCCGCTGTGGCGGACTGAATTCGCCCGCCTTGCCGGCGGAGTGCCGGGTGGTCGAGGTAGGCTGCGCCTCCGGGCACAACCTCCTGGCCCTCGCCGAGCGCTACCCGGAGAGCCGGTTCACCGGGGTCGACTTCTCGGACACCGCCATTCGCGTCGCACGCCGGGCCGCCGAGGCCGCGGAACTGGCCAACATCGGCTTCGAGCATGCCGACCTCACCGACTGGGACCCGGGCGACCGCGGGTTCGACTACTTCATCGCCCACGGGATGCTGTCGTGGGTCGACGACCCGCGGAAGGAGAGGCTGCTCGCGCTGGCGGGCCGCTGCCTGGCGCCGGACGGGGTGGCGTGCCTCAGCTACAACACGCTCCCCGGCTGGGCACTGCGCAAGGAGGCGGCGGCGATGGTCCGCGCGCTGCCGGCGCTCACGCCGAAGGGCGGCGGCCTCGGGGAACTGCTTGGCGCGCTCGAGGAAGCCGCCGCGCTCGGCGACAAGCCCTACGCGCGGCACCTGGCGTCGATCTTCGCCGCGATGCGCGCGAAGGGCGAGGCGCTGCTGCCCTTCGACGAACTGGCGCCGTGCTGCGACCCGCTCCACTTCGCCGAGGTGGTCGAGCGGGCCGCGGGGCAGGGGCTGGGCTACCTCGGCGAGTCGACCCTGCCGGCCAACCTGCCGCCGGGCCTGCCACCGGAGACCCTGAACCGGCTGCGGCCGCTCGACGGCGACCCGGTGCGGTTCCAGCAGACGCTCGACCTGCTCTCGGGGCGGACCCACCGGACCAGCCTCTTCTCGCGGGCCGGGCAGGCGCTCGAACCGCCGACGACCGCGGTGGTGCTGCACTTCGCGGTGCGGTTGATGGACCACGCCCTGCCGCCCGAGGCGACGCCGGGCGAGGTGCTCGGGCTGTTCCACGCGTCGCTGGCGGCCGCCTCGCCGTCCTGCGTGAAGGTCAGCCGGCTGATGGAACAGACCGCGGGTCGGCTGGGGTCGCGGTGGGAACCGACGCGGGCCTCGAAGGAAATCGCCGGCTGGCTCTACCAGGCGGCCCGCTTCGGGTGGGTCGAGCTGAGGGCGGACGAACTCGAGGTGGAGCCGGTGCCGCCCGAGCGGCCGCGGCTGTCGCCGCTCAACCTCCACCACGCGCGCGAGGGGCTCGGGCTGGTCGACGGCTTCCATCGTACTTGCGGGTTCCCGGAGCCGCACCGCGCGGTGGTGGCGGCGCTCGACGGGTCCCGCACCCGGTCCGAGCTGGAGCAGTTCGCCGGCGACGCCGCACCCGACCTGCACTTCGGGCCGTGGCTCGTGCACCTCGCGTCGCGGGGGCTGTTCCCGGCCGGCTGAGCCGCCTCACTTGGCTTCCAGACCGGCGAGCCAGTCGGAAACGTCGTCGAACATCTCCTCGTTGACCTCGTCGTACATCAGGAGGTGGTGGCCCTCCGGGTAGAACTGGCGGCGGCTGGGCGTGTCGTCCGGGATGTGCCCGGCGAAGGCCTTGACGTCGTCGGCGGAGGTGAAGAAGTCCTTGCCGCCGTGAAGGACGAGGGTCGGCACCGCGAAGGTCGCCGCGCAGTCGTCCATGTCGTCGATCATGTCCCCGAGCGCCGCGAGCAGGCGCAGGGTGTGCTCCTCGATGTGCCAGGCGTTGGTCTGCGACTGCTCGGAGTGGAAGGAGTCGGCGGTCATCTGCACGTCCTGCCCGCCCGAGAGCGCGTCGAGGGTGACCCGGGCGCGCGGGGCGAGCTTGGCGACGCCCCGGACGAGCTCCTTCTTCCACTCCGGGAAGTCTTCGCGGAAGGTCACCACCGGCGAGGTCAGGCCGATGGCGTCGCAGGGCGGGTTGCGGCCGGCGAGCACGTCCTCGCGGTAGGTGTTCGAGAGGATCAGCGCGCCCATGCTCTCGCCGAACCACACGAGGGCGGCGTCGGGGTGCTCGCCGCGGACCAGGTCGGTGAAGGCGTGGAGGTCGCGCGACCAGTTGGCGGGGTCGTCGATGTCGCCCCGCCGCTCCTTCATCGGGTCGCGTCCCTGTCCGCGCAGCTCGTAGGCGTAGACCGCGGTCCGCGGTTGGTGCCGCAGCAGGTGGGCGGCGAGGTTCTCGTAGTCGATCGAGGCGCCGCAGAAGCCGTGGAGGGCGATGACCACCGTGTCGGGCTCGACCCCGGGCCGCGCCCACTTGCGGTACTGGAAGGTCTCGTTCCGGACCGCCTCCTCGGGACCGGCGGTGACGAGGGTGTAGCTCGGCGCGCAGCTCGCCACGGCAAGGGCGAACAGCAGCGGGATCAGGCGGCGCCGCAGGCGGTTCGTGGCATCGGAGGCGCGCTTCATCGACGGGGATGATCGCCCGGATTCGCGCGCGGAGCAATGCCGCGTTTCGGCAGGGTTCCATTTACTTTTTGACACAAAGTAAAGGGTCGGGTAGTGGCTGGGGCGGCATGAAGACGATGATGATTTCGCTTTGGATGCTGGCGCTGGCCGCCGGCTTCGTGATGGGGGCCGGACTGGCGCCCGGGGACCGGATCGAGCTCACGCTCCGCGGGGTCGATGTCGCGGAGCAGCAGAAGGTCAGCGGCTCTTACACGGTCGGCGACGACGGGACGGTGGCACTGCCGCTGCTCGACGGCGGCCGGGTGAGGGCCGGGGGGCTGTCCCCCGACCAGTTCGCCCGCGCGGTCGAGTCGGCCTACCGCAAGGCCGGCATCTACACCGGGCCGGTGGTGGACGTCCGGGCCGCCAAGGACCAGCCGCTCGACGGCGCGACGGTGAGCGTGGGAGGTCACGTCAAGCGGGCCGGGCGGGTGCCGTTCCGGCAGGGGATGACGATGCTCGAGGCGATCAATGCGGCCGGTGGCCGCGACGCCTTCGGGAGCCGCAACGTGATGCTGTTCCGGGGCGGGCGGCAGTACTGCCTCGACTTCGAGAAGCTGCACCACAAGAACGTGATGCTGCACGCGAGCGACTCGGTGAACGTCGAGCAGAACAGCCTGATCGACCGTTGGAAGGGCAAGGAGGAGCAGCTGCGGGCCCTGTTCCCGGAGAAGGCGGAGTGAGGGGGCGCGGCCGCGAGACCGCCGGGCGGCGGGATGGCGCCCGGATGGCGCCACTCGGTCAGAGCTCGATCGTCTCGCCGATGCCGGGCAGGAGCAGCTCGATGCCGCGGTCGGCGAACTCGCCCCTGGCCTTCTCGTGGTCGATCTCGATCGGCGGGAAGGTGTCGTAATGGACGCCGACGGCGGTCTTCACGCCGCTCCACTCGGCCGCCAGCGCGGCGTCGGCCGGGCCCATGGTGAAGTTGTCGCCGATGCAGAGGACGGCGAAGTCGAGCCGGTGGCGCTCGCCGAGGATCTTCTGGTCGGCGTGCAGTGCGGTGTCGCCGGAAACGTAGAACGCGGTGTCCGCGGCCTCGACGACGAAGCCCCCGGGGTTGCCGCCGTAGGAGCCGTCGGGAAGGCTCGAGGAGTGGACGGCGTTCACGTACTTGACCCGTCCAAAGGGGAAGTCGTGGCCGCCGCCGTGGTTCATCGGGTGGGCCTTGTCGATGCCCTTCTGCTGGAACCAGCCGACGATCTCGAAGTTCGACACCAGGGTGGCGCCGGTGCGGCGGAGGATCGACTCGGCGTCGGCGACGTGGTCGGCATGGCCGTGGGTCAGCAGCAGGTAGTCCGCGCCGATCGAGTCGACGTCGATCCCGCCGGCCCGCTCGTTGGGCGTGATGAAGGGGTCGAAGAGGAGCTTCGTTCCGTCGGCGAGTTCCACCGCGAAACTCGCATGGCCGTAGTAGGTGAGTCGGGGCATGGCGGGGTCGATGGGTGGGGGCGGCTCACTCGCCCTCCGGCAGCGGGAAGGGGAGGCCGCCGGGGTGGGCGGGGGCGTCGCGGATCTCGACGAGCTGCAGCTCGAAGACGAGCACGGCGTTCGGGCCGATCTCGGCGCTGCGGCGCTGGGCCCCGTAGCCGAGTTCGCTGGGAATGTAGACCTCCCACTTGGCGCCGACGGGCATCAGGGTCAGCGCCTCCTTGAAGCCCTCGATGACCTCCAGGGTCATCGGCAGCGGCTCGCCGCCGGAGGAGTCGAACTCGGTGCCGTCGATCAGGCTGCCCTTGTAGTTGACCAGGAACTGCTTCTCCGGGTCGCCCTCCTTGGGCGCGGTGTATTTCTCGTCGCCGCCCTTCTCGAGGACCTTGTACTGGAGGCCGCTGGGCAGGGTGACGACGCCGTCCTTGCCGGCGTTGGACTCGAGGAAGGCCTTGCCCTCGGCGAGGTTCTGCTCGGCCATCTCCTGCTCCCGGGCCTGGAGGAGGTTGCCGAAGGCCTCCATGGCGGCCGCGACGCGGTCCTCGGACACCGCCGGGTCGTCACCCCCGAAGCCGGCGAGGAAGCCCTTCATGAAGGCCTCGCTGTCGAGGTCACCGAGGGTGATGCCGAAGTTGCCGTAGCGCTGGCCGAACTCGCCGCCGGTGCGGTAGCCGAGCCCGTAGGAGGAGTCGGCCTTGACCTTCTCGGGGTCGACCGGGGCCGCCTCGGCGACCTCGGGGGCGGGTGCCTCCGCCGGCGCTTGGTCCTGGGCGGCCGCGGGAAGAACTGCGGCGAGGCCGAGGGCCAGGACGCGGGGAGTGAAGTGGGTTCGCATGTCGGCGGCAGGCTAAGGGCGAAGCGGGACGATGCAAGGAGGGAAGCCGGCCGCCCAGTGTAGCCCGCCCCGCAAAATGCCCATACGGCTTGGCGGACGACACTAGCCGCCAAGCAGCTTGCGGTACTTCTCCACCCCCTCGAGCTGCTCCTCGCTCGGCTCGGGCGGCTCGAGGCCGAGTTCCCCGATGCGGGCGGCGATGATGTCGGCGATCGCGGCGCGACCGAACCACTTCTTGTCGTTCGGGATCACGTACCACGGCGCGTGCCTGGTGCTGGTTGCCCCCATCATCTCCCCGTAGAACTCCTGGTATTCGTCCCAGTGCTCGCGCTCGGCGACGTCGGCGGCGGAGAACTTCCACAGCTTGCCGGGCTCGTTGAGGCGGTCGAGGAAGCGCGTGCGCTGCTCTTCCTTCGAGATGTGGAGGAAGAATTTGATGACCGTGATGTCGTTGTCGACGAGCTGCTTCTCGAAGGCGTTGATTTCCTCGAAGCGGGCCTTCCACAGCTTGTCGAGCGACTTGCCCGCGAGGCGCGAGGGGAGGACCTGCCGGTCGAGGAACTCCGGGTGGACGCGGACGACCAGCACCTCCTCGTAGTAGGAGCGGTTGAAGATCGCGATGCGGCCGCGGGCGGGGAGCTTCTGCATCGGCCGCCACAGGAAGTGGTGCTTGAGCTCCTCGTCGTCGGGCGCCTTGAAGGCCGACACGTCGACGCCCTGGGGGTTGACCCCGGACATCACGTGCTTGATCGAGCCGTCCTTGCCGGCGGCGTCGAGGGCCTGGAAGATGATCAGCACCGAGCGGGTGCCGTTGGCCCACAGCAGCTCCTGCGACTCGCGCAGGGCCGACACGTCCTCGAGCAGTGCCTCCCTGCCGGCCTTCTTGTTCTCGAGACCCTCGGTGAACGAGGGGTCGCGGTCGCTGAGCTTGAACTTCGACCCGGGCTCGACCCGGAAGTCGTCGTGGTCGAAGCGGTGGCGCTTGGGAGTGCCCATCGGATCAGGGGGTGAGCTTGCGGAGCTTGGTGACGCGTCCGGTCTGGTTCCAGTCCTCGACGTAGAGGTTGCCGTCGGAGTCGAAGGACAGGCCGTGGGGCGCGGTGAAGATGCCGGTCTTCATCTGGTCGGGGGGGATCGGGAACTTGGCCCACTGGGCGGTGTCCGGGTTGTCGCCGAGGAAGGCCACCGGGGTGCCATTCTTGTCGAGGATGGTCACCCGGGCCTCGAGTTCCGCCACCGCGCAGAACTCGCCGAGGATCGAGACCGCGCAGGGGCGGCGCAGGTGGCGGGCATACTCGCCGATCCACTCGCCCTCGAGGGTGGCGTGGAACAGGCGGCGGTTCTCGCGGTCGCACACCAGCAGGCGCGGCTCGCCATAGCGGGTGTCGACCTTCAGGCCGTGGCTGCAGTTGGCGAGGACCTGCTCGCCCTTGCCCTTGCCGCCGAAGGTCTTGAGGTGCTTGCCGGCGGCGTCGAACTTGTGGATCCGCTGCGAGCTGTAGCCCATCGAGCAGAAGATCGACCCGTCGGGGGCGACGGCGACCCCGGTCAGCCCCTTCCAGCCACCCTCGAGGTCGCCGGCGGTGGCCTGCGAGATCTCGAGCAGCAGCTTGCCTTCGGTGTCGAGCTTGCAGACGCGGAAGGGCTTCGGCCCCGCGAGCTGGGCCCCGTAGAGGACCGTTTGTCCGTCCTCGACCCGGATGTCCATCGCGTGGAAGCCCGAGCATTCGGGGGCGATCGACTTCACCAGCGTGCCGTCCGGCCGGTAGACCAGGATCGCGTGCTCGGCGTCGGTGGAGACGTAGATTTCCCCCGACTGGGGGTCGACCACCACCCCGCCGTGGGTCGGGCCGACCTTCTTGCCGTCGGGCAGCTCGCCCCAGCCGGGAACCGCCTCGAAGGTCCAGCGGCCGTTGCCCGTGATCACGGCTTCCTGGGGCCCGGTGCCGGGCGGGGTGTCGTGCTCCGGGTGGGCGAGGGCGATTCCAGAGAGCAGCAGCAGGGGAAGAAGGCGGGTCATGTCCCCGGCATTACGCCTGACCCTCCGCCCCACCGCAATGACGTTCGCCGTCGATCGCCCAAACCGCTGACTTGATCCGACGGACCAGGCCCTTGACGAGATATAAACACGTTTGCAGTTTCAAACACAGCAAGCCCAAACGGGTTTGAAAAACGAACAAACCATGAAAAACCTGCAACGACTTGGCCTTGCGGCCTTCCTGATTTCCGGACCTTCGGCCTTGGGATCCGTCATCATGGACTGGGACGCGTCCACCTACTCCGGGACCTTTGGCGACGGCTGGACGGACTCGGTCGGCGGCGTGTTCGCCCAACAGGGGGGCGGCGACGGACCGGTGAAGTCGGTGGCGACGATCGCCGGGGCGTCGGTGGACGTGATCGAGTTCAGCGCGGATTCCTTCGACGTGTTCTGGACCACGGCCGAGAATCCGGGCGCACCGCCGTTCGAGGGACTGAGCGAGTATTCGATCTCGATCGTCTTCAGCACCACCAGCGCCGGCGCGGGGTCGGAGGACAACTGGTACCAGTGGAACGGCCTGGTCGGGGTCGAGAACCCGGGGCCGGGTGTCGGCGACTGGACGCTCGGACTCTCGGAGAACGGCTTCGCGGGCGGGGGAGGCTCGCTGGGTGGAGGCGACGTCGGCACCCTGACCACGGCGCCGCTTGCGGCCGGCTACCACACGATGACCTTCGTGCTGGAGGACAACGGCGACGCGACCCACAGCCAGTACCTCTACCTCGACGGGGTGCTGCAGACCTCCGACCTGAACATCGCCTACGGCGGGGCCACGGTGATCGACAGCCAGGGCCGCTTCGCGATCGGGGCGCGCTTCGCCGGGGACAACGGCTTCATCGACGCGAACATCGCGCGAATCCAGTTTGACGACACGGCCTTGTCGCAGGGCGAGATCGATCTCCTGCACGCCGACTATCTCGGCGAGGTGCCCGAGCCGGGTGCCGCGGCCTGCCTCGCGCTCTCGGGGCTGGCGCTGCTGGCGCGTCGTCGGCGCGGGTGAGCGGGGCGGGGATCCCGGGTGGGGGGGTGGAGCGCCGGTTTCAAGACCGGCGCTCCATCACTTCCGGCGGCGCTTGTGGGGCAGCTTCCGGGGCCGCTTGGCGACCTTCTTCTGCGCCGTCTTCTTCGCGGACTTCCGGGGCCGACCCGGGCGGCGGACCTTGGCGCCGCCACTCCCCTCGCCGGCGATGCGGAAGTCGACGAAGCGGCGCTCGTGGTCGATGCGGGCCACCTCGAGCTGCACCTTCTGGCCCATCAGCAGGCGTCGGCCGTCGCGGTGGACGGCGCGGTCGTAGGAGGCCTCGATGCGCCAGCCCTCGCCGAGGTCCTCGCGCTTCACCAGCCCCCGGGTCGAGATCTCGGTGGCCTCGACCAGCAGGCCCATCGACCGGACCTCGGTGATCAGGCCCTCGAAGCGCACGGGCTCGTCGAGGCTCATGGTGTGCTCGAGGTACTCCAGCAGCTTGATGTTCTTCGACTCGTTCTCGGCGTCGGCCGAGGCGCGCTCGGTGTCGGAGATGTGCCGCGCGACCTCATACAACTCCCCCTGGCCGGGGGTCTTGTCGGTCGGCTTCGGCGGGTTGTCGAGGAAGGGCTGGAGGGCGCGGTGGATGATCAGGTCGGCGTAGCGACGGATCGGCGAGGTGAAGTGGCAGTAGTCGGTCTTCGACAGGCCGTAGTGGCCGAGCGGCTCGGGCGAGTAGGCGGCGCGCTTGAGCGACTTGAGCAGCCCGATCTTGATCGCGTGCTCGTCGGGCCGGCCCTTGGCGGCGTCGAGGAGCTCCTGGATGTGGTCCTTGTTGGTCAGGTCGCCGAAGTTGTAGCCGAAGGCCTTGGCGGTCTCGCCGTAGTCGTGGAGCTTGTTGAAGTCGGGCTCCTCGTGGATGCGGTAGATCGCCGGCTTGTTGCGGACCTTGAGGATGCGGGCGACCGACTCGTTGGCGGCGAGCATGCACTCCTCGATGAGCTGGTGGCTCTCGGTGTGGACGACCTCCTCGATCTTCGTGGCGTTGCCCTGGTCGTCGAGAAGCACCCGGATCTCCGGCATCTCGAGGTCGAGCGCGCCGCTGTCGAATCGGCGCCGGCGCATCCGCGCGGCCATCTTCCAGGCCTCGCGCACCATCGGCGCGAGCCCCTTCTCCGAGCCCTTCGGCGCGGCCTTGCCGTCGAGGATCGCCTGCGCCTGCTCGTAGGAGAGCTTGGCCCGGGAGTGGATGACCGCGTTGCAGAAGCGCGACTTGAAGACCTTGCCCTGGCGGTTGACCTCGAGCACCGCGCACTTGGTCAGGCGGTCGACGTCGGGCTTGAGCGAGCACAGGCCGTTGGAGAGCTCGACCGGGAGCATCGGGACCACGCGGTCGACCAGATAGGTCGAGTTGCCCCGCGACGCGGCCTCCTTGTCGAGCGGAGTACGAGGCTTCACGTAGTGGGAGACGTCGGCGATGTGCACCCCGAGGCGCCAGCCGTCCCGGGTCTTCTCCACCCAGATCGCGTCGTCATGGTCCTTGGCGTCGGCGGGGTCGATGGTGATGACGAGCCGCTCGCGCCAGTCCTCGCGGTGGGGGATCTCTGCGGGATCGACCTCCCCGGCGAAGGCGCGGGCCTCGGCGAGCACCTCCTCGGGGAAGGAGGTGCGGATGCCGTTGCGGTGGATGATCGCGAGGATGTCGACGCCGGCCTCGTCGGGCCAGCCGAGCACCTCGATGATGCGGCCGCGCGGGGTCTTGTGCTGCCACTGCTCGAGCTGCACCACCACCAGCTGGCCGGGACGCGCGGTGGTGTCGCCGACCAGGTCGACCGAGCCGTCGACGGCGGGGTCGTCGGCCTGCACCCAGGCGCGCTTGCCCTTGGTCCGGTAGGTGCCGACGAGCTTGCCGGAGCGGCGGTCGAGGACCTTCTCGACCCGGGCGCGCAGCTCGGGTTCCTCGGCTTGCCGGGAAGCCCCCTGCTTGCGCTGGCGGCGGTAGTCGCGGGCGCTGGGGCGCGGCTGCTGGAGCGAGATCAGCACCCGGTCGCCGTCGAGCGCGGTGCCGGTGGCGTGGCGCGGGACGTAGAGCCGCGACAGGTGGGAGAGGTCGTGGCCGGTGGCGTGGTTGTCGGGGTCGCCGGCATCGGGGAAGAACCAGGCGTGGCCCTTGGGGGTGAACTTGATCGAGCCGCGCAACTGGTTGCGGTTGGTGGCGGGAACCTCGTAGCGGCTCTTCTTGCCGGGGCGCAGCAGGCCCTCCTTCTCGAGGGCGGCGAGTTCCTGGCGCAGCGCGGCGCGCTTTTCGGAGGGGAGTTCGAGGGCTCGCGCGAGCTCCGACTTGTTCATCGGGCGCGCGTCGGGCGAGCGCATCAGTTCGAGGATGCGGTCGCGGAGGGAGGGTTTGGACATGAGTGGGAGTTGAAAGGGGGGTATTCGGCCCGGGCGGCGGGAATCGCCGGCGCTTCGGGCTTTCCTCCGGGAGGGAGGCGGGTACCGTTCGGGTGAGGATGTGGTATTCCTACGGATTTCAGGCGTTGGTCGCCCGGCTTGTGCACAAGCTGCTCGGCAAGGCGGTCGATTCGGTGGCTCCGGCGGACCCGCTGAGTGCGGACTATCAAGTGCCGGACGAGCCTCTCGACAATGGCCCCGAGTTCGATGCGCGGAGCGTAAGCGCGGATCTCGACCTTGCAAAGCTCGGAATTTGGGTCGCGGCTTGCGACGAGCGCTGGGACCGCGGCTTCCGCGACTCGCAGCGGGAGGTGATCGTCAACCGCGCGGCGCGGGCCGGCAAGGGGGCGATGCTCAACTTCCAGGTCTTCCACCAAGGGGTGGCGACCGGGCTCGAGATCGCGCTCGAGCGGCACTCGGTCTCGAAGGTGCGGATGGTGGTCGCGGGCCGCGGCCCGGCGATCGACGTCGCCATCGAGGAGCTGCGGAAGGTCGCGGATGCCGTCGCGGAGTTCCGCGCCGACGGCGAGCCGCTGCGGGACGGTCGCTTCCAGCGCGAGGGCGACTGCTGGATCGGCGAGCTGCCGCCGGGGGAGGGCCGCTTCTTCGGCCAGCCGCTGCGGGTCGAGGTCGAGGCCTCGCGTGCGGGGCTGCCCGGGGCCGGGCAGATCGGGGAGCTGCCCCTGCTGGCCCGGATCCGGCAGCAGCTGCCGAAACTGCTGGCGCGGGCCGAGTCGGAGCTGCGCAAGGAAGTCGCCTGCAGCCCGAGCGAGCTGGAGTCGGTGCGCAACCCGCGGATCCGGCTCGGCGCCGGGGAGGGCGCCGAGCGCTGGAGCCTGGTGGCCGACCGCCGCGACTGGCCGGGCTTCCTCTGGCGCCTCGAGTTCGACGGCCTCGAGCTGCTCGGGCTGCGGAGCGACCCTTGAGCCTGCGTAAATCCCCGCTTGCGCCGAACGGCGGCAGGACCTATGTGTTTACATTGTAGATTGGAACAAAAAGCACCGTTGCCAGAGGGGGCGCGTTGGGTTTTGTTTCCGGGCCAACTGTAAGTATCCTCATGAAAACCTATACCAAAACCCGCGGCTCGAAGGGGTTCACCCTGATCGAGCTCCTCGTGGTGATCACGATCATCGCGGTGCTGGCGGCGATGAGCTTCGCCGGCGTCCAGCTTGCCCTGCGCAAGGCCAAGAAGACCGAGAGCCTGACCATGGCGACCAACCTCGCCCAGGCCGTCGAGCAGTTCTACAGCGAGTACAACCGCCTTCCCGACCTGCAGTCGCAGTTCGAGACCGATGCCGGCGGCGACGGCCAGCGTCTGCTGGAGATCCTGCTCGGCCAGGAGAATCCCGGCGGCGACATGGAGAACTCGCGCAGCATCGTCTTCCTCAATTCCAAGGAAGCCAAGGGCAGGAAGGGCGGCGTCTACTACGGCGGTGGCAACACCGTCCAGGCGATGTACGATTCCTTCGGCAATCCTTTCCAGATCTTCCTCAACACCGAGTATGACGACGAGCTGAGCTTCTCGGTCGGCGGCCGGCAGTACCGGCTCCGCGGCAAGCAGGTGGCGGTCTACAGCCCCGGCGGCGACATGGAGGAAGGCAACAGCGACGACATCAAGACCTTCTAAGAAAGCTCGCGAGCGATTCTCCAACCCCGGTCGGTTCTTCCGGCCGGGGTTGTTTTTTTGAGAGACCAGACTGAAGGCCGATGCGTGGCCGGTTCAAGTCTGCTGTCTGGTGTCTTGAGGTCTGGAGTCTTTAGCGAAACAGGGCGTCGACGCCCATGGCGGACTTGCGCAGGAACTTCGGCATCGACTCCTTGCGACGGGGGCGGAACATGCGGAAGGCGAGGCCGAGGAAGTTGAGGGTGAAGACGTGGTCGAGGAAGCGGTAGCCGCGGCGTCGACGCAGCAGCAGCCCGGCCAGCCAGGCGAGGGTGTGCCGCTTCACCTTGAAGGGCTCGAAGGAGAGCTTGATGCGGTAGCGCTCGCGGCCGTTGCGGGGCCAGGCCTTCTTGTAGGCGGCCTTGGCGCTGCGGATCCGTTCGGCCATCGCCGGGTCGTAGGGCAGGAAGTAGTAGCGGCGGG
>Ga0207814_100543_pt1 | contig 19046 bp, 18 predicted proteins | sample TtaePargueraPR_7_FD_187755 | JGI IMG/M metagenome (GOLD analysis project Ga0207814, IMG submission 187755) | Aerobic enrichment media microbial communities from Bioluminiscent Bay, La Parguera, Puerto Rico - Tt and P1 (2) (SPAdes) | ecosystem: Environmental > Aquatic > Marine > Unclassified ... | reverse complement strand
CTCGCCCGGCCCGCCATGATCGGGATGATCTGCATGTCGGAGACGACAACGCCGTAGGTGGTCTGCCGGAGCACGGCGTCGCCCACGGTATTGACCGCCGAACTGGAGGGCGTCATCCCGCGCAACCGCTCCTCGCCGAGCAGCCCGTAGAGGCGAAGTGGATTCGCCCGGCGGACCAGCGGAGAGCCAGCATCGGCAGTGATGGTCAGAGGCATGCTTCGTAGGCAGCGAGATCGTCTTCGTAGATGGCTCGGACCCGGCTCTCCTGGGCAGCCGACAACTCGATGTCGACATCCGGCTCGCCATTCGGCCGCTTGAGGTCCAGCGGCGCGGGGAGACCCAACCACTCGGCGGCCTGGGCCACACCCTCGGGGAACGGGAAGATCTTCAGCTCCGTAGGCTTCTCCTCTTTGAGGCGAAGCAGGTGATTGCTCTGACGGAAGAAGTGTCCATTCTCCTCCGCCCCTTCCTCAAGGCGATCAAGCAGAGCGTCGACATCCTCGGGGGCGGTGCGCGTCTCGGTAAGAGCCGAGCGAAACCTTCCCACCGGATCCCGCAACACCACCGCCACCTTTCGTCCGGCAGGCGAGCACTTCGGGACCATCCCCTGCAATCGAAGCTGGCTGCGCTCGAACCCATCCGCAACATGGAGTCGCTCGAACCGCTCGGTCAGCGCGGGCTCACTCCGGATGACGGCATTGGCCAGCGAGGAACTCCCCGTCTTGGGGATCAAGGCAAGCGCAGCACCTTCGCCAACAGCAAAGAACGGAGCGCGATACGGAAAGAGAGGACGCCTCATCATGTGGATACGTTGTAGCCCTTGCCGGTGGCCAGAGAGGCATCGAGGTCAGGATCGGAGGCCCCGGGATTCCCTGCGATGTAGATGGTCACCGGACCGTACGTCTGCGGGCAGTTCCCGAGCGCGTCGAAGAAGTTGTTGAGCGCCGCGGCCGAGAGCCCGTTATTCTGCAAGTTCACGCTGTATGCCCAATAGGTCGCGCTATCGATCACCACCCCCGCCGCAATCTGGATCTCGGTGAGCCCCGGGTTGTCCGCTACCGTGAAGGTCGAGAAAGACGCAGCGCCGAACGGCGTCAGATCAAGGACGCCTGTCGCCCGGGCATGATCGGACAGCCGAAACACGCTCACGCCTGCCGCAGCCGGCATGATCGGAAGCGCAACCGAACCCGATGCCTGCAACGAGATTTCGGTGGCCGACGTGAATCCGGACAGGTCGAGGAGCGTCTCGAGATACGGAGAGTCAATGTTGATGGTGACGACCTCGGAAGGGTCACCATCCAGATGAAGGTGCCGGAACCACCCGCTTGCCACGAGGACCTTCGAGGCGGCAGTCGCGCTTGGGGAGAACTTGATGCCGGACAGATTGACCAGGAACGTGAAGCTCGGAAGCGAGAGCCCGTGGACGGACTGATCCAAGTCAGGCATCCAGTTGGATCCGGAAGTGGGAATCCAGAACCGGACCCCCCGGGGCGTGGCATCAGCCCCGCCGGACTTCGAGGCCGTAATGACCGCATCCGGATCGCCAGACCCGAGGAGTTGCTTCGTTCCATCCCACCACTCCACCGCAAGGTAGCCGTTGGACGTGCATGCCGAGAGAGTCCAAGTGCTCGCCGTCGAAGCCACCACCTCGGCGACGCCGTAGGGATTCTCGCCGGGGGCCACGCGAAAGCCGGCAGGGAAAACCCCGGCCGAGGTCCGGGTCATCAGCAAGGGCTGAAGCGGGTCCGATGACTCCACCGCCAACTCGCCCTCGGCCGCGTCGGCGATTCCCGCAAAACTTCCATTGAGGGGAATCAGTCGGGCGTCGATCTCTGCCGGCAACTTGCCGCTCTTGAGACGACCCTCCTCATCGAACGAGTCAGCCACCAGCGAGGGAGCTGCGAAGACGAAGGCCGGATACGTGGTCTCTCCAGCAGGCATGACGCGATGAAGACGAAATCCTCTCGCCTTGTCAAATGTTCTGCATCGTGAAACATTGCTTCCGTGCAAGCCGGGACGATTCTGTTCAACTCCGTCGACCTGTCCCGCATCGGTCATCCGACCCTGCGGATCCAGCGGTCCCCTGATCCGGCGCCCCCTGCGGCGGCGACCCGGCAGCGGGTCACCCTCACGGTTGTCATCCAGCTTGACACCCATGACCCATCCACGCAGCAGGCCCGACTCGAATACCTCCAGGAGACCATGGAGGTTCGGGAGGGCATTCTGCGCAGCGAATCCCCCAGCGGCCACTACCTGGAGTGGATGGCCACACCGGCCGGAGACACGCTAGGCGAGGCGATGGCCGGGCGCAGCAACTCGATCACGCTCAACTTTTCGGCTCTCGAAGCCCACCCCGACGCCCAGGTCGAGAGCCTGATCTCGGCCACGCTGGAATTGCCGGACGAGACCCTGCTGACCTTCCACGCGCTGCGGGACTTCAACAAGCAGATCGCCACCGAGCGCGTCGCACTGCTCTCCAGTGCCCGCAAGCTCACCACCACCACCATCAGCTTCGCCGGCCGGGTCCTCCAGACCAACCCCGCCGACGACGAGGCAACCCGCTGGGCCGCGCTCCGAGCTGCGCAGCAGAACATTGAGTCTGCCAATGCCCGCTACGGCACACTGGCCACTGGGGGCATCTCCACGGTGGTCCGCGTGCAGAGCCTCATCCCGCGCATCGATGAGGAGCGCATGGCGCTGGATGTGGATGTCACCTGCTTCCGGACCGACATCCCCGGGAATGACGCGGCAGTCATCGAGATCGACGAGACGGTCGGCAAGGACGAGGGGAGCGGCGAGGTCGTCCATCGCTTCTCAGGCACCATCACCGCCGAGGACGAGGCCACGGCTCTGGCCCAGCTCGACATCCAGATCACGGCCAAGAAGCTCGCCACCGGAGGCCGGGTCTCGCGGATCCAGTTCACGCCCACCCGCACCGCGGCCGGTGACACCAGCACCGAGGAGTGGATCGGCACGATGCCCTTCAGTTTCGAGTGCCGGGTCATCCAGGGAAGCGTGGACGCCTACAAGGTGAAGGTCTCCACTTCGGACAGCTCCGACGGCAGGCGGCTGACCATCAGTGGGGAGATCCGCGGGACCGACCAGGCGTCAGTGCTCGCCAAGGCGAAGGCCGTGGCCGCGGCCTTCACCACGGCAGCCAGCACCCGGACCGACGAGACTCTCGATTATGTCACCCCGGTCGAGGAGACGGCGCACGTGATGACGGTTCTCCAGTTCTCCTACGAGTATCGCACCAACACGGTCGAGATCCGGGCCAGCTTTGAATCCACCGAGTCCCGGGGCGCCTTCTCCGACCACACCGACGGACTCTCCGGGTCGATCACCACGACCAGCCATGACGCCGCCCGAGGGATCCTCAAGGCACTGATCCCCGCCGGGGTGTGCCTTCGCGCCAAGGAGGAGCGGGAGTCCTACACGATCTCCGGGGCCAAGAGCATCACCATCGGCGGCGGCCTGACCCCGGCGGCAGCCGAGACCGAGGTCTACTTCGCCGGCTACGACCAGGAGGGGTTCTCGGTCTGGACGAGCGATGGCACGATCCCCGGCGCCATCCCCTCGTATCCCTACGCATGGCTGCGGCACGATTCCGTGAACGACTTCTGGCTCTACACCTACTACGCGAGCGCAGCGACGGACTTCGACTGGACCTCCGAGGAGACCAGTGGCACCGACCCCCTACCCGGCACCACGGGGGACTGGTATCCGGGAATCAACGGCAACGCCGGAGCCCTGGATCTCACCTTCACCGAACCGACTCAATCCTTCGCGTCGCTCGGGTTCTCCTACGGGTGGTTCGTGGCCCACACCGAGCGCAGCGTGCAGTATCGGGACACGCTCTCGGTCAACGAGGCCGACATGACCGAGGAGCGGACGATCTCAGGCACCGCCCGCGGCTCCGACGCTGCCGCGGCCCAGGCCGCCATCGATGCCCTACTCACCGAGCTGGGCCTCGATGGCAGCAACCCCGTCCGCTACACCCGGGGCGATCCCTACGAGGTCTGCGGCACCGACCCGGCCCACATCACGAACTGGATCGCCCGGGAGTTCTCCTACACCTTCGTCGGGAAGGCCAGCACACCCGGGAACGACATCATCGCGGCAAGCGTTTCGATGAGGCGGACGGGCGCGATCAACCGACCGATCATCCACCCCATCCCCTACTCGAGGCCCATCGTCCAGACCGACACCGGATGGACCATCGCGACCATCACCATCTCGGCCTCCTGCAAGGCGCGGACCGCCGCCGCCGCTCGCGGCTTCGTGCAGGACCAGAGGACCCTGGTCAGCGGGATCGGGTCCCCGGGCAACAATCGCCACGAGATCGCGGCGCCGGACGAGGGCTTCACTGACGACTTCGCCCCCTTCGAGGGAGGGGGCGAGACCGACACCTTCGCCACCCGGACCTTCACCGGGAGATACTCGTTCGCCTTCTCGGGCCTCGTCGCCAACATGGACGGCACGTGGCCGGCAGCCCTCGACTGAGGGTGACCCGAACGTTCGGGTTGGCTGGTACGCGGACTGGGACTCGAACCCAGGACCAAAGGATTAAGAGTCCCTTGCTCTACCAACTGAGCTATCCGCGCATGATGCCAACCGGCGGGGGCGGAATCGGTAGCCCCGGACCCGACCGGCTGGCAAGCGAAATCTCACCCCACCCGGGCACAAAGAACCCCGTCCGCCCCGACATCCAACAGGGCGAACGGGGCCTCAGTCCCGATCAATGGACGATTTGCGGGCCGTCAGAGCGGCCGAAACTCGGTCGGCGTGAAGCCGATTCCGACGTTCTTGCCTCGCTGATACCAGCCTTCCGGCTTGCGGACCGCCTCGACGTGCTTTCCGTTGGCGCTCTCGCGGACGACGACAGGAGCGTGGTGCTTGGGTGCCTTCCTCGTGATCGGCGAGAATTGCGGCGCGGTCGGCTTCTTCGGGGATTTGGTCTCGTCGGACATGGTGGGGATCGGGTTGATGGTGAAGCGGGCGGTCGGGGTCAGGCACCGAGGCCGTAGCCGGTGTAGAAGGCCCGGAAGGAGCCGGAGGCATTGCCGATGACCTCCTCGTTGCCGTCGCCCCGGGAGGTCGTCACCATCGGCCGGTAGCCGGTGTAGACGTGGCGCTCCCACACCACGACCCCTTCCTTGTCGACATCGCAGCGGAGGGTGCCGGGCACCCCGTTGAAGCGGGTGAGCTGCTCGGTGAGGCCCTTGTAGCGATACTCGATGCCCAGGTCGCTGATGTCGCCCCGGCCGACCTTGGTGTAGGCGGCGGCATCGTAGCCCTCGGGGATGGCGAGCTGCATCGGAGCGTCCGAGGGCAGGTTCTTCGAGGTCGTGTTACCGATGAAGACGTAGGAGTCCTCGTCGGGAACCGAGTAGAGATCGAACTGGATCCCGTCGGCCAGACCGACGCAGGCGTTGAAGGCGTCGATGCTCTTGATGCCAAGGCCCTCGTTGCCCGGCGTGTCCGGCACGAGGTCGCGGCCGGTGCCGAAGCCCCACACGTCGCCCTGGAAGGCCGAGTAGGCCGGGATCGAGAAGTCGGCGGTCGCGGTGTCCTGCGAGTCGTCATCGAGCGTCACGTCGAAGGTGATCGACATGGCGGCGGAGCCGACGGCGCCGAGCGGCGAGCTGACGACAGCGACCACGTTCCGCCCTGCCGCGGGGATCTGCGGGCCACCCTCGGTCGCGTAGGTCCCGGCGGCGGCGGCGGATGCGCGGAAGCGGCCCAGCTTCGAGCAAACCTCCGGCGCGAAGTAGACCTTGGTTTCAAGGCCGATCTCCGGCTTGAAGCCGATTTCAACCTGTTCCGGAGTGAAGGGACCGAGATTCGCTTTCATGAAGAGAGTGGGTAGTGGATCGGGGATCGGGCTGGAGAGTTCAACCACCGGCCGCCGCCCGGGGCGGCCGGTGGTATGGAGACTCAGGCCGCTTAGGCCGCGTCGCGGTAGCGGATGCCGAGGACGTTCTTGCGGAGCGGCCGGGGCAGCGCCCAACCGAAGGCCGAACCCTGGGCCATGCGGCCCTTGTTCCGCATGCGGAGCGCCGGGTTCTCGTCGATGATGACGTCGGCGAACGAGGTCTTCTCGTACTGCGTGCCGATGGGCTTGTTGAGCTGGACGTAAGCCATGCCGTCGGCCGGATCGATGGTGTTGTCACCCTCGAGGACGATCCTCCGGCCCGCGTAGGAGAGGATGGCACCGTTGTTGAAGATCTGCTCGGTGAGCGAGTTCGACTCGCTGGTGAGCGTCACCTGCTCGCGCCACGCGCCGATGTCCTTGCCGCAGACCCGGATGGACACCACGTCGAGGGCGCCGGAGCCGTCGACATCCTTGCCCCAGCCCTCGCAGTAGGACAGCGCGGCATCCAGGACATCCTTGCGGAAGTTGCTGTTCGCCGTGTTGGTCGAGAGGGTGATGAGGTTCCCCGCCGGGAAGTTCCCGGTGGCCACGCGACTGTGGGCCACGTAGTCGCGGAGCTTCTTGTCGGCGTTGGTGGTGTCGAAGGCCGCGGTCAGGCGGCTGTTCGCGCCACCCACCAGGATGTAGCTCGCGAGGATGTTCTCGATGGCGTAGGCGAAGTCGCGGCCCATGTCGATGTTCGCCATGGCGAGCGACTGGACGCGGTTGCCCTTGTAGAGATCCCGAAGGGTGTACTCGAACCACTCGGTAAAGATGAGCTGGAGCGGGATGGGATACTGCGTCTTGTCCTGGATGGGCGAGACGATCTGCGGCTCACCGGAATCACCGATGGCCTCGACGGTGATCTCCTGCGGGATGCTGACCTCATACATGGGCCACTGCTCGTCGCCGAGCGACTGCATCTCGAAGAAGTTCCCCCACCCCATGTCGGCCAGCATGATGTTGCTGACGCTGGTGACCACGGCCTCGGCACGCATCCGGATGGCCTCGGCGTCGCCACCGCGGGCGCTCTCGATCATGTCGGCCCGCTCCTTGAGGCGGTCGGCGGAGTGGAGCGTCTCGTTGAGGCCCTCGAAGTAGGCCGCCAGCTCCTCACCCCGGCCACCCGGGTTGACGATCTTGGCCCGGCGGGCCATCGCGAGGAACTGCTGACCCGCCCCGTCCGGGGTGTAGGTCGAAGCCTTCTGCGAGCCCCGCTTCGCGTCGCTCATCCGAGCGGCGCCTTGGGCGCGGAGGCTCATGGAGTGAGCGATCTGGCGTTCAAGGATCTTGTTCATGGTCGTGGAGTCAGGAAGGAGTGGTTGTCAGTTGGCTTGACGGGTGGCGGCCGGGTTACGCGGCCGGAGCGTAGACGCCAGTGGTCTTGCGGATGGAGAAGCGGGAGGCGTTACCCGCGTCAACCGGAGTGATGTGGCGTTCCAGGACGCCGCCGATGATGTCGCCGGCCGCGGTGCAGGGCGTCCACTTGCCGTTGACCAGCTTGAGCGGAGTCTTGGCCGCGACGGTCTCGTCGAGGTTGGCGGTGTCGACATAATCGTCGCCCTCGACATCGATGACCTTCCAGTCACGGGCGCTGACCGCGTTGCCGACGGGCTCCGGGGTGAGGATGTCGTTGTCGAAGCGGTTGTCCGCACCGAGCATGTAGGCATCCCAATCCGCCTTGGTCAGGACATCCCGCTCCAGCATGAAGCCCTCGGCGCCCGTGGCCGGGACGAGCTTGCGCTGATCTTCGGGGACGGTGTCGTTCTCGTAGGTGACCATGAGGCCAGCGAGAGCAACGGCGGCAATGGTGCCGGAGATCCCGGGACCATCGTTGGCAACTCGGACTTGGTAGAGCTTGCGGGTGTTCATCGGAAGGAGGAGTCAGGCGTTTCGGGTCAGGTGGTCTCGGTGGGAGCTGGGTTAGAACATCGGGGGCTTGGCTTCGTCGCCGGTGCCGCCCTCGTCGCCGCCCTCGCCGGCGCCGTGGCCCGTGGCCTGGAACTCGGTGCCGGGCTCCTGCTTGCCGGGCTCCTGCTTCTTGGGCGGAGCAGCAGCAAGGAAGGGCTTGAACGACTCGACGCGAGCGTCGAACTCGGTCTGGCCGTCCTTGTCGAGCGAGCAGGCGAGCAGGCTGGCCATCGCCTTGTCGTGCTCCTTCTCGTTGAAGCCGGAGGCCTTGAGGGTGGAGGCGCGGGCCTTGAACTTGGTGATGCGATCCTCGGCGTCGTCCGCCATCAGGTCCGACTTCGAGATCTTGCTGGCCGCGAACTGCCCGATCTCCTCGACCAGCTCGGCACGGCGCTCGTCGGCACGGACCTCCTTGGCGCGCTCGGCCTTGAACTCGGTCTCGGCCTCATTCTTCGCCTCCTTCTTGGCGGCGGTGATCTGCGTATCGTGGTCCTCCTTCTTCAGGACGGTGCCCTCGGCGACCGCGGCGGCGAGACCCTCCTTCTGGACGGTCGCCTTGAGATTGGCGAGGAAGTCGTCGACGTTGCCGACCTTGGCGTCGATGGACTCGCCGATCTCGGCAATCCGTTCCTTGGCCCAATCCATCTCGCGGAGGGCGAAGGCGACAGGCTGGGCGACCTCGTGCTGTTCGAGCGGGCCGACGCCCTCAAGCGCCTTGTTCACGCGGGCACGAAGCTCGGCCTGCTGGCGGGAGAGTTCGGAGAGAAGCTGCTGAAGAAGGTCCATTGGTCGGATTGGTTGGGGTCAGGTGGTTCTGCGCTGTAGAACAATCAAGCGAACAATCGAGCGGATTGAACGCACGTCGAAGATTCGTCAACGTTAAACGTCGGCTTTTTTCAAGGATGCGGCGGAGCGGAGGAATTCCCCCCGGCCGCGGACCTTCACCCGAAGCAGGGGATGGGCGACATCGGCCTCCAGGCGGCGACCACCGACAAGGTGCGACCCCTCGGTGATGACCTCGACGACCTCACCCTTGCCGGCATCGCGGCCGGCAAGGATCGGGGTCCACTTCACGGTCATGCCGGGCTCCCAATCGGCGCACGCCATGGCAGCGATCATCATGCCGGACTCCATCTCGGCGCGGATATTGGTGATCTTGGCCTCCCGCTCGGCGGGAGTCGGGGTGTAGCCCACCCCCTCGAAGTCAGTCTTTCCGGACTCGCCGCCGGGCGCGAAGGCGAGCTGGCGCCCCTCGAACTTGCCAGCCATCCACCCCAGCTCCGGGTCCTTCCAGACCGATTCACCGAATTTCTCGGGAGCCTCGGCCAGCCGGGTGAACGATCGATCCTCCGGGTCGTAGATCCAGAGGTCGGTGGAGAACGCCTCGATGCTCACCGACTGCGGCTTCTTGGCGGACTGGTGCCCACCGATCAAGCGGTCGACACCCTCGGCCTTCTTGTGGAGCACCGCGACGACCTGCATGATCGGAGCCTGATCCACGCTCTCGGGGATCTGCCATCCGCGGCCGGGCTTCTCCGGGAACGCGACACCAACAACAGTGCCGACAATCCGATCCCGGGTGGCGCCGTAGGCCTTGAGCAGGTGGCCGAGATTCGTCTGCTGGTGAAGGAGACTCTGGTACGAGTTCGCGATGACCTGGGGGTGAATCCCGAAGTAGCGCCCGCTCGACTCCGGCCCGGCGATGGACGGCAGGGCGCGGCAGATCTCGAAGCCAACGTAAGCCTTCGAGGCATCCGGGCGGAGACCCTTCCACAAGGCATCGCCGGCAGCGATGACGCGGAGACTCGAAGCGGTGAGAAGACAGGAGGGAAGCTCTTTCATGTCTGGTCGGTGGGTCGGCCCGGGCTTCCGGGCTCGGACGCTGGCGAGCCGGTCTTGCCAGGGTAGATCGTGGTGTAGAAAGCCGAGGAGAGTCCCTGCTGGAACTCGAAGACCGGAATGACGGAGCCCGGATCGGACGCCTCCGCCTTGGTGCGTTTCGACTCCTCCTCATGGTCGAGGCCGGTGCGCTCGCGGAGTGTCCGCATGCTGGCCCCACCCTTCCGCAGGGCTTCGCCCTGCTTGACCAGCTCCTCGAAGGTGTAGAGCAGACGGTTGGACCACTGGAACTCGAAGACCGGGATGCTGCCCTCGCCCTCGTCCTGGTCGCCCCGGAAGCTCGGAGAGTTGAAGATCCGCTTGAGGAAATCGGCGAAGCGTTCGCGGAAGTTGATGGCATCCGCCCGGAGCTGGAGCATGAGGTAGGGACTCACGCCGGAGATCTGACTCTCGCTCTTGAGCAGGAGCACCGCGGCAAAGCCACCCCAAATCATCAGGCGGTTGAGCGCCCCGGCCACGATGTCCGACCCGAAGAAGTCCTTGGGAAAGACCACGTGCTCGAACTCCTGGTCGAAGTTGGTGGCCGCATTGCCGTGGCCCTTGAGGTTCTTGAGCCAATCGGAGATCGCCTTGAGCTGCTTGCGCTTGGCATGGGTCCGGACGGCTCCGGCATTTGTGCCGCTCTGGATCCCGTATCCCTTCTTGACGTGCATGATGGTGACCCGGCGGCGCCACGCGCCAGTCCAGTCACCGGCCCGCACGGCCTCGATGAATTCGAGATCATCCTGGACCGTCGTGATCGAGGGCACGCTGAGGCCGCAGTTGTCCTTGTCGTCACTGAGGGCGGCGAAGTCGAAGTCCGCATCCGTGCCCTGCACGATCTCCAGCGTCTTGCCATGCCGGAGGCAGGCGGTGAGACGCGGCCCGAGGCTCCCGGCCAGGGTCTTGCCCACGCTTTGGCGGCGGTGGTTGTAGAACACCTTGAGCACCTTCACCCCGCCGACGGTCTCGACCCGGCAGTTCTCAGTGCTGAGGATCTCAACGTAGGGAAGGCTCGGCTGGCCGGGCTTCCGCTTCTTCCAGAAGGCCACGATGTTGCTAGTGGTCAACCACTCGCGTAGCGCATCGTCATGAACCCGGCGGAAGGGATACCGGGGCAGGCCGGTGCGCTCGTTGTGGAGCCACTCATCCACACCCTCGCCAACGACCCGGAAGCCGTCGCCGAAGATCTCCATGTTCTTCTTGATGACGGGGCGAGCGAACCAGTTGCGCCGAGCCTGAACCCGGGCAAAGCGGCACAGCTCGTCCACCGGAAGCCCGTAGAAGTTCACACGGTAGGACTGCGCCTCGACCATCGACCGACCGCGGCCGGTGCGCGGCAGCGCCGCCGAGCAGCACCCATCCGAATTGGTGAATGGGGCGGAAGCCATGAGGGCGGCCTCCGACGAAATGAACTCCGCCTCATCATTGGCGCGGCGGGTCGCCGCAGCGTTGAATGCGGCGACTTGGCGCTTACGCTGGACGATCTTCTCCTCCGCGCTCTCCCCGGTGGAAGCGGTCATCGACCCAAGCCATGAAGACACGCCACCAGCAAGTCAAGCACGCTGTTCCGCACTGCGGAACCTTCAATCGACCCGAATGTTCGGGCAGGAGTGGCGGACCGAAACTGGCGGGGGAAGCTCCCGACTCCTCGGCTGGGGCCGCCAGAGCGCCCCCCACCCCCGCTCGCCGCCGCGCTTGTGCCGGACGGGCCGCGCCTCGTGGCACCCACAGTCGAGTTGGAGGTCCCATTCCTTCCACGCCATGCCATTGGTGCGGAAGCCGCAGCGATAGTGGGCACGAGCCACTCGGACGAGAGGATCCATCAGTCGTATTCCGCCTCGCCCTCCTCATCGTCGTCCAGGCGGTCCGGATCCGAGATCAAGGAGAGGATCCCGATGAATCCGTAGAGCGCGGCGTACGCGATGTCCTTCTTCCGCCGGCCCTTGGCCTCGAAGGAATGGAACCCCTTGCTCGTCATCTTGGCCTGCCCGTCCTTGTCGACCCGGAACCGGATGGAGCCGAACTGACCGTAGGCCTGATCGAGCCACTTGAGCGCTTCGAGCCGCGACTTGGTCCACCCCTTCAGCCCGACGGCGCCGCGGTCGTCGGCCCGGGCGGGCCAAGCGACGGTGCGGGTCTCGAAGGCATCCCGCATCTTGCGGTGCATGTTGTCGATGATCCCGTCCATGGCGTGACCGAAGCCGTCGTCCCACACGTGCATCAACTTCGGAGCGGTGGGCTTGAACTCCTGCACGATGGGCTGGGCGCCTGGATACTCGTGCTCCATCCCCCACTCGCACATGCCGATGGTGTCGGTGAGGACCCCCTCGATGAGCTGCCGCTTCTGCCACAACTCCTTCTTCACCATCTGACCGCCGCCGCCGCCGTCGATAACCACCCTCCCGAAGCCGAAGCGGCGATGAAGGGTGTGGATGATGCCCGCGCATTCGGTGGCCCGGCGATCCTTCGCTGCGACGGCTGTCACCGGAGACAGGTGCCAGTAGGTGCCATCGTCCATCGGCATCACGCCCACCTGCCCGAGCTGCCGCTCGGTGACCTGGACGGCACGCCAGACAACCCCCGCATTCCAGTCCGCCTTGTCACCCGCGCTCGAGGCCGTGTCCCAACCGAGCGCATGGATGGCCCGCGGATCGGACCGACGAACCTCCGGCAGTGTCTTGATGCACAGGCAGGCCTTCCGTTCCTCGCCATCATACCAGTCCGATCCACCCGGCGCCCAAACCCCGTCGTGCTTCTGGAGCATGGCGGCGCGGCCGAGCTTGAGGCCGTCCCGCCGCCGGTCGGCCACGGCCTTCTGGCGGCGGACCTCGAAGCGCTTGTCCCCCTGGCTCCAGTCGAGCGAACTGGACGTGATGAGCGCATGATTCTGGCTGCCGTTCCGAATCAGCTCCTTGAACTGCTTGATCCGGGCGTGGGACGGATGGGAGTCCGGATCCTGGGCGTGGGCCGAGAGGATGATATGGTTCGACCAGACCGGATGCCGGGGGTTGTAGTCGACGCGGTTGATACGGTCGATGACCTGTGAGTCGAGCGCCTGCGAGTCCTCGTCGATCTCAGTGTATTCCTCGACGTAGCCGTCGGAGTAGCGACGGCCCGCCATCGTCTTCGACTTCCGCGCCACGTTCAGCGCCGGGGCCGAGATCCGTCCGCCATTCCGGAAGTGATAGTTCACCGAGTTGGCGGTCTCATGAAAGCCGAGCTTACCTCGGGTCATCCGCTTGAGTTCCCGGCGGAACAGCTTGGCGCCCGGCAGGGCGATGAGCGAATCCATCTCCGCCCGGAAGATCTCATCGACCGAGCCCTTCTCCTGATAGAAGGCCCCGACCAGTCGGCCGGGGTATTTCCACCCGGGAGGATTCGGCAGCAGGATGACCCGCAGGCAGCACCAGAGCAGGAGACGGAAGGTCTTGCCGGTGTTGATCGCCGAGGAATCGATGACCTCCTTGGTGAACCACATGATCCGCAGGGCAGCCGCCTGGAAGTGGTCCAACTCAATCCCGAAGAACAGCCACACCGCGAATACAGGGTCACGAATGCAGGCCTCGACCTCGGTCTGACGCAGAGTCATTGACACGGTTCTACTGTGCAGAACTTTAGCGAGGCGTCAAGCCGCTTGACCCGAACGTTCGGGTTCAGCTCTCAACCCACTCGATCCTGCCGATATGGACCAGCCGCGACAGCAAGCATCCGATCGCCTAGCCCGCACTCACAGCCCCACCAGGGGGAGCTGCCTACTCCTCATGGGCCCGGTCCAGGGGACTCCGCACCCCGGTCGCGCCGACATCCTTGGCAACGTGTGTATAGATCTCCGTAGTCCGGACATCCGAGTGACCCAGCAGTTCCTGGATCGTCCTCAAGTCCTTCCCTCCCTCCAGCAGGTGGGTCGCGAAACTGTGGCGCAGCGCATGGCTTGAAACCCGCTTTTCGATTCCCGCCTCCCGCGCGGCCCGGGTCACCGCGGCACCGTAGCTCTTCGCCTGCATGTGGTGCCTCCGCCTGATCCCGCTCTCCGGATCGGTGGATAGGTGGTCTTGCGGAAAGATCCAGAACCACTCCCAGCGCTCCCCGGCGCGCGGCATCTTGCGGGAAAGGGCATGGGGCAGCGCCACCCCCGGCACGTCCGCGGTCCGATCCGCCTCGTGCACCGCCCGCATTCCCGGCCAGCGTTCTTGCAGTGCTGCAATCGTCCGCTGCGGCAGCATCGTTACGCGGTCCTGGTCTCCCTTTCCTCCTCGCACCGTCAACTGGCGGCGTTCCCGGTCAATGTCCTTGACCCTCAACGAGACGACCTCACTGATCCGCAATCCCGCGCCGTACTGCAGTTCGGCTGCCAGCCGGTGGTCGCCCTTCAGTCGCTCCAAGATTCCAAGCACCTCACGGACTGACAGCACCACCGGAATGCGGGCAGGAGTTCTGCGGAGCTTCACCTCGAATCGCACCTCGGCCTGCCCACAGACCTCCCGGAAGAAAAAAACGAGCGCATTGAGCGCCTGCTTCTGGGTGGAGAACCCGAGTCTCTGCTTGGTCACCAGCGAAGCCAGCCACGCCGAGCCGCAGTCCTGCTCCATCGCCCTCCGGGCCGTGCCCGCCCACTCACCGAACCGGGCGGCCCAGGAAGCGTAGCTCAGTCGCGTCCGGTAGGCCAGCCCGCGGCGTGCGCCCACCTCTATCACCGCGTTCCGAATCCGTTCCGGCACCCCGCGGACGTCCCGGTTCTCCCGGCGGCATAGCTCCAGCCAGTTCAGATGCCAGCGAATGGCAGCCGCCCACTGCTCGATCTGCCACTCCTTGCGGGCCTTCTCCAGCACTTGTTCCTTCCAAAACACCCGTGCCGCCTCCACTCCGGGATCCAAACACTTCCGCTGCCGCCATGATTCGAACCAAGACAGCACGAAGCCGTAGCCCGCCTTGTCCTTCTCCGAAACGTCCCGCGCTGCGGCAAGATCCTCGCCCCAGTTCGTCCGGCACTTCGATGGCCTTGGAGTGTTCATTTGCACTTGTTTTCCTGAACACCCTTGAGAGCGCAAGACATTGATGCTAGGTATGTTGTAATCAACTTTTAAGGATCGGTGATGATCGCCTAACCTTCAGGAACCTATCCAGCAAATGGAGTTCCACAGACTTTCAACCACCTCGAATCAACCTTGTCGCTGACAATGACTCGACGTCGCCGTCACAAACCACTGGAAATCAGGAACCAAGTCGAGCCCACCCATCAAACTCATTGCCACCCGGCACCGACTCCTCTAGCCTCCGCGGCGAACGAATTAGACTGTTCGCCAATAAATGATCGATGGGACGGCAGTCTTGGTCCTATTGGCCGCCATCCTGGTCTTGTCGGCCGTCGTGGATTTTCTAGTCGTCGGGACCGGCATCACACAGGGCGTGTGGCGATGGCTTCGCAACAAGCTCACCTCCACACTCGAGATCGATACACCGCCCGACTTGGCGATTGCCGCTGCAAACCGATTGGTCGCCGCCGGATCCGAAGTGGTTGTTGGATTTGAGGCAGAATGGAATGAATCGCACGTCGTAGCCTATGCGATTCCGCCTCACCTCGTCTCGGCCCCAATCGGAACGCGATTTGAGGTAATCCATGTCGACGCGAAAAAGGTGCGATTGCGGCCGGTTTTGGAAGCGCCTGCAACTGGATCGGACCAAGGCGAACAAGGCGCCGCACCCGACGCTCCACCCGCCCCGAGTTCCGCTGGCCAGGAGTGCTCGGGCGGAGATTGAGATTCAGGCTGGCGCCCCCGGTGGAGCGCCGGGTAGGCTTTGACGTTCGCGAATGGAATGAAGAAACTCCGGTGGCTATCGAGCGTCGCGTGGACGGTGGTCGCCGTTGCCACGATTGCGATAGTGCTATGGGGGCTAACTGTGGCTTCACCGTCCGTTGTGGTGGATCGGCAGGGATTCGCGGAGTTCGGGATTGCTGGTGGGGCTCTGACCATATGCCTCCTTCTAGCAGTTCGGAGGATGTGGAGACTCGTTGCCGTCCCGGTTGGCCTGTTCGTGATCTGGTCCATATCGGCAGGATGGGGCTCAGAGGTTTCGAGGTTCCAGCTCGGTCAGGGCGGACCCTGGTTCGGTGGTGCCCCCTACGAACTAGTCGGCTTCATTGTCCTGCTTTTGGTCGCGACAGCCGCTATTCGGTCAGTCCAACCACGGGAACTTAACCGCGAACAAGGCGTGGGTGGACAACCCGCTACCCCGCCGCGAGTCGGAGGTTGAACCGTGATTAGAACCCCTTACCCCGAGTCGAATTGGCGCTCCCGGTAGCGGGTGCCACCACTTCGACGTTCTGCCCACAGATTGAGTTCTGGGTTCTCGGCGGGGTATGGATTCGCAGGCGTGGCCCCGTTGAGGTGATCGTAGCAAAAGGCGGTAGTTGGTTCTTCTCTGGGAAAATCGGGGGCGTCTTGGCAGCTGGTCTGGCAGGCTGGAAGCTTTGGATTCGCACGGCACAGGCGGGCATGGATTCGAGAGACGCATGCCGCACGTGATTGATCCCTCGGGACGGAGCGCACGCACCCGGACGATTGATCCCGTTGGGTCCGCCCACTGGGTCGGGCAGGATGGCCTACGGGACCATCAGATCTTTGATCGCCTTCCGGGCTCCGATCCGCGACCACCGGGTGGGTTGGGGCTCCTCCCTGGTCTGTCGCTTGGCCGGACCGGCCCTGAAGGTTCGGGGCTAATCCTCCAAGCAGAACAAGCCGCTGGTGCTCGACCCTAGCCCGCGCCCTTGTTTCGCGGATCGGCAGGTGGTAGAGGATTGCGAGAGCAGTCGGGATCGGCGTCATGGGGACCCGGGCCGGCACAGCTCAGACGTTCGGCACAATAAGATGGGTGATCTTCGCATAGCGGGGCGATTCGTTGAGAATCTCGCACGAGCAGCATCGTTTCTGCTCCTGTCCGCTCTAGCCCTCGTCGCGGCATTCGAGTGCTGGCGCTGCTGGGGTGGGCGCTTAGGACGGGGAGCATCAGTGCTTCGGGAATCTGTCCAGGGTGTCGATCAGCTTGGTTTGGGTGATCTGCCTCCGCTTGTGCTGGGGCAGCTCGTGCCAGCTTTGCTATTCATTCTTAGCGTCGTTCTGCTCATCCTCGCAGTGAGAGCGATGATCGCCCCGAAGTGGAAGCCCTTGGTGGTTAGTCGGCTCCGGGCTAGAGGCCTTGCCGTCTGGAGGGGCAAGCTGCGGTAGTAAGACAACAAGCCGAACAAGGCGCGGTAGGTCGACCCTCACCCGCGGCCTTGTTGTGCACCGTAGGGGGTGGTAGAGATTCTTCCGGGAAGCGAGCGGGCCGCCACGGAGGTCGGGTCGCCTACGCTTTGACGTTGGCAACTCATCCGCCCATGGATTTCCTCCACGCTCTGACCGCAGGGAGCAGTTCTTCCGCCTTCTCCAAGAGTAGATCTACCCGAGCGGGCAGCTCCTCGCAATCACGATTCGAGTGGAGCCACCCAAGGAAATCTTCGAACTCGGCGCCAAATTGGCCGCGGACCTGAATGGCGAGGGGAACCACCTTCGACAGGAAAACCGGGTCAGTCTTCTCGGGCCAGCGCAGAATCCTGGTGATCTGCGTGATGATGACCAGCCCTTCGTGGATCTTCTGAGGACCCATCTTCAAGAGGTCATCCCCCCGGCGCTCGAAGAGTTCGAGAGCCTCATCGGCGACGGTCCGGGCATGTTTGGCCGCGTGCTTCCGGGCGCGGGCGATCCCGCCCAGCGAGCCGAGCGAGGCGGCATCCGGAGCGCGGCGGTTCTGCTCGTCGAACCCCTTGGCCCGGATCCGGACCCGACCCACATCGACCGGGGCGACAACAAGGAAGCCGGAGTCCACGCCGGCCCGAACGAGTTTTCCGGGCTCTCCTTCGAAGTGACAGAATTCCTCGATTAGTAGGACGGGAGGCTGGGTCGACCACCCGTCCTGATCCTCCGGGACGATCCACTCAGAATCCGGATCGACGGCGAAATTCTGCCACAACCGCACCATGATCCCGAAGGCCGAGTCGGCAGCCAAGGAGAGACGAGCGAGCAACAGGCGCTGGAACAGGCGGTCGACCTGACGGGTGCCAAAGATGACCGGCAGTGAGAAACTGGGGGAAGACTCAGCCATCGGCAACCTCCTCTTCCTCCACGAGGCTGGGAGCAATGAGCCGCGTCTCAAGCGCGACCCCATCCAAGTTCAAGGTGCCCTGCTGAAGAAACTCGATGGCCCCTTCAACCATTCCCTCCGGATCTCCCTCCGGCGGCACGGGGATGGCGAGCATCACCGGGATCCAAACAGTCCTTTCCTCTTCCATCACCGAACCCTCCTTCCGAATCGGATCGACTCCCGAGGAGGCGCGCCTTCCCCCTTCGATTCGTCAACGGGTTGCGGTGGGACACCGTTCGTTTCGTAGTAGTCGAGCAACGAGGCAAGTTCGACCGAGAGGCGCACGGCCGACTCCTCACCTAGACGGCCGTCCCGCGTCTTTTCCTCGATGAAAGCAGAGCAAGTGAGACGGAGCAGCCGAATTGCTGCTTGCCTCTGTTGGATGTATGTAAGCATGGCTGGTGAACGAGGGTGTTCTACGTTTCGTGTAGTCTATATTCCATCAAAAACCCTGCGGTCTTCGGGTTACGCGAAGACGCGTTTGCACCCCGAAACTAGCGGCATCACAATGCGAAACGGGAATCCTCCGCCCGCTTGCCAGTGACTCAAATTGCCCGTAGGAGGGGGCCGCATCCGCCCGTAACCCAGGGCCGGCACATCCGGACACCGAAGCAGAACAATACTGCCGAACCATCCCGACGCAGGCATGCCCCAAAGCCTCCCCAGCCTCCTCAAGTCGCTCCGAGATCGCCAGTCCCTCACGGTCAAGGCGCTTGCCCGCAAATGCGGACTCTCCGAGGCCGTCCTCTACAAGGCCGAGAGCAGCAAGAAGGTCGCTTGGTCCACGATCCGGCAAGGATACGTCCCACTCACCCGCGACGAGCGGGAGTTCACCGATCTGGTGGCGACATGGGCTCGTCATCACGTGGGGCATGATGTCGACACCGACAAACTCGCCGAGCAAGTGCGAGCCTACCGTGCCGCCGAGGCGGAGCAACTCGCCAAGGAAGGATTCACTTCCACCATTTTCACCGAAGTCCTCGCGGGCATGACCACCGACGAGCGACGGGACCTGCTTCGCCTGATCGCGCTCTACGCTCAGAGCGAGGCGACTCGGGAAATGGTGGCCGCATGGCTCAGAGCCGTCCTGGAGGACACCAAGATTCATGACCCCCTCGCGGATCGGGATGAAAACGAATAGGCCCGCACGGGCGGAATCCGG
>Ga0207814_100534_pt1 | contig 19366 bp, 18 predicted proteins | sample TtaePargueraPR_7_FD_187755 | JGI IMG/M metagenome (GOLD analysis project Ga0207814, IMG submission 187755) | Aerobic enrichment media microbial communities from Bioluminiscent Bay, La Parguera, Puerto Rico - Tt and P1 (2) (SPAdes) | ecosystem: Environmental > Aquatic > Marine > Unclassified ... | reverse complement strand
CGGGCATCCGATGTTCCATCCGGTCAGCATGAAAGAGGTGGACCAGGCGACGGCAGGTCTCTTGAAGGACCTGAAGCAGCGCGGGCTGCTCGAGGATACGCTCGTCGTCTGGGGCGGCGAGTTCGGCCGCACGCCGATGCAGGAGAACCGCGGCGGCGGCGAGCGCAACGCCTTCGTCGGCCGCGACCACAACCCCAATGCCTTCACCCTGTGGCTGGCCGGGGCCGGGGTGAAGCCCGGCTTCAGCTTCGGCGAGACCGACGAGATGGGCTACCACGTCGCCAGCGATCCGGTGCATGTCCGCGACCTGCACGCGACGCTGCTGCACCTGTTCGGCTTCGATGCCAAGCGCCTCAGCTTCCCCTTCCAGGGCCTCGACCAGAAGCTCACCGGCGTGAAGCCGGCCCAGGTGGTGAGGGAGGTCCTGGCCTGAGCGGCCCCGTCCACGGCGCTACAAGATGGCTCCGTTTCTCCCCTTCCCCTGTCCCCGGGGCGAACCCCAGACTCGCCTCATGGGTTGGTTATCACACATTCTCCTCGGCGACCTCGGCCAGAGTGTCGACATCATGGAAGCCCGCGATGCCACCCGGGCCCAGAGCGCCCGCCAGACGGCCCAGGGCCGGGAGCTTCGTGGCCAGGCTGCGGAGATCGCCCGGCTCAAGCAGCGCACCGAACAGCTCCACCTCGCCCTCACGGCGCTGACCCGCTACCTGATCGACTCCAAGCAGGTCTCGGCCGCGGAGCTCGCCGACTTCATCCGGCGGGTCGACATCGAGGACGGCGACGAAGATGGGCGGCTCGGGTTCAGCGAGCTTCCCGCGCGGCTGAAGCTGAGGTTTCCGAAGACCTGAGCCCTGCTCAGACGAAGGGCCACAGGACCAGCGCCATCGCGAGGCCGACCAGCGAGATGATCGTCTCGGCCACGGTCCACGATTGCAGGGTCTGCTTCTCGCTCAGCTTCAGGTAGCGACTGATCAGCCAGAAGCCGCTGTCGTTGACGTGCGAGGCGGTCGTCGCCCCGGCGGCGATCGCGGCCACGATCAGCGCGAGCCGCATCGGACTGAGCTCGGCATCGACCAGGATCCCCGCCATCAGCGATCCCGCCGTGGCCATGGCCACCGAGGCGGAACCCTGGCTGACACGCACCACCGTCGCCAGCAGCCAGGCCAGCAGCAGCGGGCTCAGCCCGACACCGGCCATCCCGTCGGCCAGCTTCACGCCCGCGCCGCTGACCTTGAGCACCTCCTTGAACACGCCGCCGGCACCGGTCACGAGAATGATGATCCCTGCCGGCCCGAGCGCGCGCGTCGCCAGTTCCTGCATCTCGGCCCGCCCGGCACCGCCCCGGAACCTCACCACCGCCATCGCGGCGAAGGTCGAGGCGAGGAGCGCCGTGACCGGATGGCCCGCGAAGGCCAGCACCCGGTGCCAGCCGGTCCGCCCCTCCGAGCCAAGGCGCATGTCCGCCAGCGAGGCGGCGAGGATCAGCAGGATCGGGGCGAGGATCAGGACCAGCGTGATCCACGCCAGCCCCCGGTCCAGCTCCGGCACCTCGTCCTCTTCAGGATCGGGCACCTCGAGCTTCAGCCGGGGCACGATCCATCGCGTGAACATCGGACCGGCGAGGATGGCGCCGGGAAGCCCGCACACCGCTCCCATCAGGATCACCGGTCCCAGCGAGACCCCCAGGTAGCTCGCCACCAGCACCGGGCCCGGGGTCGGTGGCACGAAGGAATGGGTCACGGCGAGACCCGCGAGCAGCGGCAGGCCGAACCACAGCAGCGGCTTCCGCTGGTCCCGCGCGAGTGCCGTCAGAAGCGGCACCAGCATCACCAGCGCGACATCGAGGAACACCGGGATCGAGATCAGGAAGCCGGCGACCATCAGCGCCCACGGGGCCCCTTTCCGACCGGTCAGCCCGATCATCCCCTGGGCCAGGGCGTGCGCCCCGCCGCAGCGCTCGAGCATCGCCCCGAAGATCGCCCCCAGGCCCACCAGCGTGGCGATCAGGCCGAGGATCCCGCCCATGCCGTCGACCACGGTCTGGGGGATCGCATCCAGCGGCATGCCGACCATCACCGCGAACAGGATCGCCGCGAGCAGCAGCGCGACGAAGGCCTGCCAGCGCAGCCACAGGATCATGCCGAGCAGCAGCCCGACCGAAAGCACCACGGCGATCAGGGGGTGGTCCGATAGCATCCCGGATCCTCCGGTCCCGCCCCGGCCCACGTCACGCCCGAATCCCGGCAACCGCTCCGGCACGGAGGCGGGACGCCGGCTTGCCACTCAGGATGCCGCGGCCGCCGGCCGCTTCGCGACCCGCTCGTAGTCCTCGGGCTCGAGGCAGCAGGGGTCAGCGGCCACCCAGTGGCCGGGTTCGATCTCGGTCAGGGGCATGTCGAGCCCGACCGTCTCGTCGTAGCGCGGGTGGGAGATCCGGTGGCCGAAGGCGCTTCCCTTCGGCGGATCGATCGGCGAGGGCACGTCGCCCTCCAACAGCGCCCGCTCGACCTCGCGGGTCGGGTCCGGCTCGGGAATCGCCGCCAGCAGCGCCTTGGTGTAGGCGTGCTTCGGCCGTTGGTAGATCGTCTCCGAGTCGGCCAGCTCGACGATCTTGCCGAGGTACATCACCGCGACCCGGTCCGAGATGTGCTTCACCACCGCCAGGTCGTGGGCGATGAAAAGGTACGAAAGTCCCATCTCCCGCTGCAGTTCGAGCAGCAGGTTGAGCACCTGCGACTGCACCGAGACGTCGAGCGCCGACACCGGTTCGTCGCAGATGATCAGCTTCGGCTTCAGGGCGATCGCCCGGGCGATGCCGATCCGCTGCCGCTGCCCGCCCGAGAACTCGAAGGGATAGCGGTCGGCGCTTGCGGCCGGCAGTCCGACCCGCTCGAGCAGCTCGTCGACGCGCCGGCGGCGCTCCGCCGTTCCCCCGATGCGGTGGATGAGGAAGGGCTCCTCGAGGATCTCCCTCACGCTGTGCCTCGCGTTGAGCGACTCGGCGGGGTCCTGGAAGATCATCTGCAGGTCGCGTCGCACCGGTTTGAGCGCCGGGCCTCGAATCCCGGTCAGGTCGCGACCCTCGAACTCGACGCCCCCGGCGGTGGGGTCGACCAGCCGCACCACCGCCTTGCCCAGCGTCGACTTGCCGCAACCGGACTCACCCACCAGTCCCAGCGTCTCCCCCGGGGCGATCGCGAGCGACACGCCGTCGACGGCCCGCACCGACGCCTGCTGCCGCAGCAGCACGCCGCCGCGGACCGGGAAGTGGACCTTGAGGTCCGTGACCTTCAGCAAATCACTCATGGCGCCTCGGGCTGGGACTCGGGTTCCGTCTCGCCGCCGGACGCCACGACGGCATCCTCCGCGTGGTAGCAGATCGGGCAGGCTTCGACCCAGTGGCCCGGACGGGCCTCGATGAACTCCGGACGCTCGCGCAGCGTCGGCCCGCTGCGTTCCATCCGCTGGCAGAAGCGACAGCCCGGAACGAACTCGCTCAGCGACGCGACCATGCCGGGGATCGTCGGCAACACCGACTTGTGCGGCGTTTCCAGCCGCGGGATCGAGGACAGTAGGCCGCGGGTGTAGGCGTGCAGCGGCCGCGCGAAGAGCTCCCGGACCGGCGCCCTCTCGACCACCCGGCCGGCATACATGACCACCACCTCGTCGCAGTTCTCCGCGATCACCCCGAGGTCGTGGGTGATCAGCATCAGCGACATGCCCATCTCGCGCTGGAGCCGCTTCATCAGGCTGAGGATCTGGGCCTGGACGGTGACGTCCAGCGCGGTGGTCGGCTCGTCGGCGATCACCAGGTCGGGCCGGCACGCCAGCGCCATCGCGATGACCACCCGCTGGCGCATCCCCCCGGAGAGCTGGTGGGGATAGTCGCCCATCCGTTGCTCCGGCGCCGGGATCCGCACCAGCTTGAGCATCTCGATCGAGGCCTCCCAGGCCTTCCGCCGGCTGATTCTCTGGTGCAGCAGGAAGCACTCCGAGAGCTGGCGACCGATCCGGTGCACCGGGTTGAGCGCGGTCATCGGCTCCTGGAAGATCACCCCGATCTCCCCTCCCCGGACCTTCCTCAGTTCCTTCGGCGCGATCCGCGTCAGGTCCCTGCCCTTGAACCGCACCTCGCCCTGCAGGATCTTCCCGGAGGGCTGGGGCAGCAGGCGGATGATCGACATCGCGGTGACGCTCTTCCCGCAGCCGGACTCGCCGACGATGCCCAGCGTCTTGCCCTTGGGCACCGAGAAGCTCACCCGGTCCACCGCACGCACCAGCCCGCGCTCGGTCTCGAACGCGGTGATCAGGTCCCGGATCTCCAGCAGGCTGTCCTCCATGGGCTACTCCTCCCCCTCCTCCCCGTTGTCGTCCGACCCGTCCGGCGCCGGCTCCTCCTCCCGCGCCTCGTCGGCCGCCACGGGAGCGACGGCTTCCGGGTCGACCGGCTCCCCGGAACCGGTCGCGGCCGACCCCTCCCCCGGGCGTTCGCGGTACTGGTCGAAGATCAGGTTCCGTTCCTCGAAGCTCCGGCCGGTGCGCATGGCCTCCAGCGTCTCGCGCTTCTTCTCGGTGTCGATCCACATCACGTGGGCCATGTCGGGGAGGTCGCTCATCTTGACGTTGAAATCGTCGGGCCAGCAGACCCAGCGCCAGTAGGCGGCCCGGTAGTAGGGCCGCTTGTAGGCGGGCACCCAGATCGCCCGCTCGTGGAAGATTCGCTCGAGCTCGCGGCTGGTCTCGATCACCACGTCCATGCTGGTGGCGTTGCGGTTCTGCTCGAGGATCGGGTCGACCTCCGGGTCGGCGAAGGCCGAGATGTTGTTGGTCATCGGCCGGGGGGTCTTCCCGTCCTCCATGAAGGCGGCGCTCGAGTGGAACTGCTGGAAGGGGTCCGGGATCATCGGCTGCCCGACGCCCCAGCCCATGTAGGAGATCTCGTGTTCCTTGCGCAGCGACTTCTGGAAGGAGGCCATCCCGTCCATCCCGTCGAGCCGGAGCTCCACGCCGGCCCGCTTGGCCTCCTCCTTGAGCCGGGCCATGATCTGGTTGAGCAGCGGAATCCGCGCGTAGTTCACCTCGAAGCTGAGCCGCTCGCCCTCCGGATTCCGGAGGATGCCGTCCGGCCCGGCCTCCGTGTAGCCGGCCCGGGCGAAGGCCTCCCGCGCCTTCTCGATCGAATACGGGCGGGTCTTCAGGCTCGGGTCGGAGATCCCGTCGAACCCGTCGTTCAGGAGGTGCAGCCGCTCGACGTCGCCCCGGAAGTCGATCTCGATGACCTTCTCCCAGTTGGTGGCGTGCTGGAGCCCGATCCGCACGTCGATGTTGTCGAGCGGCGGCCGGGTGAGGTTCGGGTAGAACCCGAAGCTCGAGCGGGGATAGACGTTGTAGAAGGTCGCGCGCTCGATGTAGCCGCGGTGCACGGCCGGAACCTCGAGTTGCTCGTACCACAACTTGGCCTCGGCGATGCGGAACAGGTCGATGTCCCCCTGGAGGAAGATCTCGAAGGCCTTCGTGGTGTCGCTGACGAGCCGGTACTCGATCCGGTCGGGATTGAAGCGGTTGCGGTAGTACTTCCGGTCGCCCGCCCACCAGTCCTCCACCCGGCTGAGGGTGATCGAGCGGCCCTTCTGCACGTCCTCGTCCCGGATCCGGTAGGCACCGGTGGTCGGACGCGTCCGCCAGTTGTAGCGCGACTCGAAGTCGGGGCCGAACTCCCGGTAAAACTCCTCCTGGAACGGCGAGATGTTGGCGAAGAACGGGGCGATCGGCTTGGGATAGGCGATGCGGACGCAGAGGTAGTCCGGCCCGTAGCTTGCGACCCCCCAGAACTGCTCCTTGTAGTAGCTGCGGTAGAAGGTCGGCGTCAGGTAGTCCGAGAGATAGACGTACATCGTCATCAGGAAGTCCCCGGAGGTGACCTGCGTGCCGTCGGACCAGCGGGCCTCGTCGTCGATGTGGAAGTAGACCGACTGCCCGTCCTCCGCCACCGCCCAGCGGTCGGCGATCGCGGGGATCACGTTGCGCGTGTTCGGGTGGATCGAGACCAGCGCCATCTCGACGTCGTCCCAGTGCTGGGCGCGGAACGAATTGTTGGCCTCCTTGCCGACCGAGCGGATGCTCGCCGGGAAGGTCATCCCCTCGAAGAAGCTGTGCAGCGTCCCGCCCTTCTTCGCCTCCGGCGAGCCGAGGTCCGGGTCGTCGAGATTGGTCGTCCACTCGAGGTCGTCGGGCAGCTCGTCCTCGCCGAGGCGCTCGAAGAAGTCCGGCCGCTCAAGCCGCCGCCGCGTCCGCTCGAGCTCGGACTGCTTCTCCGCCCGGGCCTCGTCGCCGAGCTCGCCGGCGAGCGCCTCCTCGAGCTCGGCCTGCTTCCTCGCCAGCTCCTCGCGAACATTGCGGTTGTAGCGCTGCTCGAAGCGCTCGCGCTCCTCGCTGCAGTCGTAGGCCGCCCACTCCCGCTCGCTCCGGCAGCCGGTGTGCCAGAGCAGGGTCAGCGGGAGCAGCGTCGTCGCGATGCGTCGGGTCATTGGAAGGTCGTGTACTTTCGGGGGTCGAAGGCCTCGCGGATGGCCTCGCCGATGAAGGTGATCAGGAGCAGGACGAACACCATCATCCCGAACACCGAACTGACGATCCAGGGGGAGCCGAGGTTGCTCACCCCGTCCTCCAGCAGCCGGCCCCAGCTCGGATACCGCTCGGGCAGGCCGAAGCCGAGGTAGTCCAGCGCGGTCAGCGCGGTGATCACCGAGGCCACCCCGAAGGGCACCAGGGTCACGATGATCGCGATCGCATTCGGCAGGATGTGGCGGAAGATCACCCTCGCGGTCCCCGCGCCCAGCACCCGCGCGGCGCTCGCGTAGTCGCGGGCCTTCTCCTTGTAGGTGGCGGTCCGCAGGTAGGTCGCCGCACTGATCCACGAGAACAGGCAGAAGATCAGCATGATGGTCACCAGGCTGACCCGGTCCTTCCCCAGGTTGGCGACGATGATCATCACCACCAGCAGGAAGGGCACGTTGCTCATGATCTCCATCACCCGCTGCATCGCCAGGTCGAACCAGCCGCCGAAGTAGCCCATCAGCGAGCCCAGCGTGATGCCGACCCCGTAGCTGAGCAGCAGGTAGAGGGAGGCCGCCTTCATCAGCACCTGGAAGCCGCCGAAGAGCTGGGAGAGCACGTCCCAGCCCCTCGAGTCGGTGCCGAGGAAGTGGCGCTTGCCCCAACTCGGCGGGATCGGCGGGTAGATGCGCTCGACCCACTGCCCGGCCTCCGGAACCACGGCCGCCTCGGGCACCGTCGAGGACTCGAGCACCCCGTGGTTCCAATCCTCGCGACCCAGCAACTCGCCGTCGCCCCCCTGGACCTGCACCGGCCCGTGGAGCTTGCCGGAGCGGACACTGCCGGAGCGGACGACCTGCTCCGGCCGCGACTTCTGACCGCAGATCGCGTAGCCGGTGTAGGGTCCCTTGCCCCGCGAGTCGAAGATCAGCCCGTTGTTCATCAGCAGGTGACGCTTCATCACCTCGTCGGAGTCGAAGGTCGGGTCCCAGGGAACCGGCGGCAGGATCACCAGCGAGTCTCCATCCGCCAGCCGTTCCTTCAGTGCACGGTAGTTGGCCTCCTCGCGGCCCTCGCCGCCGAACTCCCGCTCCTCGTAGATCTTCTGCTCGAAAGCCGGGAACACCCAGCGACCCTCGTGGCGCACCGCCAGCGCCCGCTTGCCGACGAGCGCCTGGTCGCAGAGCGCCAACGCCATCAGGGCCAGCAGGACCTTGAGCGAGCCATACCCGCGACCGATCGAGCGGAAACGCTCGGCCTTGCGCAGCGTCAGCGGGTTCCAGTGGAACCGACCGCCTCCCAGGATCAGGACCAGCCCCGCCAGCGCCAGCAGCCCGCACATCGTGTCGCCGACCAACTCCGCCTGGTTCTCGCGCAGCCAGCGCCCGTCGACCGGGATCCCGAGGAAGCTCCAGTCGCCCGCCTCGAGCACCTGATCGGGCGTCGCGCCGAAGGAGAAGAACCACCGGAGGCTCGGCAGCGCCCACCCCGCGTGATGGCTCCACGAGGCGGCCACGGCCACCCCGATCAACAACAGGCCCAGCTTCCGCGGAAAGTTCATCATTCGTAGCTCACGCGTGGATCGACCAGCGCGACGCAGAGGTCGGAGAGGATGTTCCCGACCAGCATCAGCAGCGCGGACACGAACAGGACCCCCATGATCAGCGGCTCGTCGCGCTCGAGCAGGGCGGTGAACTGCAGCAGGCCGAAGCCGTTGATGTCGAAGACCTTCTCGATCAGGATGCTGCCCGCCACCAGCAGGGTCACGTTGTTGCCGAAGGTGGTCGCGATGGGGATGATCGAGTTGCGGAAGGCGTGGCGGAAGACCGCCGCGCGGTACGGCACGCCCTTGGCCGTCGCCGTCCGCACGTAGTCGGCGGCGAGGTTTTCCATCAGGTTGTTCTTCATCAGCATCGTCATGAAGGCGAAGCTGCCGATCACGTAGCAGACCAGCGGGAGAAAGCCGTGGTGCCAGACGTCGCGCACCTTGCCCGCGGGATCGAGCGACTCGAACTCCTCGCCCGGGAAGCCACCGATCGGAAACCAGCCGAGCCGGGCCCCGAGGTAGACCACCAGCAGCGCGCCGAGCGCGTAGCCGGGAATCGCGTAGCCGGCGAAGATCGCGATCGAGCTCGAGTTGTCGAGCCAGGTCCGGTGCTTCAGCGCCTTGAGGATCCCGAGGGGCAGGCAGATCCCGTAGATCAGCACCATGCTGCTGATGCCGAAGAAGAGCGAGACCGGCATCCGGTCGAGGATCATCCCGACGACCGGGTCGTCGTACTTCTCCGAATAGCCGAGGCTGCCCTGGATCAGGCCGTCGAAGCCCGGGCGGAACAGCACCGCGCGGGGCTGGGGCTCCTCGCCCAGCTCGATCCCCCGCATCCAGTTGCGCCAGTGCCGCTTCTGCTCCTCGGGCGAGCGGATGCGGACCTTCCAGCCGGCAAGCGTCTCCCCGGGATCGCGGTCGAGCAGTTCGCCCGACTCCGCGTCGACCAGGCCGCGCACCTCGCCCTTCCGGTCGACCCGCACCACGTGGACGGTCCCCGGCATCGCGACGTCGGCGTGGTCGGCGCCCTCGACGAACTGGGCGCCTGCCTTCTCGAGGTCGCGGGGCGCCAGTCCGAGCCACTCGAGGTAGCTCCGGAACAGCCCGCGGTCACGCCGGTGCTTCTCCTCGGTCTCCATCACCTGGGCGACCGACACGACCGAACCCGAGCCCGCCGCCGATCGGCGTGCCCCGCCCTCGCCGCCCATCAGGCTCGCCATCTCCTTCTCCATCGGCCCGCCCGGCGCCAGCCGCTGGATCGAGAACACCAGCAGCGTGATGCCGATCAGGGTCGGCGGAATCAGCAGCAGGCGGCGGATGAAGTAGGCTTTCAAGCAGGACGGGTGTCGAGGCTCCGCCGGTTCTAGCGATCCCCCCTGCCCATGCAAGCCCCCTCCCGGCGAATCCCCGGGATTTGCGGAATTCCCGCGAAATCGGCGAAGATGCGCCGCAATCCGCCAGGATCCTTCGTTTTTTCCTGCAAATCCGGCGCGGGCATCGCTAGTTCCCTCGCAGTGATCGTCCGCCGCCTTCTCGTCGCCACCCTTGTCCTCTGCGGCCTCGCCTCCTGCGAGAAGGAGAGCCAGGTCGACCGCGCCACCCGCGAAGGCATCCTCATCCTCGGCAACTCGAACGAACCGAAGGGCCTCGACCCGCAGATCGTCACCGGGGTGCTCGAGAGCAACATCATGCGCGCGCTGTTCGAGGGCCTGGTCTCGTTCCACCCGTCCGACGACGCCGCCAACGTCCTGACCGGCGCCGAGGCGCTGGAACCCGACGAGACCGCCACCGTGTGGACCGCGCGCCTGCGTCGCGACGCCAGGTGGAGCGACGGCACGCCGGTCACCACCGACGACTACGTCTTCTCCTACCACCGCATGCTGTCGCCGGAGTTCGCCGCGAAGTACGCCGACATGCTGAACTTCCTGAAGAACGGCTCGACCTACAACAAGGACCTGCGCGGCGAGATCCTGTTCCGCATCTCACCCCCCGGGGACGGACCGGGCTGGGACGAGGTGAAGGAGGTCCACTTCCGCCCCTTCGCCGGGGCACCGGGGCTCGACGCCGTGGCCGGGCGCGAATGGCAGGATCTCGACGAGCGGGAGCGCGCCGTGTTCGCCGCCGGCAAGGGGCTGGATACCCTCGACGCCGAGACGCTCGGGTGGATCGCCGAGGCCCCGGCACGCCGCTTCCTCTGGCCGGAGGGCTTCACCCGGCAGCAGGAGGTCGTCGACCGGATGCTCGCCCACGCCGGGAAGGACCTGTGGGGCCTGGCCCGGGTCGGCGTCGAGGCGCTCGACTCCCACACCCTGCGGATCACGCTGCGCGGACCGACGCCCTACTTCCCCCAACTCGCCAAGCACTACACCTGGACGCCGGTGCCAAAGCACGCGGTGCTCGCCAACGGCGACATGCTCGACAAGGGCAACCCCTGGAGCAAGCTCGGCAAGATCGTCACCAACGGGCCCTACCGGCTGAAGTCGTGGCGCCTGACCGACCACCTCGAGGTCGAGCGCAATCCGCTCTACTGGAACGCGGACGAGGTCTCGATCCACGGCATCCGCTACGTCCCGGTGACCAATGCCTACACCGAGGCGCGGATGTTCCGCGACGGCCAGCTTCACATGACCTACACCGCCCCGCCGGAGGTCATCGACTGGTTCAAGGAGCACCAGCCGGAGGTGCTCCGCCAGGAACCGTACGTCGGCACGCTGTTCTACCGCTGCAACACCACCCGCGAGCCGCTCGACGACCCCCGCGTCCGCCGCGCGCTCGCCCTCGCGATCGACCGCAGGGTGATCTGCGAGAAGGTGCTCAAGGGCTACAAGCCGGCCCACGGGATGACCCCGCCGATGGCCGGCTACGCGATCGACCCGCGCGACACCTACGACCCCGAGGAGGCCAGGCGGCTGATGGCCGAGGCCGGCTTCCCCGGCGGGAAGGGCTTCCCCAAGCGCCTCAAGATCCTGCTCGCCAGCCGCGAGACCGCCGCCACGCTGGCCCAGGCGATCCAGGCGATGTGGCGCGACACCCTCGGCATCCAGGTCGAGATCGAGAACAAGGAGTGGACCGCCTACCTCGCCGCGATGCAGGAGCTCGACTACGACCTCGCGTCGGGCGGCTGGATCGGCGACTACCTCGACCCGCTGACCTTCCTCGAGATGTGGACCGAGGGGAACGGCAACAACCTGACCGGCTGGGCCAGCGACGAGTTCGAGGGCCTGCTCGAGCAGTCCCACCAGGAGGCCGACGGCGACCGGCGCTACCAGCTGCTGCAGCAGGCCGAGAACGTGCTCGTCGACGACTCGCCCGTGCTGCTCGTCGCCTGGTACTCGCGCAACTACCTGCTTCATCCCTCGGTCAGGGACTGGCACCCGCTGCTGCTCGACAACCACCCCTACGACAAGATCCGCCTGGAACCCGCAACCCGCGACTGACCCGATCATGCTGCGCCTCGTTCTCGGCCGGCTCGGCCAAGGCCTCATCACCCTGCTCGTCCTGGTGACGATCACCTTCTTCCTCGTCCGCCTGATGCCGGGCAATCCCTACACCGACGAGAAGGCGGTGCCCGAGCACATCCTCGAGAAGCAGAAGGAGCAGGGCGGACTCGACAAGCCGGCCATCGTCCAGTTCGCGATCTATCTCAAGAGCGTCGTCGTCGACCGCGACCTCGGCACGCTGTTCCGCAAGCCGACCGTCCAGGTCAGCGAGATCATCCGCCAGGCCTTCCCCGTCTCGGCCCTGCTCGGCATCCTGTCGATCGGCATCGCCCTGATCGTCGGCCTGCCCGCGGGCGTGATCGCCGCGGTGAAGAAGAACGGTCCGCTCGACTACGCCTGTCTCGCCGCGGCGATGGTCGGAATCTGCCTGCCGAGCTTCGTCATCGGCCCGCTGCTCGCGGTTTCCGCGGGCCTCGGCCTCAAGAGCCTCCACGTCGCCGGCTGGAACTCGCCGGCCGACTGGATCATGCCGGCGATCACCCTGGGCATGATCAACGCGGCCTACATCGCCCGGCTCACCCGCGGCGGCATGCTCGACGTGCTCAACCAGGACTACATCCGCACCGCCATGGCCAAGGGGGTGCCGGGGCCGCGGATCATCGTGCGCCACGCCCTGCGCGGCGGGCTCATCCCCGCGGTCGCCTTCGTCGGCCCGGCCTTCGCCGCGATGATCTCCGGCTCGTTCGTGATCGAGACCATCTTCCAGGTGCCGGGCATGGGACAGCACTTCATCAACGCCACCACCGACCGCGAGTATTCGCTGATCCAGGGCCTGGTGCTGTTCTACGGCTTCCTGATCATCGCCGCGAACCTGCTGTCGGACCTCGCCCAGATCGCCCTCAACCCCCGGCTCCGCACCGCCTGACCGACCATGAGCGAGACCATCGAAAAGGGATCGTCCCTGTGGAAGGACGCGTGGCACCGGCTCAGCCGCAACAAGGCCTCGATGGCCAGCCTGGCCTTCCTCGTCCTGATCGTGCTGCTGTGCTTCCCCGGCCCGGCGGTTCTGTCGGTCCCCTCGCCGACCGAGATCGACCTCGACCATCCGGCCTCCGGCCCCAGCGGCGAGCACTGGTTCGGCACCGACTACCTCGGTCGCGACCTGTTCGCCCGGGTGCTGTACGGCGGCCGCGTCTCGCTGCTGGTCGGGATCGTCGCGACCGGCGTCGCGGTGGTGATCGGCCTGATCTACGGCGCCGTCGCCGGCTACGCCGGCGGGCGGCTCGACGACCTGATGATGCGCGGCGTCGACATCCTCTTCGCGCTCCCCTTCCTGGTGCTGGTGATCCTGTTCTCGCTGGTGGTCGACGAGCCGGCCGCGGAGTTCACCGAGTGGGTGATCGGCGCCACCGGCTGGCCGCGCGACGACGTCGCGCCCATCACCACCCTGATCCCCCTGTTCATCGCGATCGGGGCCATCGGCTGGCTGACCATCGCCCGCATCGTCCGCGCCCAGGTGATGACCTCCAAGAAGCAGGAGTTCGTCGAGGCCGCCCGCTCGCTCGGCATCGGCAACCTGCGCATCCTGTTCCGTCACATCCTCCCGAACGTCATCGGCCCGGTGATCGTCTACACCACCCTCGCGGTGCCCGGCATCATGCTGCTGGAGAGCGTGCTGTCGTTCCTCGGCCTCGGCGTGAAGCCCCCCAACAGCTCCTGGGGCATCCTGATCAAGGAGGGAGCCGACCGGATGGAGACCAACGCGCTGCTGCTGTTCTTCCCCTCGCTGTTCTTCTCGACCACGCTGTTCGCCCTCAACTTCCTGGGCGACGGGCTGCGCGACGCGCTCGACCCCAAGTCCTCGAAGGACTGAGCCCGCGCCGCCAAAGACCTTGCCCTCCGGCCTCGCGCTGTTCATGCTAACAGCATGATGATCCGCGACCTGCCGGACGAGGAGCGCCCGCGCGAGAAGCTGGCCCGGCTCGGCCCGGCGAGCCTCGACAACGCGGAGCTGCTGGCGCTGTTCCTGCGCACCGGCACGCGCGGCCGCAGCGCGATCGCGGTCGGCCGCGACATCCTGCGGCACTTCGGCTCGCTCCACGCCCTCGGCTCGGCCGGCATCGACGCGCTGCGCCAGTGCCCCGGCCTCGGCCTCGCCAAGGCCAGCCAGCTCGCCGCGGCCTTCGAGCTCGGCGCCCGGCTCGCCCGCGAGCGGCTTCACCAGACGGTCCTCGACTCCCCCGAGCGGATCCACGAGGCCTTCGCGCCGCAGCTCTCGTGGCTCGGCCACGAACGCCTGCTGGTGGCCCTCCTCAACAGCCGGCTGCAGCACACCGGCACCGTCGAGATCAGCTCGGGGGTCCTCACCGAGACCTCGGCCCACCCCCGCGAGGTCCTGCGCCCGGTGATCCTGCGCGGCGCCTACGGCTACGTGCTGATCCACAACCACCCCTCCGGCGACCCCTCGCCCAGCGCCGCCGACCGCCGCTTCACCGCCCGGCTCGCCGAGGGAGCCGCCCTGCTGGAACTCCGCTTCGTCGACCACCTGATCATCGGCCGCCCGGGCCCCGGCCACCCCGGCTACTTCTCGTTCCGCGAGGGCGGCCTGCTCGGCTGAGCCGGGCCGGTATCAGTCCCCGGCCTTCCAGCTGCGGACCTTGGTCACCTTGATCGCCCCCTGGAGATTGCGCTTGCCCCCACCGCGCCCGCCTTCCTCGGTGCAGGTCTGCACCGTCTCGTACTCCTCGCGCAGGATCACCGGGTGGAGCAGCGAGGCCCAGATCTTCCCGGAGTCGATCGTGATGTCGCAGTCCTGCCGGGTGCCGTCGGGCTGGACCAGGCCCTCGACGTTCATGCGCCCGGTGACCGAGAAGACCCCGCAGGGATGGCCGTCGATCGCCTCCTCGCCGGCGAAGCGCAGGTGGACCAGGCCGCTCACGTCCGACGGCTCGAGGATCTTCAGGGCCTTCCCCTTCAGGTCGAGCTGGTCGCCCGGCTTCCACACACGCTCCCGCGAGAACCACAGGACGCGGGGATGCGCCCCCGACTCGATCATCAACTGGGGCACGCACTCCTTGAGCGCCTCCGACCAGACCGCCCGCTTGAAGTCCACCGGCCCGCTCTCCTGCCGCGGCCGCCAGCCGTGCTCGGCGAGGACGAAGCCAATCGTCTGGTCCTCGAGGTCCGCCGAGTGGCCCGGCTGCCAGTCCTGGGTCTTCGACTTCCCCGGATCCGCCACCTGCCGCCGCGCCGCCTTGAGCAGGCTCAGTTCGAAGCTCCCCGGGTGCTTGCGGCAAAGCGTCACCGTCTCCACCGCGTAGCTGGCCTTGCTGCGGGTCTGGGTCTCGGGCCCGGAGGCCTCGACCACCTGCACGTCCCGATGGTCGAGGCGCACCTTCATCCACGACTCCACCCGGCTCGGAAACGGCAGGTCCCGGCGGAACGAGACCCCTCCGGACCGGCGGCTCACCATTCCGGCGAGGCCCCGGTCGACCTCGCCCCCGGGCGCCACCTCCCCCAGTCCGGCGCCTCCCGCACCCCGGGCCTGGCCCAGGAAGTTCTTCGCGCGATCGCAGCCCAGCGCGGCCAGACAGGCCACGAGCACGGCGACGCTACGGGTTCGCATGCCGTTCCGTTAGCATTCCCAAACCTTTCTGGCGAGTCCCATCCTCGGTCCGGCAGGGGCCTCAGGAGCGCCTCCGGCAGCCGAGGCGCTGGTCCATTTCGAGCGCCGGCGAGTCCTCGCTGCTCACCCCGACCACCTGCGCCGGCACCCCGGCCACCGTGGTGTGGGGCTCGACGTCGCTGAGCACCACGCTGCCGGCCCCGACCTTGGCGCCCTCGCCGATCTCGACCCGCCCGAGGATCTTGGCGCCGGCCCCGAGCAGCACGCCGGAGCGCACCACGGGATGCCGGTCGCCGGTCGCCTTGCCGGTGCCCCCGAGGGTCACCTCGTGGAGGATCGAGACGTTGTCCTCGATGATCGCCGTCTCCCCGACCACGAAGCTGGTGGCGTGGTCGAGCAGGATGCCGCAGCCGATGCGGGCGGCCGGGTGGATGTCGACGCCGAAGACCTCGCTGGCGAGACTCTGGAAATAGAGGGCGAGCTCCCGACGATCCCGCCGCCACAGGTGGTGCGAGACCCGGTAGGTCGAGATCGCCATGAAGCCCTTGAAGAACAGCAGCGGCTGAAGCGGGGAATCGCAGGCGGGATCCCGCTCGACGATCGCGCACAGGTCGCGCGCCGCGCTCCTCACCAGCGTCTCGTCCTGCCCGAAGATGTCGGAGAGCAGCGGGCAGAGCTCCTCCCGCGTCATGTCCTCGCGGGCGAGCTTGCGGCCGAGGCGGGTGGCAAGCGCGCGGCCGAGCCCGGGCTGGCGGAGCACCACGTCGTCCAGCAGCGAGCGCAGGCCGTGCTCCTCCTCGACCACCGCGCCGGCACGCGCCCGGATATCCTCCCAGAGCGCCTCCACGTCGACCTCCGGGGACTGACAGATTCGGACACCCTTCACGCTTTGCGCCCCCTCACCGCTGTGTTGCCTTGAATCCATGCGCATCTCCCAGAAGCTCGACTATGCGTGTCGCGCGATGGCCCAGTTGGCCAAGCGCCACGACGGGCGCACGATTACACGCTTGGAGGAGCTCGCGCAACGGGAAGCCGTGTCCGCCAACTTCCTGGTCCAGATCCTCAACGACCTGCGCCGCGGGGGCCTCGTCGAGAGTCGCCGCGGCAAGTCCGGCGGCTACCTCCTCAGCCGGCCGCCGGAGAGCATCAACCTGCGGGAGATCGTCGACGCCGTGGAGCCGAGCCTGCTCACCTTCTCGAGCCACACCGAGGGCGACAGCGGCCAGACGGTGAGAAACGTCTGGGAAAGCGTCGCCGAGTCGACCCGCCGACAGCTCGAGGCGGTCGACCTGCGCCAGCTGGCCGACCCGGGCACCGCACCGATGTACTACATTTGACGGACTTGCGGCGCTCCCCCGCGGACCCAGAACACCAGCTCGTTCTCGACCTCGCCCCCCGGCGAATCCACCTGCCGCCATCCGAGGTGCGCCCGCAGGGTCGGCACACGACGGTATCCGCGCCGGGCCCAGAAGGCGTCGTGTGGCCGGTGGTCGGGCGGCCGCAGCGGATGCCCGGCTTCCCTCACCACCGCGCAGAAGGTCGTCCGCCGGAAGCCGAGCGTGGCCGCGTGGGCCTCCCGCTCGTCGAAGAAGCGGTGCCCCGCACCCCGGCCCCGGCAGTCCCTGCGGAGCACCGACTCGCCGAAGTAGAACCAGTCCCCCACCCGCTCGCCGGCTTCCTCGAAGGGCCGCCGGAAGGCCTCGTCCGCCGCAGCCAGCGGCAGCCCGGTCGAAACACCGACGACCTCGCCGGCCCGCTTCGCCACCACCACCACCGCCCCCTCGGCGGCGGCGTAGTGGCGGAGATAGTCGCGCTCGGCCGCTCGATCCCCGTCGTAGAGGTAGGGAAACTCCCGGAACACCTCGATCCGCAGGCGCGCCAGGTCGTCCAGATGGGCCAGCACACCCTCGCCCTTCACCCGCTCGATCTCGATCGGCTCGTCGCTCACCTTCGCCGCGCTAGGGTTCGCCGCGCTCCGGAACCACCTCGATCGACCGCTCGCCCGCCCCCCTGCGGACGCGGACGACGGTGGCCACGCCGGGGCGGAGGAGGAAGAAGGCGTTCACCGCGTCGCCGTAGTCCTCGACCCGAAGCCCTCCGATCTCGATCAACAGGTCCCCGGCCTGGAGCCCCGCCCGTGCCGCCGGCGAGCCCTCGAGCGTGCGCCGCACCCGCGGCACCGGAACCGACGGATCGAGACTCAGCCCGAGCCGGGCCCGGGACACGCGGCCGTTGCGCCGCGCCTCGCCCAGCGTCCGGGCCAGCACCTCGACCGGCACCGCAAGTCCCGCGCCTCCCCCGCTCGCCTGCAGCGCCACCGCGGCGACCCGACCCTCGGCATCGAGCAGGGGCGTCCCGCGCACCGCGGACTCGCCGCCGTAGCGCAGCTTCAGCAGGGTGAAGGGCAGGTACTTGCCGTCGATGCGCTCGACCGGGCCCTCGACCCGGGCGCGACCACCCCCGGACGGAAGCGCCAGCAAGCCGCCGCTGGGAGATCGCTCCGCCAGCGCGAAGCCACGGACCGGCCCCGGGACACCGCGAAACACGACCACCCGGGACACCGGATCCACCGCCAGCACCTTGGCCGTCTCCGCCCCGAGGCGAAGGACTCCCTTCCGAAGCTCGGCGGCCGCCGGCCCCAGCGTCAGCACCTCGCCACCTCCGGCGACGGAAAAACCGATCGAGCCGCCGTGGGCTCCCGGAAAATCGACCCTCAGCAGGTCACCCGCCAGCGCCCGACCGGGCGCCCACAGGACCAATGCGGCGAGAAGTGCCGTCAGACACCGGATCAGGACCGAGGACATGGCGACGCCCCCGCCCCTCAGAAGACCTGTTCACCCGTCTTGCCCTCGGACTCCGGGCGCAGGTCAAGCTGCTCCAGCTGCTGCACCGGCTCGGTCTCCACCGGGGTCAGGGTGCGGAACTCGACGTCCTGCGTCGGTGGGGAAACCACCTCCTGCTGTCGAGGCAGGAGCACGACGGCGATCATCACCGCCGCGTAGGCCGCACCAGCTCCGTAGGCCCACTTGGCCGCACCCGGTGCCGTCATCCACTCTCCCAGCCGCTTCCACCAGGCCGCGAATCCCCGTTCCACCATCGCCTCCTCACGGCGACGCTGGTGAAACTCCCTCAGAAAATCCTCCATGTACCCCTCGGGCGGGCGCTCATGGCGCTTGAGGGCAAGGAGGTTTCCGATCTCTTCGACGCTCGGTTTCACAGCGGGAATTGGTTAAAGAATCTAAAATTTTTACCCTTTTGCAAGGATTTTTTAGAACCGCGACTCCCAGAGGTCCTGCAGGTGGCTTTGCAGCTGCAGGTGGGCGTAGTGGAGACGCGAGCGAACCGTTCCTTCCGACACCTTGAGGATTCTCGCGATCTCGCCGTGTGGAAGTCCCTGGATGTCGAACAGCGTCACCACCGTTCTATGGGCCTCAGACAGGCGCTGCATCGCTTCGTTCAATCTTTTCTGGAGCTCGTTGACGCTGCTCTGGTGCTCGGGATTGGCCTGGTGGGTGGTGTCCACCAGCGCCGGGTCCTGGTGGACCGCCGAGTCCATTTCGTTGAGGCTCAGGCCGGTCCGCCGCTTCCGCTTCTTGAGGAAGTTCAGCGTCATGTTCACCGCGATCTGGTAGATCCAGGTGTAGAAGCTCGAGCGCCCCTTGAACTTCGGCAACGAATGATAGGCGCGCGCGAAGACGTCCTGGAGGAGGTCGTGGGTGTCCTCCTTGTTGGAGGTCATGTGGTAAACCAGCCCGTACAGCTTGTCGCCGTACTTCAGGATCAGCGCGTCGAAGGCCCGCGTGTCGCCTTCGCGGGCGCGCGCCACGAGTTCGCCGTCCGGATCCGGCTGCTGGGTATCATCCGGCATGGTCGGGGGTGTGGGGTGAACTCCGTCGAGGCTACACGTCCGCCGGGGTCTGTAAAGCGGACGGTCCGCCCCCCACTTTCCCGGATTTCCCGTTTTCCCTCCCCCGCTTCCCCGCCCAAGCTCCGCCCATGGCAAGCATCGACGCCCTCCGCGCCGCGATCCGGGACGTCCCCGACTTCCCCAAGCCCGGGATCGTCTTCAAGGACATCACGCCCATCCTGGCCGACGGCGGCCTGTTCCGCGACACCATCCGGCTGCTCTGCGAGACCACCGGCGGGGCGACCATCGACAAGGTGGTCGGCATCGATGCCCGGGGGTTCATCTTCGCC
>Ga0207814_100532_pt1 | contig 19389 bp, 20 predicted proteins | sample TtaePargueraPR_7_FD_187755 | JGI IMG/M metagenome (GOLD analysis project Ga0207814, IMG submission 187755) | Aerobic enrichment media microbial communities from Bioluminiscent Bay, La Parguera, Puerto Rico - Tt and P1 (2) (SPAdes) | ecosystem: Environmental > Aquatic > Marine > Unclassified ... | reverse complement strand
TCTAGGTTAGTCGAACAGGGCGTCTACAGCCGATTGTGCATCGGTCGTTTTCTCTGCGGAAGTAGCCTGCTCCTCGTCGTCCGTTTCGGGGACTTCGCCATTCACGATGCCGGATATCACTCCGACCAGGCCCTGGAGACGCGGAACGGATTCGGAGCAAAGCTCGGACAGTCCCGAAGCATCGCCTTCGGCAATCCTGTCCTGTACCTGTTTCAGCAACAGCACCATTTCCTGTTCGAGATCGGCGACCGACGAATCGAAAGCGCGGCGCACCTCTTCCGGCGCGTTACGGTAACCGACGATGGCCAGTTCCTTGTCGCGGAAACCGGAATGGGTGAAATGCTCCTCGTAGGACTCGTGCTCCCACTCGGCCAGCTCGGCGGCAAACTGCGACGGTGCCGAGGGCACCAGTTCGAGCAGCATGATGATCTCGCTGAAATGGTTGAGATAATCCGTGGTGAGCAGCGTGTTGGGGTTGACGTTGGTGCCTTCGGTATGGGCCCGAAGATGCTCCATCATCGTATTGCGGAATGACCGTGCGAGCCTCTCGCGGGCGGAAAGATGATCGTTTGAGGCGACAACACGCAACTGGACTTGGGTCTTGGGCATTGGACCGAACACTACTGGTCAAACTGAGGTACTGTCGCCCAAGGTCGCCCATAAGGGTTTCCAAAGCCTTACCCGGCACAGTTGAAGGAATAACGCCACGGTGAAAAACGCCACGGTGAAACACGGGAATGTGCGCTGTTCACGGGTTGCCTGATTTGGGCGGCTCATTCCAATGTCATATCGAGCCGGGAACAAGATCAGTAAACGGGAGCGCCTTGCACGCCATGAGAGTCGATCTGGTATTGATTTTAGCCCTGCCGGTCATTGCATTTGCCCATATGAGCGTGTTTGCGCAAGCCGACAGGGCAGGCGGCAATGTCCTGGCACGGGCCGAGACCGAGATGGCTGCCGCAGCCAGGAACTGGGCGTCGCTGCTCGATAAGGGGCAAAGCAGGCAGGCGCTGTTCGAGTTCAACGACGATGAACGCTTCAACTGGCATTACATCCCGCGCAACCGTCAAGGCCTCGCCCTGAGAGACATGACCGCCGAGCAAAACCAGGCGGCGCGGAATCTCATAAAGGCGACGCTTTCACAACAGGGCGCAACCAAGGTGGAAGCCATCATGGCGCTGGAGGCGGTGCTCCGGGAAGTCGAGGGATCTTCTTCAGGTTTCAGGGACCCGGAAAACTACGCATTCAGCCTGTTCGGCGAGCCCGGAACGCCGCCCTGGGGCTGGCGTGTCGAGGGGCATCATCTCTCGATCAATGTCACCAATGCTGCAAGCGGAGACATCTCCATCACGCCGACCTTTACAGGCACGAACCCCGCGCGAATACCGCTTGGGCCACGCACGGGCGAACGCATCCAGAAAGACGAGTATTTCCTGGCGCTGGAGCTTGCCGTCAGCCTCGACGAAGGCCAGCGTGGCAAGGCCGTGCTGGGGGAGCGTTCCCTCGGCAATATCGTGACAGGCCCCGGCAGGGCTGATGCCCTGAAACAGCCTGAAGGGCTAGCCGTAGGGGACTTGTCGGCCGAACAGAAAGACCTGCTTCTGCGCCTCGTCGCGACCTATGTCGGGCTGGCAAGGGACGAGGTGGGTGAGCGCTACATGGACCTGGTTCATGGCGGGTTGGGCGAGACCCGGTTTGCCTGGGCTGGGGGAATGAGTGAAGGGGAGGCGTTTTACTACCGCGTGCATGGCCCGCGGATCCTGATTGAGTTCGACAACACGCAGAACAACGCTAACCATATCCACGCCGTTTGGCGTGACCCGCTGGACGATTTCGGACGCGATACGCTCAAGGAGCACTACGACAGCGCAGGGCCCGGACACGGTCATCGCCAATGACGCAGTGCCGGAAAAGCGGATGTTAGGCCCCGTTTGCGGGATTGCGCGAAGGGTCGAGCCACTTGGCCATGTTAACCCGTTCCTCATGCTGGTAGCCCAGGGCGTCGTAGAAACCGATCACGGCCGTGTTCTCGGCGCGGACGATGAGATTGAGCTTCCAGACGCCCTGGCCGACAAGCCAGGCTTCAGCCGCCGCCATGATGTCCCGCCCGTACCCCTTGCCCCGGAGCGCAGGGTCTACGCAGACATAGTAGACGGTACCGCGATGTCCGTCGTGGCCGGTCATCGCGCTGGCTACCAGGCTGTGTTTCTGGAAGCCGCCAAGTATGGTCGCGTTGGGTTTGCCGCGCGCGAAGGCGATGTCGCCCAAAGGGTCGTTCCAAGGCCGCGTCAGCCCGGATCGCGCCCAAAGCTCTGCAAGCTGGTCCACGTCGCCGTCGCCGATTTCCCGGATCACGAGTGCCATGGCGATGTGTTCTCCTAGAGCACCTTGCCGGGATTGAGTATACCCTTGGGATCAAGCAGATCCTTGATGCCGCGCATAATGTCGATCTCGACTTCGCTTTTCACCTTCTTCAGCTTTTCGCGCTTCATCCGGCCGATGCCATGTTCCGCGCTGATGGAGCCGCCGAGATCGAGCACGATCTGGTGAACGGCCTCCGTTACGGGGTCCCATTGCGCCATGAAGCGGTTCTTGTCTGCTCCAACCGGCTGGCTGACGTTGTAGTGGATGTTGCCGTCGCCATAGTGGCCGAAAGGGCAGGGCCGCGAGCCGGGCACCATCTTGGCAACCAGCTCATTGGCGCTGGTTATGAACTCGGGGATCTTGGCTATCGGCACCGAAACGTCGTGCTTGATCGACCCGCCCTCGAGTCCCTGGACTTCGGACATCACTTCGCGCGGCTTCCAGAAATCCGCGCGCTGCGACAGCGACGACGCGATCACTGCATCCTGCACGAGGTCCTGCTCCAGCACGTCTGAGAGGATTCCTTCCAGTTTTTCCGCCGACGCGCCATTTGCCTCGCGGCCCGAAAGCTCTATCAGCACATACCAGTCGTGCGGCGACTCGAGTGGGTCGCGCACGTCATGACCATGCTTCAGCGCCATCTCCAGGCCAAACCGGGGGATAAGTTCGAACGCCGTCAACTCGCCGGCGGCACGCTTGCGCGTTATGGAAAATGTCTTGCCGGCGTCCTCCACTGACCTGAGGCCGGCAAAGGCGGTTGCGAACTCCGCCGGCTTTGGAAACAGCTTCAGAACCGCGCCGGTGATGATGCCGAGCGTGCCTTCGGCCCCGATGAACAGGTCTTTCAGGTCGTACCCGGTATTGTCCTTCCTGAGCGCGCGCAGACCATCCCAGACGCGGCCGTCCGCCAGCACGACTTCCAGTCCGAGCACCATGTCACGGGCGTTGCCGTAGGCGAGCATGGCCGTGCCGCCGGCGTTCGTGGAAAGATTGCCGCCGATCTGGCAGCTGCCCTCCGATGCTAGCGAGAGCGGAAACAGGCGATCGGCCTTGTCCGCTTCCTCCTGCGCCTGCTTGAGAATCACACCGGCATCGACCGTCATCGTGTTCCCTTCCGGATCGATGGAGCGAATGAGGTTCATCCGCGACAGCGAAACGATGACTTCATTGCCCGAATCGAACGGAATTTGCCCGCCAACCAGCCCGGTATTGCCTCCCTGCGGCACGATGACCGTACCTGTCTCGTGTGCCAGCTTCAGAATACGGGAAACTTCTTCCGTTGATCCGGGCCTGAGCACGATGCTGGCCTTGCCTGTATAAAGATGGCGCAGCTCGGTGAGATAGGCCGCCATGTCGTCGGCAGAGCGTATGGCGTTGGACTCGCCGACGATGGCTGCAAACTGGTCGAGAACGCTGGAAGATGGTTTAACTGCCGTCATGGTCTTGTCGCCGGTATCGATGTGGGCCAGTGTGCAGGGCGATGAACACGCCCGCTGAAATTAAGGGATCGGGTTCCTACATAAACTATTCGGTCGATGTGGTGAATTGGGAGGCTGCAATGTTCCGGAAATTAGTCGCAGCGATACTGTGTATGCTGATGATCGCTGGTTCAGCCTCTGCCGGTGAACTGGTAAGGGTTTCCGCCATTTCAGGGACTGGCATGTTGAATGGGCCTGCATCGACAGCCCGCAACTTCAGCCCCATCGTGAAAGCGAACTACTGCACGCGCGACTGCGACTATTGCCGTAGCGCCTGCTACAACACCTACAGGGTCAACTGTTACGCCCCCGGCTGCCGGCAGAGCTTCACGCTTTGCATGCGCGATTGCTGGTACAACGTCTGCAAGTGGTGCTGATGAAACTGGCGTGGTTTTGCCACTCAACGAGGCGCCGCGGCGCGCCTTAAGCGGTCGTTGATTGCCTCGCCCAGCCCTTCGTCCGGTATCGGCATAACCGCAATCGCCTCGCAGCCTGAGCTGTCGAGCTGTCGCAGGGCGGCAAAGAAGTGGATCGCCGCTTCACGAATGTCCCCGCGCGAGCTGAGATTGACCGTCGGCCCATCGGTAGCCGGCACATCCTCTCCGAATGCAAGCAACGCCTCTCCCGGCTCGACGCTGGTCGCTTCAAGCCTGATTTTCGCGTTGGGAGCATAGTGGCTTTCAAGCTGGCCCGGTGAGGTGGGGTTGTGCGAGTCCGTGCCAGCGGTAAGCGGCTGGCCGGCCAGCCGTTCGATATCTTCTCTTGCAATCGCGCCGGGACGCAGCAACCGGGGCGTCTGGTCGAAAAGGCCGACGACGGTCGATTCCAGCCCGATGGGTGAAAACGCGCCGTCGAGGATCATCGCCGGACCGCTCCCAAGGTCCTCGGCAACGTGTTCCGCAGTCGTCGGGCTGATGCGGCCCGCCTTGTTGGCGCTCGGCGCGGCGACGGGGCAGGCTGCCTCTTCAAGGAGTTCCTGGGCTATTGGATGCTGGGGAACGCGCACGGCAACGGTTTCGAGACCCGCGGGAACAAGGTCGCAAATCGGGCTGCCGGGACTTTTCGGCAGGACGAGACTGAGTGGCCCCGGCCAGAAGGCCCGGGCCAGCTTGTGCGCGAGTTCGTTGAATCGAACGTGTTCTTGTGCCGCTTCTTGGTTCGCGAAATGGACGATGAGAGGATTGAAGCGCGGCCGGCCCTTCATCTCGAAAACCTGCGCCACGGCTTCGGCATTGGTCGCATCTGCGCCAAGCCCGTAGACGGTTTCGGTCGGAAATGCCACGACCTTGCCTCGGCGCAGGTGCTTGGCGGCGCGAAGGATGTTCTCGTAGTTGGCGGGTTTGATCACCATGTCAGCGTTTAGGTCGCATGACGGGCAATATCATGCAATTCTGCACTCGGTCTCATCGAGACTCGCTTGCGGCAATATATAATGGCAGCTCCGGGCATGACCTATACCGCTCCTGTAAAAGATATATCCGATATCCTTGTTCACATAGCCGACCTACCCGACCTGATCGGCAGTGGGTTGCTGGGCGAAATGGATGAGGATCTTGTCTCGGCCATTCTCGATGAAGCGGGAAAATTCGCATCCGAACAGATCGCCCCACTGAATCGGCAGGGTGACAGCGAGGGCGCCGTGTTCGAGAACGGCTCCGTCCGCATGCCGAAAGGATGGCGGGAGGTCTACGAGCAATGGTGCGAAGCAGGCTGGGTAAGCCTGCCGGGGCCCACGGAGTTCGGCGGGCAGGGCCTGCCGGTCCTGTTGGCCATGGGTGTCAGCGAGATGTGGCAGTCGGCCAGCATGGCTTTCGGCCTCAACCCGCTGCTGACGCAGGGTGCGGTCGAGGCGTTGTTCCACTATGGCAGCGATGACCTGAGACAGCTCTACCTGGAGAAGATGGTGTCGGGAGAATGGTCCGGCACCATGCAGCTGACGGAGCCACATGCCGGCTCCGATCTGAGCACTCTGAAGACCATGGCCGTCCCGCAGGACGACGGCAGCTACCTGTTGACCGGCACCAAGATTTTCATCACCTACGGCGAGCACGACCTGGTGGACAACATCGTCCATATGGTGCTGGCCCGGACCCCCGACGCGCCGGAAGGTACGCGTGGCATATCGCTGTTTCTCGTGCCTAAATATCTCGCAAACGCCGATGGCTCGCTGGGCGAGCGCAACGATATCTACAGCGTTTCGGTCGAGCACAAGCTCGGCATCCATGCCAGCCCGACATGCGTCATGCAAATGGGTGATAACGGCGGTGCGAAAGGCTGGCTGGTGGGAGAACTCAACCGCGGCCTTGCGGCCATGTTCATGATGATGAACCGGGCAAGGCTTGCCATTGGCGTGCAGGGGGTGGCGATTGCCGAGCGGGCGTATCAGCAAGCCCTTGTCTATGCGCGTGAACGCAAGCAGGGCCGCGACTCGGAAGGAAACGAGGCCGCGATCGTCTCCCATCCCGATGTCCAGCGGATGCTTTATTCGATGAAGGCGAAAACAGCTGCTGCACGCGCCATCTGCACGATGACAGCCCGGATGATCGATATTGCCGAACGCTCGGGAGACAAGTCGGTGAGCGGGCCTGCGCACGCCATGGCCAGCCTGTTCACGCCCGTCGCCAAGGCCTATTCAACAGACATCGGCGTCGAGGTGGCGAGCGAGGGGGTTCAGGTGCATGGCGGCATGGGCTTTATTGAGGAAACCGGCGCCGCGCAGCATCTGCGCGATGCCCGCATTGGTCCCATTTACGAGGGCACGAACGGTATCCAGGCCATCGATCTCGTAACGCGCAAGCTGTCCATCGAAGAGGGTGCGCCCGTCAGACAGCACATCGCCGACCTCAACGATATTCTGAACGACGTTAAGGCCTCGAACCTTCCGCAGTTCGGCAATATGGCGCCTTGCCTGGAGGCGGCGGTTGCGGCGCTCGATGACGCCACCGCGTGGATGCTCGCCGCGCTCAAGGACAACCCGCGCGGCGCGCTGGCCGGGGCAACGCCCTATCTCAGGCTTTTCGGCATTACCTCGGGGGGAACGTGGCTGGCGAAAGGCGCGCTGAAAGCCGTGCGCAACGGCGGCGGAGACAATGCCCTCCTGCTCGCCCGCTTTTACGCCGAGATGCATGCTGTGGAAGCGCCGGGTCTGGCCAAGGCGATCACCGAAGGCGCATCCTGGGCTGCTCCAGATGCCGCGGATCGACTCGCCGGGTAGCGTATTCCGCGCAAGCGGAATATGAATGAATGACTACAACGAAGCGCCCATACCTGGCAGGAACGAATGGCTACCCTCTACCTAACGCATGACGTTTGCATCGAACACGATACCGGCCCCGGCCACCCGGAACGCCCCGACCGCCTGCGCGCGATCAATAAGGTGATCGACCAGCCGGCCTTCGACGCTCTGAAACGCGAAGAAGCGCCGATGGCTGACGTGGCGGACATCGAGCGGGCTCACCCGGGGCCCTATATCGAGGCAATTCGCGAAGCTGTTCCGCAGGAAGGGCTGGTTCGCGTCGATGGCGACACGGTTTTGAGCCCGAAAAGCTGGGACGCCGCGATGCGAGCGGTCGGTTCGGGAATCCGCGCCGTCGATCAGGTGATGACCGGCAAGGTGAAGAACGCCTTCTGCGCCGTACGGCCGTGCGGCCACCATGCCGAGCAGTCCATCGCCATGGGGTTTTGCATCTTCAACAACATCGCGATTGCCGGCCTGTACGCGCGTGCCAGACACGACGCCCAGCGCGTGGCCGTGGTCGATTTCGACGTCCATCACGGCAACGGCACGCAGGCCATGTTCTGGGAGGACAAGGACCTGTATTTCGGATCGACGCACCAGATGCCCCTGTTTCCCGGTACCGGCGCGGTCGGTGAAACCGGCGTCGGCAACATCTGGAATGCACCCTTGCGCGCGGGCGATGGCGGCGAGGTCTTCCGCGAGGCCTTCGAAAGCCGCATCCTGCCCGGCCTCAAGTCGCATCGTCCCGACCTGATTCTCATCTCGGCCGGCTTCGATGCGCACGAGCGCGATCCCTTGGGCAGCATTCGCCTTGTCGAGGACGATTTCGCTTGGGCGACGCAGAAAATGCTCGATATCGCCGACGAGTGCTGCGAGGGGCGCGTTGTCTCCATGCTCGAAGGAGGCTATGACCTCGACGGGCTGGCAAACTCGGTCAGCGCGCATGTCAATGTCTTGATGGATGCGAGTTCGTAACGGGAGTGGTGAATGGCGGACAAATCGAACAAGGATATTGCCGGGCTCAGCTTCGAAGCAGCGATGGGCGAACTTGAGCAAATCGTGGCAAAGCTGGAGAAGGGCGATGTCGAACTCGAGGAGTCGATCAGCATCTACGAGCGCGGCGAGGCCTTGCGCGCCCATTGCGATACGCTGCTGAAAAAGGCCGAGGCCAAGGTCGAGAAGATCACTCTCGATTCCAATGGCAATCCCAAGGGTGCGGAACCGTTAGATGTCGAGTGACAGCGCTCTGCCGCTCTCCGGCATCCGCGTCCTCGATCTGGCGACATTCATCGCGGCGCCGTTTGTCGCGGCCAATCTTTCCGAATTCGGCGCCGACGTCATAAAGATCGAGCATCCGCAGGGGGGCGACCCCTGGCGGCGTTACGGTACGCCCAAGGACGGCGGCGACTCGCTGGCGTGGAAGACGGAAGCTCGCAACAAACAGTCGGTCACGCTGAACCTGCGCTCGCCCGAGGGGGCGGAAATCCTCAAGAAACTCGCCGCTCGGTCGGACGTGATCTGCGAGAATTTCCGTCCCGGAACGCTTGAGAAGTGGGGGTTGGGTTACGATGTTCTCTCGGCAGAGAACCCGGGCCTGATCATGCTGCGGATATCCGGTTACGGCCAGGACGGCCCCTATCGCAACCGGCCTGGCTTTGCCCGTATTGCACACGCCTTCGCCGGACTGACCCATCTGGCCGGCATGCCCGGCGGGCCTCCCGTCACGCCGGGTTCAACCTCGCTCGCCGACTACACCACCGGTCTGTACGGCACTGTCGGCGTCCTGCTGGCCCTGCGCCACCGCGACAAGACCGGGCAGGGCCAGGTCATCGATGTCAGCCTGTATGAGGCGATCTTCCGTGTGCTCGATGAGCTCGCACCGGCCTACGCGGAAGCCGGGATCGTGCGTGGCCGCGAGGGAACCAAGACGCTCAACGCCGTTCCCCATGGTCACTTTGAGACCAGGGACGGGAAATGGGTGGCGCTCTCGGGCACGTCCGATGTGATGTTCAAGCGTATCTGCGACCTGATGGAGCGCCCGGACCTCGCAACGCCGGAGATGTATGGCGAAACCCAGCGGCGGCTTCAGCACTATGACGAGGTCGACCGGATCGTCACGGACTACGTCAAGACGCTGGACCGTGATGCGTTCCTGGAGAAATGCGTCGCGTTCGATGTGCCGGCGGCACCGGTCAATACGATTGCGGATATTTTCGAGGATCCGCACTTCAAGGCGCGCGGCACAATGGTCGAAGTCGAGGACAGCAGCGGCAACCCGGTCACCATGCCCAATGTTGTTCCAAGACTGTCGAAGACGCCGGGCAGGGTGGAGACCACCGGTCCGTTGCTGGGAGAATCCACCGAACGTGTAATGCGGGACCTCTGCGGACTGGACGCCGAGCAGCTATCGCAACTCCGTGACAAGGGTGTCATATAGCAGTCTGCGCTGACCGATTGACAACAGCTGGGACACGCGCCATGTAGTGGCGAATGGGGTTCATCGCGACCACCCCGTGAGGCGGCAGCCCAAGGTTCGCGTCCACTCTACCGTAATGGAGGAGGACGCCATGCCGTCACCCACACAGATTACAGTTCCGCGGCTTTCACGACTGGTCGGTACGCCAGATGCGCCGGTGTTGATCGACGTGCGCATCGATGAAGACTTCAAGGACGATCCGCGCCTGATCCCCTCGTCCTTCCGCTGTGCGCATGATGCGATCGCCTCTTTCGCTCACCGTCTTCACGGAAAGCGCACCGTCGTGATTTGCCAGAAGGGCAGGAAACTGAGCGAGGGCGCTGCTGCGATCCTTCGCTCCCACGGCGTTGCCGCGGAGACACTGGAGGGCGGCCAGTTTGCCTGGCGCGATGCCGGTGAACCGCTTGTGCCTGCAGAAAAGCTGCCGCCGCGTAACCCGGAAGGCCAAACCGTATGGGTAACGCGCCAACGCCCGAAAATTGACCGTATCGCCTGTCCGTGGTTGATCCGGCGGTTCGTCGACCCCCATGCGCAATTTCTCTTCGTGGCGCCTTCGGAAGTCATCGGCGTGGCCGAGAAATTTTCGGCGACGCCATTCGACATCGAAAATGTCTTCTGGAGTCATCGTGATGATAAATGCACGTTCGACACCATGATCGAGGAGTTCAGTCTCCAGTCGCAAGCGCTGAACCATCTGGCCGCGATTGTCCGCGGCGCGGATACCAACAGGCATGACCTTGCGCCCGAAGCGAAGGGTCTGCTGGCGGCGTCACTGGGCCTGTCACGCATGTTTCGTGATGACCTAGCACAACTGGAAGCAGGTATGATGCTCTACGATTCCTTCTATCGCTGGGCGCGCGACGCGACGGAAGAAGGTCACGACTGGCCTTCCGCCCTCAACAGGAGTTGAAACGATGACGAGGACCGAAACGCTCGCACGACAAGGCGATAAGGAAACCGTTTCATTCTCCGAGGCATTGCGGGAATGGGGCCGCGTTGGGGTTCTCTCATTCGGCGGCCCGACGGCGCAGATCGCATTGATGCATCGTGTCATCGTTGATGAGCGAAAGTGGCTGACGGAACAGCAGTTCCTCAATGCACTCGGCTTCTGCATGCTGCTGCCGGGCCCGGAGGCCATGCAGCTCGCGACCTATTCAGGCTGGCGCCTGCACGGTCTGAAGGGAGGGTTGGCCGCGGGCCTTCTGTTCGTATTGCCGGGCGCTTTCGTGGTGCTTGCGCTGGCGATGATTTACGCGGCTTTCGGCAATGTTCCCGTGGTCGAAGCATTATTTCTCGGTGTGAAGGCTGCTGTGCTGGTCATCGTTATCGAGGCACTCCTGCGCATCGCCAGGAGGGCGTTGAAGTCGCTGGGTCACTGGTTGCTGGCGGCTCTTTCCTTCATCGCGATCTTCTTTCTGACTTTGCCGTTCCCGCTGATCGTACTGCTGGCCGGCCTCTACGGGTTCTTCCGTGGGGCAAACGATGAAGACGCGTCGCCGCAACCGGCAGCCATAACGGTGTCGCCCCTGCAGACCGTGAGGACGGTCATCATATGGTTTGCCATCTGGGTCGTGCCCTTGGCCATGCTGGCCCAGGCTTTCGGATCGGACCATGTCCTCGCCCAGCTTGGCTGGTTTTTTTCCAAGCTGGCGGTCGTAACCTTTGGCGGCGCCTATGCCGTGCTTGCGTATATGGGTCAGGACGTCGTCCTGCATCATCAGTGGCTTGATGCGGGACAGATGATGGACGGGCTCGGGCTGGCTGAGACGACGCCCGGCCCGCTGATCCTCGTTACCGAGTTCGTGGGCTATGTCGCAGCCTACCTGCATGGCACCGGCGCGCCGGCTGCGGTCATGGGATTGATGGGAGCGCTCGTAGCCTTGTGGGCGACATTTGCGCCATGCTTCCTCTGGATATTCGCCGGCGCCCCCTATATCGAGTGGATCAACGCCCAGCCCCGCCTGCGCGCCGCGCTGTCGGCGATCACGGCTGCCGTGGTCGGAGTCATCCTCAACCTTGCAGTCTGGTTCGCCCTGCACGTTTTCTTTGCGAAAGTCGAACTGGTCGAGGCCGGTTTGCTTGACCTCTGGGTTCCTCATCTGGCGACCCTCGACTGGCGCGTTGTGGTGCTCGCGGGCGTCAGCGGATACCTGCTCCTGCTGCGACACTGGGGTATCGCGTCCGTACTTGGTTTTTCGTCTGCTCTGGCGCTCGCTATAAGTCTTATCGGGATGTGACCTTCCGGCGCCGTGCGGTGTGGCAAGAAAAGGCTTATAGTTGGAAACCGAGTAAGCCAGCGGTTGCATCATAGGCCCGGTTCGGCTCAAATGCGCCGCCGTGGCCAGCGTAACCTTCAGCGGGAACGACAGGAATTTGACCGGACCGCCCGACACACCGCTTCTCGACCGGGTTTCAAGCCCTGCCGACCTGCGTGAGCTTCCCGACAGTGATCTTCCGCAACTGGCGGAGGAACTGCGCGCCGAAACCGTGAGCGCTGTTTCCGTGACCGGGGGGCACCTCGGCGCCGGCCTCGGCGTCGTCGAGTTGACCCTTGCCATCCACAAGGTGTTTGACACGCCCGACGACAAGCTGATCTGGGACGTCGGTCACCAGTGCTATCCCCACAAGATCATCACGGGCCGCCGCGACCGTATCCGCACGCTCAGGCAGGGTGGTGGCCTGTCGGGGTTCACCAAGCGCGCGGAGAGCGAGTATGACCCCTTCGGTGCGGCGCACTCCTCGACCTCGATTTCAGCCGGTCTCGGCATGGCCGTCGCGCGCGATCTCGCCGGCGGCAGGAACAACGTCGTCTGCGTCATCGGCGATGGTGCCATGAGCGCCGGCATGGCGTATGAAGCCATGAACAACGCCGGGGCCATGGATTCCCGCCTGATCGTGATCCTCAACGACAACGACATGTCGATTGCCCCGCCGGTTGGCGCCATGAGCGCTTATCTCGCGCGGCTGCTTTCCGGCGGCACCTATCGCCAGATCCGCAACTGGGCCAAGCAACTGGCCAAGAACCTTCCCAAGCGCTGGGAGCGCCGCGCCGCGCGCGCCGAGGAATATACCCGCGGGTTCTGGACCGGGGGGACGCTGTTCGAGGAACTGGGCTTCTATTACGTCGGCCCTATCGACGGTCATAATTTCGATCACCTGCTCCCCGTCCTGCGTAACGTCAAGGATGCGAAAGACGGACCCATCCTCGTTCACGTGGTAACGCAGAAGGGCAAGGGCTACGGCCCGGCCGAGAATTCAGACGACAAGGGCCATGCAACGGCCCGCTTCAACGTGGTGACGGGAGCGCAGGAGAAATCCAAGCCAAATGCGCCGTCCTACACGAAGGTGTTCGCCAACGCCCTCACCGAGCTCGCGAAAACCGATGACAGGATTGTCGGTATTACGGCTGCGATGCCGTCAGGCACGGGACTGGACATTTTCGGCGAAAATTTCCCGGACCGATGCTTCGACGTCGGCATCGCCGAGCAACACGCGATAACCTTCGCCGCCGGACTAGCGACACAGGGCTACAAACCCTTTGCGGCGATTTACTCCACTTTCCTGCAGCGGGCGTATGACCAGGTGGTGCACGACGTAGCCATTCAGAAGCTGCCCGTCCGTTTTGCCATCGACAGGGCGGGTCTGGTCGGGGCAGACGGACCGACGCACGCCGGGTCTTTCGATATCGCTTACCTGTCCTGCCTGCCAAATTTCGTCGTCATGGCGGCGGCCGACGAGGCGGAACTCGTGCGCATGGTGGCGACCGCGGCGGCGATCGACGATTGCCCTTCAGCCTTCCGCTATCCGCGCGGCGAGGGCGTCGGCGCCGAGATGCCCGACAAGCCGGAACCGCTCGAAATCGGCAAGGGCCGCATAATCCGCGAGGGATCCGCCGTGGCGTTGCTCTCCTTTGGCGCACGGCTGAAGGAATGCCTCGAGGCGGCGGACATGCTCGCCGCGCAGGGGCTACCGGCCACGGTGGCCGATGCTCGTTTTGCCAAGCCGCTGGATACCGAACTGGTTGCCGGTCTGGCCCGCAATCACGATGTTCTGGTCACCGTGGAAGAGGGGTCGGTGGGCGGTTTCGGCTCCCACGTCTTCAAGTACCTTTCCGACGAGGGTCTACTCGATAACAGCCTCAAGGCTCGCAGCATGGTGCTTCCCGATGTGTTCATCGACCAGGACAAGCCCGATGCCATGTACCACCAGGCCGGACTGGATGCGGAAGGCATCGTAAAGACCGTTTTCTCGGCACTTGGCCGGGAGCATGTCGCGGAAAGCGGCGAGCGCGCCTGATAGGGCATTGAAAGGGGCAGGGCAAAAGCAGCGTCTGGATGTCCTGCTTGTCACGCGCGGTCTTGCCGCCACCCGGTCACGCGCCCGCGACCTCGTCAGACGTGGTGCCGTTACCATTGAGGGACATCCAGCCGCCAAGCCCGGCCAACTGGTTTCGGAAAATGCCGTCCTGTGCGTCGCTGACGAGGCGGGACGCTACGTCTCGCGTGGTGCACTCAAACTGATAGCTGGTCTCGATGCATTCGGGTTCGACCCGGCGGGGCGCAATGCACTGGACATCGGGGCTTCGACGGGAGGTTTCACGCAAGTGCTTCTGGAGCGTGGCGCGGCCCATGTCACGGCGATCGACGTCGGGCATGGCCAACTGGCCGAAGTGATTGCTTCCGACCCGCGCGTCACGGGTCTTGAAGGAACAGACGCGCGCAGCCTCGACCGCGGCACAGTGCCTGGAGAGATTACAGCCATAGTGGCTGATGTCAGCTTCATATCGCTTACCAAGGCCTTGCCGCCGGTCCTGGCGCTTGCATCGCCGGGATGCTGGCTTGTCGCGCTCGTCAAGCCGCAGTTCGAAGCCGGTAGGGAGGCCGTCGGCAAGGGCGGTGTCGTTCGGAGCGAGACTGCGCGTGGTGCCGCTGTGGAGAAAGTAAAAGCCTGGATGTCTTCGCAGTCTGGCTGGACGGTGAGTGGTATCGTCGAGTCCCCGATAAAAGGTGGTGACGGAAATATGGAATATCTGTTGGGCGCGAAATTAAACGATTGATTTCAGTAATTTAAAAGAGAATCGACATATTCAGGAACAACCTTTGTCGCTAGGCCGTGATGCGCTTCGGCAAAGAGCGATGCGCCATCCGAAGGCTCCAGGTTGAGTTCCACCGTATGGGCTCCGGCGGTGCGTGCTTCCATGACGAAGCCGGCCGCCGGGTAAACGTTTCCGCTGGTGCCGATGGATATGAACAGATCGCATGACGAAATGGCTTCGTAGATCTCCTGCATGCGGTAGGGCATCTCGCCGAACCACACCACGTCCGGCCTCATGCCGCCCATCTCAGCGCAGGCCGGGCAGGCGAGGTCGACTCGAAGTTCCTCTTCCCAGGGATGCCGCGAACCGCAACGGGCGCACAGGCATTTCATGATTTCCCCGTGCATGTGGATGAGATTTTGCGTCCCTGCCATCTCGTGCAGCGGGTCGATATTCTGCGTCACGGTCAGAACGGCGCCGGCATAGTCTTTTTCAAGCCGCGCCAGCGCCTCGTGCGCGGCGTTCGGCTTGATGCCTGAATTGGCCTCGCGGCGCGTGTTGTAAAAGGTCAGCACGGCTTCGGGGTCGCGGGCAAAGGCTTCCGGCGTCGCCACGTCCTCGATGCGGTGCTTCGACCAGATGCCGTCCTTGTCGCGGAAAGTCGAAAGGCCGGATTCGGCCGACAGTCCGGCGCCGGTCAGGATAACGATGCGATCATATCTCGCCATTGAACCGGATCAGCATCCCAGCGCGTCGGCAACGCCGGTCATGGAGTCTGTGACGATGTCCCAGTCGCTTTCCGCTTCCAGGTCTTTCTGCTGGTTGGGGCCATATTCGGTCGGGCGCAGGATAAACGCCGTCCGGTAACCGAGCGTGCGCGCGGCGGCGAGGTCGTTGTTGTGGGCGGCAACCAGCATGCACTGCGATGGCTCGAGGCCAAGCAACTGGGCGTTGCCAAGGTAACATTGGGGCATGGGCTTGTAGGCTCTATGGATTTCGGCGCCGAGAACGGCGTCCCATGGCAGCCCGCCATGACGCGCCAGGTTGACCATTAGCGCGACATTGCCGTTGGAAAGCGTGGCGAGGACGTATTTTTTCCGCAGCCGGATCAGGCCTTGTACGGAGTCGGGCCACGGGTTCAGGCGATGCCAGATGGTGTTCAGCCGGTCGATGTCCTCCTCGGTCAGCCCGGTAATCTTGAATCGCGATATGAGCGTGATCAGGCTTTCCCGGTGCAGGGTGTCGAGGTTACGCCATTCCCTGTCGCCGCGCCGTACGCCGTCCATCGACGGCTGGTACAGGCCACGCCAGTCGTCGGCGAACTGCGTCCAGTCGGCGCTGATGCCCTTGGATTCACCGAACGCTGCAAGCTCCGCTACGACGCTGGAGCGCCAGTCGACCACCGTGCCGAAGACGTCGAAATGCAGGGCCTTCACATCGTTCAGCGGCATGCGCCTTATCCTTTTCCGGTCTGGGCGCGGTGGCGCAGGTAGTGGTCGGCAACGACGAGGGCCATCATGGCCTCGCCGATGGGCACCGCGCGTATGCCGACGCAGGGGTCGTGCCGGCCCTTGGTGGAAATTTCCGTTTCATTGCCCTTGGCGTCGATGGTCCGGCGCGGCGTCAGGATCGAGGAGGTGGGTTTGACCGAGAACCGTGCGACGACCAGCTGGCCTGTCGAGATGCCGCCGAGAATCCCGCCGGCATTGTTCGACAGGAATTCCGGCTTGCCGTCTTTCCCCATGCGGATTTCGTCGGCGTTTTCCTCGCCGGTCAGGGCCGCGGCTCCCATGCCGGCGCCGATCTCGACGCCCTTGACCGCGTTGATGCTCATCAGCCCGGACGCGATGTCCTGGTCCAGCTTCCCGTATATGGGAGCGCCAAGGCCGGCCGGTACGCCTTGCGCCACGACTTCGATGATCGCGCCGCAGGACGAGCCTGCCTTGCGGATGCCGTCGAGATAGGATGCCCAGGCCTGTACGCTTTCATGGTCGGGCGAAAAGAACGGGTTGCGGTCGACCTCGTCCCAGTCCCAGTTATCGCGGTTTATGGCGTGCGGCCCGAGCTGAACGAGCGCCGCGCGCACTGTCATGCCTGGAACGATCTTACGCGCTATGGCGCCGGCCGCCACGCGCATGGCCGTTTCACGTGCCGATGAGCGCCCGCCACCGCGATAGTCCCGGATGCCGTATTTCTCGATATAGGTGAAGTCGGCATGGCCGGGACGAAACTTGTCCTTGATTTCGGAATAGTCCTTCGACCGCTGATCGACGTTCTCGATCACAAGCGAGACAGGTGCCCCGGTCGTCACTTGCTTGCCCGTGGCCTCATCCTCGAAGACGCCGGACATGATCTTCACCGCGTCCGGTTCCTTGCGCTGGGTCGTGTATTTCGACTGGCCCGGCCGGCGCTTGTCGAGGAAAGTCTGGATCTCCTCTTCGGCGATCTCGATTCCCGGCGGACAGCCGTCGAGCACGCAGCCGATGGCGGCCCCGTGGCTTTCGCCCCATGTGGTCAGGCGCAGGAGATGTCCGAACGTATTGTGAGACATGACGGCATAACCCGTTGAATCCGGTTAGACCTTCTAGTCGAGGAGTGCGAGCGCCGTCAAACGCCAGCTCGAACTGCGGTAAAGAACCTTGCAAGGCTCACTGGCAATAGGAGTGCCGCAGGCGGCATGTCGAGGCGGGAGCACTCTTGGCGCACCAGTTGATGGAATAACCTTGCGCGGCGGCGAGGTTCGGGCCGGCACCGACGCCGTACCAGTAGCCGTTGTGGTAGCTTTCGGCGAGCGCCACACATTTAGAATTGATCGTCTCGATGACGTTGCACCGCGTGTTGCCGCAGTAGCTGAGTGCGAAATTCTGCGCTGCTGCCCGGTTGGGCGAGAGACCGTGACCGACCGCTCCGCGGCCATCGACCGCATAGGACATCCAGCCGGCATTGGCCTGTGTCGCGGAGAAGACAGCGAGGCAGATCGTGGTAGTCAGAATCCAGTTCTTCATCATCTGTGCGTCACCTCTTGGTTCTGATTGTCGCGATTGCCGGTCATATCCAGCGCGTCGCCCCGTTCTCGATGACGAGCACCTTGTCCTGCGGCACCGGCAGATGCGGAATTTCCGTAACGGGCAGCCCTTCGAGATGTCCGCGCACGCAGCGGTTTATGCCGCCGTGGGTCACGACGACGGTATCGCCAGTCACGGCGCCGAGCCACCCGACAGCACGTGCGGATAGCATGGCGTAGCTTTCTCCACCGGCTCCCGGCGCAATGGTGTTCCACGGGTCCTTGAACCGCGCTGTCGTTTCATCGGGACGATGCCAGTGAAGCTCTTCCCACGTGTGGCCCTGCCACTCGCCGAAATGAATTTCCATGAGCTGCGGGTCGGTCCGGTAACCGGATGGCTCCAGTCCCATCTCTCTCCTGATGATTTCCATGGTTTCGCACGTGCGTTTCAGCGGGCTGGCAACGAAATCGAAGCCGTCGGGATCGCCCACGGCAGCCAGCAGGGCCTTCCCGTTCCGCGCGGCCTGCGCCCGGCCGGTGTCATTCAGAGGCGTATCTTCCTGCCCCTGCAGGCGCTCGGTGGCGTTCCAGTCGGTCTGGCCATGGCGAACAAGAAAAATCGTGGGCATGCGGGTGTGCCTGTCAGGCGGAAGACTCGTCCTTGACGACGGAAATATCGGGCGCGTCCTCGTTCTTCATTCCGACGACGTGATATCCGGCATCGACATGATGCACTTCACCAGTCACGCCGCGCGACAGGTCGGAGAGGAGGTACATGCCTGCGCCGCCGACATCGTCAATGGAGACCGTGCGGCGGAGCGGCGAGTTGTATTCGTTCCACTTGAGGATGTAGCGGAAGTCGGCAATGCCCGACGCCGCGAGCGTCTTGATCGGCCCGGCGGAAATGGCATTGACGCGAATGCCGTTCTGCCCGAGATCGGCTGCAAGATACCGCACGCTTGCTTCCAGGGCCGCTTTCGCGACGCCCATGACATTGTAGTGGGGCATGACCTTTTCCGCCCCGTAATAGGTAAGGGTCAGCAGCGATCCGCCTTCTTTCATCAGCTTTTCCGCACGCTGGGCAACGGCGGTGAACGAGTAGCAGGAGATTGACAGCGTTTTGTCGAAATTATCGGGCGTCGTGTCGACATACCGTCCGTCGAGCTGGTCCTTGTCCGAAAACGCGATGGCATGCACCACGAAATCCAGCCCGCCCCATGCCTTGCCGATCTCGCTGAAGACGGCATCGAGGCTGGCTGTATCGGTAACGTCGCAAGGGAGAACGACCTTCGAGCCGATTTCCTCGGCCAGCGGAACGACACGCTTCTTCAGGGCGTCGCCCTGGTAGGTAAGCGCGATTTCCGCGCCCTGCTCATGGCAGGCCTTGCAAATCCCCCAGGCAATGGAACGGTTGTTCGCAACGCCCATGACGAGGCCGCGCTTGCCCGCCATTAATTTCCCGGTTTCGGTCATTTTCTAGCCCCGACACCCCAACGTCATCGACCCGCATCGTACATAAATGGAAACCGGGGTCTAGGAAAGTGGCCGCGCTCGCTGCAATCGGGCAAACACGTTTTGTTACCTAATGTTTCCGCAGGTTTTCCGAACCTGCCACGGGGGGAATATGCGCCCTGCGCGCTAGAGCTGCCATCGTCCGTCTTCGCCGCGGCAGGCAATGCCCTCGATCTGTTTCATGTAACGTCCAAGGGACAGGGCGTAGATAAGATGACGGCAGACCTGACCTTGAGCATTCCTGAACGCTTTTGTCGGCTTGATAAGACCTTTTAGAGAACG